>Ga0179591_1291936_pt1 | contig 10804 bp, 12 predicted proteins | sample CZOMad2_1_08_16f_FD_182891 | JGI IMG/M metagenome (GOLD analysis project Ga0179591, IMG submission 182891) | Vadose zone soil fungal communities from Angelo Coast Range Reserve, California, USA - CZOMad2_1_08_16fungal (PacBio error correction) | ecosystem: Environmental > Terrestrial > Soil >... | reverse complement strand
GGCTTTCCCCTCCTCCATCTCTCTTTTATCGGTCGCTTCTTTTCTCCCAGAGCATTAGGCTTGGGATCTGAGCCCTTCCTCTTTGAGACCTCCTGACCAAGAAGGAGTTTCATCTACCAATTAACCCTCTGCTTGGAATCGGACATCTCTACTCCCTCCCCTTCTTCTCCTTCCTGATGCGATTATTCCGCTAAGGCCTTTTTTTGCTTCCGTGCGTTCCTAAGTTTGTGTGATCCCTAGCATCCCTTCCTTTTGGATTCCTTCCTCCTCCTCTATTCGCGCTTTTTTGTCTTTCATAGCCGCTTCATACACAAATTTTTGCCCTGAAGACTACATGCATTCCCTCTAGGGACCTGAAGAAGGAGCACCTGTTGTTCATTTGTCTCCCCTTTTCCCTTTAGATGGGCACCTTCGTTTCTCAGGTCGTTTTTCTTTTCCTGGCAAAGTCGTCTTCTTTTACCTGGTGTTCCCCCCCCCGCCTGAAGTGGCCTTCCCCAGAGCTGGAGTTTCATCATCTTGCAGCCTTTTTTTTTCGCGGGCGGCATGTTTTCCTATCTTTCTTCTCCCCTCCATCGAAGGTCCTTTATCACCCTCCTCCGGGCTCTGGGTTTGCTTTCTCAATTAGGCTGGACGTACGATGACCGATGTTCCTTTCCCACCCTCCAATCCCTCTTTCTTTTTCGAAGGCTATACATGCGTCTTACTGGCTCGAGTTTTCCCAACATCAGATCTCCATGATTACCTGACTTCCCCCCGACCCACTTCTCCCCCCTTCCCAAGCCCTTTTCCGACTTTTCCTTCTTATGGCTTTTCTCTTTCCTTCATTGTTTTCCATCCTATCGTTTTTTTTCGGGATACGTTAGTGATTGATGGTGGGATCCTTCGTCTCCCTTTTGCGTGATTTCATTTTTCTTTGTAGTGCTTTTGTCTTGACTGTTTTTTTTTCCCCTCCCCTTCAAGTAGGCTTGGATCCTAGCTGAATTCCCAAAAGCCCGCTGAAGATGTTAGTGGGTCTTTGGTGAGGATCTTATTGCTTTATTTTTCACCTTTACTCCCCCTCCGCGCAGGGTCATTTCCCTCTTCCGGAGCTTCATGTCCAAGTTCCCGCAACGCTACTGTTTTGTATCCGACTCCGCGTGAATTTGCTCCCTCTTTTGGTGAAGCTCCTTTATTTCATGTTTTTTCCCCTTCCAGAACTCTTTGTTGAAGGCCGATCACCCCGAACCGAAGCTCCTAAAGGGCTCTCTCGAGGAGCCACAAAGGCACCTGACTAAGCGCTCCCCCCCCTCCTTTTTGTTTCCCGCTTCCTCCCCCCTCCCTTTTGACTGTGCCCCTCTTCCCTTTTCCCCCCCCAACCAAAATTTCAGACCGTGAAATCCCTTTGACGGCTTCTGCGCACCTTAGCTTAACCCCAGTGTTATCCCTCCTTCTATGCAACTTCCCTTTGCCGCTTTCTCTTCAAAGATGTGTGCAAGGTTGGTTATGAGTTTTAGAGCTGATTCTTTCGATTTTTTTTTTTTTTTTTGGTTTTTGGTCGGGGGGGGGGGGTTTGGGGCGGTGGGAGGGGGTTTTTGTGGTTTTTTTGGGTTTTTGTGGATGGGTTTTTTGTTGGGGTTTCCTTTTTTTGGTGGTGTTGGTGTGGGGTTTTTTTTTTTTTTTGGGCGTCCTTTTTTGCGCCAATTACCTTCCTTGCCCCCGGTCCGCCGCTTTCTCCTTTGTCGTCGATGTTCCAACCTCTCGACGGCGGCATCACCCTTTTTTATCCCCAGCGAGTCAACAAGCATTTTCTTAGCATTTTCTAAAGCAGCTTGCTTTCCTCCTAACTCCCCCCCCTTCCCCCATTCTGCGTTCCGACAGCCCTTCTAGCTCCGCGAGGTAGACCACCCGAGCGTGCCTTTCCGCATCTCCTACCCCGTGGCCATTTTACGCCGCTTGGGGGACCCCCCTCCGTTATTTTCTGGCAGTGGTACGGTTTCCTCCAGCTATCGAAACGACGTGAAGTCTCAAGATGGATCTAGGCACGATTTTGGATGTCTTGTCTCTCCCTCCTCCATTTGAATTGAAATCCCCTCTCCCAATTCCTTTCAACCTCCTCCTTTCTGTATTCGAGGCCCGTGTTTTTCCTTCTCTTAGATGCAGCGTTCTCCTTTCTTGCGTATTCTTTTCGTGGGCAACTTCACGCACAGGGGTCAAAGCCGTCTTCGAGCCTTTGTGGCAGCTTTCTCTCCTCTCTTGCTTTTAAGGCCATGCGCTCCAGGCAGCTTTCCCCGCGAGTTACGGTGCCCCAACATGCTTTCCCTTTGCGTACGGCGGTCTGGTCCGGTTGCCTCGACGGCATTTTTACCTCATCTCCCCCTGTCTAAGAGGTTGGTCCCTTTTTTCCGAGGTTCTTTGGGCGAGCTCTGCATGGTTTTCGTTTCTTTGGGATGGCGTCGGCGATTTTTAGCTGCTTTTAATCTCTTCTTTTGGGCGTTTTTTTCCCTCGGTTCACCTCCAACGCTTTGCAGCGTTTTCGCATTCCATCTATGAGATCCTGGCACAAGCTGATACGTAGCGACCCTCCTCCCCCTAATTAGCGGCTTCTCCTCCGCGGCTCCCGAAAAGACCGTCTTTTTTTTAAGATTCCTTCCCCCAGATCTTTTTCCAAAAGGGCGCACACATTTTGAAAGCGTCCCCTTCGTTTTCTGAGGTTCACCGCTTTTTCGGTTTTCATTTGCTGTCACTTTTTTTATGTGGAAGTCGGCCCTGACTCAAGCTTCTGGTGGATGACAAGTTACGCCTCTGATATTTCCCCCGGCAAGCCAGAAAAACGCTCTCTATCGGCTTTCGATATGACGCGATTATCATATATTTTCATCATCATACCCTGTGTGGGTGTGAGAGAGATCGTGCCTCATGAGCGCCTCCTTCCTAGCTGACCAGGCTTTGGATTTTCCATTCGGTTTCCTTAATGATATTTCTCCTGGCCATCCAACCAGACCTTTTATTGCCTTTCCCCCTCCCCTTTTGCCAAGCAACTTTTCCGTTTTCCCCCCAGTCGTGTCCCCTTATCAGAAGATGCGGTTTTTATGAAGTTCTCTAGGGAGCAGGCCCCATTTCCGATTTGGCGCGCCAGTTTCCTTTCTAACAGCCTTTTTTTTACACGAAATCTCCTCCACGGTGGTCTAAGCTCCTCTTCTTTTCTACTCAAGTCAGCCTCCTTATCAATTACTGTGAATTTTTTTCCCCCCGCGTCCCTCAACATTTTCCAGTTGACTTATGATGTTAACGGCTTGCAAGCCCCGACCTGCTCTCCTTTTACGCTCACCTTTCCCTCATTCTCCCTTTATCCTTCCTTCCCAACTCCCCCGCAGGCCACCATGCAGAGGCCCTCTCTGAAACTACCTTCGCTTGAACGAAATCGCGGACGACTGAGTTAGAGTGCTCCCCCCCCCTGCGCGTTCGAGCATCTATCCTGCCCGATCCCTTTCATCATAGCGTTCTCTCATAGAGTTTTTGAGATAATGGCTTCTTTCTCGTCGAAGATCCCTGCGCTCAGCCTGCTCCCCCTCTTTGATGCTCCGTCTTTCCTTTTTCACTTTGCCCCTACCTCCCTCAGACGTATCTCTCGGGATCTCTTCCTCCCTCGGGAAACTCCCCTACGGACCAGATTCCTTGAGGGACTCATGTTTTTCTTGTCATTTTGGATTTCAAGATTTCTCAGATAGATAAACCCTCCTCCCTCCCCCCCTCTTGAAAATGCCCCCCTTTCCTACTTTTTTCGTTCCTTTTCTTTCTGTAATACCCTTCCCCCCCCCGGAACCGGCGGTTTCTTTTCCAACAGGTTCTTATCCGCGCCTTCCCCCCGGTGTACTTGTTTTTGAGCAGCTCCATCAAACTTAGTTTGTCTCCCCTCCATTTTCTTCCCCCAGGATTTCTTCCCGCTTCCTTTTCTGAGGATTTTCGGGGAGGGAGTGAGTTCCAACATTTATTTTGCCTGTGTCTTTTTAGAGCTGTCTTTTTTCCGAAATTCCTCTCGATGAGTGTGGTTTTTTTGACAGAGAAAATCGGACGCGAGTTTAGGACCCCCCCCTCCTTTCTATCATCCCCTCCCCCTCTGTTTTCAACACTTTGATAGATACACGCGGCACCCTGACACGCTGTGCCTTTCTTTTCGCCAGATCACTATTGTTTTGTTCTTGTTTTCAGGGGACCTGTTCTTTCCGATTCCCTTTCCCACAAGGCCTTCTTTTCACGAGTATTTCCTTTTTGTGCAGTTATGATTTTCTTGTCGGTAGGGGTCATTCGGTGAAATCCGTGGTTTTTTTGCTCCTACCCATTTCCCCCTTCCTCTCTTTCTACTGCCCTTTCCCCTTTTCTCTTTGGAGGCTTCCCTTCTCTCTTTCTATGCCGTTCCTTTGGCAGGAACGTATATTAAAAGTAATTACGTAACCTCAATGTCGTCATTAACGCTGTTTCTGACGCCCCCGAGTCTCTCCTTGCGTGGATTTTCCTCATCGCTTCTTCCTCTTGATTAGACACTGCAGATTCGTACGTCCTTTTCACGGAGCCCCTTTTTCCTCCTACCCCTCTGTAACCCTCTCCTCCTGCCTAAACATCTTTTTTGTATTCGTTGCGCCGGATCCAGGCCATTTTAGTCTTTAACACCCCCCTTCCCCGACGCCAATTCCCCTCCCCGACCCTTTGTCTCCCAGGATCACGTTTATACCCCATCAGTACGATCACGCGTTCCCCCCCCCTTTTTAGAGCTTTTCTGCCAGTAAACAGCACAGCCATTTTTCCTGGACTCTTCTTTTTTGGGCCCTTTGATTTTCCCTTTTTTCCTCTTGATCATCCCCGGTGCAGGTCCCCCCTTTTTTTGGTTGGGAACTTTTCTCCCCTCGACAGCAGTAAATGGCTCGATCAAATGAGGCGGTATTCCCTGCTTTCTTGGTGGTGAACATTTTCTGATGGTCTCTGCTCATGACGGGCCCCCCAGAGGTCTCCCTTGTGTGCTTGATCACATTTCCCCGGCGATTTTTCGATCGACCCTCCTGCCCGCGCCCTCCCCGCTCCCCCCCTCGGATGAAACGCCAAGGCTTTTTTCTGTCCCCGTACGTTTTTTTATGAAAAAGACACATGCCCTTTTTTCCTTCCCCCCGCCGACCCTTTTTCTCTAGTCGAATAGGGAGTGCCTTTCCCTTTTTAGAACTTGTCTCCTTCACCACAGGTCTTTCTCCCCTCCTTAAGGTGTTTTCTCCCTATCGAGATGACTCCTTGCTGAAGGACACTTTCACTTGGGATCATTTTAAGACTCGGCGAACTGACCACCAAGAGCAAGACTTATTTCTCCCCCCCTTCTCTCATGAGACGTAATCCACGCTTTTTCTTTTTTTCTCACCCCTTTATCAGCGGGGAACATTTTTCATCAGCGGCCCATGCATCTTCTGAATCGCTTTCAATCCCCCTCGTTCTGTCGGAGTTTTTCTTTTCTATTTGGCGGCGTGTTCTTTTTTGATTGAATGTTTCGGCTGGTAGGAGAAACCTAAACCCCCAGATCCCCACTTTTCTGGTAATCAACTCTTTTTTTTATTCTCGAGCCCTCCTATCCCCTCCCCCTTGATAGGAGAGCGTTCCTTTTCGGCCACATCCTTTTCATTTATTCCTCCGTGTTGTTTTGTCGGAAATCAGTTCTTTTGCAGTCTCCTTTTTTTCTTTTCGATGGCACGCGCCTTTCGTTATTTTGGGATCTTGTCGGGTTTTTCCCCTTTTCCCCTCTGAAGCGTCCCCCCGGAATTTCAGACAGACCCCGCCTTCTGTTGGAGAGGAAAACGCTCCCCCCTTCCCTTTCTTCTGCTGTTTTTCTCAGATGAAGAGGCTCTTTTGGCGGTGTATGACACTTTTCCCTGAGCAAGCTGTGGGATCCCTCAGCATCCTCAATTCGTTGTTCCCCCCGCACCGCTATGAGCCCGCTCTCTTTCTCGTGTTCCCTCTGTTTTTCCCCCCCAGTGGTCCCCCTTTCCCTCTCAGCCCCTAAATTCCTTTCCTCTTTATTTTACAAACCGTTTGAGAAGTCGTGTTTTTTGTTTTCATGTCTTTTCCCAGTTCCCCTGTTTGGTCACCCGTTTTGAGCTTTCCCCCCTGCTTGTGATCCCCTCTGGGCCTTTCTTTCCATTTGTTAACAAGAATAAGTGACGGCTTTGCGTGTAATAGCTTTTTCGCTCTTTTTCTTGGTGCGGGACTTTGGAGCTCTTTTCTTTCATCGCCTGTTTCTTTTTTGCCCCCAAGCCCCCAGCCTTCTTTTTGCCGGTGCTTTTCCAGGTCACTGCTTTGTGCGATTTGCCATCTCCTTTTTTTTTCACACCTTTCTCTCCCCCTTTTCCAACTTTTTCCCGAGTGGAATATCTACTGCTAGCGATTCCCCCTCCAGTCGAAGATCACGGACTTCCCGGTATCACATCACATCTTCACCCAATCAAGAGCAAACATTACGCTTCTTCTTTTGTTTCTTGTACGTCCTTTTTTTCTCTCGCTTGTTGTCGTTTTTTTATGGAGCTCTCTCATGGTTGCTCATGCGCCGTTTTTTTTTTCCGTGAACTTCGGTTTTCGTGCCGGTTCTACTTCAACCCTTTCCCTTGGCTCCTTCCCGCCAACACCCTCTGTTGCGTGGTTCATGAGTAGAGTGCCGGACTTTGGTCGGCTCCAGTCAAGCTGTCTGTCGTTTCAGGTTTCCTTTCCTGAGATTCTATTCCAGGAAAGTCCCCTCCGCTACGCGGTTTTTTTTTTTTTTCTCATCCGCGTGAAGGTTCGCTGTTTTCCTTGACGATGTTTCCTTCTGACTTCTTTTGACGGCCCGAAGACCGCGCCTAAAGGCTCGTTGAAACTGGGCTAAGGCCTTCAAACTCCGGCACCTCTTCCAGACCCTCTTCCTCTCCCATGACCTTTAACACTTGACATGCCTTCCCAGCCGACTTCTGACGGGCCGAGATCATCTTTTTTTTCCATGACTTTTACTTCCCTTTACCCTCCTCCTTCCCTTTCTTCTGGCGACCTCACCCTTGCGGGCCGTCCTTTTTGCTTTTATTTTCTGGCAGTTTTTTCCGCAGAGAGAGGCCAGGTTGACCAGGGCCTCCGCTTTCCTCCTGATTCGTCTCTCCCCCACCCCCCGTTCTAGACGGCGGCACCTTTGCTTATCCCAGCGCCCAAGCTCCCGAGAAAATCCCAGCAAGCGTTCTTCCTTTCCCCCTCACGCTCCCCCTGACACCAGTTCCCTGGAGTCAGCCTATCAGGACTCAGTTCGATTTTCGAGGTATTCCCCCCGCGATGGTCAGACTGACCCCCCCTCAAGTACATTCCTTCCTCTCGTCTATTTGCTGTTGTCCAGCCTTGGTCTTTGCCTTTGTGTATGCCTTCATGATCGAACTCTTGAGAGCAGGATCTATGAATTTTGGATTGCGCGTTGTTTCCATCCCCTTCCTTCCCCCGGACCATCTTGAACTCCCCCCTCTCTTCCCCTCTACCTCCTTCACTTAAGACCTATTTTTGAGCCCGGCGGGTTACTTTTTGAGTCTTCGAGGTTTTTTTCCGGCGGCGACCTGTCTTTTTTCCACATCAAGACTTTTCAAAGCTCTTGCTAGCTTTTTCCAGCAGGGTCTCTCCTCTTTTGCTCGAGCCTATTTTCTTGATCCCTTTCGCGAGTCAAGTCTTTTCATTGCGCATGAATCTCTCGGGCGGATCGCTGTCCTTTATAGAAATGGACTCAGCGCTTTCAGCCTCGTCAGGCGCCCCATCTGCCAGCCTTTTCACAGGGGTGCTTTGAAGTGGTGAGCGGTGGTGGCGTTCGTCTGGCGACGGCCAAGCACCCTGCGCTGACGCTGCCATGGCCCCGCTAGATGTGTCCGTGTTTTGATCTCTTTCAACACCCTTCCTCTTACTTGCGTTTGACGCCCTCTCTCGATATTTCCCTTTGCTAGGCCCCCTCATGCTCCGTGACAAGAGACGAAGACTTCTTTTTTTGGCTTGCCGGTTCTCCCCTTGCTTTCTTTGGAACCCCCTTGGTACTCTTTTTCTGCTAGACCAATTCTCCCATGGGACCTCGACACGAGAACAGACCAGTCTTTATGGCCTTCTTTACAAAGGCTTCGGATCACTTTTCCGGGGATGTTCAAGTGATGGTGGACTTTTTTCATAGATGGGATGGTCTATGGAAGGTGTCGTTTCTTGACAATTTCACCCTATGATTCTTTTCCTATATCTATGGAGCGATTTTCCCTTATCCCTCTCTCCCTCAATACCGTTGTGTTGAGAGATCAGCGCAGCTATCTTCCCTGATCTCCTAGAGGACGTTGTTTTCTCCCTCGTTCCTTTTTCCCTGATAGGAATCTCAAACTCCGCGAGGTACTTAATCGCACCCCTTGTCTCCCGCCTTTGCTCACGCGTGTCCGGCCCTCAGAAATGAGCCGGTCTGATTCTGGGCGTTCCTTGCGATATGGTCTCTTCCCCTGGAGCCGTTGGTAAAATTCTCCCCGAGCCGAGTATGTTGGTCTTTCATGGTCAATTCCCACCTTGAGGAAGTCGCGTTGAATCTTGTACTCGTCCCTACCCAAATCATCCCTTTTTAGCATCCTTTTCACGATGTCCCCCTTTGACGGTGATTACCGGTTTCCGAATCCAAGAACCCTTTAGGGAGCCTGGTTTTCTTATGCTTCGCCTCTCTTTCCCTCCCGCCTTACCCGCAGAGCGCCTTCGATGAACCATTTTTTGCGTGACCGATTTTCAGAATGCTGGCGTGACGGCAAAGGCCCTTTCGAGAAGGAATCTGCTCTCGAAGCTCCTCATGTTGCCTTTTCCCCCTTTGTCCAGAGGCTGGAGTCTTGAACTTGATGAGAAGCCTTTTTTTTCTTGCGCCAACGCGCGCCGCCGGCTTCCCGTTCTAATTCCCTACCTTTCCTCCTTTCCGAGCCGCTTCAGCTTTTTCCCGCCGCCTCGAATAAGACCTCCTTCTTTGAGGGGAATTGGGGAGGACTCAGGTCTTTTCTTCCTCAGATTTCAGATCCCCCTCATCAACCTTCACCCAATGCCCCTAGTCCCCCTCCTCTTTCTTTCGTTTCTACTTTCGTCTTCCCCGGTATACATGCCAGACCAATTTTTTTGTGAGGTTTCCAGTTCTTGCACCTCCCCTTTGTACTTGTTCATCCGTTAAAATAACGCCGTTTGTCTACCTCGACGCGGATCCTGATTCTTCTTTCTCGCTTCCTGGTTTCATTCGTTCCCTTGGTTTAGTTCATTTTTGCTTTGAGGACTTTTCTGGGAGCTTGTTGAGCGATTTCGGACAAATTTCCGTTTCTTCCTCCCTTTGATCTGGGTTCTCCTCCTCAGTCGTTTTCGGGAACGGGAGCCCGGCCCCCCTCTATCGCAACCTGCTGCCCTGTAGCACCCATTTCTGCTCCTCCCGGTCCTTTCCTTTTTTAGTCGTTTTAAGCAGGACCCTCGGCGTAGGTTGGGCAGGAAAATTACTTGCTCCTCTTTACTTCCCCAAGGCTCTTTCTTTCTCCCAGCTTTTTCGTTTCATGATTTTTTTCTACGTAGGTATGGTTCCTGCGGGAAACAGATTTTCTTCTTCGCCCATTTCTTCCGGTCCTTCGCAGACTTTCTTTTCTTCCGGTATTTTCCGCCAAGCTCGTTTCATTACGCCTTTCGTCCTTATTCCCACTGCGACTATTCCGGATTTTCCTCACCGCCCTTTTTCTCAATGAGCTTGCTCGATTTTCTATGACGTACTCACTGTTGACCCTTTTTCCAACCCCCCCCCCCCCATCGGCGCTTTTTTCACGCATTCCCCTCCAACATAGTGAGGTTTTTGAGTGGCCCCCCCTTCTTCCAATACATTACTTTGCAGGTTCTTTTCCCCCGTCACCCCCTACCTCCTGTCACCTCAGTCTCCTTCTGCACGCAGGATCTTTTCACGAGATACCGCAAAAGGCACGATCAAGATCCGGCCCCCCCCAGCGTTTCTCAGTCCCTCCCCCCTCCAAGAACATTCCCTTTTTTCCCGCGCACGGAGGTGCTTCTTCTTGATTTTGCCTCTTTCTCTTGTATCCCGGTAAGGTCCTGGCTATCTGGCCTTTTGAATCTCGAGCCTTCCCTGTAATTCTTTTAACTCCAAGAGCCACAGAGACGTGGTGAACGGCACAGATATAATTTATGCACATTCACCACTCATTGAACCCCCAGCCTTCCCTCCTGCTTGTTTCTTCCTCTCTGATTCTTTTCCCCAGGGATGGAGGAGACTCACTCCCCCAGCCCCCCCGGGGGAAATCTGCGTGCCCCTAGGAAACGCCCCCTTTGGAACCGCCCTGGCGGGTTTCTTTTAAAACAATTCCCCTTTCGAAAATAGTTTCCATTTTCAAAGCCGAAGCTAAGGAGAGTTTCACCTCCCTCATAATCTCCAAAGTTTTTCCCTCCCCCAAGTTAGACCCCTTCTAACGTGTGGTCCCTTCTTCATGTAGGTTTTTTATTCCGACCTTCACCACTTTGGTATGATTGAACTATCCCTGAGCGATGACTCCTTTTAATCTCGCGCCATTTCCCTCGCTTGAGACTCTTTCATCCACGCTTGACGGGTAGGGATCCAGCGGGACGTTTTTTTTCAAGAGGAATCTGTTCACATGCGTGTTTTATAGGCCATCTCCTCTGCAGCCATTTAGTGCAGTTTGTCCGATTCCATCAAGATTGGCTTTGTGATTTTCTTGGATATGAATTCGTCTGTGTAGGTCGCTGTCACCTTTTCGACAGATCCACGCTTTGTGACTCTTTTCCGTTAAGA
>Ga0179591_1239730_pt1 | contig 10805 bp, 10 predicted proteins | sample CZOMad2_1_08_16f_FD_182891 | JGI IMG/M metagenome (GOLD analysis project Ga0179591, IMG submission 182891) | Vadose zone soil fungal communities from Angelo Coast Range Reserve, California, USA - CZOMad2_1_08_16fungal (PacBio error correction) | ecosystem: Environmental > Terrestrial > Soil >... | reverse complement strand
TCTGATGAGTGAGTGTTTCGCTTCTTGCTTTTACACATACTCTGCAGGTCAGATTTCTGGCGCCATCCTTCACTACTCACCTTTTGAATCAGGGGAAGCCGTGCCATATCCTATGTATTGCGTTAGGGACTGTATCACGACCTCATTATTTGGTGAATTTGGAAGATGTTTTTTAGCAATGTTCTGTCACCCCCTCACAAGTTACGATTCCCCTACTCACTTTCGAGAATCTCCACCAACTGGCTCTACCGATTACCCCAAGTATCAACTTAGACCGCAGCTAGCGGTTGTTTGATCTAAGTAGCCCCCCTATCACCGGATTTCCTCGGTTCCCGTTATGACGGCCCTCTTTCCCGGAGAGTCGTCAAGTGGGGATGTGCGTCTAAAGGGAATTCCCTGCCCAGAAGCCCGTCCCCCCCCCTGCTTTCCCCACCTTCCTGGTTCCATTGTTCTTCCCATTTCGGGCCACGCCAAGTATCTCCCCCCGCCGCGGCGATTTTGCAGAACTGTGAGATGACACTCGCGAGCCCAAACAGGATGAACACTTTTTAACCCAAATCTTAGTTCTTGGAGAAGGAGTCGATCGATTCCCGCCACCGGCCAGTATGACATTTCCGCCCGGTAGCAGACGCAAGAGGTTTTGCTGTCACCCGACTTTAGGTTCATCCAGGCCGGGTCGACCGGCCCTGGGCTGATTTCGAAGTGCTCATGGGTGTCCCCTCAGATTTCCGTACAGGATGCTGGTCGTCAGCGTCACCCCCCAGAAAATCGGAGGGTGCCGGGGACAGTTGGAGGGGCCACGAGGTCCCGGAGAGGACAAGGGCCGGGGGGAGGGTTTTCGTGCCGGGGACTGTCACCGCTGGTGACACTTGTTTTTAACTGGTCCCGGCCCCATCGGGGGCCATTTTGCTCATGCTAGTAGTCCCCTGTTCCTAGCGGTCAACAACCTGTCTTCTTGTTTCCTTCTGTCAGGTAAAGGAGAGCTTTAGCCGTATCTATCCCCCCTTTGTCCACGGTTTTCCGGTGAAGACTTATCGAGGCTTGAGCGCAGCGGTAAGAGGTTTATTTGCCGGATTTTTTCTTCAGGGGACGGCCCTCGTAAACGGGGCTTGAGCCAGAGTTCTTCATCTCCCCTCTACTCCAACACACACTCCCCAGTTCGTCTCAGTTAGTTTAGAAGTTGTTAGCCGAATTCAGATCCGCGAGCCCACGATTTCCTGCGCGAGGCCCCACTCCCTCCCCAAATTCAGCGATTCATCTAACAAGACCTCCATAACGAACCAGCAACTCCGGGACGTATTCCCCTACTCGGGAGTACCTTCGGGAACGAGCACTGGCATCCATGGTGACAAGACGAAGGCGTTGCACACCTAAGTGGGGAGATAGAGGATTGGCAAATGGGGTTGAGACAGGTTTCTGGGGTTGGTCGAGGGGAACAATTTCAAGGAAACGGGAAGCCCTGGCCCAAGGAAATGAAGGCATCAGCCCCCATTACTGTATCCGCGAACTCTTGGTGCTTGTTGGTAGGGCGCGGAAGGGATTTAGAACTGCCGGGAAACTTTGGAATATGTATGCCAGGGAGTGGACCCACCCAAGTTGAACTTTTTTCTTATATAATGTCCCCGGCTTGTATACTCGGCACCCATCTCGCGGTTCATTCACACCATCGGTAACTAGCAGTCTTCCCGTGACAAAATAAGCAAAAGTTAACTAAAAAGGCCCTTCCTCGAACTAAACTTCCGATCCCAGCCCCCTTTCCCCCAGCCCAGCTGAAACGAGCCCTAAATTTGCCGCATACGGCCAGTCAACACCTGTCTATCCCACTCACAGGCCCCCATGGCATTCCTCAAACCCGACCAAAAGCCACAAGTGTCGTTTTTGAGCACCCCGGGGGGCTCGGTGCTAGAAGACGAGCGAAACCCCCCCCATTGCCCTTGAACCGCCCGCCTTTCCTTTCTTAGAGCTGTCCGGGGTTTCCAGCGCCCCCCTCGAAAGGCTTCAGAACCCCTCCCAAATTACCCGGTTTTGCAGGAGACCTTCTTAGTTCGGAAAGTCTGGGTTTCCTTCTCTTAGGACTAAACCTCAATAGGCAATGTCCCAGCCGCCCTATATGGAATCTGTAGGTACAGGAGCCCCCAAGTGCCAGGCCGACAGGTTGCTGCAGCCAAGCTCCTCGGTGCTTATCCCCCCATTACTCGTTGCTTGCCTCCGGCATGATGTTCAGTGAACGCGGAAACTGGGTTCCGTCTTTCCGAGACGAAGTATTTGTTCGGATCAAGCCCACTTATGTCTCCTCCTTTACGTGCTGATGATAACTAAAACTTTAGGCCGAAGTGTCCTCTCCACTCAAGAGCGCGTTCCCCTTCGATACTTTTTTCCAGGAACGTGCACCTTTTTTTCCCTCCCCCGGTCTTTTGAACTTTTATCTTCCCCCGTCCTACCCTTCAACCCGAACGAGGACCCGCACCCAGATCTCTCAATGACCGGTCGGGGGAGTGCCAACTAACTGACAGAGATAGGAATACTCAACTCTCGCCTCGAAGGGGGCCTACCCCAGTACCCCGCGTGTTTCACGTTACTCCCCCCAAGTCAGACGACCTGGAGAGCTACGCCCTCCTTCCGTACCGGACCTAAAATCACTAGGTCCTCCTCTCAGAGAACACCTCCTGTCCCTTACACCCCCTTACCTTTCTCTCACACTACCCTCCCCCTATCTTCCCTCACCTTCTCACCATCCAGGAATAATACACCCCACCACAGACAAACTCAGGTCTCCCGTACCGACCACAAAGTCCCACTAATCGCCCCCCCCTCCCCCGCTAGGTATGTAGACCCACAACCGAGGGTCCTCTCCCCTCCCCCCTCCCTCCCACCTTTCTCCCCCCCTCTTCCCACCACTCCTTCCTCCCTTTCCTCCACCACCCCCTCCCCCCTCCCCTCCCCTCAGCCCCTTCCTTCTGTCCCCCCTCAACCTTCCTACCTCACTCCCCCTCCCATTTTTCTTCCCTCTCCCCCCCCTCCTCCCCCACCACCCCCCCCCGCCCTTCCTCCCCTCCCTTCATCCTCTCAATTTCCCCCCCTCCGCCCCTCCCCTCTCACCCCCTCCCTCCCTCCCACCCTATCCCCATTATCCTCCCCTCACCATTGAAAGTTTTCTAACCGTCTATCGGAACCTCATAAGTCACCGGTCGAGAAAGCCTCCTCGCCTTCCTTTTTAGTTCCCAACCCCAAGAACCCGACAAGGTACGTGCACTAGCCACCGGCAGGCGGGGTTGTAACCTGTGTTGTGTGTGATCTGGATGACTACCATTCGCGTGCAGGCCACCACCCCCCCCCGGAAAGAATGGTAGAAGCTTTTTTCCGCCTGACGGGGATTGGTTTATCCCACCGAGTCCCCCCCCGACCCTTTTTCGACGGGTGACATTAGTCGCGACCTCCAAGTCCACCTAGCCAACTTTCTCAAATTAGAGGGTCTTACCCCTTTTGCAGTCAGAAGCTCCGGACTTCCTCCTTAACACTCGAGGGGGGATATTGCTTGGAGGAGAATATAGATGTTCAATGAAATTCCATCCCAAACCATTCGTTCGAAGCATTGCGGTGGGGACACAAGAGTTCGTTGACAAGGTACTGGACCATAGAAGGCGGCGCGAGTAAGATGCGGTCTCTTTCGGATACCCTCGGTTTCGAGGTATCTCTATTTCCCCCCCTCCCCCCTCCCCTTTTTTGTTTCTCTCGAGATCACAGGTTTTTTGGGAAAAACCCCCCTTCGGCTGGCGGCCGAGATTTTCTCCTCCAACTTAACGTTAGTAGTTTCCCTCTGACTTCCTGACGATGCGGCTTTTTTTTTGTGGACCTGGGCCCCCCTCTTTTTTTCCAATACTCTTTCGCACACTTTAGTTCCCTAGAGTTTGAACCAGGCCGGCTCTTCGCAAATTTTTTTTTCTGCGGATTAATGTGGATGCATGTTTGCCTTTTTTGAAAGTTGATTTCCCGGTGTGTTTTCGGATTTTTTGCTTCGCCCGCGGCCTCTTTTCAGCCCCTATCCCTCTTTGCGTGGGCCGCCCCTCACGCGTGAACGCAACAAGACCGAATTTCCCTGCGCAGGTCCCGGGCACTTTTTGAGTCGCGTCGCGTTTCAGTTACCACTGCAGCATTGACCGACCGATGAAGTTTCCTCGCTCCTCCCGAGAAACGGCCTGAGGGGTTGTAGAGACCCTTTTTCCTCCCCAGTGAGTTTTCAGATGCAGGCACCGTTAACGCCACTTTTCCTACGCGGTGCCGCCCTCGGGGACCCTGTTGGCCCCCGAATCCAACCGCCCTATTTTTCACGTTCCCTCCTTCCCCCGTCTTTTGCACCAATATGTTCGTGTGTCATGCTTGATGACCACCCTTCGGCCGTCTGGGGACCGCGTGTTTTTTTGTTCAAGGCACTTCGCCGGAAGAAGTATTAACTTCGGCACGGACCCCTGATGATTTCTTGTTTGACTTTCTTCCCCCCCCCCCTCACTGGCCCTAACGCCCTTCAGTCCCGGTTTTCTAAAAGAAGTTTCTTTTTCCGGTCTTGGCCGTTGCGCTGTAAAGGTTACCGACAGAGGCCGGCATCAGTGCGCCACCGCGTTCGGTCCTTTCCGCGGGAACCAAGGTGGTTGTCCTTCTTTTCCTGATCATAAAACAAGGTCCTCTAAAACCTGTTGGCTTTGTTCGTTTGCCCCCCCCTCCCCCTCCCTTTCCTTTCTCCTGCTCTGTTGGCTTGTGAGTGCTTCTGTTTGGGGTGGGAAATTGATTTGTATTTCGTGTCATGGGCGGGGCGTTGCCGTTTTGAAGTTTCCTTTAAGTTTTGCTTTTTTCCCCCGTCGTTTTGAGTCGAGATTTTTTTTCGCCCAGACCCCCGTTTAAGGAGGGGTTGTTGGTTTGATCCATTTTTGTGATAACATTTTCCGTTCGCCTTTTCTTCTTAATTTCGGGGAACAGTGGACACGTTCATGGTTGCTGACCGAGCCCCCCTCTCAGCTTCCCCTCTTGAGGTGAAATTCCTTGTCGCACTTTCCCGTTTCCTCTACATCAGGCGCCGCACTGTATGGCCGGCATGAAATGCCCTCTGCCCTTGCGTTCGCCCGATTCCGCCACCCCACGTATACACACCGGTTTACATAAATTCACCAGGTTGGTAACAGACGGGTTGGTCCTATTAAGGAGGCCACTCCAGTGCTTCCCCGGCTCCCTAAGGTTTTATTAAGCCGTGAGACCTTGTTCCGTCTCTGGTGCTTCCCGTTATTCAGCCGGGCCTCGTGAAGTCCAGAATTGCCCGCTCCTGTCCGTTTGAACATGACGTTTACAGAAAACATCTGTCCCCGGCCGCTGAGCCCAATAATTCTTTTTAACCGGTGCCTGTCCCCTTCCTCCGGCAGATGCCAAATTTTCGCCCGGTTAGGACCCGCAGCCCGACACCCCCAGTCAGGTTGCTGGCGTTTTTTTAACACTTTCTTAAGAGCTAGCTTTTTCCCGCGTCGTTCTCTGCCCCCACTCGCTTGCCAAGAGACCGCCAGGCACCGACCCGACACAAAGACATTGTAGCATTTACCAACCGCCCATTCCCACAACTCTCTTTCGGGGTGAGTTTACGTTGTTACGGTGTTTTGTTGAGAAGCCTGTAATTTTTCCTTTCCTCTGATTTAAAGCCTCCCGCCCTGACTATCGATGAACACCCAAGTAGGGCGACCCCGACGGACCTTTTCTGCGATTCCACCCCCCCCGGATTGAACCGTTGATCGTCTCCCAGGAGTTCCCTCGGTTTCCTCTGCTCGGGAGATTAGTCCACCTTCCTCTAGAAGATTCCCGCCCCGGGTTCCTCTGGGTAGTCTCGCCATCATTAGAGCTTCGTGAATTTTTTTCCAAGGCATTTCTTTTTTTGGCCTTACCCCCGCCGGAGGACATAAATTACTGACCACCCATTTTTTCGCGACTTCCATGTCCTCTGCATTTTAGGCCAGCAGTCCAGAAGCCCTTTTAGTGAGCTATGTGAACCCCAGATACCTAAGGTTCAGTCTTTTTCAAGTCTCTTTAGTAGACGTTTTTTTCAATTGAAGCCAGTTTTGATAACTCCAAGTCAGCTTCATGTTGAGTTGGTTTGATTTCCCCTGGTCTAAAGAGGACCACTTCCCGAACGCGTTTCGTCTTGTTATCCTCCCGACGACAATAATAGTCAACGGATTACTGGATCCAGCCTCTTCCTCCCAGGTGGCTGTGACCCCGACTTTTTTTTTTTAACGATGACCGTAGGAAAGCAGAGATATCCCCCGCATCGCCAGCAAACGGACCCATCCCTCCCGATATCAATCTAGAGAAGTGACCTCCCTTCCCCAGACACGTGGTTTGCGGACTTGGTCCGTCTTCGACTTCGGTTTACCTCCACGCGCTGCCCACCCACCCCGGCTTGCCTTCCTCGGAGGCGGGGCTCCTCCCCCCCCCCCCCCTCCGGGGACTAAAAGGAGAAGGTTTCCCGGACACGACAAGAACCTCACCCATAGGGGAAGCATGATCATCGGGAAAGGCATAAGGGTCGAGAGTTTTCCTTTATAGACAGGAAGACTGCGCTCTCTTGTGGGTTTCAGATCTCACCGGCCCCCGGACCTCGGGAGGACACCTTAATTCATTCCCACTCTGAGTTGTGGACAGTGCGTGCTCTGGGAGTAGTGCGCCTTGAGGTCGCGAACATGTTAAACCACGAAAACCATTTTTCCCCTACAGAGTGTCCATAGGATTCAACAATGGTACTAACCCCCCACGCTATCCAGGAGACCAATTTCTCGCGACATTAGGCGTTCACCACCGCAGCCCCTGACTGGCTGCCAGCGGCCAACCCACCGTTAGCAGCTTCGGGAACATCTGATAGCCACAGAGGTTTACGCGCTGTAGCGTGAGGAACCGAAGATTGATATTTCACAACCTAGCCCGCACCAAAGAACAAACAAAAACGCCAAGGCTTGGTATCCGTAATTGTTGGAGCATCTTTACTCAAGACCCCCGAGCGCCGCAAGAAGCTGAGTCCGCCGGATACACCTCTTCTACAGTCAGTCCCCCCCCTCTGACCCCCCCTTTAGTGACAAGATTGAACTGCAGCGATTCGTACCCTCTATGCGTCCTTTTTCCGCTTGCCCCCTCCGAGCCAAGGTCATCCGTGTTCGAAGACTCTTGGGTGACGCAGGTTGTGTTTCTCAGCATTCCAGTCTACTGTCGACCGTTTGTCTTACTGCTTTGCCCTCCTGGACAACAGCGACAGTACCGGCCCTTCTTTTCCGCCCCAGGCACCAACCCCATCTTGTGTTGGAATGTTTCGTTTAGAAGGTGTTGGACGTGACACTGGAGGGCGCGGGTTAGGTGAGGATGGGAGCGGCGTGTTTAAAGATGGTTTAAGTGTAGGCCTTGAGCTTACACAGAATCGGGCCCGACGAGAAGCTCGCGGGTCCTCCAAGGGACATATCATCTTTAAACAGCAAGTGGGGAAGAGGTTGTCGTGGATGTAGAGGTTCCCTCGTCAGGAGTCCTCCTCTGTGAATTTTAATTCAGGCTCATGCGCATTTCTAGGGTCGTTTTTTGTGTGGTTTTTGAGAGTTGCTCGCCTGCCGGGAATGGCAACTCTGCGTTGCTTGTGAAGGTGTTATAAGTCTCCTAGGCGTCAGGGACATTATGTGCGATTCTTTGCTGCCCATTTTAGCGGCTCCCTCCTCCCTTCTCCATTACCCTCCACCTACCCAACATTCCTCCTCACCCCCACCTACACACCCCCCCCCCTTTCTCCCCCCCCCTCTCCTCGCTTTCTCGACCTCCCCCTTATACTTTTTCAACCGCTTTTTCCCATCCCCTCCAATCCCCCCCATTTCTTCTTCTCCTACACACTTTCTCTCACCTCAACCCTGCCGGCTCCGTGGCTGCATTTTTGTGGGGGTCCTCGGACGGAATTGCGCAACTTTGCAGAGGTTTTGCGTGCCCTTTGATTGTCACCGACGGTCCCACTCTGTTCTCGCTTAGCACCGTTTTGTCCGTTCCCTTCCGGTGCAGAAACTTGATTTTTTCCTCTGCCTTTGTGCCGGGTGAACTTTCAGGCGTCCCCGCAGGTTTCAAGCTTCTTTAGGTCCCACGACGGCCTGAGTTTTTCCTCGCTGAATCTTGCAGCTCGGCCTTCTCCGTTCTTATGGCTCATCCCCCCAGCCGTTTGCCTCTGCCTGTAACGCTTCGATAAAAGCGTGTCCACATTTCCCAAGTTTTCACAAAACACATCTTCCTCCCCTGCCGTCTTCCTTGCAACTCAGGCATTCTTTCTTTACCAGGCACAGAGAAACTGCGTTCAAAGCCCCCCCCCCTTTCACCCAGTACTCGATGCAAAGAGTCACCCCTTTCCCTCCTCCTTCCCGTCACACCCCTGTTCCCCCCGACATCCATCACCACCTCCCCCCCTGACGCTTCAACAGACCCGCACCTCTTCTTTTGGAGCAGCCCTGGGTTTGACTTTTTTGATCGCATGCCGGACAGGCCACCCAACACGTTGCCCCTGTGTCATGGTCGCCGCGCCCATCCCCGCTCCCCTCCCTTCTCATCTACTCCCTGCCGCCCCCGCTCACCGCGCCCCCGTTCTCCCACTTCTCCGCTCCACGTCTCCTCCGTCTCTGGGCCCCTGCCCCCGGCGCCCTCCCCTCCCGCGGAGCCTCAGCCGACAGACTCCTCCACCTCCCCACTCTTCTCCTATTTGCTCCCTTTCCCTCCTCCTCATCCCTCCTGAACGTCTTCACTTCCCCCGACGATTTACAGCCCCCCCCTCGCGCCCACCCCGACCACCCCCCCAGCCCACCCATGCACCTTGCCGTTGCCCCCTCTTACACTCGTCCACCCCTCAACGTCCTCCCCCCAGCCGTACGCCTTCTTGCCCACCCCCCCCCGCCTCCCTTTTCTCCCTCGACTACCTCCCCTCCCCCACCTCCTGACTTGTCCATTTTGTTCCCATTACCCCTCTTTCGCTTCACCCTGTCCTTAGCTCCATATGTTCCCCTCCCCCCGATGCCTCCTCCCCCTTCTATCTTCTACTTCCTGACCTCCACCACCTCTCCCGCCCAAATTTCCGCTACTCGTCATGCGCTCTCCACTTCCGTCCCTCCCCTTCCGCGCTCCTTCCTCCTAATGTTTTTTCCCCTCACCTTTCGCTCTCTTCACCCCAACACACTCGCCTTAATTCTCCCTGTCGAGCCCCACCCTTCGCACCCCCCCCCCCGCGGCTACACCACTCTCACGTACTCACGTATCCTCCCGGCACCCCTCTCGTTCCCACCACCGGAGCACCTCTCTCCCCACTTTGCGCGCATCACTCCCCCCCCATTTGCCGCCCCCACTCCACTTCCCACCCGCTCCCCTCTCTTCTCGTCCCCTCCCCCTCTCGCCCTCTCACCCCTTCCGCTCGCGGACAGCCCAGCCAGCTCCTCGATTTTCGGTCACACTTCTCTCCCAAACCTCTGCTTCCACCCATGCCGCCTCACCCCTCGCATGCCAGTTGCATCCCCTCGCTCCCCTGCCGATCACCCGGTTTCATTCTTTGAAGGCCCCACCGCGAGGGTCCCTGGTTCAGGCCCGCGACTCCAGGCTTTAAGAACAGAGGAGTCGTTCGGGAGAGGTTCGGAAGGGCGTTAGGTGTTACTTCTTCCACAGAAGGATAGATTCGGCCCCAGGTTAGAAGACCCTCGATTCCTATAGTCGCTGCATTACATGTCATACCAAACGATGTGTCTTCCCCACCAACTTAATGGTGCCCCCCCATTTAGAGAACTTGGAGTTCCTATGCATAACGGTATTGAGGCAAGCTGAGCGGACTGGAGTTGTCGTTTGAAAGACGGACACGCGCTCTACCAGTCGTCTTACGGCCTGTTCAAGGATCTGCGCGAAACGGCCTTCCAAGCTGCAAACTAAGGGCGCCTGGTCATCCCCCACTATACGATCGTCGGTACAGTAATAGTATTAGTTTTAACTTTTGCATTGGTACTCCTCCTCAAGCCCTCGTACGAGACAATTTCGCAGGTTCACCGGTCCGGGTTGGATTTTTTTCCCCTCCCGGGCATGAATGGCAATATCCTTGGCCCTGACGATTTTTTTAGTCCAAGAGGAGGCTTCTCTCCTAACTCCCACTTTATTACCCTGTGCCCCTCGGGCCCCTCCGTGATGGCTCCCCAACCTCGTCACAGCAATACCCCGGCGACGATCGTCTTTTTCTTTTTTTTCGGAAACCCGGCACGACGTGTCGTCGTTTATGTGAAATAGGGGGGTTCACTCCGTTTTCCCTAGACAAAAGTTTCATAGTCAGCCCTGTAAAAGCGCATCACTTTCTTGCTCCCAGACGCTAGCCTGTTCCCACTTCTCTGCACAAGCGTGTCCTTTTCTGAAGTCGCACGGACCACCCTTCTCTTTTTTAGGGACTCAGTGATCCCTGTTTGGCTTCGCATCTTGGCCGAACGCCAGAACTTTCTACAGTGAAAAGGTTCCTTGATGCTTTTCGCAAGCCAGCATTTCTGCAGACATAGGCTCTTTTCTTTTTTATGTTCTTCTTCTTCTGTGTTCTCTTTGACTACTATATACTTTTCCTTCCCCGTTTTTTTTTTTTATATATATACGCGTCCGAATTGTCCTCCTTCTGCGCTTTGCCAACAGTGAGGGATGGAGGTAATAGATTCTCGCCCTTCCCCAACGACCCTTATTTTGTCTAAGGGCGTTACCGTGCCGCCGAGGCGCGCTTGGCTTCTCTTCCTCCCGTGGTAACCTCTTCCCTC
>Ga0179591_1192630_pt1 | contig 10805 bp, 10 predicted proteins | sample CZOMad2_1_08_16f_FD_182891 | JGI IMG/M metagenome (GOLD analysis project Ga0179591, IMG submission 182891) | Vadose zone soil fungal communities from Angelo Coast Range Reserve, California, USA - CZOMad2_1_08_16fungal (PacBio error correction) | ecosystem: Environmental > Terrestrial > Soil >... | reverse complement strand
CCATACGGACTTTGGTTGTCATCGCACCTCATAAATAGTTTTTTTCTCCGAGGTTTGAACGTACGTGCGCGTTAGGACTTTTTTTCTTAGGGAGAGAAGTTGCACTTCTACGGCTCCCTTCTTTTGTTGGACCTTATTTTGACCCCCTCGCCCGGTGTGCCCAACAAAAAAACGGCTTGTGGTTTTTGCAGGGGATTTTCTGATTTGCGGGGTTGTTTCTTTTCTTTTTTCGCTAGGAGCTTTGTACATCTCTCAAGCCTGATCTCCCAGTGTCGATCAGGCTCTGTCGTTGTGGTGCGAAACGTCTCATTCTTTTCCTCTGTTTTGTCCTTTGGTTTCGGTGTTTTTGTGTTCCCCCGAGCAAAGTCCCACCACTCCCTTCAAACCTCCCCCCTCCGACACACCCCGTCCTTCAGCTCCAGCAGGGACAGCTAGCTTTTTCTTCTGGCCTCCTTTCGATTAGACTCACTTGGTCCAAGCACCCTTCGATTTCCCCCTTCTCCCAAAGCGTGTCCCCCTCAGCCTGCTTCCCCTAGTTCTCGCTGGACACAAACACTCTCTTTTCTCTCCTCTTGATAGATCAGTTGTCACATCCTCCTTCCTTCAGTCCTCAGATTTGTGCGTGCTGTTTTTTTTTTTTCTTTTATGTCTCCGCGGTTTCGCGACCCTCTTGTCCCTTGTCCGAATTTGTTGTTTGTGCCCTCTTCCATGTCTTTGAAGAGGACTGCATCAGCTTTTCCCCGTTACTGAAGTCAGTTGATTCTTTTTGTTTCCCTCTTTACTGAGGTGGTGGCCTTGGTTTCCTGTTAACCCCCCCCTACCTCCCCCAAGTGTTTCCAAACCCGAAAGCACTTTTCGTGTTTCTCTTGCACAGCACCTGGATCTTTTTTCCCCTTTGTTTCGACCTGTGTTTGAGGTCGTCTTCTTAAATGAGCTTCAACTCTCCGTCATCACCCACCATCCCCACATCAGACTCCCCATCATGCTCCTAACTATCCCCTGTTCTTGGTCACCCGTCCTTGTCCCCCACCTAAGTTTCCCCCCCCCGTCCCCCAGGTTTGCGTCCTTCATTTCCTTTTCTCGGAGAGCTCCTCCCCTCAAAATGCTCTACTCTTTCGTTAAATTCCGGCACCCCTGGAGATTTTCATTTCCTTGCCTTATCTGACGCTCATCCTGATAGCTGCGCCCCACCTGGTCCTTTTCGGCCCGCAAGGGCACCTTTCCCCTCCCTCCTGAAATCCCCAGTCCCGTCCCCTCCACAGCCCCTCAACTCCGACATTCCGGTCCCGTACTGCCTCCCTCGCTTGCCCTCCTAGAAATAGATTGCCTCCCTTACGTAGCATCAAATGCCTGAGACTATCACCCCGAGATCGCTCTTTCCCCCTCCATCCTCCTTTTCGCTCCCACATGAAGCAGCAGCTCCGAAATCGGTTTCTTTCTTTTTTCTCTGCCTCCGGGCTTTGCTTCCCTTTTCTTCGTCGAGGGTTTTCCGATGATGCAATTTTAGATCCGCAATGTCATCCCTCTTTCAAAGACATGTTTCATCGCCATTTCGGTTTTCCCAGCATTGGATTCATTGGCCTGCATTATTTTCCTCGGATTTGTAAGCTTTGCTTGCAGTGCACGGCTTGATAAAGAAGATGACCACCCTTGGAGGCCCACCTTTTTCGCTTTTCCGCCCCACCCATTCATTCCCTGAGTTGGTTTCATTTTTCGTTCCCCCCTCCGCTCACGCACGGCCTTCCAAGGTCTCTGCCCGATGTTTTGTCCTGTTCCAGTACGTTGATTCCCCGTAGAAGTGGAATTTTCTTTTTCCCCCATCCCGGCCCCGCTGCCCCGGTGTTCCTAGCGCCCCTCCCCCTTCCAGTTCCGTTAACCGAGCTCATGCACCCAGTCATTTTTCCCGTCTTAGCATTCTGTTGAAAAAGGTTCACGACCTCCCTCTCCCATCATCTAATCTGCCCCTCGGTCTTTTTTTCATGATCTGGTCAGATGTGCTTCCCCTGTTCTTTCTTTCCTTCTGGACCATTGGGACAGTCGTAACGTGCATGAACCTCGCACACTTTTTTTCCAAACACGCCCGCTCGCCTGCGACGTCGTTAACCAATCGCGGCGTCCTCCTTCTTGCATCAAATATCGAAGAGTAATGTTTTCTTTCCAAGTCAGAGCTGCCCCCTGCCTCCACACTTTTTGTTCCTTCTTTCAAACTTTCTCTTATGTCGTTTCCCCATTCCGCCCAGGAATTTATCAAATACGCTCGTGCTGAATCATGTCGATCATTTCTAACGTGTGCCCCCCGTTCAAAAACCTAGCCCAACTTTTTGAATCAACGAAGTTACTCTTTAGAAGGTGATGACTGGTCTTTTCCACGCTTTGGTATTCGATAACTTTTCCTCTTTCCCTCTAACATGTACCGCTCCTCTTGACTTTTCACCTGTCTTCCCCCTCCCCGTAAAAATTTCTCTTCAATGGCGTGAACATCTTTACCTGGCGTGCCCCACCAACTGTTCCCTTCTACGAAGAATGAATGACTTTCTTTACCAAACGTCAACTAGCTTGTTACCTCCTGAGCAATCACCAGCCCTTGCTCTGCCTATTGGATCCCCCTTCCCCAAGGTCTTCGGCAGGTGAATTTGCAGTCTTTCCCCCCCTCACTTTCGATCGACGTGCCGTTTTCCGACTTTGCGTCCGACTGTCTCAGCCCTTTTTTCAAGAAGTTGCAAGTCTGTCCTCCCCCCAGCTTTCGTAGTTGATTTCTTCGGTTATACGACCTCAAGATTCTTACGCTCTTACAGATCTGCCTTCCGTAGTGCCTTGGTCTTTCGATCGGCGTTTGTCCACTTTTCCCCCGTCTTGAAGCATCAGGCGTCGATTCGTTCTTAGTCTTGGCTAATTTGCTCGATTTGCTGGCTCTTTAATGATTTGCCTTCCAGTGACTCGGTTCTCTGTTTATTCCCGTACCATGCGGGGATGCGGGGGAGACATAGTCCCCTGCCTCCTACAAAGCGGCGGGATCCCACTCTCCCCCTTTTCTGAGTTTTAGAACCCCCTATGTTAAGGATTTCTCGTTACGTAAATGCGGGATAAGTCACCCTAGCTACTCCTTTTTTCAACAAAACGTTTACCCACATCAAGCTCCAGTCCCCACTTTTTTTAGCCCATCTCCATTTCCCTTGTTTGTTCTTATCTAGATGGCTCTCGCAAATTGTGTGCTTTTCGTGTTTGTGTTCACGTTTTTGAACTGGTATCCGGTTGCCCTAGAATAGCCTCGTCCTTTAATAAGCCGCGGCTCTTTGGACTTGAAATCGTTTGCTTTTTTCGAAATTCACCCCGAGCGTAGGTGGAATCAGTGCTTTTTCGCTTGAATCTGTCTCAGGGGCCGCTACAGCCTTGGTAACGAATCCCCCCCCCCTTTTCTCTTTGTCCTTTCGCATGAATTCCCCAAATCAGCATCATCCTTCAGGAAAGGAATACTAGGTAGGTCCTCTCTCCTGCTTGATTTCCGTGGCAGCGGTTGGAGACATACCCCCTCCCTCCTTCCTGAATAGAGGTCGGCGCGGCCCTCTATCCCCTTTTCCTCCTGGCCCTTCTGTTTCTTCTATCGCCGTGTAGGTAGCAACAGAGAGATTGAAGGTATGGGCTCTTTTTCCATTGTATGGAAAGTCTGTCCTCCCTTCTTGTCAAGTTTGAACCTTCCATTCCCCTTCCGGTTGTGTATGTCCCTGAATGCCGAAGGCTCCCCTTTTCCGTTTAATACATCTGCGTCACTGGCCTTTTTTCTTGCGGATTCTTCTCCCCAGCTTTTTTCAGTTTTTGGTCTCTGCTATCTACCACGAAACTACTTTTTCCCTCCATTAGACCCCGTGTGATCGGTTGCTGCAAAGACGTATCCCCCTCGAGTAGATGTCGCCACCTGTCCATAGCGATACCCTTTCTTCTTCGGTCTACACACCACTTTGCCCCCATAGTGCATTTGTGAATCCCCTGTTGATCCGATTCTTGTGGATTCCCCTTTTTTCTTCCTCTTGGACTCCTTCTTTATTTCCTACATCACGCCGACTCCTTGAGGTTTCTCCCCCATCTCAGTCCCTGATTCTATGATGAGTTGGCTGCGCACAGAGGCCATCCCTGAGGTTTTTCGCGGTTTTCCTCGTGCTTCTACGTTACATTTCGCTTCCGGATTTGATCAAGTGCGTCGCCTTCCTTAGTTTGACAACCGATTCTTCCTGCTTCTGACGTTTTCCTCTCTGTCCCCGCTTTGGTCCGTTCGGGACAGCACCAGGGCCGGTTAAGAATTGAAAACGTATCAAACCGTGTACCATCCACTCTTTGTCAAACGCCAAATAGAGGCCTCCTGTCGATTCTTTTCCCTATTTCTGTTAGTATCTCTTTCCCCCCCACAGCTACCCCACTTTGCAGTCGCTTCTTGAAACCCTTCTTCCGCTGCCGATGCAACCAAGAGCTTCCGATTTTTCAACCGTCCCTTTTCCCCCCTCCAACAATTCCGATCTTTTTTTTGCAGATGCCTTTCCTAGTCCTTTTCCTCGTTGTCCGGATGCGACCCCCCCCCCCCCCCCCCCCCAAGTCACCTGTCCTTTTATGGTGACCCGCGGCCTGCCCTGTCCGTTGCGTGAGGACGCCCATCGTGGCGTTGGCTTCAACGCTCTCCCTCACAGAGTTAGCTACACAGTAAACTTTTCCTGTCTTCCCGCCTCCTCAAGGATTGACAACATGGCCGAACTTTTTCACCCAGTTTCTATGGGAGTTATTGTTTCTTTAATTAAAGCTTATGCTCCCCCTGCCCCTCCCCCGCACCATCTCTTGCTTGAGGAACTTGCCATGACCGATGTAAGATTTTTCCTGTCTTGAATGTGTTCAGTTCTGCCCCAGAGTCTCCCCTTCCAAAGTACACCTACTCTCTCGTGGAGCGTCCGGTCCTATCAGACGTAGTGGGATTGTAAGGCTTCTATCCTCTCCGATTCGGCAAGCTGATGCCTCCTGCTCCCTTCGTATCTTATCTTTCCCGTTCTTTTCTTCTCTCTTGTTTTTTAGACTTGAGTCTCTTTCAGGGACAACTGGGCCGACGGTTGTTGATTTTCCTCAAAGGATGAGCGTGATGCTATTTTCCCCGGTTTTCCTCCAGTCTTTTGCGAGTGCCCCCGGGCGATTTGGCTTCTTGTGCTCTAGTGCCCGCGACAATGTCACCCTTCCCGTCGCTCCCTTTTCTCTGTGTTAAATGACTTTCCCCGTTGCCCCCACCTGCGAGGGGGGGGAGTTGTCTTTGGATGATATTTTTTGATATCTTTGGGATTTTTCAGTGATGCCCGCTTGCTTTCTAAATAACATTCCGTCCTCCCGTCAAACCCGGCCAGAGCTGGGTTCCCCCTCCAAGAGGATGTGGTGATCAAAACTTTCTTCTTTCTTTGGGAATGGTTGGCGGGCTTGGTGGTTTTACTCCTCGAGACCTTCCCCACACCGTCCCTCGTACAACTTTCCCTCACAACGACCCCTCCGGTCATTGGGAGCGAACAGCTTTTTCAAAGCATGGGTCGATTCGCAATACTTTTTTCCCAAGTCAGAAGTACGATTACGTGCAACGCGTCGCTACACAAAACGAATCACTCTTTATGATGATCTTACTAAGTGTGAACCCACATATCTTTTGAAACTAATATCTTTTTTCTTTTTGAGTCTATCCTTGTCACACACAACGTATAGTGACTCATCCTCTCTGTGGGTGCGCCTTATTGTGTCAGGCTTGCCGCGTTCTAGAACCTTTCTATTCCTTGCAATGCTAGGCTTGTCTAGCATCGCCCGATGAGGTTACTGCTTCCTCATCATTCGGTAACCTCGACCTTCAGTCGGTTTTTCGTGTTTACTTGATGTGCTTGGTGTAATCCTCCCCCCCCCCACATCACGAACCCCAGGGACCCAACACTCGTCCCTGACCTGAGCTTAAGTTTTTCGTCCCACAGAATTACTTAGCAGTGTCTCTCTACCTGTGGCTTGGCTAGGCCAATAAGCTTTAAAAAACTAAGATGAGTTCATCACTCCCATCCCCCACAACTCGCCAGTCCAAATCACCACCCCCCTCTCCCCCACAGCAGCCGTGTTTTTACCAACGCGGGGTGCCCCAAATCAGTTAACCCTACCCATGATGACAGCCCGGCCGGCCCAGTGCATCCTTTGCGAAGACCTTCACTCCAATAAACTCTCCTCGTGCTTCTTTTACAAATAGGCACCTATGTTGATGAAATTGAGACTTCTCTCTTTTTCATTCCTTTCTAGTCTGTCCTCTACCCACCTCGCATTTCCCAAACGGAGTATAAATTCGCTGCTGCAACCTCCTCCCCCATAAAGTTACTCACCTTAACCTAAATACCTTTCGTTTCCATGTACTTCCTCCTAGATTGCCTAAATAGCCGAAATTCCCAGTTTTACTTCCCCTACCTGAGATAAGAACCGCCGGAGCGCTCCCCCGATATCTGTCCCGTTTCCATTGTGCCTACTATCCTTCATCTTCCAACACCTTTCTCCCGTTCCCGCTCATATTCGCGGCACTTTTAATCCCCGGCTAGCACTTCCAGCCAAGACTTCATTCAGCGGCGTCTTGTGTCCTTCTTTCATTTGAGGACCGCAAGTCCTCCAACCTTTTTTCCCACCATGATGTTTTTTCGCCATTTCTTCCAAGCTTTTTTTGATTCTTGGACTGCTTCACCTTTGTGCCTTGATTTATCTATCGGTTCTAGGGCCTTTTGAAGTCTCTTGGACTCGGCTTTTTTGATCCGCTTCCCTTCCCCCTCCGATCTATAGATTTGTTGTCGACAAATCTTTACGGAAGCTTTGTCCCCCAAGTGTGGTCATCCGCCCGCCCCGGTTAAACATTTTCGGTTTGCCAGTCCTCCTTGCAGTTAAATTTGATGACACAGCGTCTTTAGTTTAACCGGCAGAGCTGTTTGACATGTTTCCGACGTTTCCTGCAACTTTACGAGCCCTTCCCCGGTTTGACGATGCTGCGCCATTTGGTCCCATTATCGACGTGACCCCAATCTCAATTCAATTCACTCCTGACTTCCTCCTGTAACTCTTTTGCCTTTTACTGCCGTGTCGATGAAAATGTTGAATTGATGCTTTCCCATGTGACCATGTACTGATCTCTTAACCTCGGACATATGGTTGCCACCCACTGTCAGCTCGATACTAAGTTCTGTTTGCAACATACTTTCCCAGATTGACCAATCTTCAAGGTATTGTTCTTCGTACCTGAGAGATAACTTATCTCTACCCCACCGCATCACCACCTCGTGCGCTCGTACCACCTCATAAGATTCTATCCACCTGCATACGTATTTCAGTTCTTCATTCGCAGCGGATAGTCTGCTCTGCCATCCTCACCGGAAGCTCCCCGGCCCCCCCCATTCACTTTAATCGTGCCCTACGACTTTTAAGGTAATTGTCCTCTTTTTGGATTAATCTCCCCTTTCTATTCATCCCATTTGCTCCCCACGCTACGCGCCACCGTAACCTCATCCCTCTTCCATCGAAGATAAAAACCTTTTCTCATTTCCTTTGAATCTCGGCCCTTTCGGCGACTTCTTTGACGTTCATGATAGTAAAAGCTCAACACTTTCGGGCTAATTTGAACCACCCTTCCCCTTTCTGCGAACGTTCAACTTGCATTGGCTTCCGTCGTGTTTTGCTACTCCGACCCATAGAAGACCTTGATTGATTTTAGCACCGTGCGACCGACAGGGTCGGCAGAATGCGCCTGCAAGTTGCACAGCTCGTCCGCTTAGGTCCACTGCTCGTTTATCATTCGCGTGTATTCATATCAGATCCTTTCTTTTAACTCGGACGTACTCTCGCGCTCGTTCTGAATCTGCGTTTCCTGTCCACAATGGCAATCTGCCGTCTGACATCTTACCTTCTCGCTCTTCCGTCCCCTGAAGATACGCCGTCCCTTCCCCTGCGCTTCATCGCTAGAGACCTTTTGCCTTTGAGGGGTTACGACGTGCCTGAGAAATCGACCGCGTGCTACCGCCTGATTCGTAAAATGGCCTTGGCCGGGAGAGTCCTTCTTTCCCATCGCTACCTTTTTTGATAAACCTACTCTCATAGGTGTAGTTAGCCATTCACGCCGACGACCGTCATTACGTTCCCCTTTCTCCCGTTCCGAGCTGTCTCAATTTTTTTCCATTCGCGATATCGCAGTCTTAAACCCTTTTCACCAACCACATTCCTTACCCTATAACATCGGTGCGAGTGATTTCCTCCTCCGTGTTTGTTGATCGGATGGCTCGCGCACCTGCCTTATGTTGGCTTTTTTTGTCTGTTGTCACGTCTCCTCTGTCTTTTCTCATCCGGTTCGCCAATCGCCGCGCATTCCGTTTCAACTCCGGGCTTTCTTTGGCACTACTCTTAACGCTTTCACCTTTTCCCTTTTCTCTTTCCCACCTCACACCGAGCTTTATGTGAGAATCCGCTTTTTTGCTTAGCTCTTTCTCTCCCTGGCCCCTTCCCTTCTGGGTTTCTTTCTGATACAGGAATCACACTCCTACTCCGGAGTTCTTCTTAATCTCATCCCCTCCCCTTCGCCCTTTTTATTTTTTCAAGAGTCATGCCACTGGTCTTCTTACATTACTATAGAAGACTTGTAGTTCGTCTTCCGCCTTTCCACGAGCACTCCCCCGCAATTCGAACCTTAGGGGCGCGGCCTTCTCCGGTCCGAGCGTCCGGAATAGTTAGTCCGTATTGCTCCGTATGATCATGAGCTCTTTTTTTTTTTTGCGTCACGAGCTTGTACCCCCCGTTCTGAGACTTCTTCGAATTTTCGGCACTGTCCGAAAATCCATTCGGCGCGTATTGTGTGAAATTTCCCTGCCGACGAGCATCACCCTGGTTCCCTGTTCAATTCCCTTTCGCTGCGGCACTGGCTTTTTTTTTCTCTACCCCCCCCTTCTCTTTTTTCGTGTATGCCTTCTTCGGCGGCCTCCCTTTCGGCACGCAAGATTTTTCTTTCCCCGATTTTGGCCTGTCTCCCCGTGTGCTGGTTCGCTTGTAAAGTTACTTATTGACCGACTTTGCAGCGTGTTTTTAAATGGCGAGTGATCTGACATTGCTAGGAGATGAATACCAGCCCCCCACTCGTCTACCTCGTCTCTTGTTAGAATGATTCCCCCATTTTCTTTTTGGGGCTTGGGTGAGCCTCTTCGATGCCTTAATCCATGACAAGAAGCTGCGAGTTATGTTGTCTTCCAATTTCATGGTCTCTTTTTTCCTGAGGATGTTGGTCAGCTTAAATTCTTCAGCACGAGGTGGGTGCTCTTGGTTTTTCCGTGTGTCTACGGTCGTCAGACCCCACCATTAGATTTTCCGATTTTTTACTTTTCGCGCCGTTTTTTGAAACCCCTGATTTTTCTCTGTTTCTGTATGACCGTGTCCGAAGATTTCTTTATTTCCCTAGGCTGTCCCAGGGTCAGTCGGCAATTCAGATCACTTGTGTACTCCTGTCACGTCCCCAGCCATAGGAATTCATGTAATGATTTCCGTATCTTTCTGGTCTGTGTCCTTTCACCTTCGCTCATCTCCAGAACGTTCCCTAGAGCCTTTTAAGTGAGGACGGTCGATTCCCCAAACCCTCTCCCTATTTTGACAAAAGGCAACTCTTCTCATCCACGCCGTGACCCCATGACGAATTCTCCCTTTCTCGACCTTTTGTCGTGCTTTTCGTCATCAAGACTTAATGCACCTCGCTGTGTCACGCGTAATTCCAAGGTCCTCTCGCACTTGGACTCTTCTTTCCTTTGGATTAAGGGACGAACGTTTCCCTTAAAAGAAGTGCCCTGCACCAAGAGACTCCAACTCAAGCTCCCCCAATTCTGATTTCCTCCAAGTTCCAACCCCTTGCGCGACCTCGTTGTACTTTTTCTTCCTTGAGGGGATCACTTGTTTTAAAGTCAACCGTTCAATCCCCCTCTTTCCTTCCTTTCTAGGAAGGAAACTACTTCAATTGCGCCTCGTTGGGGATCCCTGTGTTGAAGCGACGAGGTTCTTTTCCACCCTTCCTTCCCTATCTCTTCGCGCCTTTTTCCTTGGGCTTTTGTAGGTGGATGTCATCCGCATTCGAAGTGTCCTAGCTTTTTCCCTTTAAGGTGCTTTTTGAGTTTCTCTGGTCCTGGGGAGTCTTTATGTGAGCTCTTCGACTACTGGCTGCTATCGTTCCCAAACCCTCTGCAGGTGTTTTTTTTCTTTTAGATCCGGACTGAGCTTTCGATTCATCCCGAAAGGTTCTTTACCCGTATCGTTGTGACGCACACCATTTTCTTATCTCTAGGGTGAGGCGAGTAAGATCCTTCCCGACTCCGAACTACCTGTATTGTGTGTCACGTCTGGAAGCCTGTATACCCCAAGGTGGTCCCAATGAGATGCTGGTTTCAGGGGGGCCCGCTTTTTGTTTTGGGTTCATTTTTGTGTCGGAGTTCTTAGGATTGGGGGATTTGCGTCCCCTCCGAGTGGATTTGTTCATCTGCAAAGCCCCTTCCCCTCCCTAACCATTCTCTTACTTTCGCCCCAATGAACAAAACCCTTAGGTGATGTGTTTTCTAAAAACTCCCAGGTCGTGATTCTTGTTTGGTCCTTTGGTTGGTTTATTTTTTGTGCCCCTATAGAGTAACATTCCCCCACCCCAGAAGTAAAGCTCCGTCCCCCCACAACCCGCACTTCAGAATGTTTAAAGTCAGGCTCATAGCCCTATATCCTCCTTTAACACGCATCGGGAGTTAGCTCTATCAGTCCTGGAATCGAAG
>Ga0179591_1314021_pt1 | contig 10807 bp, 7 predicted proteins | sample CZOMad2_1_08_16f_FD_182891 | JGI IMG/M metagenome (GOLD analysis project Ga0179591, IMG submission 182891) | Vadose zone soil fungal communities from Angelo Coast Range Reserve, California, USA - CZOMad2_1_08_16fungal (PacBio error correction) | ecosystem: Environmental > Terrestrial > Soil >... | reverse complement strand
CCGGCCTTTTGTGATCCCTTTCTCTTTGTTGACTTTTCATTTTCTTCCCTCTCCTGAGCGCGACGAGGGCTACTCGATGTTGTTCTCCGATGTTCGTGTTGCGAAAAAAAAGTAAGGTTTCGTGCCGTGGCCTGTCTCCGTCCTTGGACGTGCTCTTTCCCGCTCAGCCTCCCTTTTTTCCCCCCCCTTTTTGGATTCCTTTACTCGGCGTCCGAACCGCTCGTTTAGTTCCTTCTCCCCGGTAGATTTCAGGGGGAGGCTCTCTTTCGCCCCTGGGTGTCTATCGTTCACAACGAGGCGTCTCCTTCCCGGAGTTCCCTCCTTTTTCCTCGTGACCTTCGGAAAGCTTTCCCGACTAGCCCTGGACCAGAGATACCGTTCCTCTCACTTCGGCATAGCACCCGCTACGGACGGTGAGTCCACCGTTTCGGGGGCCGCGCTCGACTCCTCGCGGAGCTTTGGTCGTGTTTCTCGATTCGTACACATGCCAGAATTTACGGCGGTACCTTTCCCTTTATGCTTTACTGTGGGCCGTAAGAAAATGGCCCACTACTTATCTTGACCAAACGAAAGAATTGAATCCTGCGTACCAGTTGGCGTCGCAATCCAAACCACCTGCGCGTCTTTGTACGTGCTGCTTTCGCTCTCTTATGACCGGGTGCACCTCGTTTTTCGCGGAGGCTTGCTGTCCCGGCCACCCTACTCTTTCCAAGTACCTTCCCGAGACAACGGGAACTTGACCACTCGAGACCCATCCACTTTGAGGTCGAGCGAGTTTAGGCTTTTTTCGCACTGTTAAGAGAGAGGTCCCCCTCCGACGTGTACCCTTAGACCGACGCAGTGTCTCTTGTCCGATAGTGAGGTCTCGGACATAGCTCCCTTCCTCTGGAAGCTCACCACCCCCCCCCTTTCCTTTTCTCGTCTCCTTGCACCATGACGCGCCGCTTTCTTTAGTTTTGATAGGAGACCTGATCTTCCCCTGGGATCAGATTCTTTTCTTGACTTGTAGACCTTTTCTTTCGCGCGAGCTCTTTTCCCTGGTATCACTGGCCCAGGGCGTGAGTCACTTTTTGGGTCAGTTAGATCGACTCCTTTATTTTCTTCAGGCGTGTGATGCCACCTTCCCTCTCTTGATAGGAGAGACGTTTATCGCAATGCAATTAGAAACGCGACGCTGTTCTTTCCTCCCTGTTTTCTTTTCTTTCGCTGGTGTGTACCTTTCCTACCAGAACCGGAAGTAGATTTTTCCTCCCCGACCCTCATTGAGAAGGTAGGCTCTGATAGTTTTCGGGGCCTGCCCTCAAACCCCCGCCTTTCGAAGATCCGGAGATGATCACCATTTTGGCCAGTTTTTACTCCCAGTTAATTTTAAACCGTTGAACAGGTGTGCTTCCAGTCAGGCAGGTAACGGAGTTCGTAGTTCTTTATTCTCCCCCCTCTTCAGGTGAAGAAGGCGCCGCACTTTATTTTTAACCTTGTTTTCCAGAATCGAGAACACCCGCAGTAAATACCCCCTTCACCTTGTAATTTTTCCTGTTTTGATAGGCCCAGCCCATTATCCACTTCTTTTTATAGGATTTTGGTCGTGGAGTTTGGTCTACCTTGTGTTGAAAAGGTTCTCCCTTGTTTTGTGTTTTCTTCGCTCCGGTGCGGTCTGCAGCCCGCACCGATCGTTTCTGGGCCGGATCGATCTACGGGGCGACTCCTTTTCCCTTGTTTGTTCTGTCTCTATTTGTCGACTCATCTCCGTTTATCCCCCACTCACTCGATCGCTTGATCCAACCACAAGCCCTCCCTACTAACCCGCCTAGTTTTTCAAGCTTGTGTTCTAAAAAAAGTTCTCTTTCCTCTCCTACGATGAACGCTAGATTCCTCAGGTCCTCCGGGGCCGATCCCCTTTCCTAGACCATCTTTTTTGGTAGGGGATAGGTGCCCGGGGGTATCCCGATTCCTGTCACTTGACCGCCCGTTCCTCTCGTATAGATTTTATTATACGGTACCCTATTGCTTTCCTGAAGTAACTCCCTCAGTCGCACTGAGATTCCCCCCAGATTCTCCTCTCTCCGGGGGGACATGCGCGGTTTTAAAATGGCCCATGGTGCCCCCCTTACCTGACTTCCCTTTCCCCAGATGGAATTTTTGTCTGAGCGGATGTCCTCCCCTCCGCAACAGATGTTGATTAGGATGTCTTTCCTCCTCTATTTTTGAGAACGCGGAGGGGCGCTTGTCCGAGACCTTGATTTGAAATCGAAACGAAGGTCCCCCCCTGCGGCCTTTTTTTTTTAAAAAGCGTTCAGGACCCTAAAATTTCGGTGTTGGAGTGACCCTCGCCGTTGCTTCTGCTTCCCCACATTTAGTCAGTATTCTCTGCAGATAAAGAGAGGTGGTCATCTTCCTCTCCGTTTTCTCGTCGCCCAACAGATTTCTCCAGCACTCTGAGTTTTCCTTCGTACCAGGAGAGCAGCTTTTCGAGACCCCCCCCCCTTTTTTCGTGAGCACGAGTCCCCTTTAAGGAGAAGGTCTATCACGTCGGCGGCGTGTCCAACTCTCAGCCACAATCTAAGAACTCTCTTTTTTTTTTCCCTCCTGAGCGAATGGCATGCGCCTACAATTACCCTTCCTCTCGACTGGAGTAGAGTCGTTTACTTTTCTATGCTTGCTTTCCGCCTCTTTTTCTTTTTCATTACTTTTTCTTCCTTTTTCCCGGTTGGCTAGATTTTTTGCCTTTTCTAGTGGTAGTTTCTTGTCGTGCTCCCGACCACGACTGTTATACTGACCGCCCCTCCAAGGGGCATTCCTTTCCCGCCCTAGTTTTTTTGGAATCTTTTTTTCTAGTTTCACAGTACGGCACGTTTGTCCGAGTTTTCCCTTTTTGTCATTTTTTCCGCTGGCACTGGCATGATAGCTTCCTTTCTTATTAGTAGTAACGTTCTTTCATGTCATTCCCTTCCGGTCACCAGGCCCCCATTCGAGTTTCTTGGTTTCGAGTGCAGGTGTTTGTGTAACCCCTTGCCCATTTTGTCGAACACTTGGCCGTAGCGTGCGTATGAGTCTATCTTTACCTGCGGTTCCTCTCCTTTCGTCCTTTACTCGTACTCCCGGTGATCGTCCCCATATAGTTTTTTTTTATTGGTGAGGGTAGCAGGGGTTCACTCGTCGTCTGACTCTCCCGCCCTTTTTTTTCTTGTTTGGGGTTTTTCTTTTCCTGCTCCAGGGGGGGGGACTGACATACCTTTGCTTGCCTTTTTAGTGAATGCGATATTCCGTCGTCGGCATGGCCGCACCGCCGCATTGTGCGAGTTCACTTGAGGACTAGTACTTTTCTCCCCTTCCCTTCTTTGGAATTTTGTTTTTTTATTCCCCGCCGCGACATGGGACGGCGCATAGTTTTTTCCTCCAACCCTCCCCTGACCCCAGCTTGAAAAAACATGAGGTCTCACTCTCTTCGTGCTCATGATAAGTTATTTCTCGGGTACTCCAGTTCCTTCCTTCTTCTCCCTTTCAAATCCTAATTTTCTTTTCTTTCTCCTCCTCCGTGTTGGAATCTCTCGGCCCTGCTATGTTTTTAGAAGATCGGAATGCGTCGTGAGACTTTCGGGGGTCGCATTAGCGGCGCGACGATTGTGATACTGCCTCCCCATAACCGGTTTCTCCCCACTCCTTCCAGAAAGTAACATTTTTTTTTTCTTCCCTCTGGCGGTCCCCCTGCGTGCTAGAGGCTAAGGTCGTCCTGACTTTCCCTCTCCTCGCAAAAAAATAGGTTTTTCTTACGTCGGTGAGACGACGCTCAGGCTGGCCCGATAGTTACCCGAGTTCATTAGGACCTCTTTTTTCCCCATGGATTTTCGTACTCTTAAGTCCAGCCACCGACGTTCGGAGGGAGACTGACTTCTTCCTGCCCTGCCTCGTCAAAATGAAGATCGGCCTTCCTTCCCCTCTGTTAGGCCGATCCGGGGTAAATACTTCCCTTTCTGAGTGAAAAAGTTTTTGGAGTCGCGCATCGGCGGGCCCTTGGTTTTTCTTATCCTTACTTTTCCCACCAATGCCGCTCGAACACCTTTCCTCAGTCTCTTCGACGAGTTTTAAGGCCGCCGGAACATGTCAAGTAACCTAAAAGTTCTCACCCTCCCTTTTTTTTATTCCCCTTCAGGACTGAGTTCGTCTGCCCAGTACCCCCCCTACCAAAGGACTGTGCGACGATAGTACCCCTCCTTCCCAATCTTTTTCGTGTCGCCACAGACGGCGGAGAGGTTGGACGGCCATCCCCAACTATCAACAACCTTCTTTCCCCCTGTAACCTCACGCGACTCCCTTCTGAAAAGTCTTTCTCCAACGAGTTCTTGCGAGGCGCCCGGCGTAGGTCTCTTTCCCCTTCTCTCTCTTCAAATTTTTCCATTTACGCTCTGGACGTCAGCGTGATTTATCTGTTCCTTCGTATACAGAGGCCTCCTGTGCGACCCAGCCCACCGTTTCAGCCCCTTCTTCCCTGTATTTTTTCGCTGTTCTTTTCTCCTTCTCTTAGAGAGTGGTTTGGCCGCTGCCGGACAGGGCGATTGGGATATTCCCTTGGACTGTCTACTCTGCCTTCGCTTCTATTAGTGTGGTCGGTGGTTGGTAGCTTCAGCGCACTATCTCCCCCTTTATTACGACCGGTTATCCTCTATCGGTCTGGTAGCCCGTGTGAGATCAAAGATTAGCCCCTCTCTTACTTCTCCTTTTTTTCTCCTGATTCCCCATGGCCTTTTCTGGTTTCCCTTCTTGGAGAACAGTGCCCGGACGACCGCCTTCGACAGGTTCGCTCACCCAGATGTGCCTCACACTAGTATTCCCCCTAGACATCCTCTCGGATCACCCAGTTCTTTTCGGCCTCCCTCCTCCAGCTAACCCCCTTTTTCACCACTGTCGAGGCTCGTGAGACTGGGGGTTACCCTCCATTCACTGATTCCTTCAAATTTTGCTTTCCTTTATGGGTGTTGTCGGCTCTCCTTCTACTCCTTCTTCCTGGATTGCGACTCATCGGTGCCGTTCGAGACCGGATCTTCCGGCTTTTTTCTTTTACTGTTCGAGAGATCCTGAGACCCCCTTTGCGCCCTATAAAAGAAACGCCTGCTGCTCGGAACGTGTAGGACTAAAAGAGCTTAACTTCTGATTTCCCCCCCTCCCTTTTCTCGGCTTGCCACCAGCGTGCTCGCGTGGTCTTTGTTTTTGTCCCGCCTGCTGAGAGGTTTCAAGAAGCGATGAGGACGGACCTCCTAGGATCCAAGTTCTCTCCTTCCCCTTATAATGTTGTTGTTGTTTTTCGAGATACCGTAGATTCTTTTTCTATCCTTCCCTAGAAATCGCGCTTAACACTCGCCCCCCCCGTCTTCACACGCAACTTTACCCGTCTCTTTTCTAAAACGTTTTGTCACCAAGACCGATCCCTTTCTCGCCTTCAGCGTTTCATTGCGGGTGGCCGATCACAGACCACTTCGTTGTGCACTGATTTTCCTTTTCTATGCCTTTTTCTGATTGCCAACTGTCTAAAGAGACTCCCTTCTTTCTTAGGATCAGTTTTTCTTCAGCAGACGGTGCGTCCCGCGAAGACTTTCTCGGTGTGCGAGGGAACAACCCCTCCCTCCTCCCGCCCGGCTTATTTGGGTGACTTCGGCTTTCCCCTTTCCCCCTTTTTCTTCTTTTCATATTTTTGAAGTGTGGTGGGGGTTTTCTGGACTCTAAGGTTAGCCAAGCCCCACCTTTTTCTCCTATAGCTGTACTTTTTAGCACGATTCTGGCTTGTTTAGTAAGGACAGACTCTGGGTCAATGTAAATACCTACACCATTCCTCTCCCCCCGAGGACCCCCCGCTCTTTTCGCCCAGCACCGTTTACTCTTCTTTCCCCCCCCCCTCAGGCGATCTCCAGGTATCGAGGTGCGATTCTACTTCGCGTGTACAACGTCCTCCACGATAGTCGCGGCGTTTCGCCCCACGACCATCAAATTTCAGACTTCGAACCCGACCAGGTTCGAAGATTCGTCCCCCTCTCCCCAACGCGATTTCCGAGCCAGGTCCTCTGATTTGTCTGAAAATTGACTTCTTTTCTCCAATCCTACCTCTACGCCTCACATCGGTTTTCGGATTTTTTTCCCCTTTTCGTCCTATGCTTAGAATCTCCAACCTCACCCGCGCGACTCCAGAATGTTCGGTCTTAGTGTACTCCATCTGCTTGTTCTTTTTTCTTCAACTTTTTTTCTTCAAGACCCATCGCGCTTCCTTCTTTGTGTTTCCTTTCTACAGAGATCGGCGTGTGTGTGAGTGCGTTCTGAAACGTTCTTTTTCAGTCCGAGTCAGTTTTCCGATTTCCCCCCCCAAAAGAAAAATGTGGGACTCGTAGGAGCGACTCTACAGTCCCTGTTATTCTCCCTCCCCCTGAATGGGGGTGCGACGCGTTTCTGTGTATTCCTTCTTTTCCTCAGCAGTGTAGGGACCGTCTCCAGGAACTATTCATCGTCCCCTTCCTCCCTTCTCTTTTTTTCCGAGGCATGTCTCCCAGACCTCTGAAGAAGATCTCCCACGCACGCTGCGTGCTCCCCCCCTTCAAATGCTTTTCACTGACTCTCCCTCCCACTGATGAAGAATGCGTCTCCGATCTCGACGGTTGGTTCTTGATAGGACTGTCTTTCTCTTCTTTCTTCTCACGCTTTCCACCTACTCGATCTGTGGAGGGACGTGTGATTTTTCCCCCTTTGCTCATTTTTTTCAGGATAAAGATCTTTTTTCCTCCTCCCTTTCCTTCCTGGTGATTCGGCTCTAGCGAGTTATATCCCCTTTCTTTTTCTACCCTTATTTTTTTTTCCGCGGGAAGGCTGAGCCCTGAAATATTTCCCCCTCCAGTTTTCCTCCTCTGAGAATTAATGCTTTTCTCCGGTGTCGCTCACTCCCTGACGACACATAGATGAGTTCATCGTTTTCTTCTTCAATTTTAGCTCTACCGACGTCAGTGCCGCGCTGCTAAATAGTTTTCTTTCCCCTCACTTTTCTTCTATATTTAAAATAATCGTTGATCTGCGATTCTTTTGTGATGGAATGAGGAGGTCTGTTTTTTTGGTCCGTTAGGTGATCAGCTGAGAAGATTTCTCCCTCCCCTGTTGGTAGACCACACCGTTTCCTTCGCTCTCCTTTTCTTCTCTTCCTTCTAAGAGGTAAACCCCGTGCGGATCTAGTCTGCAAGTTTGTAGACCAATAGTTTTTTCCCCTCTACAGAGGTATGCTCCTTTCTTGGTGTTTAGGCGCCAAGTCAGAAGGGGAGACTTCCTCCTTTTCGCCACCCTCTTTCGAGCCAGCGGCGTCCGCCCAAGGTAACTTTTTTTTTTCTCCCTTGAAAGGTTTTTTGACCACTGCACGACCGGTCGGCACTAAGTGAGATCCTGCCCCCCTCTATAGGAAGAAAGACTAATGGCTTCGTTAGTCTGTTTTACATTCTTGGCTGTAGTTTGTCTCTTTTTAGCGCCCATCATTTTTCTTTTTAACGAACTAAAACTATCATTCCCTACCCATTCAAAATTCTCTCCGAAATGTCCTCTCGCCCTGAAAAAGGTCGACCAGTGAGGCCCTCGCAGATTTTTTCCAACCTTTTGATTTACTCTTCCAATTGGATTCGTAACGACTTTTCCTACCTTCCAATTTTCCGACGTGAACAAACCTTCATCGTTTTATCAGTGATTCTTTCCCTCCCCTCATTAATGCCGGTTTGGCTTTTTTATGAAATCCCTTCGGAGCCGGAGTAGGACGTTCACTTGTAAAGCCAGATCGAAATGCCCTTTCTTTTTCCCGCCCGAGGGCGGTAGTAGTCCTTTGGTTTTTTCCCTCCTCGCTTCCCCCTCACGATAGTAGTAAAGTCGTGAAGTCTGGTCTCCCAGATGAGGTGACTCCGGTTCATCGCCCCTTACCCTTGTCTTGAGGGACCGCTAACCTCTCACCCCCTAGGGAGGTGTTTTCCATGACGCGTATCGGTGACTTTCTTCCATTTTCCTTTCTCTTTCGAGTGACCTCGGTCAGTACCTTTCTCTCTTTGAGAGAGGTCGCTCCTTTTGTTACTTAAGGGTTTTTCAAGACGGTTTTTCTCATTCCAGGTTTGTGGGTTCGAAGCTAGTCTCCCGGAAAGTGTGACGGCGGAACCTTTACACCGCTTTATCTCCGTTCCTTCCTTTCTAATCGGTCTACCGCTCTTTCCATGACCTCCTTCTCCCCTCTTCCCGGAGAGTGTCCCTTCTCTGTATGTATGTTTTCGCGGTTTTCTTTTTTTTTTTTGGTTTGTTCTCCCTAAGAATGTCGTACGTCCCCCTCCCTCTCTCCGGTTTCCTCCCTTTCTTTTCCTGACTAAATGTCAAACAGCGGTTCTTCGGCAGGAATTTTTTCCACCCGCTCCCCCTTTCACCTGTACGTTAGATTCCGAAATTTTCCTGACTACTAGGAATTTCCCCACGTAGCAGCGAGCGTTGTCCCGTCCTATTCCCTGGAGAAGTACTTCGCGATTCCCTCTCTTAAGTCTTTTTTTCTTTTCCCTCGGGGTTCCGTTTCATCTTTCTTTTTTATTTGCCTCCTTCCCCCCTATTCCCCCCAGTGATTGCATGTCTCCGCCGGACCTCGGTCTCTCCCCGTCTTTTTCTTTTTTTTCCGGCCCCAGTTCCTCAAATAAAACTTTCATTCTTTTCGAGGGTTCGCCTACTTTCGAAAACTCTTTTCCCGTTTCGGGTTGCTTTCCTCTCGTTGGCTTTTTTGTCACCGAAGAGTCCGTGGTTCTCTGTTTATTCCGGGTCCCCCCCCCTTTCCCCTCCCCTACGTCCTTTTTTTTGTTTTTTTTCGAGAGCAATAGATCCTCCTATCTTTTTTTCCTCTCAGCGCGTTCTCACAACCCCCCGATTAAGAGGGTCACCCAGTACCTCTTGCTTTTGATCACCTCTCTTCACGACGAGACTCGCCGACTTATGCTCCCCTCGACCATTTCATTTTTCTCTCTCACTTCCCAAGTATGTAGAACGAGTCTTTGTTCTTGTTTTTTCGAGCCTCCCTTTCTAGTCGGATATGCACGGCAAATCCCTCAGACCCTGTTTTTCGAGTTTTTTGATCTTCAGGACACCTATTCCCTTGTCTCTCTCGCGAATTCTTCCTCCTCCTTTACGGTTAACAACACCTCCTTTTTTTCTCTTGCGACGTGGGTTACGAGCCGAGTTCTTTATTTATAACCTTCCCTTTTTTTTCTCTTTTTCCCTCCCTTATTAGACCAGTTTATTAACTGGGTTTTCGAGGTGACTTCTTTTTTCCTTCCGAACCAGCAACCTGCTTGCTCTCTCTTGTCTTTCCTCAGTGTTTCGACCTTTCGTAGGGCCTGCCTTTTCTCCTTTCCCCGCCAAAGAATTCCCCATGCGCCCTCGCGGACACCTCTTTTCCCTTACCCGAACTCTATGTCCATGGTCTTCTTAGGCAAGACCTTCCCCCCATTCTCCATCATTTCCTCCTCCTTAACCGCCGGCCCTTTTGGCCCGTCCCCCCTTGTTCCTGATCTTTTCCACGTACCTGTTTGAGGAGTCCCCCTCCAATGTTCGTTTCCCAACGACTCCTTCAATTTCGCACGTCTCTCTCACCTGTCCGAGCGCAGCTGCCCAAAACTCTCCCCTGTTTCCCCTTTCGAGTTAAGTTCACCCCCTCCTGTCCGAATCTGACCACAATTAATTCTTCGTATCTCTCAAGCTACGCAAGAGCGGTTGAGCTCTTTATTGTCCTTCCGTCAAAGATGCACTTCTTTTATCCCTCGCCAAAAGTAAAGATAATCAGTACCCTCTTTCTATTTTCTTAGGACTTTACTCCTATCTATTTTCAGTCTTGAAAGCGGAATTAAAGAATTTAGCCTTCTAACTCTTTTTTTTGACTCTGCTAACTGATCGTTTTCTCGTTCACATTTCTGGTCGGGTTTACGTATCCTTTTCCTCTCCTCCTAGAGAATCTTTACTCTAAAAACGCCTTAGGTCTCGCGTGCTCTCAGCAGAATCTCTCGCTTCGTTGGTGCGGAAGTTTTCCTCCGATACCAATTATGACTGTCTAGTTCTTTTTTTTTTTCCTTTCTTGTGACGTCTGCCTTGCAACCGGACTCTTCTATTAATGAGTACTTTTCGGACTTTTTTTTCTCTAATTGAGATTTGAAGCCTTCCTTCTTCGACCCCGTTTCGCCGGTATACCCTTCCTCTTTTTTTCAATCTCCCAGCCCGGTATAGACATTTGACGTACTCGTAGATGTTTACTAGTAGTCTTCCCTGTCCCTGGAGGGTTTGTGCTCGACGCTTTACGTCTCCGGGGTTTTACTCGGCCCGTGTAAAGTAGAGCCGGAGTGCCATCCATAGTGCATTTCTTCCCACGATGACCGAACAGCTCAAGGTGGGTTTTCCCTCTCTTTCCCTCCCCGTTCCCCCCTTTCTTTTGACGTTCCTCGAAGCTCGCCGAGCTCGGCTCCTTCTTTTCCCTCCCCTCCATCACCCCAGACCCCGGATTCCCGTTGACCCCGGAACGAGCCGTTCTTCCTTCCCTCTCAGGCAAGAGGTTGGACCTGCAGCTCTTCCCCTCCCTCCCATTTGAATTATTTGTCGCAACAGGTATTGCCATAGAGTAGGTCACCCTCCCTTCTCTCACTGATTCATCTAGACGGCAGTATCCCTAGACTTTTCTCCCTCCTTTTCAGCCGTGCTCAAAAGCCGCCATTCTCCCGTTGGTTTCTGAGAGACTCCCTTCTTTTTTCCTTGTATGAAGTAGGCCTTTAGTGTCCGGTTGCGACTT
>Ga0179591_1270812_pt1 | contig 10807 bp, 11 predicted proteins | sample CZOMad2_1_08_16f_FD_182891 | JGI IMG/M metagenome (GOLD analysis project Ga0179591, IMG submission 182891) | Vadose zone soil fungal communities from Angelo Coast Range Reserve, California, USA - CZOMad2_1_08_16fungal (PacBio error correction) | ecosystem: Environmental > Terrestrial > Soil >... | reverse complement strand
TTCTAGGCGTTATCACTCTTCTTGATACGCGCTGTCTCCCCGACTTCCACCCTCCCTCCTGGTCCTCTGTGCGAGTCCCCCTCCTTCAACAGGTAGGCCAGAAGCGGCTTTCAAGTGAGTTTTTTGCCCTCCCCCTCCCCGGATCTAGAAAAAGTTTCGTCTTTTAGAATCTTTCCTCCTAATCCCCCCTTAGCCTAAATCGGCCAATCACTTGTACCTCCCTCTTATTCCCTCAACTAGCCTTTTTCCCTAGAAAACGTTTGATTTTGAGAATTTTTTTGTGTGCTGTATCGGTCCCAACAGACCTTCGGTTCAATGGAATCTTCCTCCTGAGTGTGCTGTGAATATCCTAGTGAAACCCCTTACTACCCCGTTTTTGTGTGAGAAGATCTCCCACACTCATTCCCTCTTCCCGCATGGTCCTCATTTTCAGTTTTTTTTACACTCCCCCTATCACCACGGCGAGACCTCTCCAGATCCGCCTAAAAAAAGCCTAAGATTTGAAAGCGATAGAGGATTCACTTTTTCCCTCGGTATTCTGTAGATTTCCCTGTCCCTTCCCACACTAGCCCTCCGTACAAAGCATTTCGCATCACCTATTCTGTTGGAGGGGCCTTTGGGAAAAGGTGAACCTTCCGACTTCTTTGTGTCCCCCGACTCCACCTGAAAGAAGAGGGTCGCCCCCCTTTCTCGCTCGAGTCTACTTGACAACAAGACCCCTTCAGCCCTTCCTCCCTACCTTCTTCTTCCACCCCTCTGAAGTTCTTCAATTTCCTCTTCCGCCCTATCAACAAGTCCCAGCCCGATAAGGAGCTTGCGGAACTTTTTTTTTAACAGAACCACCCGTCTCCTTCTTTCCGCCATCGAAGGTATGTCCTTGACATTTCACGACAACACTGTGTTACCGTTGGTAATTGAAATATTGTCCGTCCTTTCCAAAAGAGTTATTCCGGAATCCGATCCTTAGGCTCGTACTGAACGATTTCCCTCCTTTCCGATCGTACCAGACCACTAGGAATGCCCATCTCTTATCCCATTAAGATAAGTAGTATTCGTTTTACACTCCGTACGAACCCCTCTGATATGATACAACTCTCTTTGACTTACCCCGTACTCCCCCCCCTGTTAAACAGGTCTATTCCACAACCTTCTCTATTTCCATCGCCTGGAGCGGGGCAGATAAAACCCTCTTCCCTTCCCTCGTTCTACTGCTTAAAGCCCCTCTTCCGTTTGAATATGGTGCCTGACGGTGTGATTACCCCCCTCGAGGTAGTACGCGCCCGGTCCCAGGAGGGATTAACCGATCAACTTCCTACGCCCCCCAGTCGCCACCCCAGTCCTCACCTTTTCCAGGGTTGTATAACCATCTAAACCTTTACACCCCACCATGCGACAACAGATTTTAGGTTGGGAACGGACTTCAATCCCCCCCCTCTGATATAGTATCCTTCCTTTCCCCGTATGATTCTCCCCTTCTTCCATTGGACCCTGGTTCTTTCTTCATTTTCAACAACGCTGAAGAAAATCCTAAAGAGTTGTTACCAAAATCTCCTCCTCGATTCGTCCATCGCCTTTTGGCCTTTTTTTTCCCTTCCCCTCCCTTAGCTTCCCCCGTTTATCGATTTATCCGTTCCCTGCTTTTAGATAGTCGTGATTTTAAAAGGTAGGGTATACCGACACGCCTCCCCTTCCCTCCGTAAGGTAGGTCCTCTTGACTCTTCCCACTTTTTTCATCACGTCACATTTCCCCCCTATTTTAATACCTGTCGACGGGTCAGAGTCTATGACCCAGGAAATCAATTGAGGAACCCCTCCTTTCTCGGAAACCCATGTAGGGTCGTTTCTCCCAGGCTTCCTTTTCCTCACGCTTTCTTCCCCACCCCTCGCCCTTCCAATTTTGTTTAGTTCCAGAGAGTTTACAGGTTTCCTTAGAGTATCACCCCTTGTAGGTCTGCGGCCTCGTGCCCCCCTCCGCCTCCACCACAAACGATTTCTCCTCGGCTCGGGCTTTCGCCGACGTTCCTCTTTTAGCAGATGGCACCAAATGACCTCCTTTTTTCTTAAGGCGTTTCTACCTGGCGGCGTAGTGCTGCTCTCTTCCTAGCCTTCCCAATAAACGGACTGGGTCCATCCCACTGACCTCAGGCTTGGTCTTTTTACGAGTTGCCCGTCCTTCATGCTTAGTGTACCTGTTTTGCACCAAACACAGAGAACGACCCTGAGGAAAAGACCCCCGAATGCCCAGCAAGTTTTTCAGTTCCCCCTCTATCAGAATCCGGACGCGTAACATCTGTTCTCCTGACAATGAGGAGCTTCTAGAGCTCCCTGGAAAAAGTGCCAGGCCCCCTCCCCCCCTACTCTGCCCTTACAAGCCCTCTTCCTTTCCAATCCTGAATCGTCGCCCCCTAGTACATCGAGGAGGATAGTAGGGTGGAGAAATGGTAACACGTTCTGCAAGTAGGAAAGCGTTGACCCCTTCCTTCCTGTCTTGAGGAGTAACTTCTTTTTTTCTTTTCCCCACCCCCTAACAATTTTTTATAAGGTGCGGTTTAACGCCTGTATCCCACTATTGAAGGATGTGTCTCCCCAGATAGTTCACTCATTTCCAGCTTGGCAGATGCGGAGTTTATGAAAGATTCCCCCGACTTACCTGGTAAACCTGTCCCCCCCGCCTCAACATTTTTTCCGGAGGCTTTCGGTCCATCAACTCTTCAGGGAGTAAACCTAGGATTTCGCCCAACTTATTTCTCTCTTCCCTTCCTCCTCAAAAGCACTTTTCGGCCGATGATAAATTCCAAGCGTTCTACCTGACAAAAAAAGACAGCATGTCCTTTTTGGGCTCCCAGTGAAATGTGATCTCCCCATCTTGCGGAGTACCGTTGACCCATTTTTTTTTTCTTGCTGAGATTGTGATTTTCTACTAGGTCCCTGAGTAGAAAGTTCGGAGCTCCTAGCTGTGTCCAGTCCTCTATTCCCCTTCTAGTAAAGCTGCGTCTAGTATATCACCTTAAAAGCCCCGTCTTCAGATGGTCTGGCCAGAGCCCGCGATATAAACCCTGTCCGAGCAACGACCACAGGTAGCATGAGACTAAAGGACTTCTGTGTTACGGAGATTTCTTTTTCTGTCCAGAGTTACTTTCCCCCAAGCAGAAATCTTACTGAGTTTGAACCGCCTGAGTCTCTAAGGCATTAAAGAATAGAGTCCCCGCCTCTCGTCGGTTCTCAAGACCCACCAAATGGTGTAGCCACCCTGTGCTTAATGCCCCCCTCCCCCAATTAGCCATGCTCCCTTTCTAGCCCGTGCCTTTTTTTTGAAACTTTTGTGGAAACTGGGGCGGATTCGGGCGGGTGAGTCTGGCGTTTGGTGCTTTCTCTTTCTCTCAAGATTTAGATTTTTTTAGTTTCACAAAACTGTCTGTCTTAGTGAATCTCCGAGTCTGGCATGGTCAAGTAGTGTCCCACCCCGGTGATGGAGTTCAGCTTTTGGACTCTTTTCTCTCCAATACATTGGGGTGGGTTTTTTAGTAATCATTCCTTATTTTACTACCATACCATTTGTGTTGTCCTCTAGATGAGTTTGACAAAACCAAAATTTACCTTCTCTACTCCCCCACAGCATGATGACCCCTACACCCTCCCAATTTGCCTCTCAGACCCTCCCGCATTCTTACGGAAGAGTCAGTCTTAAGAACGATTCTAGCCCCCCCTTTCTTCAAACACCCTGTCTCCCAACACCCCCCCCAAGCATTACTCTCCCCTCAAAAAAAACCCCTCCCAAGTGCCCCCCACCACACCCTTGGACAAAACAACCCCCCTTCACGGGCAAGTAAGGTCTCCAGTGACTGGCTATTTCAAAAAGTAATAGTTTCCCCCCTCTTTTTTTGTTTCTGCAATCTCGCTCAAGAACCCTCTGCTTGTGAGATACTTTTTACTGGCAGGTGGGAAGGTTTTCTCTCCCGATCCGAGTTCTCGCTTTGTGCTGGCCGATAACTCCCCATTGCTTGCCCGAAAACTAGACAGTTCACATCTTATTGAGGCTGACCGCTGATAGACTTATATCACGGCAACTTTAACGTCCTCCTCCTTTCGGGCCCAGGTGCTCTCCACGCTACATTCCATCTGTGGTTAGAGATAAGGGTGAAGTTTCGTTCTCTAGATCCTCGTCCTCTTTCCTTGCGATGACCATCTTTCCCTCCCAGAAAAATAGAGGAACTTAATAAACCAGCAGAAATCAACGCCCCTTTTCTGAGATCAAGATCCCCAAACCTTTCATGCCGCTGTGGTTCCTAGGTCGCCAAGGAAGTGAGAATCAAATCCCTCTTTTTCTTGCGTATGCGACCGTCGCCCCTCCTATTTTGGCCCCCGCCCCGGTACGTGATTTAGAATCCCTTAATTTCCCCCCGGGAGGGCTTTGAGCACAAAGGTAGTTTACCCCGGCTTCCTCGCGGGGTGACGTGTCCCCATACGAGGAAGTAAAGCCATCATCTGCACCAAGAAGAAAAGTCCCCTTAGAGTGGACGAGCTTAGTAACTTTTCCAACCCTGGAAACTGCCTCACATCTACCCGTCCCCCTTCTTACATTGGAAAAGAAGATACCTTTACTTTGTTACCGAGACTTTCCCGTCGGAAATGGAAGCGGGTTTTCCCCCCTGGACCTCTCCCTGTCTCCCAGCCTACCTACTCTGAGACCAGACCTGCCTCTGACAGGTTTTAGAACACCTTGCTTGGAATGATGTGATTTTCCTCTATCCTTCATTAGACACATGCCTGTCTCCCTCTATATTCCCGACTACGCCTTACTCCGAGATGTTATAGAACCCGCTTAGAGTAAGCTGAATGATGAAGCCTTTCCCAACCAAACCTACTTCCCCCCTTTTCTCTTTTGACCATAGGGACTTCTTTCTTTACACTGTTGGCCCAACACTACAAATCCCGAGCCGACCCCTGAAACTCCCCGTTTCTTCTTTCTGCTGTCCCTTCCCCCTTTCATAGCATGTTTATTTTTTCAGTAGTATGGACCTTACATTGCAGTCCCGATGATATGTACCTCAACCGCAATACGTGCATCCCCCCCTATTGCGACTAATGGCCCCCTCTGCGCGATTAGTCGGAGATGAGAACGGAGCTAAGAGAGAAAGGTTGCCGACTTATTGTCCCTCACTTTGGTGCGTCCTTCCTCGCAGGCTTCTGAGCACCCGACTACGCCCCCCCTAGCGTTACCCAAAAAAAACGACAAGACGATACCCCGTCAAACCTCTTGAAAGCCCCTTCCGGAGAAAGACGCCCCCTGACATTTTTTCCGACCATTTCTTTTCGATGTGCACGAACCTCTTCCGGGGAAAGCCTCTATCACCTTCTCCTGTTTAGTCGCTCTTGAATCTCTTGATTAGTGTGTAGCTGCATGGCTGACCGTAAGACATCGCCTAGTTAGAATTTTCTGGATCCTCCACCGTGTACCCTTCCCTAACAGTCCTATCGGCCACAGTCTCCCCCGACCTGAATACTTTTTCGACAAGGAAGCAGATTGCCTTCGAAAGGTGACCCCCTCTGAAGTCCCCCCTCTTGAGACTCACCCCCCCTTTCTTTTTTTCGGATGAGATGTCAGCTGTTCACAATAAGTATCACGAGTCTATTTAAGCAGTGACCCTATTGCAACCCTCTCTCCTCTCACCGGCGCGTCTGTTCTCCTCGTATCCAGTCGTTTGCCCTTAACCCGATCTAGGTGGTACGGCAGGTGCGGTTCCCGGGGGGAACCAAAATTATCTTTCTTTTGATGTATTTCGACCGCGGCATTTCCGGGGGTTGCCCGACCAAAGTTTTTTTCAGCCGTACGTTTTCGTACAAAACAGCCCCAGAACAAAAAGGTAGTAACATATGACCGAACTGATTCAATCCCCACAGATCTGCCCGATTCTCTTCGAAGCGTCTCTCTCTCGATATCCAATCGTGAAGCGCGGACGATGTTTTTGACCCTCCTTCATCTTTTTGATAGAAGCATGGGGCCGTTGCGATTTTACTCCGCACTCTTCTCTTTCACTCCGACCAGGATTTGTAGAGTCGACTCCGAATCCAATGATACACGCTGGCCGGCCATTCGGAACGAGTTTCCGCAAAATCCCGACAATTCAAACCGGCGAACTTCGAGATTTCCTCTTCCACATACCGGGTTTCGTTTCCCCGACGGTGTTTACTCCCGACCAAGAATGGTAATATGGTCAGTTCCATTCGCCAGGTCCGAGATCGCGGGAATTATACATTTGTGACTTTTGCGTGTTTCCCCCCAAATGAACGCCACTATCACATTTGATATTTTTTGGCTCTTCTGTTCCCTCGGAGGGCCAGGGGTTGAAAGATAGATTCTCCGCGGTAATGTTAGCGTTTTTCCGTTTCCTCCCCGGCCTATTTGTTCCAAATCCAGGAATGACCCAAGAGCATGGTCGGGAACGGTGGCTTTTTCTCATGGCCCTGCAGTCACCGGGAGATTTCTCATCAGAGTTGTACACGCCCCACGCGTAACTCCAAAGAAGGATACTTGCATTGACCGGTAGAAGTTAAGCCCTTCCCGACACCTAAACATCTTTTTTTCCACGTAACTTTTCAGATCCTGGACAGATCGCCCCCCTATTCGCTGAGCAAGGTTTTCGCGATCGGGGGAGTTATGTGGCTGGAAAAACCTAACTTCGTCCATTGGAAGCCCCTTCGCGTTGTCTTTCCTCTATTTTCCCCTCCATAGTGTTTTAGAGATCTGTCGAAACCCGAGGAGCTTTCTAGTCTTGACCGCAAGATGACCCCCCCACGGCATAACTTTCCCTCCTCCCCTTTCTCCTCTCATCTCGTTATATTACTGGTGGTTCCCGATAGGGTCCCCGTCAGTGGGACATTTAGTGCTTGAGGCTTCAATTCCCCCTGACGTTCCCCTGTGCTACCTACCTATGAGTTTCGTGCCTTCGGAACAGGTTAAAAACTGCTGGCGAGTCGGGGGACTCTCGTCACCACTGCCCTTTTCCCTGGTTGCATGCTCGCAGCTTTTTTCCCGCATCTTTGAAACACATAACGCGCGCCCGCCTTTTCACAAACGTGTAACCCTCCTGCCCACGTGTAGACATCCAGCCCCTTCGCTCGCAGTTCTCTTCTCTGCCGGGATGCTTTGCAGGTTTTTTCACGAAAAGAAACATAAAGCAGTTTCTCAGTCCCATGTGACAACAGTACCCACCGCTTGACGACGGCGGTGTCGAGGTCCAATTGGTCAGGAAGGATTGAGGCCAAGCCTTGCCGGGGCGACGTCATGTTAGGTGCCCCTCTTCGTCTAGGAGTAGAGGTCGCCCGCAACGTGCGGCCAGTGATTCTGTAGTCTCTTTTTTGACTACGAAAACTGCGGTCTCTTACCCTTTGAATCTGTAGGAGAAAACCCTCTCCTTTCCCGGCGCTTCGATTCAAAACTCTTCTGCGGTAGACCGCTTAATAAGATACGAATTCCTCGGGTTCCCGTTTTTCCATGAAAGCTTGAGGTCCCAGGCCTCCCCCCCTATTTTGGCTCGTTGTTTAAGGGACCCTTTTTAGTTTTTGTAGTACCGTCTAGTCCAAGTTTGAGTTTGTTTTTTTTTTTCACACTTGATATGCCGCTTCGGTGCCCCCAAGTCATAATCAGCTCAGGGGGGTTTCCCCAGAGGGCACCGCACCCATGCAGTCTTTACCACGCGATCGTCTTCTCTTCGCCTGGGCCGAGATCCCCCGAAGTTCTTCGAAGTATCGTTAAGATCTTTGCCAGCGCATGTTTGAGACCGTGCAGGTCAGGATCGTGGTTTTCCTTGAATTGTCAAGTTTTTTTATTCCCCGCCAGTTTTTGCCCCAAAAACTACGGATATGTTTTCAGGTGTCGGCCGTTGGTCTTTTTCCCCGTCTTCCAAATTCCTTGTATAGAGTATGGGCAGGAAGGTGGCATAGGCTTTCCTGTCTTTTTTATGAATAAAACGGAGCCGTCAGTTGAACTCTCCGTCGTCTGTCTGCCCGCTGTAATTCCCCCCCTCTTTACAACTGTCAAGAGTTGAAGAAAAAAGTATTTATGTGCTGACTGAAGACCCACTTTGAGGTCCACAGCGCACAGGACTTTCTCACATGTAGTGTCTGTTTCCTTTGCCCGGAGGTGAGTCGCTTTTAGCTATTTTCCGGCCCTGTTTTTAGTCCCATCGCTTGTTATCATTTTTCTCCTATAGAAGTAGTAGAAGCCTCATTCCATCGTTAGGCCTCCATAACAGGCAATCCGCCGCCACCAACACCCCCCCCCCCGAGCGCAGCTTCTCCTGATCCCGAAGGACGCTAGAAGATGCCACATTGTCCCTCCCCCCACCTGCCTTAGTCCCTTCTTCTGCTTTATTAATGATGTTGAGATTCTTATAGAGACAGTTGAATGAAAAAACCAACCATGAGATGAAGCATCTGTCAGCCCATCCAATGCTCGGGAGTGGCCGATGGTGTACAGTACTTCCCCTTTTTCTTCGGTTTTTATTGCAACAAACCTGTTGAAAATTTAAGGAACGCATCTGAGGACGAAACGTAAAGCGCCACGTGTCTTTCAATATATTCCAGACAGAATGACGTCTCTCCATTGGGCGACTCACGATTCACTGGTAGGTCCCCCCAATGCTTCTAACCGGATGGACTTCTAATTCCCCTCCCCATATCAGCAGGACAGTGTTTCAAACTCTAATAGGTAGACAAGCTTTCCCCCCCCGGCCTTATCGGCTCCCTTTTTTCTGCAAGTCCTGAGGTTAGTCCTCCCCCGTCTGAACGTAAGCCTGAAAGCACGCATGCGTTGCAGTGGGAAAACTCCCGTCCCGTATTTGACCAACATTAACCCTTTCCTGAGGATGTCTACCCGATCCTTTTGACACGATGCCTATCTGGTATGTGTCCATCCCCTTTGTGAAGAAAGATAGTGACTTTTTTTCTATGGAGACTTCGAAGAAGTTCACCCTGAACACCTCCGTCCTGTAGAAGACCTTTCACTACCCCCCTAACCCCCCTTCTAGATTCTTCAGAATACAGGCGGTCCCCCTTTTTGTTCCAGAGTCATTAGTAAGATCACGAGCCTAACAAAAGATTTTTGTCTCCATTCCCTGATCTCCTACACGCCACCCCCTCACCTCATTACGGGGTTGAATATGAAATCCCCGAGAGTATTTTGAGATTTCTTGCAATCCTCACCTTTCGGTTACCTGCATTGCCCTAGGGAAGGCCCCGTTACCTCCCTCCCACTTTCCCCTCCCCCTCCCCCCGTCACTTCTGGAATTGAATAGCCTCCGGGGGACCCCTTCACTCCCCCTTGTAACACGATTCTTTCATTCTTCAAGACCCGTGCATATCCCCGTCCCTCGCACCTCTGGAGACCCCTCCTCCCACCTGATAGAGTTTGATGCCTTTTGTGTCTCTTTTCCTTCTACATTGTCCGGTTCTAGTCCCTCCACCTCACCGATTTCTATCAGGTATCCGGAAACGCATGCAGTCCCCTTCCTCCATTCCCCCACGAACTTCTCTCCCCCTCCTTCGGTTATATAGATTGAAAAACCCCCACAATTTTTGTAGAAGAGATTCATCTTCCCTCGGCGCCTTCCCGCACTCCAGTATCACCTGAAGACTCAGGAATTGGGTTGGTGCCCCGTTCTTGTGTTTTCGATTCTGAGGCTGTTCTGAGTGTTGGCTTGAGTTGTTGACATTCCCTTCCCGTGTCGCGGCCTTTTTCTGAATCGTTATCCTGCAGTTGCTGGCCCTCCGTATTTTTAGTTCTTTTTCTTTCTTGGGTCCGAGAGGGTGGGCGTTATATATAAAGGTGTGCGTAGGCTGTCCAGAATAATATCTCTCACCGTTTTTTGTTGAGAGGCCGATGGCAGCAGACCCACACCTTATTTTCTCTTTTTTCCCCACCCGCATTCCGGACAAAAGAACACTTTGACATTTTCCCAAAGTAATTCCCTGTTCCGCTGACCTTGACTGTCCCGCACCCCCTTCCTTTTCGCCACACCCCCCTTTCAGACCCTTGAATCTTTTCCGAACCCAAAGCGCAACCAACGGGGCACCCCTGGTGAAGTTAATCTTTTTTTGTCGATTTTTTCGCTGCCGCTTACAAATGATAGAGTTTTTTTTTTTTACCACGGGGGTCAACTATAAAGACTAGGTGGCTTTACCGTTGGACTTTTTGCTTTCCCCTTTTGCCCGCAGGCTTTTTTGGATTATTGGTTTACGTTTATGGTGTGCTATCCTCCCCCTGTCCCTGCCGAAACCCACCCGCTGCCCGTGAGGGTTTGAGATCGGTTACGGGGTAGTCACATTTTTCTTCCTGCAATGTATAGACTAGCCCAAATTTCACTGTCCGACCCCCTCTCGACCTTTGTCGAGTCGGCGTATAGACACTTTAACTCGGAGATTTTTCCCCCTAGTAGAAAGCAACAGAAGAAGAAAATGTTATCTCCACTTCTGAAGAACTTCTTGGCTAACTCTCCACAAACCCGTGCCTTCCTTTTGCCTTTTGGCCTCTGTAGAAACTTCGTTCTGAAACGAAACACGGCTACTTTCTCTCTCTCCTCTAGCGATTGCTCCTTTACCGGCTTTTTAACGTCAGAAAGGGGAGGGAGTGTATGAAAGGCTCCTCCCTTTCTGGTAGCGTCTGGTTCTCTGCTCCTCCATTTCCCTCCCTCGACAGCCCCCTCCATCCAGTCAGGTTACCCCCTATAGGGGGACCACACTCCGACTCGTCCCTCGGCACCCCCGTCCCCCTTCACCCTGACAAAATGGATTTGACTGTGGGCCAAAA
>Ga0179591_1267753_pt1 | contig 10807 bp, 5 predicted proteins | sample CZOMad2_1_08_16f_FD_182891 | JGI IMG/M metagenome (GOLD analysis project Ga0179591, IMG submission 182891) | Vadose zone soil fungal communities from Angelo Coast Range Reserve, California, USA - CZOMad2_1_08_16fungal (PacBio error correction) | ecosystem: Environmental > Terrestrial > Soil >... | reverse complement strand
AGTGCTAGGACCACAATTTCTGAAGGTAAGTGACCTATTCACGCGTCCTCTATCAGCCTTTCCGCGGAGCGGAACGAGATACTCAAACAATGGGTTGCTCACGAAACCTTACCCCCTCCTTGTTCTCTTTTCTTCATCCCTCTAGGTCATTAGTGATAATACTGTGCAGTCCAAAAAATCCCCATTTTCCTAAGTCTTAGGACCACATTCTTGACTACCAAAATAACGTTAGACGAAGAAATATCGTTAGTTTAACCATCGTGATTGGTCTTTGACTCCTTTCACTTTCCTACTTCCTTCTCTTCGCTTGTGCCTCCGCCTACATCGGGAAAAGTGGGAAGGCGTTTAGAAAGGGAGAGTTCAGATGATCAAACTCCGAGAGGGCTTTTTATACCCTCTCCTTCCTGCCCGACTCTTCTTTATTCTGTGCGTTAAGCTTCACGCCAAAAGGGCAAGTTAAAAAAGGTGTGGTCATCTAATCCGAACACTGGGCCCACTTTCCTCCAAAGTCGGCGGACCTGAAGATAAGCAACTAGGGTGGGAGGTCATCCCCATAGTAAGTTAATCGCACCTCTTTGGACTTTCGTCGCTGTCCTCTCGTCCGGGTATACGCGGCGCAAACTAGTCACCCTCTCCTGCAGTTCTCTCCTCGGAGCTGTGTCTTGTTCCCATGATCAACTCCGGTACTGATTTGAAACCCTTTCCGCCTCGGAGTCACACCGCGCGAACATAATTTCTTTATTTTTTTGACTTCGATCTCTTTTGGGGGGGGAGGCATGGGGATAGTCTTAAGCAGTACCTTTGAGCGAAATTCCTTGTTTTCTTTCACCTCTACAACCCCGGCATCCGCTTAGAGTTGGCTTCGCGTGGCGCAGAGACTGGATATTCGGGGACGAGACACACCCCCCCTCCCCTATGGGTTGTTCCTCAGCCCCCCTTTCCACCTTCGCTTCGTCATCATTTTGTGACCTTCTCCCTTGCCCAGGGAACGAGTGGTCGACAGACGCAACTCACAAGGAGAACGGTATTAAAATGATAGACGTGATCAGTTGAACTTCCCCCTGTTCCCTTTCTCACTGGTCCTTCTGATCAGCGGTTCGAAGGCAGGGAGTGGCGGCCGAACTACAAGATTCGAGAGAAAGGCAAGAATTATGTAGTGTATATAAAGACTTTCCTATCCTCTTTTCCTATTTGTCTTCTTCCTGATGAGCTAGGTTCGTTGCCTATCTCCTTCCATCCCAGAGGCATGGTGCGTCTGACGGCGTCGGAGGTGGCCGAAAGGATTCGTGTCTTGAGGTATCCAGACCTGCGCCTCGTCGTTCCCCTTTTTTTTTCCACCCGCATTCGTCACGGATTTTTCCATTCTCCCGCCGTTCCCAAATTCCTTAGGATGTCTGTAAATCGAGTGAGGCAACTTGTGTAAAAGTGAACGGAAGTTTTTCGGGTGATGCCCTTAGAGTTTTAATTCTTTCCCCTCAGGTTTGCTTGATTTATAGGCTTTCAACATCTTTTTTTACGGTCCCTTCTGATAATCCTCTGTTGAAGAGCGAGACGAGGACGGTGGGGAGAAAAATCCCCACGGTCACTCCGGGGTCTGATATGCATGAAACACAAGAGAAGATTCTTACTACTTTTGTGCCTCTACCGTGGGTTACGTCACTTGATCCCTGGATTGGAACCGATCAATAGCCGCGCCCCACTCGACGAGCCTTAAGAAGAAAATTGCTCTTCAGTGACCGCATCTCCGATAAAGGAGCTCAAGTCTTTTCGCTCTCATTCCCCTTAACATCTCCGTGTTGGAACTCCGCCGTACTCTGCGAGGGCTCGAGCAACCCTCTCCTTGGAGGCACACCACGCTACCGCCTGGACAAAGGAGCTTCAAAGGGCGTTCTCCCCACTTCCTATTTCAGCCACGCTGAGCAGTGTCTTCCTAGCCCTCTCTTTCACCTTAGGAAATGAGTGCGGAATTTTTCTAAACCAAGCGGTTCAATGAACTTATCGTAAACGAAAAGTGTTGGGAAAATTGATCGTTTTTTATTTAAGTCCCCCCCCCCGACTTCATATCTTTGACTTCTATTGCCCCGGCCCGACTACGCTGATGAAGTTAGCCCGGCGAACGACTTGAGAGTGGCCGAGAACAGGGTCTGATTGTCCATTTTTGACCCTCGAATACAAACTCGTCGCGATCTAGTTCTCGACGTTTTCATAGAGGGTCAGTAAAAAGAGAAGATAGCATGACGGTGAGTTTCTACCTAGAACATGTTATTCGCACGCGTTTACCCCTCTACTCTTGAAGCATTGGTCCCATGTTTGCTCCTCGAAAAGGGTTCAGCGGACGGCACCAGAACTCAGGAGGTAAGGGGGCCGAAGGAATTTCTTGTCCTCTCTCTTTCCGATCCACGAGCGCGTATTTGCTCCTAACTTCGGTGAGAACAGTGCGCGGACAGAGAAATATGATGCTTCAAGGCGTGGTACTGATGCACTGCTTACCCATTTTTTCTCTCTGTCTAAGCTTCACCTATGTCCATCCTACTCTTTTTTTGAAGCTGAAAGCTGATAACGCAGGTAGGCCTATAGAGACTCTACGAAGAGCCATTGATAATCGGGTCTCCTTCCTTGCTTCCAGTCCTACTTGCTTCCCCGCCTGTAAAGATGAAGGTAGACGACCGAGTCTTTAAATGCCTCGTACAAGTCGTATTGGCGTAGATCTATCACCATTACTGCCTCTGAAAACCTTCTGAGGTGAGGAGGCAAGTTTGTACGTTCCGCAATACTATTTTTTCCCCACGCTTACTCCCCTGTTGTATTGGCCCCTAGTGTTCCCGAGTCGAATCGTGATGCAAGATGCCGCTACCTCTTTCCCCAAGCGCCCTCCGGTCAAGATATTGGAAGCAAGCTAACGATACGAGTCTCTTCCTGACAGCTTTTTTCCCTTTCCCTCTCCTCCAGCACTCCCCCTTCATCCTGGTGCAGTGTCCCGCATAACGGAGGCTTTCGAGACAGAAGGTAGGTAGGTCCAGGACCGGAGTCCTAACTCGAAGACCCCAGCGCTTTTCTCTCTACGCCCTTCCGGTTGCTTTTTTTTACTAAGTTGGTGAAGAACGGCACTGGATAGGCCGAGCATGACTTAGCCGATTGTCGACATAGGCGTGGGAGTTACACTAGTCTTTGAGGGCTTTGTTTGACTTTTGCCAGAGGAACTGTCGAAGTTGATAAACTACCATCCAGAATGTTTTAACTTAGGTTGTAAGAAGCCGGTCCCGATCTCTTTTACTAGCCTAATTGACCGTGCCTCTCAGCAAGAAGCAGGAGCACGCGAGAAGGGTCACACGCCCTGGTTATATAGTACACCTAGTGCCCCCTTCCACCCCTGGTCAGGGGCCCGGCAGAGACCCGATTTCGGAAATTTTATTCGTTAGTGGGTAAGAAGATGGACCTGTCGGAAACCCCCTAAGGATTGGCTTAACTTTCCTTCTTTTCTCCTGACTCTGGCGGTCGAACTTAACCCGGATACTGAATAAACGCCGTAGGAGGGTGCCGCTTTTGGTTACGAAGAATTCTAACCTCTTGTCACTTTTCCGTTTTATTGTCTCCTAAAGTTTACAGAGCATCCCCCGCCTTAATTGATAGAGAAATTCAACAGGTTTTAATTCGAGATTCTAAATAGAACGACACTGGTGCATTTCCCTTCTTTCTGTTCCCCACGGTCGTTTCCCTCTGAACACTATCGGTGCTAGTCAACGAGAGGCAGTTGTCCAGACTGATTCTCCTTCTGTAGTCTTTTCTTCTTCGCATCTTCCAGCTAACTTCGAACCCATCTTGTCACTCCATCCGGAACCGTTGTGGGACAAGTTGATGAACTCGGATCGTTCTCCCGACCTCCTCCTTCGTCACGGTCTCCACGATGCCGGTCAGCAGAAAGTGGGCGCTAAAGTCATCCTAACCTTTCCCATGGTTCCCTCTGCAGTTTTCCACCAGGTGATAAAAATTGAATGTAGAGTTGAAACTAAAATCTTATCCTTCTCATCCGTCGTCCTCCCCCAGAATCCTCCAGGCCCTTCCTTTGGTGCTTGAGCCGCGGAGACATTGGAGAGTACTCGTCAGGTGAGTCAATTGTAGGTCTCTCCCTTCTTTTAGTTTCTAGCCTGCTGTTACTTAATGTCCCTGTAAATAAGCTCCACTCCTTTTTTTACCCCGCCTTCCTCCTGCTGCATGCCCACCCTGCTGAGACTCGGGCTGATCCACAAGCAACTTGAGAGAGCCGCATTGCGCTCGCCAAATCTTCCTTGTTCTCGCCTTCCCTTATAGAGGTGATCATCATGTCATGCTACGGGCTTCAAATCTTAGATCTCCTCTCCGTTCGCGTTTGCGGTCGAGCGGCCAGAACAGTAGTAGAAGCCCAAGGCTCCACCAGGCAAACCCGGGCGAGACTCTGATATCCCCCGGTCCGACGCGCTATTTTCTTCCCTTGGCGCAGTAGAACTCTTAAAAAAGGAAAAACGAGGTACTCTGACTAGGGCCGCAGCTTGTCCCTCCTCTTTTGTCTCCTCCGTTTCTGATTGCCCGTCCTTCTTTCCTCATCCTTTTGAGAGAGAGAGGATGCAGTCTCTCTTAAGAAGCCTCAATTGGAGTGGTGGTCGTAGCCCTCGTCCCACTTTACAGGTTTTTTACCTTATTCACTCGCCCAGAGGCAGCACAGATATGTAAAGTAGGAGGATCGCGCTTGCCGCTGCCGAGCCTGAGCCGTCGGTTTCTTTCTTCGGGGTCCTCTGTTGCGGACTTCTCACGAAAAACAGAAGACAGAGATCCCCTGACTAATATGAGGTTTCGTAATTCTCCAAGACTTATGAGAGATTACCGCGGGATCAGGGTCTTTGGCTGGCGATCTGTTTCCTCTTCTCATTTGATGTGTGGAGGATATATATAGGACGGTGATTTAAGATTCAGTACCTTCCAGCAATCGGTTCAGGCGGTGCAGCCCAGTAGATATAGCCCGCCCCTCCAGACCCATTCATTGAGAAATTAACCCACTTGAATGTATGTAACCTAAAAAAGGACATCAGCCCGCTCCTCCGGTCGCCCTTTCCAGACCCTTCATCGGGTGCGACGGATTCGTCTGAAGGATTTATTCTTGTCTCTCCATGGAGAGTGGAGGCCAGAACAAGGCGACGTTTTCTAAACTGTTCAAATGAGAGAAATTTCCGAATGCCTAACTAACGGAGTTACGATCTCGAGGCCTCTCCGGTTTAACTTCAAACGGCTAGGAAAAACACCTGACCCGGCTTTACTTGGAGGTCACCCCGAAGAAGAGTTCAAAGGGGTAATCAAGATGTGAGATCTGCTTCCCCCTTGAATCCTCTTAGCCATAGGATTCAGTCCTCGTCTCCCTACGACGCCTCGGAACCGACATGAAGAAGGCCTGGTTACCGGCACCCCCTTCACCTCCTCCTCTCGTTTACCCCTATTAAGGGAACATCGCCCTGCTCGGGCGTGAGATTGTGAAGATCGGTCCCAACTTCTGTGAATCATCTTCTGGTTTGTTTTCGTTCAACCACTCATTCCTTCCCAGTACACCGACCCGACCCTGTTTTCTAGTTGCAACTTATTTAAACTAAAAAGTTCCAACGGAGCAGTCCTCCTCGCGAAATTTCATGTTGAACCCGACAAACGAAGAGCAGGCCGCTCGTGAGCCGCTAGTCTTTCGAACTAGAGTTTTAGCCATGGCCCTTCTTCCTATCTTCAACGTACGCCGTCGTTCTACTACCCAGTGTCTAGGAGTCTCCATTACGCTGAACACGGCAGGTTGGTACGGCGGGTGGCACATTATTAGCGGGACTGACCCCATGTTTAACCGTAGTGCTTATCCCGTATGATGCTTATGATGATTCTTAAGTTAATTTTATTTCACCAATAGAAAGATAGGCGGCGGTAGCTATCGCTGAGTACTTTTTCTCCCCCCAAACGGTGCTTACGATGGGATTTGGTTTCTTAAAATTTCTTGTGCATTCTAGACCTTGTACGGAAAAAAGTTTAAAGATAGTGCATGAGCTGGATTGCGAGATCACTCTTAATCCCTTTAGCCTTGATCTCTGGAAGGTTAGCCCTTGTTCATGATAGGACTTTTGCGTATTTCTTACACTCTACCCTTTTGTGCGAGATCCAACCTTTGGCGCTACAGGAAGCCGTTCTTCGGTACCAAGTCAAATCGGCGATGACCGACCCGTGATGCGCCCCCCCTCATTTTTCGGCTTTACACTCAACCTAGAAGTTATGGTGTTAAAGATTTTAAGTAGAAGATCTACCCTCTCACTTTTCACCAGACAAAAAAGTTTCGCATCTAAATAGTGTTCAAGTGTAGTTCCAGGTTTAAAGGCAGGTGTAAAACGAGCTTTCTCCGGTATGCCCATAAACAGGGAAGTCCCCCTTGAACCAAAATTAGCGGCACCCTTCAAGGACCAAATATTGACGTCCCAGAACTAATCTTCTCCCTATTTCTATTTTTTATTTTTTCCCCACCTTGTGACGAGGGATCCCTACAGCCTTCATCGAGGAATAGACGAGTGGGTAGAGAATGAGGTCGGGAGCCATTCCTGTGTATCGTTCGACTTTTTTTTGGAGGTTTTCGCCCTCTCTCAACGTCACCCTAATCGCCAGCGATGTGCGCTTTATGCAATTTCGTGATAGTAGAGCAAGTAAACAGACAATTGTTCAACGTGTGGAACTCTCCCGCTCGGGCACCTGTTTCCAAATTCAGTAATGGATGACAGAAGACTAAATAGATTGTTATCTCTCTATCCATCTCCTCCTCCCCTTTTCGTCTCCTTTCTCTACTTTTCCCGTCCCGCTAAGAGGTAAAGCCGTAAAATAATTTAAAGTTGAACAGGAGATGTGTTTGTCTATTTTTTCTGCTCCCCCCCAACTGTCTTACACCCTTTCTCGTTGTCCAACGATTAGTGAGCACATCATGTCTGTGTTCCATCATCAAGAGGGCCTTCCTTTTAGCTTTTCGTGCGAGTCCCTAACTACTCCTTCTATCATTTCTGACGAATAAGGCTTGTTAAGAGATACGAATCATCACACTGGGTCCCTCGCTTCTTCTCTTTTTGCTTGCGACTATTTTCATCATCTCCTCGTGGGCGACGGGTACCATCACGTGATTAGGGTTGCGAGACTGACTAAAAGGAGATACTCCGAACCATCATCTCTTGTAAATGTACACCCTCCTTCCTTACCTTTTGGTTTTATTCCATTCTTGCCGAACTGTTCTTTCGAGCTTGTGTGAAATGGATCGAAAGGCCGGGGTTCTGAGAGACTTTTGATATTGATAACCAATCTCGGCTGACTGCGATGTGGGACCACGCTTTTCAATCTTCACTCCATTAGCGTTAGTTCCTCCTCTGTTTAGGTCTCTTCGCGTTTCGCGTGCTGAGAGAAGAAGACTAAGATGTCGAGATCAGATCTGAATGTGAGCGGAGCTTCTCTCTCTTGTCCGTTTTTTTTTAGTTTGGGCATTAATTGCACCTGATGAAGGGTGGTCCTTTCGTCGGTCTCCAAGGTACGACGCGATTTCCGTAATCAGCTGGTGGGCTCACCCTTTTTAACCTCAGGCGATGGTCTCTCTTTTCGTTCATCTCGTCGGCCCTCTTCCCGGTTCCTTTTTCTTTTTATTGATGGGACGATCGAGTGTTAATACGCCCCGTTGTTGTGTTGAGAGAGTCGCCCCTCTCGAACTGAGGTAGGGTACCCTAGTCTAACGAGTTGCAGAACTTCTTTCGACACACCCCCCTTCCCCTTTCTCAGTTGAACTGTGTTACCCCCTAGCGACTCCCATGAGTGGAAGTCAACAAGTGAGACCGAATCGCGAACAACTTCAGAAGGATTTTTAGCACGCGAACTACCCTTCTAGGCGTCCCCTCGGAGCTCCTCATTCCTCAACATTCCTTGCTAGGTCTCTCTTCCATGCTTCCCTTTCGGCTCGCGCCCCTGAAACAGTTCCGCACACGAGTGCCTCCCGCAATTCCCAACTTTTGCAGGCAGATATGCCCATTTGAATAGACGTTCCCCCCCTCTTTTCGCGCTCCCCGTTATCAAAGATTTCCCTTTCCTGCCAAACGCCCTTTAACCGCCAGTGGCAACGGGCGAAGACGCTCACTATTCCTCTCAGCACTTCGGATTTCCATGCGAACCCCCCACCGTTCTCGTTGGATAGTGACCGACCATGCTTCCTTTTTCCGCTCCCCTTGATGTGGGGCATTCGTCCCCCCGCCGTTATGGGGAAGGTGACCTTCACCGCCGAGACGTAGTACTATGATCGTAGGAGAGAGAACCATGAAAGACTCTTCCGCTCTTCCCGTTTTCTTTTTTCGTTGATCATGAACCTTTCCTTCCTGCGCTCGAATAGCGGTGTTTGCCAGTCGAACACCCTCATAGACTGAAGGACCTTAGAACGCCGCATCCAATGCCCTTGTGGCGCGATTCCGACTATTTTCCCCTTAGCTCTTCTTGTTCAGGCCTTGTAACCTTTTTGCGCTCGATTCCATTGAGCAGGTCCAACCAGCACAATCTTACGGCGCGGTCAACAAGGGGGGATTTTGTCTGCGTCCTATCTCTTTCCGTCCCGAGTCTCTCTCAGTGACGCCACTTCTATGTCGTAGCCCCGATGACTTATCCTTTTTTTAAGAGACCGATGGGAGACTTAGGCCGGCGAAGGATTTTCTGCCCAAGCTCTTTTTATCTGAATTCCACCCTTTCCTGTTGAAATTGGCTTGTGATATGACTTTAACCCCCCCGAGGAAGGAAGAGGTAAAACGCGAGGCTCGGAATCTTGTCCTCCCCTCTTCTTGCTTTCTTTCACCCCTTGGTTTACCGATGAAGGTACCGAACACGTTCGAAGACCCTTTATCGGCGGAGATTTTCGCCTTTATCCTCCCCCTCCTTTCCCCAGAACCACGACCCTAGATGCGGCGTAACGTAGTAGTCAGAAAGTACTGTAATGCACCCGCATCCGATCCTTTGTATTCTTCAGTATTATGTTTCCTTTCAACTGCACTTTTACCGCGGCGGGATGCCACCGGGATGCCAGGACACTCCGTTGACAGAGGGGACCGTCCCCACTCTCATTCTTACTTTACCCCTACTTTGGGGGTAGATGTAGTTGAAGCCCAGAATGAGGTGAGCTTCCGATCTGGATAGATCGGCTCTATCCCCTGTCCCTCCTTCCCGTTGTTGTGCTCCCTCCTGACACGGGAGCTTGTTTTTCGCGTACCTGTTCAAGGACCCTCAGGTCGAGGAAAATCTCTCCCGTCTCCTTTTGCCCGATGTTTGTCTCCATAACTTGCTACAGGGTGAACGGCACCACGAAGCGAGCAGGTTTGAACCGGCCTCCCAGGAACGGTCCTATGCTCTCGTCTTGCATGATCAGTGCCCTCCGGTTGCCCGCGCGTATGACGTAAGGGGTGAACTGTTGTAATGAGAAGGATTTGATCAACCCCCCCCCGCCATTGTCTACTAGCTTTTTTTTCCCCCCCCCCCCTTTTCTGATTGTTAATAAGCCATTTAGAGGGGTAAAGAAATGAACAGGAAATCCCTCCATTTCATCCTCTTGAGCCCCGTCCTTTCTTCGCCCCTTTCACGATCTCCTGCTACGTAAGATTGTCCCGTAAGAACCACACGTGTTAGGCAGAATGTGAATCCCGAGAGCACCTAATTCTTTTTGCGTCTTTGGTTGAAATTGACTTTTTGTCCTTACGGTAGTGATATAAGGATTGAGTGAGGACGAAAATGCGGTGAGTAAGGCCTTCCACCTTCTTCAGACTCCCGATGAGAGGGGCATGAAAGTTAGGGTAGGAGAATATCACCTCCTCCTCGTTCTCAGTTGCCTCCTGGGTCCTTTACATTAAGTGACAAGCATCCCCACCCACCAGGTTGGAGAACTTCAACCGGTTTCTTTTTCGCCTCTCTCCCCCTCTCCCCGACCTTCCGGGGAGTTTAAAGCTTCCGAGGTCGAAGTCAGTAGAAGTAAACCCTTTCTTTCCCTTCCCCCCGTCCCCAGCTGTCGTTCGCCGGCTTCTGCCTTTTTCTTTCGTTCCTGCTGTCAATGAAGCGGAAGCATTAAGACCGAACGGGAAGCCTGAGAGAACAATGTGCGCGAGCCACAGAGAGTCCGTTAAACCCTACTTTAATTCATTTTCCCTCCTTCCTCCGCTCGCCATTGGTCTCCTCTGTATCCGGTTCTTTCGAACAGGGCGCAAGGGCGAGAGGTTTCGGTAGGGAACTAAACTACGAGCGGTTGCACCTCCATGGTGATCACTTCTCGAAATACATTCTCCCTCCACGATTGCTCGTGTGCCCCTCCTTCGTGTTATGGAGAAGTACTTGTGTTGTGATGTCTTTCTAGTCAAATGAAAAGGGAACTGCACTCGGCTTCCCGTCTCACTCCTCTTTGTACCTCGAGCTTCGCCCATCCTGACCCCTCTGCTGTCCATGTAGACGACGCTGTTTGCCTAACAGAAGGGATGCTCCGAATAAGCCCCTTCACAGGACGAGGAAAGTCGCGGGACATCCCAATGTCATCCATTTCAATATCCTTCTTCATCGCCCCGTTTCCATCAATAGATACAGTCTCTCTCGAGTTCGCTTAAGGGGGCGTGCAATTACACTGCGTAGATCGGTACTCAACATTCCCCCGGGCCCTTATGCAAGATGCACTAGATAATAGAAGGTATATTCTTGAACATTCTCTCAGCACACCGTCCCCCCGTCCTGAAGAAGAGGTAGAGACATAGGGGAACGGACGCCCTTGAGGCCT
>Ga0179591_1353402_pt1 | contig 10808 bp, 13 predicted proteins | sample CZOMad2_1_08_16f_FD_182891 | JGI IMG/M metagenome (GOLD analysis project Ga0179591, IMG submission 182891) | Vadose zone soil fungal communities from Angelo Coast Range Reserve, California, USA - CZOMad2_1_08_16fungal (PacBio error correction) | ecosystem: Environmental > Terrestrial > Soil >... | reverse complement strand
AATGCTGGCACAGCATGTCATGCGCGCCGAGCATTGTGATCGTGCGGTTTTGGCGCGGCCAGGGTTCGAATTGGACGGTCGGCGGATGCAATCCCCTGCGTACAGCACCTCCTTTTTCCCTGGTCCAGGAGTTGATCGGTGACTACACGGTTACCTCCCAAGATCGACTTTCAAAAGCCTTACTGCCAAGTATCACATTGAGTTCTTGTGTCCCCCTCAGCGTCGGCATCCCATTCCCTGTACGGTCTATCAAAGTTGAATGAGGAACTAGCTCCAGCCTCATGCACAAAAGGGACAACACGGCCGAACTGACTTTCCGCTCCACATGGATTTCCTTCATCCTGTGACGAAGATCATGGCGCCGGCACAGACCAATTTAAGTCTGTAAATTCCGGGTTATCCCTTCCCCCCCCGCTGCCCGCTCACGACGTCCGCACGCTCGCTATCGACCCAGGCATTTGCTCTCTTCGACGATGTTGTTTCCCCGGAGAGCAGGACTCGGCCTTCTGGCTCGGGCGGTGGCGGTCTAGGCCGTCTCCCCCCTCCATATAGGGGTCCTGCCCTCTCTTCCTCTCTCCGTTTCGAGAGATCGGCTTGCCTTAATTCCCGAGAGTTTGAGACGCCGGTTTTTTCGAACACCGAGCCGTCAGGGTCCGACCGTCTGCTAATTTCGGCAACAGTCCGCAGAGTTTCCCTCCTGTCTGGATTCGAGCGTCTGCCTCTTGAGTTTGCGTCGGTCTCTACCCACCGGCTATTTGATTTTACCCCATAACCACTGATCTTTTTTGTTTTTTCCCCCACACAACGCGGAATGTTGGAGCCGCAGGGAGGCTCCCCCCAGCCCTTGTGTTTTTAGCGCGCATTCTCTTTGCCCTTTTGAGTGGTGTCATTATGCGGTGATCGTCTTTAATCCCTCATCTCCGTGCGAGAACCATTTTCATTGCGATCTGTCGTGACACGCACTCATCGCTCCCTCCCTTTTGGTGTGCAGGACCGGATCCGGCTGTTCTCTTGCCTGTCCCTTGCGGTGACTGCTGTTCAGTTCAACGTCCCGCGAACGTGATGAACTTTCCGCCGGACATTCAGCTTCGACTCGAGCCACCGGGCCGCGCCCTTCTGACTCACCCGGCTAGCAGACGCTGGGCTTGCGGCCCTTGCTGTGCAAGGCCTGCTCGTTCTCGGGTGGACGGAAGTCTCAGCTTGTCATCCTACCAAGGTTTGCGGTTATCGACAGCTGTCGGATTTTTCCGTGATTCCTCCAATTACCCAGGTCTAGCGCGAGCTGTCAATTTTTCGTGCTGGCCTGTCTTCCGCGACGGATTCTGTGCTATTCGGGCTACATGCCGCCTTCTTGGGATATTTTTTCCATTGATTTATGTCATTCCTTTGCGCTCGCAGAAGCCTGGAACCGCAAAGCTCGCTTTATCGACCGAAATGGGCGTCGCTCGGCAGTCGTTTGACAAATTCTGTCCGCAATTTTCCAATGCGTTCCTTTCAGGGGAAACGCCCCCTTCGAAGGGTTGCTCAGACAAGCCAGACGCCAGGCCTCCAGATCGCCTCGATTTAATCATATTTCATGGAATTCTCCACCGGCATCCCTGCGCATCTTCCTTGACGGTCCTGCGTTCCCCTCTTCCGGCGGTAGCGCGCTCCTCATGCGGCGGAAGGCTTTTTGGTTTGGCGGCATCGCTCTCCCTTAGTCTATAAATCCCGCGATGGCCGTGGAACCATAGCGGTTGAAGGCGCCTCTGGGCCGTGCCGCTCAGATTCATCGTTTCATTTTCTACGATCCGTCTGCAGGGAGTTTCTCTGTTTGGCCAGTGCCCCTTTCGCTATTTGTATAGTTTTTGCTGGTCGCATTCCTCGTTCCGTGTCTCCCCAGCCGCCGGATGGCGTTGTATCGCTTTACCCTTCCATTCGCACGTAACCGCCATCTGACAATGTGTCCTTTTTCTTCAAATCTTTTGCACCTCGCGGGATAGTTTTCGGATTTGAACGTGTGTCAGCGGGCAATCGGCGACTTGAGAAGGCTGCCATTCCCTCGGTTTTCAGGATCTGCTCGGCGGCGAATCGTTAAGAGTCATTCCCTTCTTATACGCGGCTGCCATTCTCCCGCTCTTTTCCTCACCTTGTTGGAATGTGTCAGCTCGTCCGACTTTTACGCGATGCGGCTACAGAGGACTCCGACCTCCCGTTTCAGGCGACTGGACAGCTGATGAATGCGATGGATCCAAGAAGCGGGCTGCCCCACGAACCCCAGATCCGGCGAGGTGCAGTCTACCGTTGCCTTCACGCAAATATTGTAGGCGCGTTTGCGTCGAGCGGATCGGGTGCGATTTTCCGTTTTGCCCAAGTTTTTAACTGACACGGACAGGAGTTCCAACGGACGCGGAATTCGCCCCCAGCCCCGTCCCACTTGTCATGATTGCTTACAACAGCGTCTCCCTCCCCCGTCCTCGGCGACTGCCACCGCTTGTGTCTCTGAGCGGCACGTCCCCTCTCGCTCGGCCGCCGATTTCGGAGTAAGTGCCTACGGCGACCATTCCAGGATGTTTTGACGCCGATAGCTATTCTCCCCAGGCCGTCCTGCAAGCGCCGGATACTACATGCAGAAGAAATAATTTTCTTGTTCTCGAGACGCCGATGCGATTGGCGGTCGATGACACACTGTTTCTCCCCCTTTCGATCCGCCGAGATTTTTCTTGATATGCTGAAATTGCAGAAGCTGGCGGGCTCGTGCCGGTGCACGCGGCGGGACCTAAGTGGACACTCTCTCATCCGAGCTCCCTCCCTTGGTCAGAGATTGGAAGCGCAGCATTTGCTTTTCTGAGGCTAAACCGTTCCATCTTGGGGTACCCCCCCGGACGCTCGCCGATTCGGCCCATTCGGGCGTCTCCCCCCCCCGAGTAGGCCGTCCTACCTCCGTCGCTTCCTGACCACAGAATTCCAGAGATCGTTTTCCAGCCGGCCTTCTTGTTTCGACCTGAAACCCTCTAGCTGTCGCTCCCTGCGTCCGACCCCCTTGGATGCCACGCTGCCGCTTACCCGGGCCTGAAAAGCCGATCAGGGCCCCTTTACCTAATTGCAAATGCGTCTGCGCTGACGTCGGGACTTTTCTCGTCGAGATTGCGCTTCCCAGTGCGTCAGTCTGCGCCAAGTAAGTCTTCTTCAGAAAGCTCCCCTGTCTTTTTGCGGCTTACCTCCCTCGTCCCCGCACTTTCCCCGCCCCGTGTTCCTCTCCGGGACAAACGCTTTTGAAAGCGATCACGATCTGTTCACCAGCGTCGATCATCCATCTTTTTTGTTCCGCTCAGCTGACTACGACAAACAAACATCCCCTCAAAGGCCACTCAGGACTTCCCAGACCTTTCTCCTCATTCTCATTTCCGAAGATCATGGCGCCGCCCCGTGCGCTCCCCCTCCTAGTCAGTGTTTTATTTTTTCAATAGCGCTTTTCTCCCCTCTTCACTGCCGAACCGCTCACCGCACTTGTTTCTTCAGAAGCTCGCCCTCATCGACTGCTTCTTCTTTCGAACGACGTGCGGAAGGAGAGTACCCCGTGGCCGGACGGCTCGGGATGTGGTCTCGCCCTTCCTACTCAATTAGTTCTGAAGCAGGCCTGATCTAGATCTCCCCCTCCTCCGTTGTTGTGTTTTCGCTATTCTCGTTTTCCTTCCCTCTGATGCTTTGAGACGTTCGTTTATTTCTACCCCTCCCAGTTTGCCTCGTCTTTCTTCAGGCACCTCCCGTGACTCCGTTGCCTTTGCTTCGGCTCTTCACGAGCACTTGTGAGTCGTTCGGCATTTGGGATCGGATAACCCCCGTGTCTTTCTTACCATAACCACTGGAGCTATGGGTTTTCCAAGGAACCGTGTTTTGAGTTGCCCTGATATCCTTCAAAGATGCTGTTAATCTCGCCCGGTGAATTTTCGAGTGTTTTTCTTTTTTGGAATTGATTCTCTTGATCGTCGTGCCGCCCTCTCTCCTTGAGCGAAACCCTTTAATGGATATGCACGTATCCCCCCCCTATCATTAGGGTGAAGAAAGACTTCCCCGGTCTTCTTTCGGTTTGAGGTTAGCCGATCAACCTCCGCACCTCTCTCGCCCGTCTTCTTTCTCTTTACATGGCACTGTTCTCTTAGTCTCGCTCGGTAGCAGAGCCTATAGAATTCACAATTCCCTACTTCCTCTCGACTCTTTGTCCTGGAATTGCGCAGGTTGAAGGAGCTTATGTTCTCCTCGTCTCCTTTCCCAGTTTTAGCGCCGATCGACATGCTATTAGGTCTTTTTCGAGAATGACGCCCTCCCCCCCCCTGACCGGCTTGCTTTTGTTCCCTACGCGTGCATTTTTAATTGTCGTTTGCCGTTTGACCTTACTTCCTTGGCTCAGATACGACTGCCCCGGTGTCATATCCTTCCTAGGCGTCGCTGATATCTGAAACGGTTCTCTAGATTCAGCGGTGTACCCTCAAAATGCGCGCGGTTTACCCCCTCTGCCCTTTTCCCTTCGTAGAGGGAGAGGTTAACTTGAAGCACGCTGCCTCCAGAAATGGCCGCCTGCCGTCAGATGGGGACAAGCTTAAGGGGTTTATCTCCCCCCCCTCCCCCGATCGCTCGGGTCCGACAAGCATCTTTTGCTTAACTCCGACCTTAGAATGGCTTCCAAATTGATTCTAACCTGTCCCCGTCCCCTTGCCTGAGAGCGTCAATCGATTCACGAGTTGCTCGGCTAATATTCTCTTTATTTCCCCTTTTGCGCTGCCGGTCTTTTGTACTTTCCGCTGAGATGAGTAGATAAATTAGCGGGTAGAAGTACCCCCTTTAAGCCCGTTCTCCCGTGAGCGCTTGGTAAGATAATATTATTCGGTTAATGGAGCCCTCCTTCATCGGGATGACGGGGTTTTTGCGTCTACCAGCTGGTGGAACTTTTAGTCTTATTGGCATAGTTTTTGTTTTGCTTTCCTCGTACGTTTGGCCAATAGCCTCCTCGATGGGTGGCTTTGTTTATCCCCCCTTTCCCCTTTGAATTCGCAATTTTCTCATGACTGCTTCTCATTAAGCGAGCCTCTGAACCTGGGCTTAGTAAGCAACAAGGATACTGCCCCCGCCGGGATTTGGTAGGATTGTGAGAGTTGAAAGGGGACCCTAGTTCTTGAGTTTTCATTAGCATTTTTAGATTCGCCGCCAGAAAGTCTTTTTGGCGGTCGGATTCATATTTTCCCTGCTTTATTAGCTAAGCGTCCTTTCCTTACTTTAGACGCTTTTGCTCAGCTCTATTTCTTCGTTTGCTCTCGGAAAAGCAGCCGTTTTTATAAGGCATGTTCCTTCCGCTTATCCGTTCCCTCTCTCCGAGGACCAAGACCCTTCCCGGATCTGGCATTGTCAAGTTGTCCTTAGGAGGCCCTCTTGAAACCCGATTCAAAATCCCTCCCCCCATCCCGGCGAGTTTCAGGAGGCCTTTTCCTTCACGACGAACGATGACGGCCGTCCTCTTAGAGTTCATTAAGTTGTCTCCTTGAAGTTTTCCCTCTCTCTCTTACACCTGACCAATTTCGTGCTGCTGGTTGCAAACCGGATCTGCCATCGTTTTCCGGCCCCGTTTTTTGCTGACAACCGCGCGATTTCCTCTGCATCCCCTTGTGATCTGACCCCCCACCGTAATAAATCCCTCCGTTCCCCTTTCTGCAGCTGACAAATGGCCCATACGCTAGGAAGTCCTTTGATATGGCGGAGAATTTCCTCCCTGCGCCCTCTCCATTCTGTTTATCGTACTCCTCCATCTTCTTCGCAAATGCCAGTACACCAGCTAAATTGCAGCCCCTCCTATCCCAGACTCTAGAAAGTGCGCGGGAAGATATTCACCTCCCCTCTCTCTCATTTACTACCTGTTTCTATACCCCATCCAAGTTTATAAATTCTCATCTCCCCTTCTTTATTTTCTTCCTTACCATGGAGATCTTTGTTAGCACCTCTGAAAGCGTTTCCCAGCGGAGTTATACTTCGGTCTCCTCTAGTCCATGTTTGTCAAGAGGTAGGTGTCCCCCCCGCTTTAAGCGTCCTCCTCCCGTTTGACGACCATTTTCTATTATAAAGGAAGGCCTTTGATTTTCCTCTTCGGTACGCTAACTTCCTTACCTATGGCGACTCTTCCCTTCCCCCCTCTGAAGGCCTTGGTTATTTGACGGTCCCTGCCGAATACTCTCTTCCACCATTGTAGAAAGGCCAGCACTCCCTTTTCCCCCCCTATCCCCCCCTCCTCTCTTCCACCCCCGTCAAGGCCTCCTTTTCCTTTCATTTTCTGGAATCCATCCAGTCATCTCAGTCGCCGTACGCCCCCCCTTCGGTCACCCATTTACGTACGATTCCATGTGACCCCCCCCTTTGAAGCGCGTGGAGACAATGCCCTTGCACTTCTCCTTCCCAGCGTTCCCCTTCACGTCTTTCCCTTGTGCTAGTTTCGGGCCCGCTTTTTTTTTCTTTCGTTTTGAAGTCTTTCCCTCCTTCGTATTTTGCCCCAGTCCTGCTAATCGACCCGTTTCGAATTGTTTCACATTCTTTGTCTTTCTGACCTTCTTTTTTTTCCCCCTCCCTTTCACCGCCCCTGAGAGACCGAAGGGTCCAACCACGTTCGAACGTAGATCATATTGGTCCAGGTGTCACCCCTTTCTTCTGGATCAAAATCCCCCGAACGTGGTTATAAAAGGCGCTCCGGAACGACTTTTTCAACTCTCCTCCTCCCCCCCGACACCCTCCCCCCTTCCCCCCCTAGGGACCTAGTTTCTCCTCAACAGGATTGCTTTTTCTGTAAATACTTGAGACCGTAAAACTAGAATTGAACAACCAGAATAAGTGTTTTAGGTTTCCAATCAATCTCTTTTCGGCCGATCCCCCCTCCTCCCCTCCTCACGATGATATAGCAACTTAGAACATAAGAAAGTCTTCCTCTTTCGATCTTCCCCGTCGAGTAGAGCAGGAATTTTGGATTAGCTAGGCGGGGGTATAGAAAACCGGACCTTTCCTTTTTCTTTTTTTCCACCTCATTCCTTTTTGGTCCTGAATCTTCCCTCTCTCTCTTTTTTCCTCTCTTCCGTGTTTGGGGGGTGTCGAGAGTCATCACTGTACAGTCTCTCCCTTCTTCCCGACGTTTTGCGATAACACCCTCCCCCCCCCCTGACTCCTCCCGGCCCAAAACAACCAACTTGTCCTTTTCCCCTTCGCGGTTCCCCTCTTTTTTCCCCTCAAGCTCTCCCGACTGGTAGGCTTCCTTGTCGCTTTCCTTTCAGGCACATTGCCCCCCCTTCTGGGTCTGATAAACCGGCTATTCCTTTACCCATCCCCCCCTGCTATGAGTGGTTCAAGATTTTTAGCCAGGTCTCATGACTTTCTTCCCCCCTTTGAGCCCTCCCTCCCATTTGTTCGAGCATCAATTCTTTTCAGTTTCTGTTGTCTTTGTCCCTTTGCTGCTGGTGATCTTTCGTCCCTATCTTTTTATTTTAATGTCAGAGAGACAAGGTGTATTAGATTTAGTTTTTAGTGAACCCTCCCACTCCTCGTGACCCTTCTTCATGAACGTTCAATTGTGACTGAGGGTGTTCACGGTTGCCCCGCTCCCCTCGGGTTCAGCATCCCCCCCCCTCCCTTGCAAAAGATTAGCAACGTCTGTGTTTGAACAGGACTTTCCTCCTCTTCCATTCCCCCCCCTCTTTCTCATCGATCACCCCCCTTTAGCGATCCACTCCAACTGTCCCTACCCCCTTCCCGCTCATGAAGATGTTTACTGAGATGAGTGAAAGGGGAAAGGAGCTTTTTCCCCCCTGTCTTGGTGGCCTTCCTCTCCGATTGCAGCCACTAAAAGGGTGTCTTACCCGTCCTATCTCCCGCTATGAGGAGTTCTTCTGATATAAACGGCTGAAATCCCCCCCCTTCTTCTGCGCTCTCCTCTGTCCTTGGTCCCTTTTTGGTTGTGTCAGGTAGCGACTGGATTCTTTCGTCTTTATTCTTCTCCTCATGCAGACAGTATGGGGTAAGGAGAGCGCGTCTTGGACCTCCTCCTCAGATCATGATCTTCCGGTTCGCTGCCTGAATCCCCTTCCCAAGCAAACTTGCCGGTATAAATCTTGACTCGAAAATGGATTAGTATGTAGAGAGTTCATTCTGCCTCCTTCCCCTTTTCCTGAAATTTCTCCCTCCGCCGCAGGTTTCAACCGCGGCTACTTGTTTCTTTCTCCTCCAAAGCTCTAAAGAGGGTTCAGAAAAGAAATAGGAGGATCAGACTTCTGGTAGACCATTTTCCTTTCTCGAAATCATCCCGCGCCCGGCCTTGCTTTTCCTTCCCCCTCTGCAAATCGAAAGGCTTGCGCGTCGAGAATCATATTATTGGCTCGGAGGCTCTTCATTTATTTGGCGGCCCCCCCCATTTTTCCTCCATTCTCTGCGGTTGATCCCCCTAATTGCGATTTTTCTCCGTCGCCCAATTCGCGACAATATCTTCGGCCAGCCCTCTCTGTCTTTTTGCCCATGATTAATAGAGTAAATGGTCGCGGGGCCTCCTCGGGATGCTGGTTTTCTTCCCGCTGGTTTCAGAGACAACGAGCTTTCGTCTCTTTTTCCTTGGCTTTCTGGTCGCCTTCCTGTCCGTTGAACCTCTCCCAGAAGAGATGGGTGGTAGGTGTATTAGCATCAGTTTCCTTCCCCCGGACATGCTTTTTTTCACGATTCCCCCTGAGAGAAATATGCACCTGGGCTTCGTGTCGGCAAGGCCTTCCCCCGTTCTCCGGGGTCGGATTTCAGAGAGTGCAGCGGCTCAGTAGGGATCGACAACCCCCCCTGTCTTTTTGATCGCCGTTTTCCTCTGAGGTCTGTTAGTCCTCTTGCTCGGTCCATCGCTTAAAGCGTCTTTTTTTGACATTATATTAGGCTGCTCGAGCTTCTCCCCAGTGTTTTTTCCCTCGATGTAAGTCCTGAAGAATCTAAGAATGCCACTGACGCTATTTAAGAGATGTCCGCCGATCATCTGACTCCGAAAGCCGGACGCCGATTACTGCAATGATCTTCCCGACGTGCCTGACAGATGAAAACCGATCCCCACAATCGAACGTCTCCGGCGAGGTGCAGTTTCTTCAATGTTTACGTAAAGCCCTGGGTGGCGCGCACCAGTATTTCCTTTCTGTTCGGCGATGCGTGAAATCTCCCCTCCGATACCCCCGACACCTGGCCCTCTGCGGCGGCTAGGGGCCCCTTAGCGGAATGCGACAGCAGCCTAGTACCACGAGAGAAGCGCCTTGAGCTTCAGAGGTGACCAAAGAAACCTATCGAGTATGCCCGCGTATCACCAGGCCACGGAGGAATTGTTGAGCTTCCCCCCTTGCCCAGTCTTCGGCCGCCGATATTGAGGCGTCCCTTTTCCTCGGCGACCACTGATTGTTCCATAAGTTGACTCACCGCCGTAAACCCGATACCGAGACCAGGCGCCCGCTCACGATATGAGCCCACCGACGCGACCCTTCGCGAGAGGGCCGCTCTTCCACCGCAGTAGTTTTGAACTTTCGCGGACCAGTTTCAATGTGAGACCTTTCAACCTTCTATCCGATGCTTTCTTACCCGCTGGCTCTATTCTGCGAGGCGCCGCCGCTAACCCCCTCGGCGTAATCGTCGACCTGAACAGAGGTTGGCCAGAAATTGGCACCTCCTCTCCTCCATGTCCGACATTTAGGTCCAGCGTATACTGACCGCGTGCCGCTTTTCCCGCGCTCCTAGCGAAACCGTTCATTTTGACCCTCTGCTCACCGTAAGATTCGGAACGATAGGCCCCTCCTTTCTTCATATGTTTACGCGGCCTGAATACCAGCCCCCCGTCTCTCTCCTTCCCGCACGACTTTCCCCACTAAGCGATAGAGCCAAATATACCACAGGTACGGTTTGACTTTCCCTTTTTCTTCCGCAGAAAGTTTTTACTAGCTTTCATCTCGTCCGAAACCTTCGGTTAGCGGCGTCCCCCCTAGTTCCCCCTTTGTCTCGACTGGTTTCCAAACTTACCGTTTCCCCCCCAGATTTGAGAAGTTGGCCATTGTGATTCTCTATAAGCGGAGCCCTTCTGGTTTTCTCTCTTTTCTTTTCTTGAATTCCTTCTGATGCCCCTTCGCTAAGAACATCCCCGTTTTCCCTCTATGGCACTTTTGGGCAACCTCTTTAGTCCCCGCGCCCTCAAGCTGAGCCTCCCCTTCAAATTCGTTTTTTCCTTCCCTTCCCTCTCACTGAGGTGTTTTTTCTTGTTTTTTTTACACTCCGAGTAGGAATCCTTATGGAAGGTTATATCACAGGATCTCTTTCCCGCACTACCCCTCTCACACGCGATCTCCCACCCGACTCCCCAAGGCCACCAAGATGTCAAAGGGGAGTTCCGGCTTCGGTTTTGACCTGTGACCGCAGGATAATGTTGCGCCCCCTTCCGTTACCTCCTTTTCCTTGTTCTTTTTCCCTAAATAGTTTCCTTTTCCGTCCCAATGAGTCATAAGTGCCCCCACTTAAAGCTCCCGCTCCCATAGTGAATATATAGACAGTCTGTTGCAGAGAAGTTGCGAGAGACTTTAGGTTTTTTTTTCATGTAGGTATTTTCTTCGGTCAACGGTCACGTTCTTCCCCCGTCATCTGGTTTTACTGACTCCTCCGATCCTCTTTCTCTTTACTAACCCTGTGTGTTTGGCGAGTGTGATTCCTTCCAGTTTTTATCGGCCCCGGGCGAGAAAACGCCGAGCGTCCTGGACCGACCGGATGTCCCTCTCCGTTTTGAGTAGCTCTGATCGCTAGCG
>Ga0179591_1355881_pt1 | contig 10809 bp, 7 predicted proteins | sample CZOMad2_1_08_16f_FD_182891 | JGI IMG/M metagenome (GOLD analysis project Ga0179591, IMG submission 182891) | Vadose zone soil fungal communities from Angelo Coast Range Reserve, California, USA - CZOMad2_1_08_16fungal (PacBio error correction) | ecosystem: Environmental > Terrestrial > Soil >... | reverse complement strand
TTTTCCCCAGTTTAACAACTACATTCCCCATCCACCTGTCGAAAAACACCGCGCCTTTTCAATTGGAGAGATACGTGCAGCGACTCCAATGTTATGTGCTTTTTTCCCTCCGCACCTTAATCCTCTTCTCCTTTATTTCGTGGTATGTTTGATGGAGTCTTCGATGGTTTTCCCCCCCCTAAGTATGCATTGTTCACCTCCGCGCCCTTTTCCAGTCGCCCCCGCCTTTATCCCCATTGTGTCTGAAAACTCGCCCCAGACTTCCTCCGCCCGCTCGGTGCTGGTGTCAGAAGATCTTTTTGCTCCCCGTTTTCCGCCCATGCCTCTCCTTCGTGAGTATTCTTAAGAGGGCGGTTGCCCGCCGCGCCTGTTTCCCGTTCCCCTTGCGGATATCCTCCCCCCCTTTTCCTTTTTCCCCCTGTCCGTTCGAAGTTAAGTCCCCAACGAGAGCCTAGCATTCCCTCCCCTGCGCGATGCCTTTATCTCTTTCCCCCAGTTTTCCTTTCAGACGTCTGTATCTGTCCAATGCTGGCCTGGACGCGCGAACTTAGGCAAAAACTCCTCGCCAGACCCCCCACTTTCTTTCCTGCCCCCGGCCCTCCCGGTTGATGTTCACTCCTACCACCGGTTCCGAGCCCCCCTCCCTTCCCAAGATCTGGTCGGTCTGGCTGTTGATCAACATATTTCACCCCTGTCTCCGCCCTTCCTCCGGTCCCCCCTGACGGTCACCCAGATGTTCGATCACAGAGTCAAGCCCCATCCTAAGGAGCCCTGTTATATTTAACGTTTTTAAATATTTCTTTTCGAGGATCCACTCAGACGGCGCTGATCACACGTTAACCTTGAGGGCAGCGTCTTTTGCAGACCTTAACTTCTTTGCTCCTCTTTCTTTCAAGACCGCCGAAGAATTCTGATCGCCTATCCCTGAGAGCTGGAGGCTCGGGTTTGAAGGCGTGTTGGTTTTTCCCCCCCCCTATACTCAAATCGACTCAAAACTCCCTTTCGGCCCATCCCCCGGCGCCCCAATCTGACGCCCTTGGTGTCCTGAAGTTTTATTCGCGTTCCCTCCGCAAGATGGTCTTTTCCACGCCCCCTCTTTCCGCCCCGGCTTCCCCCGACTTCCCTCCCCCTTCTGCAGGCCTCCTGCGAGCTGTTTTTTCATCCAGGCGAAGGAAGGCCACTTTCGTGGCCTGATGGATTCTTTGAACCGCGGTGTTTTGGCCCCTTCAATACGGTCATCCTTTATGGTCACCTTCCGCCACGTTCCGCTTTTTTCCCCTCCCAGCGTGTTGACCGGCAACCGCAGCTCTCCCGTTCCGACATTTCTTGACTTTTCCTTGCTTTTTTTCCCCAGATTTTACCCCCTTCCGGAAGTCTTCTCATCTTCTGGCACCAGACAGCCCAGGCCTGACATTCCGTGTCGCGGTCTTGATGCGTCCCTTTCCCCCCTTGAGTGCGGCGTTTTGATGACTCGGCCTTTTTATGTGCTCCTACCTCCTTCCCGTGGAGGTTTCTATACTTCCTTGGATGCCTTTGTGCGGACTATCTTATCCCGACACTTTAGAAAATTCATCAGTTTTTTTTTCTGGCTTCCCCTGGTCTCTTTTCTTTTAATCCCCCCGGCCTCAGCGTTCCTTTTCTTTGATGAGGCTTGTCTCGGTTTAGTTGTTGGAGCCTCCCCACCTTCATTAGTCCCCCCCAGGCGGAATCCGATCTGTGGAGGTTTTAAAGTAATGACTTGTGTTCCCCCCTCCCCGGTCTCCCTTCAGTCAATGGACCCGGCGCTAGTGATGACCCCCCAGTCATCTTTCTCTTTTCCTCCTCTCTTTTTGTTTTTCTCAACCGCCGCTTTTGGCTCGAAGGCCTTTTGATTGATCCGCTTTTTTTTTTTGTTCACTTGGCCTTTCAATTAGCTCCCTCCCTCCAAACTTCACTGTGACTCAGTCTGTTGAAGTACTTTGTCGTCCCATTAATCAACCCTAAACGAGAACGTAATATATCCCTTGCCGTTCGACTTTCCCTTCCCCGATTAGCTTTACGAAATTTTTCCTTTCACTTTTAATGTGGTTTCTCGGCTACCAGGATTTTTTTCCCCCACAACGTTTCAATCCGCCTGATCTTAGCTACACCGCTCGCACTTTTAGCCTCCTTCGAGTCATCAACGCCGCACCGCCTCTCTTGCGACCTCCCTTGAATGGGCGCTGTTGTTTTTTCATGTTCCTTGCTCTCTTTGCGTGCTGACCCCGCCGAGTATTCGGGTCCTCCCCCCGTGAAACTCCTTCCCCCATTTGATGCGACTTTCGGGATCGTGCTTTCGCTTCCGTTTTTTTTTCCTCATTCTTGGATTTCTTTGTAGAAAACCGAATTCCGGGAGCTTTCAGGCCCTGTCACCCTCCGGTGCGAAATCCATCACCAAGTGTTGCGCATCCTTTCCTCCATCTGATTCCAGCTCGCCAGGAGTCTTCCGGCAGATTTGCTTTTCCTTTTTAGCCGATTTATTTTTTTGTTGCTTTGTGTAGTCCCGTTTGCGGGGACTCATAGACGTCTATTGCGTTGACTCTTTTTTCTCCATTTGAGGTTTACAGCTGGTTCCTTTCTGTTAAATAGACCACCTTTTTTTTTTCAAACGTTTTCCCTCAGCGTTTTGTGTAGTGTTCATTCTTCCCTCCCACCGTGCATCTGGATGGTGATCTTTCCGTCCTTCAATCCCTTTGCACCTCGCCATCAATCTTTCCTTTTCCCGATTCCAGTTCTGCGTCGTTTCTAGTTGCCGTCCTCTGACGGGCATGCTTTCCTGAGACGTGCGCCCTTCTTTTCGAGTCCCAATGTGCTCAGATTTTCTTCCTTCTTTGTAGCCGATCTTGTTTCTTCCTTTAACCTGTTTTTTTCACCCGATCTTGATCACGCACCATGTTCTTTTGTATTCACAGGGCGCGTGTTTGGTCCCCCCCTCCCTTTTGCCTATTGCCCTAACTCCGGTGCCGTGTTCCCTCGATCACGGGTCTGGGGCGTTGCAACGGTTTTCATCTTTCTTTCCCTCCTTAAGGCCATGAATCTTTTACCCAGACTGTGGGTGAGATCTCGCAGTCGACTTCTGATGCATGCAACACTGGACCTTTTTAAAGATTAGGCCTTCCGTTTCCCGGTGGATGTCGAATCAGCTTCTGATGCTTTGAGATACCTGTCCGCACATCCTAGTTTTTTTCAAACCTGGCCTCTTTTAGGGAATGCCCTCGACATGATGCGTTTCTGTTGATTACTCAACACAAAAGCCTCGCTTTGTTTTCTTCTAGTCTTTTTTTCGATTTTATCCATTGTTGTTTGCGTTTGCGGTAGGATTCTGAGCATGTGCTTTCATGACGTGCCCCCGATACGACTCGCCCTCGAAGGACTCATTTTTACCGACTCCCCCTTACTCTTCCAAGATTTCGGGCGGCCCTTTATTCTGTACGATTCGACGAATTTTCGCCCGGTTTTTCGACTCTTGTTAATGTTTCGTGTCCAAGCACTTCCTCCATCTCTTCTTTTTTCCCCTTCTCCGTTTGTGTTTTCCCGACCTTCTCCAGTCTTCCTTTCTCAACGTCCTCAAATGGTTTCCCCCCACCCCCCTTCGATCAATGCTTCCTTTCTTCAGCGCACAGTTACTGTGACTCCTCTGGCCTATGGCTCTTAATTTGAGGACTTTTTTCCTGTCTGTCTGGTTTCTCTTTCTCGATGCGAGGCGTCGACACGCTCAGTCCATTCATCTGCTCCCCTGACTTCCATCGTCTTGCCCGCGCTTATCACCCTTTAAGAACTCACAGACCGCCTATTCCCGTCGCGTTACTGCCCCCTCCGTAGCCCTTCTGTCTTTTTCTGAGGCCTAGTAGCAGCCCCCAGGGTCTCGATTGTTCCGCGCCTCACTGCGCCGTGCCCAGGCGTTTTCCTTCCCACCAGCTTACTGAATCGTTTCCCTCCCTTTTCCCCCCCGTCTAGGCTTTCGCTTGGTCACTGAGCCTTTCTTAGAAGAATCCAGCATCGCGATTCTTTCGTCTTTCCATCTACACCACACAGCCTTTTTCCCGCTCTCTTCTGTAATGTGTCAAATGATTACGAACTGTCCAAAAAGCGCTTTTCCGCACTGCCCCCCCTTTTTGTGATCCGCCCCCCCCCAAACCTCACCATCGGATTTCTTGTAGCTTACCCCTTTCTGCCCTCACCTTGAATCACAAGATGGTCGGCTCGGGTTTCCAGTTTGTCCCAACGGTGCCGGTTCTTTCCCCTTCCCCTCCTTTCACGGCTATAAGGCCAAAAGAACCCAATTTACGACCGGCAATCGAAGCTATCTCCTGATGAATTCCCCCCGTGTCGAATCCCCCCTGAATTCCCTTTTCTCCCCCCCTTCCCAACCACTTTGCCAATTCAGCTCGAGCCCAGCCTTTCAGTTCATGCGCCAGACATCAATCATTTTCTCCAAAGCCCCTCCTCCGGAACCCCCCCCTCCCACCCCCTAGATTTGTTTTTTTGCCGGGGGCTTTTACCGCCCCCCCATCTGTGCCTCTGTCGATCGTCCAAAATTCTCCCCTTCTTAGATCCGTGTGAAGTCGCCTAGAAGATGTTCAGCCCGGTCCGCCCACGACTCCCCCGCCAACATTTCCATCGGCACGAAGGCTCTCGCCTTGTCCTTCCACTACTGTGAGCTGTTCATCCTGCCGCCGGACCACCCCCTTTCTCTTCTTGCTTCGTTCTCCCGCGGTGAGTCCTCTGCATCTTCCCTTTTACAATTTTTTCGTCCCAATCAGCCTAGATTCGACGCGTTTTCTCCCCCCCTGACTCTTCCCTGTACCCGAAGCGATCTTCACCTTTTCTGGTGGTGGCCACAGATTTTGGGGATCCTCGGTCCTCCTCCCAGACTTCAGGGCACAGAGCGAGCAACAGGCGCTTCTTTCCCCCCTTTTCTCGATCAGTTTCGGAGTTGCGTTCTGCGATGCGTGTACCGTGGTTTCGTGCTCCCAAGTCGAGGTCTTTCGTTTTCGTGGGTGAGATCACTTGCGGACTTTTGGCCTCTTGTTCTTCTTAACAAAGAAACCTCACTTATTGGCTGACATGGGCATATGTCTCGACATGACCGCTGGCTCCTCCTCTTATCTGATGTTTGTCTCTTTTTGAATTCTTTTTTTTCCCATTCCCCCACCGACCTCTTTTAGTCGATCTTGGGGTTCCCCGATTAATGATTAACCATGGGCGCCCAAACCTTTCACGACTACCCTTTCTTCGGCCCCACTCGATCGGTTACGGGATCTCTCTTTCCTCCCTTTTCGGTTTTTTGGGGGTTTTTGTGTTGTTGTGTGTGCGCTTATACGGTCGCCTAGTCGAGGTCCTCCGATCGATCTCCAGTGGTTGGAGCGCCCATGGTTCTTCATTTTCCTTTTCACCCCAGATTTTTCCTCTCACCAGTCGGTGGCACTCCCGTCCATTAATCCCCATGAACCTACTCATCCTATATATCCTATGAGGTCCGGTCATGTCGTTTATGCTCTCCCCTCCGAGTCCCCCTTCTTTCGGTTTATCTTTTTGATCGGATCCACTCGATCTTTCCAAAAGTTTTCCCCCCGAACTTTCTTGCTATTCGTACCGGCAATATCCTGTAGCCGATTTCCGAGTTTTCTTCCCTTGACCCGTCAGGGCGGCAGCTGACCACTGGCCTCTTCTTTTCGGATTCTTTTCCCCTGCCTTTTTGTGGGCTCTCCTGAGTCTGGGTCCAGCAACTTGGCCCCCCACCCGGAAAATGTAATCCTTTCGACTTCTGTCTTTGCCGGAGATCCTCTTTGGTTCGACACTTATGGGCTGCTTCACCATTTTTCCCCGGGGTTTCCTTTAGTTACGCCCCACCTCCTTGTTGAGACCTAATAAATTCAGGACCGACTTTCCTCGCACTATCCCTTTCCCCTGAGTGACGTCCTTGTAAAGCCCTATGTGACCTTTTAGTGGCGGATGGAAAATTTGGAGTTTTTTTCGAGTTTCCCTCTTTTCCAGCTTGCGGTCAGGTCGGGCTCTTAGATACTTTCTTCTCCATCACATTACCTCCCTTTTCGCATTTTGAGTTCCGCTCGCAGCCGTTTTGTTTGATTTCTCGCTCCTTTCCCACCTCCTGCAAAACGTTTCCTCCAGCTTTTTCCGCTTCTTTGGAATTGTCTTCTTTAATGTGTTTTCTCTTGCTCTGACATTCAAGGCTGCACGCGTATCATTTTCGGTGCCCCGTTAGTCTGAATCTTTGCGCCTTCCTGTTTCTTTCTTCACCTCCCCCTTCAGCCCTTGATATTCGGTTCGCCTTCCGATGGTTCCGTAGTCAATTGTGATCGATACCTCTTCTCATTTTTTCTCCGAGATTTTATCAGGCGGCTTCCTCTCCTCTTCCCAGAAGACAGCCTCCCCAAGTTACACAATTTGCTGGTCGGCTCGATACCGTTCCCTCCATACCTAGAACTATGGTGCCGGTCTAGTCCTTTTCACGGTTTGTTCTTGGGGCCTTGGTCCCCTTACTCCTTTTTGCTAGTTCTATTCGCCATCTTGACTTCTTTTTTTCCATACAACGCTGGTTCCCATATCTTTTTTCTTCCCCGCGTCGAATCGTTGCCCTTACCTCTAATAAGGGATCTTTTGACCGCGTTAGTCTCCGGGTAGGCTTCGTCGGCTTTCTGGTTTTCCCCTGTTTAGTAAGACTCCTCCAATGACTGATCTCTTCGGAACCAACGCGACCCTTGTCTTATTTGGCCGGCACATCTCCATTTCAGCGCGACGTGTCGCTTCCCCATCCCCTGACGTCTGTATGTGCTCCTTTCGATTTTCTCAGTTCGATTTTTTTCGTGAACCGGATTTCCTGCGAGATTCTACCTTCTAGTTTCGCCTCTCCCCAATTTGATCGCCTCCTTGAACCTACATTCGAGATGCCAGCTTCCTGACCCCTGTTTTTCGCTGCACGGATTCTTTCGATTGATTCTGTGGTTTTGTTCTTTTTACATCTCTGGTTTCTGTCCTACGCTGACGGCTCCATCTCTCTTTTTTCCTCCGCCGTGGTGGTTTTTTCCTGGTTCTTCCCCGGCTGGAAGGGTCGTCATTAAAAATGGACTTTGTCAAAACCACCGCGCTGAATGGGCGAATTGCATCGACTCTTTCCTCTCTCCATGCAAAATATGGTCCCTTTTAGTTTGTCGTCCGGATGGCTCGCTTCGTCTTTTCCGACACGAGGTGCCTTTTTCCATAATCCTCGTCATCCACCTCAGCTTATACAGTAGAAAATTCTCAAACGTTCCTCCGCTCGGCTTATAAGAACCTCTTGAGTTTTTCCATGGCAGCCTTGCTTACTCCACAATCGGTAGCGTTTTTTCTATTCCTGTGTGAGGAGGAGTCCTACCCATCTCCCTCTTGACATCTCACCGTCGAAGCTCCCCCCTCTGTACAGAAGCCCTTCTTAGAGAGTCAGCCTCCCCCGTTCTTACAATCGCACAAGCCTTTTTTTTCCGCCCTTCCTTTCTGCCATGAGTCTAAGTCCTACGACCTCTTCCAAAAAAGCCCTTCCCGCCCACGAAAACAGTGTGATTCCCCCCTCCCACCCCTCGGATTAATCATGGATGACCCGACAGGTTAATGAGCCCGACCTTGTTTTTTTTCCCCCCTACGTTTTTTGTTCTTGCGGCCCCCTTCTCATCTAACAAAACGGGTTCCCCCTCAGCGCGAACGCCGGTCCCTCCGTTTGTCCTCTCTTCGATCACATTGACTTACCGGTCCACCCTTTCCCTGCCTTTCCGAACTCCTCTCCCCGATTTTTCGTCTTCTTGCCCCGCAGTACGGCGCGCTCTTTTCGATTCTACATGGCACCGCTTTTTCCCTTTCAGTTCAGGCGCGATTCCCCCCAGACCATCAACTTCTTTTTGCATTTCCCCCCTAGAGCGCCCACGAGAGCTTTTTTCCGGTGCTGCTTACTCTCTCCCTTTCCAAAGCGAAGTGCACTTTCGAGCGGAACCCTTTTAAGGATTTCTCCCGCTTTTTCTCAGTATAAGACGAGCCTCTTCTATCGCCCCGGTCCGCCGCCCGCTTTATCCCCCCCCCTTCACGCCAAAATTCCATCGGCGGCATTCTTCCTACATTTTCTCCCCTTCTTCCTTTCCGATGAATGCCCCTAAGTCCGAGCTTGTGTCATCAGGAGGCGAAGCGGCTCGGACCATTTCTTTCTGATTCTCACCCCGCGGTTGAGCTGCTTGCAGGTTCCTTTTGAACCCTTTTGTCCGACCCTTAGCCGAGTTCTATCTGCTGCTGAGGACACCGCAGATCCCGTACGGCTTGCCAAATTTCTCTCACATCCCCTTTTGCTGGGGACCCAGATTCTGGTCCTCCTCATTTCTTCCTCCCTTTACGCTCATCTGCCTTTTAACGAGTCCCCCTTCAGCAACGGCGTGCCCCCCCATTCCCCATTGAGCATTTCTTGCTCCGTTCGGCTTGCGGCTGTTTTTTTAAGTCTCGGAAAGGGTGGATCAATTTCGGCGGGAAGACGAGCGGTGCCACCGATTTCTCTGATTTTTTTTTTTTCGGGAAGTGTTCCTGTTCTTGAGACTTTTTTTTTTTTCCCCCACGTCTCCCCCCCCCAAGTTTACTGGTGAGTTGCGGCCATGTCTAAGCCGACGGCCGGGCGAACTTTCATGCTGGCCGTTGTCTCTGTTCGTTTTGAATTCACTACCGACCCTCACTTTCCACACGAATTCTTTCGCTCTGGATGTCTTTTTCACGATAACTTTAATCCAGGCGCTCCAACCTACCCACTTCCCTTAGGATTCTCCCGTACTCTGGTGACCGTTGCTATCTCCTCCTTTTGTCTGAGAGATCTTTCTCAAGAGTTGGCTTCTGCCTTTTTCTTTTTATTTTTCGACCTCAGGGGTTCTCGCCACTGGAATGAACGACTTTAAGTCTCCGACTCCTGTCTTGTTAAGTACGTTCCCCCTTAATCAAAACCACCCTTCCACACCTTATCCCCTGATTGCGTTACGACCTGGGAATGGTCCGCCTCCAGTAGAACATGAGGCCCCCACAATTGAGGTTTAAATTCTGATCCAGATCGGGCAAGCCACAAAACTGAAATACGATTATATAGAACCCCATGCGCAATTTCTCTTTGGTTTTGGTTGTTTCCTATTATTCTTTTGGTGGTTGCTTTGTGTTCTGTGGTTTTTCTTTTTCTTTTTTTTTTCTGTTTTTTTCGTGTTTTTTTTTTTTTTTTTTTTTTTTTTTTCTTTTCTTTCTTTTTTTTTTTTTTTTTTTCTTTTTTTTATTTTTTTTTTTTTTTATTTTTTTTTTTTTTTTTTTTTTTTCTTTTTTCTTTTTTTTTCTTTTTTTCTTTTTTTTTCTCTCGACGTTCGATCCCCAGCACCCTTCGCGTCTCGCCCGACCCCACTGGGAATGGCGCGCGTTTCCTTTTTTTTATCCCTTCCCCTCTTCTGGGGCGTATCTTGCTCGTTTTTTTTTATTTTTTTTCAATCGGTACCCCCGGTTTTTTTGACTGAAGCCCTTTTCGCGTACTCTCTTATTTCTTTTCCTGGTCCAGCCCCCGGTTCTTGAATCTTTCGGTTCGACTAACTTTCCCGGGACGCTCTGCAGCTTGCTTTCCCCGACCGAACCCCCACTTGCCTCCTTCCTCCTTCCTTTGAACCCAGGAGTGCCTTTACATGGCGTTCTTGCTCGTCTGGAAAATTGTGATTTTTTTTGCTCTTGTTTTAGTTCCCCCGGCCTTTCTTAGAAATACTTAAAGCGGGTCGTGACTGCGCCTTTTGAGGTTCCCCTCGGGCCTCCGCGCATATTTTACATCGCCCGCATCACCCCTCCTTTTTTGAGGTTACTTAGCCTCCCACTGTGAATTTTCTTTCGGCATGTTGATGTTTCTTGAAATCTGAAATGACCCCGTCCTGCCCCGTCCTGCCATCATGTTCAAAAACCCCCCCCCCCCCCCCCCCCCCCACCCCCCCCCCCCCCCCCCGGCCACATTTGATGCTTTTCGCGCCGTCGGCGGAACTATTTTTTTCTATGATCACAAGGGACGACTTTTGTTCTTCTTCGCGTTCAATGTTATCGACCTTGTTGACCTGCTTTCCAGTTTAGCCGATCCCAGCGAGGCCGGAAGTTCGTTCCCACTTTTTCCTTGTCCTTCCCCGCACAAAGCTTCTGTACCCCATTTCACGGATTCTTTTTCGATTACCGGGTATGCAATCATCCTTTTCTTTTGTGGCCCCGACACGGTGGTTTTTGGCGTTTCGACTTTTTTTTTTTGGCCCTTTTTTTTCTGGACCTATTCTCGGCATCCTTTCGGTTATTTCCATACAACGACGGCTGGACGCGCTTGTTTCGTGCCTAAGCGAATCGCATGATTCTTCACCTTTCCTTGACGCGTAGACTTTTCGCGCAAGGTTGTCTTTCGCCCCCCTCTGCGAGCGTTTGAGAGAGCCTTTCCCCATTATAGAAGTGACGACGCGCCCGGACATCCGATTTCCTATCTAGGGCTGAACCCCATCGACTGATCCGGCGCCGAAGATCTTTCGCGGGTTGGGTCGTGAATCTCTTCTTGCGTTTCCCTTTCTCCCTTTTTTTTCCCTATTCTTTCGATGATCAGTGTAACTGAGTGTAACTCCTATACGAGAAAAACCCCAACCCCAAAACCCAGGTCCCGCAATTCACTCCTTAAGGATGCCCGATTATTTTTTCCTTCCGGACATGGTCGCTTCCGAGCACGCATGATGCGGCTGTGTTTTTATCGTGTGAGTGGGAATTTCTTTTCTCAGACGCCCG
>Ga0179591_1220027_pt1 | contig 10809 bp, 16 predicted proteins | sample CZOMad2_1_08_16f_FD_182891 | JGI IMG/M metagenome (GOLD analysis project Ga0179591, IMG submission 182891) | Vadose zone soil fungal communities from Angelo Coast Range Reserve, California, USA - CZOMad2_1_08_16fungal (PacBio error correction) | ecosystem: Environmental > Terrestrial > Soil >... | reverse complement strand
CTTCATCACGGTGTTTTGTTCGGCTTTTCCGGTTTTTTCGTCCTCATAGTGAGCGTCCCGTCCTTCCTCATATTATCCGGCAACAATGTGCCTCTCTACCGCGCTACCATGTAAACAACTTCATGAGATCCTGCTTTTTTTTAGACACTTCTTCATCTCTCATTCTGCTCCTCCTTGCTTCGCGTTTTCTCCCCCCTTTCTCCACCGTTTTTTTTTCTCCCCTTTCGCAAGCGAGAAAACCCTTATTGGCCAAACTGCTCATTTAGACTCGTAGTAGTGTTTTGAGTTTTGCTCCTTACTCTCCCGGGACCCCTGCTAAGGTTTTTTTTCCTTCCAGGTTTTGATCTTTTTTCCTCCCCCTTCAACCATTGGAAAGTTTTTTTTCTCATTTCCCCTGCGTCAAGACACCTCCCCTTTTCCGGGAAGTAAAATTCACCCCATTTACGGTACTTCCTGTGAAATTTTCTCTTTTTTTTGCCCCTTTCAGTGTGAGCCGACTGCCTTCCCTCGTCACTTAACTCCTCTCTTCATGACTCCCTCAAATGGAGAGTCCTATGTATCCTCTCTGCCCTTTTTTCTCCCCATTTGTGTTGCACCGCCTTGCGTGGATACCCCCCCCCCCTCTCGCACGTGCATGAAGGCGTTCAAGTTTACGCCGAAGCGGTCCTTCTCTCTGCAAATGTCGTCCTCTGTACTTTCACTATTTTCGCCCTCATGAAATCTGATTCCCTGCTTTTCTAGGACTCCCCCAATATGGATTTCGCAGGTTCGTCCTTGGCGACGCTTAACTCAACGTTCCCATTCCCTTTCCGTTTTATTCGAGCAATTTTTTTGGTTTTATAGAACTTTGGTGCTGCCCGTCTACGCGATGTTGCCGTGACTTTCCCCCCCCCGCAACCCCCCTTAATAAACCAATAATGTGTTTTCTCCCTCCTTAGTCTTTTTCACCTTTTAGAGCCGACTCCCCCACCCTCTCGATCTTTCTTGCTTCGTTCTCTCCACCGGCTAAAACCAGAATTAAAATCCCTTTTTTAACCGCGCGAGAATTTCGTGACCTATTTTTTTTTCCTCTTTTCTTAGCTCCCCTGTATTCCCGTAAAGGATGTCTTTCGCGTTTTGCTTTTCTGATCTGGACTTTTGATTTGCCGCCCCCCAAGAGCGTGGAATGTGGGTACTAAGAAGATTCCCTGCATTTCGAAAACCGACTTCTCCTCCCAAGGGAACACCGCATGCCGAACAAGAGGCCCGCTCATCTCAGTCGTCAAGACCAACCATACAGGTGTCCAGCCTGTGCGCATCTCTGAACTGCGGCGCCGCCCGTCTCGTTCTTTTCGCCACGAGCAATCGCCCCTCCATTCCCCTACAGGCTAGGTTTGTCCCCTACGGTCTTGCAGATTTTAATGAGGCCGCAACGAGGGCGTCCCCACTCCAGCGCCTCCCAAACTCCTCGATCGCCATCGGCTCCTGCGAAAAGGAACGATCCCCCCCCAATCAGGGAGCTGGCATTCTTCGTTACAACCCATTCTTAAACGTAGTACCCCGACACCAACGTCCAGGATCACCCTTCGGGAGTTGGTGAGTTATTCTAATCTTTCCCCCCAACTGATGGCATCCTCCTTGCCATTCGACCTGGTATGACAGTCAAATTTTCTCACATTGATTCTGACAAGCAATGAACAAGTGACATGGACCCCTCCAAATGTGTCCCTTTCCTTTCTCGACCTCCCCCTGGGAACTTTTCACGCAGAAATGTGTGGTGCACTAGGTAAAATTGAAATTGGCGGTACGCGTTCCGTTCCGGTCCTTATATAGACCGAAAGATTCCTACCCTGCCCCCTACGCCCCCTTTTTTTCCCCGACCCACAGACTCTCTCCCAGATTGGACTTCCCGAGCCCGACTTTTGTCTTCCTTTTTGGAAGCTGGGCAGGGAGGGTCTCCGTCTCAGAAAGTCTTCTAGTCTCCCCACCACTTTCCCCACTCTGTGCCGGCAAGGTTTTCAGAAGAATTCCCTCCCTCATAAGAGGCCCTTTTCCTGTGGTTTTTCGCGAAAGCAATTCTTTGTGATTCATGTTCTTTTTTTACATTTCGACGACCCCTCAAACACAGATCCCCTAAGAGACCAATTGGACTTTACAGGCTGCGGGAAAGTTCTCTGCCTGCCCTCTGTCGGGACCCCGCCTGGCTTCTCAACCCGAAATGACTGGCCGAAAACTTCGAGAGGGGACTCGCCGAAGAAGTGTCTGTCTTTTTTTTTTCGAGAGATTTTTTCTTCCGTCACAACACCATGGTATCCTTTTTTGGTTTCCCCCCCGTACTTCAAGATCTAGTGGGTGTTGTGTTGATGTTCAGCCTTTAACGCCCACTGTCGCCTGTCTCTTCCACTTTTTTTTGTCCTTCTTTTTGTCTTCCTTTTTTGCATTTTAGGCAATATTTCCTAAAAATGCTCATCCTTCTTCTCACTCCCTGTAAGCCTCGTATGATGAGTTTTTTCTTCCTTCCTATACATTACTTCCCCAGAGGTTTCCTCACCCAAAGGGTATTCCCCTTCCAGCGGACCGAAGACCCTTGCCCGCTCTGCCTCCTATTTAGCACGATTACACCCTCCCAACATCTCCCCCCGCCCCCTGTTAGTATCCTCCCAATTTGTCTCCTTTTTTAGGGGAAAACCCCCCCTCTTCCAAGTCTTTTCCTTATCCTCGTTTCTATGACATTGATTGCCGTCAGATAGCCAGGCCCCTTTCCCGGTTCCTTCAACACCCCCCTTCTCATGTACCGGTTCCCCAACCCTTTTTTCTTGCTCTCTCAATCATTTCCCTTTTTGAGTTTGGACAATGTCCTATTGTCATGAGGCGTTGAAAACCATCAAGGCCTAAGAGTTTCCGCCATTTTTCCCCCCAGTAGCCTGTCAAGCACCTTCCCTGCGGTGGGAGTCAGTAGTAACGTCCAGTTGTGACAATATTCTCGGCTAAGCACCCCACCTCAGTCCTCATGAAGATTTTACTCTATTGTAAGGGATCAGGGGAAAATTTGTTTTTTGAAAGTACCCTCACAGGAATTTGGGTTATTCTTCGCTTTGCAGTAGCGAATCTTTCATCTCCTGCCTGTTTTTTTCTTCCCAGATGACCAGTCTCACTGGTGTATTTTATCTTCTGAACGGTTTCTATTTTGGGTTTAATCCCCTTTCTACGTAAGATTCTTTGTCTTAAACAAACCCTCAGGAGGCACCGGGAGATAGAGTTTCGTGGCCTCGTGAAACCCAAACCCATCCCGCAGAAAAAATGCTATTTCCACCTGAATAAGACGGACCTGACTACCCAGTATTTCGGGAAGCCCCAGTGTAGGTCCATTCCCTATCGCTATCTTTCGCGCTTTGTTAAATTTCGCTCGTTCATACCATTGTCACCCCCATAGGATTTTCCCCCACCTTCACACGATATGCCTTCTAGGCAAACAACACAACATACCAGAGCCACTCCCTCTGCAAGCCTCCGCGATACATCCTGCGCGGGAGCACACGACGGTCGTCCCACCCCCACCGTCACCCAACCAGAAACCGCACCACGCTCCCCCGAAAAAAAACACATGTCCCGCCCGCCCCCCCCCCCCCCTCGCTCTTCTGCCCGCCCTCACTCATGCTAGCGCTCTACCCACCCCCGCCGACTATCTGAGGGTCCACCTGCGTCGACGCCACCTACCAGATCGTGCGACACAGCTCCACAGAACGAAACCCGAATAGAGCGCCTCCCGGCCCCCTCTGGCCCCGCAGCCAGACCCGGCATCTGACCCCCCGTCCCAGGAGCGATCGGACGCCCCCCCCGCTTCACCTCTGAGTGGGCTCGGCCCCTCCCCCCCCATCCGTCCCCTTTCTAAATAAATTATGCCGAGTCACTCTGAATAAGTATTGGCTTGCGCCGGTTCTTCGCAGCCACACTCTCTGAATCCGGTGAGACAACACTCTCTTTTCCGCAGAAAATAAAAACCCCCAACTTTTTGGAGCTCTCCCCACCAGAGGTGACAATGGGACAGTTCGGTGGGATTCGGTTGGTACGCATGACTTTATAAAGCCACTATTGAGGCATTCTCTTCGGATTCGGGAAATTCCTTCCAAGATCTTTGCCTCAGTAAATCTTTTCTTCTCCATTCTTCAGTTCGATCTCTTCGTGATTCCCCCCCCCCAGCTCCCCTAATTAATTTTTTCTAGCGTGTCTGGATCTCACTTCCCCTTATTTTTTTGCCCAAAAATGATACCAAAGTAAGATCTCCTTTTTTTAGCCTTCCGCGTTCTAAATTGTTCGATGAGCAAGTTTTCCGCAGCTCGGCCGCCGTTCAGCTCACGGGACGTCTTCTCCCTTGACCTCTACCCCACACCACGCCAGTCCCCCCTCACCTCCAAGTTCGACCCCCCCACCAAGAGAACAAGTGACCACGGAATGCCGTTCAACGCCCCGACTTCGTTATGAAAGTCAACTCGAAAGCACGTGGCGCAGTCCGAAGATCGCACCCCCTGCGGCCCACTGAAGACCTCACCCCGCAGCCCATTGCAAGGTGCGAAGAGGAGCAACTTACAACCCACCTTCCAAGCCCCCCCAATCAAAATTCATTACATACCTTTCCCTGGTTTGCCCCTCAAGCAGACCAAGGCCTGCCCCACCCCCAAACCCAGCCTCCGGTTTCGCATTCAATTAGCGTGTTCGTGAGACAAAATCGGGGAACCCAACCCTAGAGCTGCGCACTGCTCCTTAGAAAATTTCTACACCTTGGACGCCTCCCCCCCCCCCTCCTCAATCTTATTTTTCGCTTCGCTTTATTTCCTCGCTGACTAGTAAGCCTTTCCGAAAGGCATGAGCCCTGTTTAATTTCTTTTCTTTGGTTGCATAGAAAGTCTATCCTGATAAACCCCCTTGTTTCTTACTGAAATATGAACCTTCTTTTCTTTGCTGGAGCATCAGATTGCATCATCCCACTTGGAACCCCCCCACCACGAACACAGCCCCCCCCTACACCCCACCAAAAAAACAAAACACCCCAAACCACCTTTTTATTCCTTTCTATTTATTATCCTATTTTCAATATAATACCGTTTTTGGTTGGTCTTCTCTCTCTTTTATAATAACCTTTTTTTTTTTTTGTTAAGTCTATCTTTCGTTTGTAGAGCTGAACCTGAGCGACCAACCCAGAATTGAATCCCTTATCCCGGCAAACATTTCTCTTAGTCCCTCTGCATTCCTTGATATTTCCCCATTTACACATTCCCTTCCTAGTCTTTCTCCCTTTCTTTTTCAGGAATTCTCCTTTCGCGACGCTCCCATACTCAGATTTAGTTATTCACGTTTCAAGTGGTAATCCCCTCTCGGAAAATCTGGTGCTACCCCGCTCATTTTCCATCTGTTGGGATTTTTGCGCACGGTCCGTCTCTTTCAAACGTTCTTAATTTTTCGTTTTAGGACGGTTCTTCTTCGACTCTTAACAAGTAACTCTCCTGAATCACTCGTTAAGCGTCCACGCCACCTCCCCCCTTGCCTTTACGGTACTTCCATGCCTCGGAAAGGCCGGCCCTTTTCAGAGGTGAGTTCCTGCTCTGGGTGCCCATCGCTCCAGTTCATCGAATATGAACAGATACTTTTCCATCTCACCAATCTCTTTTTCCAGAAGATACATCATAGGTAAGTGGTTTTTGCACATCCGTGGTTGATATCCCAATGAGCCCCACCTCCTGAAGTCATTATAGTGCACCTTCATCGTTACGTCTCGCCTCCCCATTTTCCCCAAGACGTGACGGTTACTATAGGGACTGTCAATCCCTTTACTTCCCTCCGCTCGCCGTCTCAAATCTGTATGGGAGCCCTGTAGCTGAGCCGATCAACAGCAACACGTACCAGGCATGAGAGTTTCTTCTTAGAGTAATGTGGTTTTTGATTTGCCTACCTTTCTTTTGCGCAATACGCAGCGTTTCAGAATAACCACATCACCCAGGAACTCAATAATAAGTCTTTTACCCTCTCGCTCTTTCCCCTTCGCGTTTCCCCGTTTCATAGGTACCAATCTATTAAGAGGATTCTTTCTTTTCCATAGTTACCAAACAGAATTTAACCCTCTCCTTCTCCCCTGATCCATTTTTTTCCTTTTCGAGGGATCGCCCGCCCACAGTATCGAAAATGCTCCTTTCCTGCGTTTGCATTGCTTATGATGTCTTCCCCTAGTAGTGTGAAGGGGCATAATAATTTTAAATTCCCTGTCCCCCATCTTGCGCATGTCCAACCCCAGTCTCCTTCCAGCGGACTCCCTCTTACATAAAGACCTTTAATCCGATAATATTACTGACATCTTCCGAGTTTCATCCCGGATTTTTCTTTCTCTCCCCTACTAATCTCTCTACGGAAGCAATGCCTATGGTCTTTTCTAAAAGGATTTCCTCATTCTTTCTTAAAACTCCTTTCAGGACGACTCGAACAAAACAAGCTCTCCCCCATCCTGTCTAGGGGGTGTGAGCCAGCCACGATAATCTAACCAAATTCTGTTGTCATTGGAAGTTTTCTAACACCAATTGATTTTGAAACTTCTTCCGCAAAAATCAGTTATAGGAATTAGGGCTTTTTGATGAGAGAGTATCGCTCGTTTCCCCCCGATGGAGAGAATTAGGAATTCCGCCCATGATTTCCCTTCACTTTAGCTTTCGGCCCCATGAGCTTGTATTAACAGATAAGTTTTCCAAGATTTTCCCCCCTGACAACCCTTTTTTTCCATCATTGCTAGAGACCTACAATTTTCACTTTGACCGAATCTTGGGGTTTTCCCCGCGGTGCCCCAGGAAATTGAGTTTCTCTTTGACTTCCCCTTGGCCATGAATTAGCCACGAACGCTAACAGGTTCCTACTTTTTCCTCGTGCTTTTTACCCCCCCCCACCCCCCATAGTGCTCCAGGCTTTGGAAGGACACCCCCCCGTACTACGGTTCTGCGGGACGGTTTGTCAACTTCCCCTCTATTTTAGGGCGCGCTCCTCCCGTCCTTTCTAGGGAATCTCACTTCCAAATTGATAAACCTGTGCCATGACGGCTTTTCGAAGAAAGAACGTTTATCTTTCCGTCTTCTGCCGGGAGTGAGTCTCCCCTTTGACAGAGTGATAAGGTTTTGGTCACCTATTCGCGGACACTTCCAACCCCAACCCCCCATTGACAATCACTGAGCCCCCTGGAATCATTCTGCGGTCCCTCTCCCCTTACCGACGTGAGAGCTAATGAGGTTTTTTACCCCCCCCTATTATTAGGCGTGCCCCCCCCCCTCCTCCTAATATACTCCGTTTTTTTTTGAGTCTCGATTTTCGGCCGGTTTCCCGGGGGGATTTTCTCCCCCCGTCCCACCCTCTGATTAATTCTTTCCGTGTTGATTTCTGATCAAATTCCGTACTTAATAGAGAATAAGTCTATTGCTTTCCAATTTTTTTGCTTATTTCCTGCTTCCTTGGCAGGGTCGTCCCCCTTCCTACCCCAAGTTCTTCACTATACGGTCTTCCCCCTCTCCCACTCCCTGCAAGCCCTTTTAGAGGGAGTGATCTTCTACCCATGACTGACACGAGTTTTCTCCATCCCCAAGTCTTCTTTTCCCCCACCTAATGAATTTTGGAATGCCGTCCTTCCCCGATAGCCTCAAAAATGCCCCAGCCACCACTTCTCGGAGCTTTAATAACACCCCCCTGGAGCCCCTATGTTGTCTTTGGGCCACCCCAAACGACCCGTTTGTTTGAGATGGATTGTTATCTTGGGATTCCACCAGTCCCCCCGAACAGCCCTTCAGTTGCACGCCTTCACACCATGTATCATTAACGTTTTCCTGAGTCCGTGGTAGTGATAGAACCACTTCGTCAATTTATCTGACTAGTTTTAATTGAGCTGATCGTCCTACCCCAGCCCCATCGTTGCGTCGCTTCTTCACCCCTTTTGCTTCTTCCCATTAATGGCGACTCTGGTACGCCTCTGCAAGTCCATTCCTCTATTAAGACTCTCTCAAACGCAATCCCCTTATTTTGTTTCCTATCTTAAGCAATATTTTTGTTTCCTTCCTCCGCCGCCCTTCCTTCCCCCCTTTTTTGACTTTTTTCCTCTATTTCTTCTCTCCTTATCCCGTTTTTTTTTTTCTTTCTGTAGACATTTTTTCCGCTTTGTTGTCTTTATGAACTATTTTTTACTTGCCCATAGTATCATTTCCCGCTTTTTTGGTTAGCTCCTCTCTCGCCCCCAGCATGCCTGCGCCCCGAAATGCTTTCGTCGGTTCTCCTTTTTCGACGCGTCTTTATTGTGCTCACTTTCAATGTACACCTACTATTCAGCCCCTTTAGTTTTTGCTTTTTGTTCCCCAACTATGTCGGTGCCTCGTTTCGATATCTCTGTTGCGATTTATACTCTTTCACGCACTCACACAAAGCTCTTGTACTTTTTGTTTTTTTTACTTTTGCAACTGATCTTTCCCTGCTCACTTCTTTTTTCTTTCCCTCCCCCTCGTGTACTGTTCTCCCCATTTTTGCTCTTCTTTTGTTATTTTTGTCTTCCCTCTTCTCCTCTCCTTCGTTCCTCGTTCCTGATTCTTTTTTTGCTCTTCCCCTTTTTCTTTTTTCCCCTTCCCATCTTATTCCCTTTTTTCCTTCCTTTTTTTTGTCCAACAATAGTCTTCTTTGGTTTTCCGGGCGTTTCCTTCCACCCCTTCTTTCAGATTTACTGCTTGCACTATGACTGTTTTCCTTTCCCTGTGACGCTTAGTGTGCCTGCGCACATTTAACTGATACCCCCGTTTTTTTGCCTTGTTTGACCCCATTATTACACCCCTTTCCCTACTTCCCACCACCCTTTATTCTTCCCTCTCCTTCCCCTCCCCCCTTCCCTCTTTCTTTTTTCCTCCTCTCTTTTTTTTTTCTTTTTTTTTACCCTCCGCTTCTCCCCTCCCCTCTTCTTTTTTCTTTCCTCCCCATTTTCTTCCCTCTCTTCTTTTCCCTCCTTTTCCTCTTTATCCTTCTCCTTCCTCCCCCCCCCCCCTTCCCTTTTCTTTTTTCCCCTCTTTTCCTTCTCCTTTTTTTTCCTCTCTTTTTTTTCTCTTTTATTTTTTCCCGTCACTTTTTCCTCTTTCCCCTTCTTTTTCCCTCTCTCTTGCTTCGCTCTCTCTCCCCTCACTTACCTTTCTTTTCTTTGGTTCTCCTTTTTCTTGTGCTCCCCCACATTATTCCTTTTCTTCGTTCACTCACCCGGACCTACGCTCTTCTTTTTTATTGTCTTCTCCTCTGTGCGATATTGCTGTTTCTTCGCTCACCACTCCTCTAATATTCCCGGTTTCATTATATGTCGATCATTTCCATCTTTCACTGATGGTCTCTCCCTCCACCTTACTGTCAAATCAGGTTGTCGCGACTTTCTCTTCTCCTTTTCTTTCGTTTTTTCTTCTCCCCTTTCTCCTTTTCTTCCCCCCCTTCCTCCCCCCTCATCCTTTCCTTGTTCCTTTTACCTCCCCCTTTTTTTTTTCCTCCTCTTCTTTTTCTCCCTCATCTTTTCTTTTCCCCTTTTTCCCCTCTTTTCTTCTTGGGATAAGAAGCCCCTCCGACGATTCTATATCCTCTCCGCTGCGAAGGCATCTGCTTCCGTCTGGTATCCCAATATGTTTATTAGGATGCACCGTTTTTTGTCTTTTTTTTCTTTTGCGTTGTGGTGTCGGCCTTTATGTCCTGCTTTGTCTCACACCCTTCGCCATAATACACCCCCCCCCTACTCACCATTTCGCTCCGACCCTAAGTACCCCCAGCTTTTTCTCCCTCCCACTTTGACGTTTTACTTTAATTCCCTGGATACAGAGATCAGTCTCATCCCCCCCCCACCCCCGATTGACCGGCCCAGGATTCTTTTCCTTTAGCCGTAATGTTTTGCCTGCCCGGAAGTTCCCCATTGGTTTCATTTCCCTTCCCCTATTTTTGGACCTTCCCTCCTTTTCATTCCCTCCCAGGGTTCCCTCTGTCATGGCCTTCACCCTCTCCCGCCTGCTGGTATCCTGTGTGAGGTTGTCGTTCAAAGCCCTCCCAGTTCGTCTTTGTCAATTACCTTCCTCAACTCACGATCTTAATGTAGTTCCTTCTTTAGACTCAAATTTTCTCTGAAATTCCTCGATTCGTTTCATCTTCTGTTGGGCCGATGTAGATGCCCCCCATGACGCAATCACGTAACCCTCCCCCCCCAAAGTTCACGTTTTTCCGTATTGGTTTCATTGTGATCCCCTGCCACCCAAGCCCTGGTTCCTGAAAGTATTTTTATATTAATGTTCCAATCCCTGTACCCCTTTTGCCGCTTGTCTTTTATTTCCCCGCTCACCCCCTCCCTCATACCACTGCAACTTAAGAAGTTTGCCCTTTACCCACGGTTTCAACCCCCCCCCCCACTCCCAACACTACTCCCCCCCTAGAGTTTTTTTTTTGTGTGTTTTCCCCCCCCCCACTTTTTTTGAAGCCTTTCGTGACGTACCTCTTTTACTCTAGACCCCCCCCCCTGCTAGACCCGGTTCTGCCCCAATTCCCCCAAGCAGGCCAGGATTCCTTTCTGTAGGAATAGGCCCGAGATTCTTAGACTCTGGTAGTCCAACCGGTAATGATCTTGCTTTCCTGAAAAGGAAGTTGACTCGCGTTATCTAATGCTTCATCCGCCCCCATCCTGCACCATCTTTCGCTTAATATTATCACCTTTTTTTTTTGTTTTCTGACTTTTAATATCGCTCCAGGTGGTTGTGTCCCTCTATGTCCCCCCCGGAAAATCCTTCCCCTAATTAAGGAACAAAAACCACA
>Ga0179591_1232254_pt1 | contig 10811 bp, 11 predicted proteins | sample CZOMad2_1_08_16f_FD_182891 | JGI IMG/M metagenome (GOLD analysis project Ga0179591, IMG submission 182891) | Vadose zone soil fungal communities from Angelo Coast Range Reserve, California, USA - CZOMad2_1_08_16fungal (PacBio error correction) | ecosystem: Environmental > Terrestrial > Soil >... | reverse complement strand
CCTATACCCTACTCCTGAAAGTCAATCCCTCAACCAACCCCCTTTGACAGCTGCTTATGCTTTTTCGTCTGTAGTGAGGTAGCTTTACGTATCTTCTTTTACTGTGTAACTTGTAGTGTCCGAACAAGTTTGGTTTTTCCATGAGCCTCACGGACTAACTATAGAATTTCTTTCTTCCCCCTTATTTTATGTACTTTGTTTCCTTTTGCATGTAGCCTTGATGACAGCTCCTCGATTGTCGATAATAATTTCTTCCCCCTTTTCCCGTTGGTGTTGCCGAGGTCGTCACCACGCCCTTCCGGCTGAATATTTTTTCGCCGTCTTTCCTTGGCCTCTTTCTAAGGCGGACCCACATCCTTGTTGTTGTGAGAGAGATAATCGCGTTTCCTTTCCTGAACGTGACATCCTGATGTAATGATTGTCCCGACTCTTCTGTCGAGTGGATCCTCCCTAGGCCCACACCGTGGACCTTCTTTTCGCTCGGACACTCTCTCAGTAGGTCTGTACTCTCTCCTACCCTCTTAGAAGTTTGTCACGTTTCCCTACAATTGTTTGTGCGAGAGGTTTTCCCCCAGCGTTCGGCCTTTTCCAGTTTTTTTTTACGAGGCTTGACTTTCTGCCACCTCCCTTTTTTTGGCCAGCCGTGACTTCACTTTCTCGACCGTCCCTTTGACGCAGCCTGTCTTTACCGTTCCCCCTTTCCAGTTCCAGATCTTTCTAGTTTGTTTTTTTCCCCTAAATTAGCTCTCCCAACCACACGGTCGCACATTCGTATTTCCCCCCTTATCATTCTCTGTTTCGAGGGTTTTTTAGATGAACCCTCATTCCCCCTCTCAGGGATGAAAGGGGTTTGCTCTGCTTTTACTATCGCGATTATCACGCTGCGTTTTCTCTAACACCGAGACTCTTTCTTTGGCAAAGTTTCCCGAGCGCTTCCGTACACCTTTTCCTGAGTTTTTTAGTGCTGAGAGCCCTTCGCCTGTTTTTTTGGTTGTTGGGGGTGGTTGTGGGGTTGGTTCTACGGGGGCCAGGATTGGTGGTATCGATTTATCCCGGTCATTTTCGGCATCCTCAAGTTTTTTACCCCCAGTTTCTTTTCCCCCCTACTCTTACCTTTTCTTTTGTTTTGCAGTGTACGAGCCCCCTTCCTGGCAGCGAGGACCCGTCTTTCTTCGTTGCTTTGTTCAATTCCCCTATTCTTCTTTGTCTCCTGAGCGGTCCTTTCCCGGCGCTTCTTGGTCCCCCCTCTTCTGGCTGTCTAAAATTATCCCAAGCAGATAAGCTTGGTTGTTTTCTTTTTTCTCTTGTCGCTCCTTTACCCTAATTAACAATTCTTTGCCTTTTAATGTCTTTGCGTTCTTACTCTCCTTGGGACCCCTTTCTCCCCGTCCTTAATTTTGTCGTTTTCGGCTGTTGGCCGACGATCTTCCACTTGCCCCCGTTCCAGAACATGGTCGAGTCCTTCTCCGGAGGGTTCTAAAATTCCCAAACGCTCGTCCCCCCCCCCCCTCCATTAATTCCCTCTACCTTCAATCTATTGCAGACCTGCAGATTCGTCCAGCTTATTCTTCCACCGTACTTCCCCTTCACCCAGTTTCCTGGGCTATATCTTTCCGATTTTCACTTTATCCGTTGCTCTGCAGTATGGCTTTTCCCTGCTCCTTTTTTTCCCCACCAACTCCTGCGATGGTCTCGTGCCCCCCTTGACTCTTACTCTTCCCCCATTCTTTTAACCCCCAATTTCATGGTCATCCCTTTTTCCCCTCCAAGCCTTTTTCCACTCTCGCGAGCCGTCCTAGTGACACTCCTGACAAGCGACCAGATCCTTCCCAAAAAAAGTTTTCAGCCCTGCCCCCCATTTTGCCTTGCCACTGAAAACCCTACGGCCGTGAACCGCGTCGACCCCTTTTCAAATCACCCGACCATCTCAGTTGTTTGCCTTTTTTTTAAAGCTTCCCCCGTTCAGTTCCCCCCCCTGGCACTTACTTACCCCCGTTCTTTCAGATTAATCTTTGATCAAGCCGCGCTTGTCTCCCGCCTTCGCGACATGACTTTTACTCCGTCACTACTCCGGGACGTTTTTTCCACGCTACAATCTGCGGTCCCACCCCCCTTTCCTCAGCTTCCGTAACGATTTTGCGCCATTTTTTTTTTTTTTTCTTCGTTTGCCGGATTAGTTGTTCCCCTCCTTAAGTGGCAGTGGCGCCGCCGCGGGCCCTGGTTTCTGTCCCTTATTCCTTTTTACCTAGTTTCTCAACCCCGGACGCTGTTTTCTTCTGCCCCAGCAAGGGCGACCACCCCCCCTGCGTAGTCACTCCTGATGTCAGCCCTCGGACGCCGCCGTCACTCTTCCCCCCTCCCCCGGACTACTTAAATTCCCAGTTTCTTTGCTCCATGCCCTTTACCTGAAACCCCACCATGACCAACCCTCATAGACTCTAACCTGACGGGTGAGGCACGAGACTTGACTTCCTGTTTCTGCGTCAAATTCAAGATGACTCTCCCCTTTATGTACCGCTCTGGAAACCATCCCCGCGTTTTCAATACCCCTCCCCCCCCCCCAACTTCCCCTACTCCCTGGTCCTCCGCCGATTGATGTTGGTTTTCGCCTACAGCCTTTCTCCCCCGACGCCCAATTGCCGCCGCCGTCTTTTTTTTTTTCGGCATTTCGCTCCGGATTGTGACGTGACGCAACGTGCGGAGTCTCCCCCTTGCATCTCTCAATGTTCAGGGTTGTGATTCATTACTTAATTGTTGTTCCTTATAGGTCGTACTCGTATGGTTCATAAGTACAACCCTCCCCCCAGTGCACTCGCCCACTCTTCCCCGCCCCACTTTTTCTCGACCCAAATAAGTACGGTCGCAAGAGCTCCGGTAGACCCCTCAAACCCTGGATTTTATTCCCATTTTCTCACTACGCCCCGAACCCTTCTGTGTTTATGTTATCCTCCCAAATTCTCTTTTCCTCTTTTTGGTTGAGAGAGATTGTTGCTCCGACCACTTCCAGTCCTCTTTTCTCCCTTTAAAGTTTTGAGATTATACCATCCTTTTTTTTTCCGAGTATTTTCTTTATAACCTCCGCTTATTTTCCCGTTCATTCATTTCGCCCTTCTGGGAGCGTTAGATTCGACGAGGTTTTCCCATGAGTGTAGTTTTTTTTTTCGTTTTCCATACGATCCTTTAGCCTCCGAATTACCGGTCCCTTTTGTCAACCTTTTTCACCTGACATTTTGCTCCCCACATTCTTCTTGTGAATGGCGTAAGCCGTTTCCCTTTGAGATCCCTCTGCTCTCATTCTGGTTTGACCGAAAATTGCGCGACCAATGTCCCTTTTCTTCCCCGCTGCGTTTAGCTCATTGACGAGACGGACCCTACTTTTCGGCTTCGGAAACGTAATTACTTTCTCTCTGCTCTTCGCGATTCTGTTCCCGGTCGTTAAACTTTTCCACGGATTCGCAGGCCTTCTTTTTCCACCCAGCTGCATCGAAGACGAAGAGTTATATCCATCCCTTCTTTATATTCGGATTTAAGGGGTTTTTTTATGTTCTTTCGGGATTTGGGAGCTAGGTTCTTTTCCCCTTTCCCGTTAGAATCTTGATTTTCCGGTGCAGTAGTCTTTCTGATCGCCGCCTCTTTGCCCTGAAGGATTGTTCTCTTCTGGGCCCCGACACATCGCTTCTCCTTTTCGTTTTCGTCATAGGTGTTTCCCCTCGATTTTTTACCCCCCATCCCAACCCCGGTCCCCGTACTTCGCCTTCCCTTGGGACATTTTGTCCGACCCACCTCTCCCTCCAACTCCGAATTTCATGGCGAACGCATCTTGTGCTCATTCTCCGTTCCAGATTCGAGGTGATCTCATGCGTCGTTTCTCTCGTTAGGTGGTGATAATCCTGTGCTGACATCGATACCGTAGGCTAGCGTTGAGCCTCTCTCCAGTGATGCCCGGTTGTTCCTTTGTTACCCGTGACAAGCGATTTTTCTGTAACACCCATTTTTTCGCTTTTGCCCCTGATCTGGGATTTTCTTTCCATTGGAGTTCGGGACATGGTTCACTTGGTATTAGGAGGGGTTTTCAGTGGAGCCTCTAGATTTGCTGGTGGCCCTTTCCCCCGTCTTGGCTGATTTTTAGCTCGGAGAGCGGCGGCTCGCGATAGTGCTGTTGCGTCCTCCCTGGTTGGTGGCGCCTTCTGCTCCATTCGATTCAATCTTTTTCATGTCAATGGACCGGTGTCTTCCCCCCCTAGGCCACATCGAAAACATGTCTCCCATTAAGCCATCGCGACCTTCAAACGGTGAAAAGTGTTTGAAATGTTTTCCCCCATATTCTTGAGCCCTCCAATCCCCCCCTTTTAGTATCTGAACGTTTATTTCCTGGTGCTGTTCCGTGTCAAATATGCAGGTCGTCAATGCGATTGACGCCCCGAGCCATATGGAAGTTGTTACCTGGTTTTTCCATTTGTTGTAGAGAACCCGCCGGACTCGCTCGCGCCCCTCTCTCTTTTTGGTGCCTCCTTCTTCAGGACAGCCGTCACACTGGACGCGCTTCTTTAACAGTAGTTGACTTTTAATTTTTTTTTTTTTGCTCCCACGCGGTGCTTCTTTTTCCCAATCCCATGTTTCCAAGATCTGTTTCCTGACCTTTAATCTGTTACTTCGAAAAAATAACAACCCTCTTACTGCTTTGCGGGACCGTCCCGGGTGGTTTCCCCTCCTATATTTCCTTTTCAATTCGCCCTTGATTTTTCCTGATGACCCGCAAAAAAGGTAAAATCAGATGTTAACCTCCCCCCCCTCGCATCAAGACTTGCGTTGGCCTCGTTTGCCCGGTTCGAGGACTCTACGCATGATTCAGAAGGTTCTTCGGTAGTAGTTTTTCTCTTTCGTCGTTCCTTTTTCGTCTCGTGTGGTTGTTTTTTTTTTTTTTGGGTGGTGTTTTTTCTTTTTTTTTAACGGGGTCCCTTTAACCCCCAATTTTGCGTCGCCCTGCACACCACCCCTCGCGCCTTTTCCTGTTCGAGTTTCCTCCTACTAGCGCATCCGCTTTTCTGATTTTTGCCGGAAACGTTCAGGTTTTCTCCTGCTCCCCCCCAAGCCGCCGGTCGCTGGTTGTTTTCTCTTTGACCAATGCTTCCTTTCCTCCCGTCGCGGCTCGCCCCCCAGTTCCCATTTTTTCACCGCTTCTCTGCATGCTTTTTTTTACATTAATTTCAACGTACCCTCGACGATTCGTGAAATCCCTTTCTTGACGGTGTGCCATCGCCTTTTTTTCCTGAGTCGCTCTCCTTTCCTTGAAGCGAAAATCACTGTCAGCACAAATTTCGGACAGTCCTTCTCCCGTGCGCTTAGTTCCGTCGCTTTCCCTTGGCGCCTGGTCGTGGCCTCCATCCTGCTGGTTTTTTTTTCTTCGTTCCTGTATCCTTTTCATCTTCCTACCTTCTTCCAACCTCGTGAGAGACCTGGGCTGGCATGACATTCTGCGTCTTTTGCATGTTAGGTCGTCTGCAGTTTTACTTGTTCAAATTTTGTTTGTCGAGTTACTTCAGGGACTGGAGTCCCGCACGTGTCCTTCTTTGGGAGCCCCCAACCCACATCTTGCCAGGTCGTGTTGCCGTCGTAGTTTCTTTTCAGTTGCGATGACAGTCGGCGCGATATGCTTTCCTTTTGTGGCTTTCTCTCCCCGCGCCGACCCCCCTGATCTTTATTCAATCGTCTTCTCACCCAGAACTATTCGGAGAATGCTTCCTCCTAAGGCCACACAGCGCTACATTTTCCAGTTTTCAATTTTTTATAGGTTGTGTTGCTTCCGCCCCTCCTCTCCTTAGTGAGGACCCGCATAGATCGCAGGTACAGGTTATCATTTGCTTCACCCAATCTGACGCGTTGCGAGTGTTTGACAGTTGCTAATGGAACGATCAGGGCGCTTCTTCGGTCCCCCCTCCCTGTCGCCCAATGGAACTGACGTTTAATCTTGACCTGGACCAGTAACTCGCACCTTGTACGTAAGGTTGATTTCGAGGTTGTATCCCTTTTTAGTCCCATCAATCTAGAATGCCCCCCACTTTGTCGCCTTCCTCGTCTTTTCTATAAGTTGATGTTTCCGAGGTTGAAATGACAAGCCCTGATCCTTTTTGATTCCCCTCCCCGGGGACTGTTAGACTTTGCGACTCCCCTATGTTCCTTTGCGTTGGCTCTACACTTTTCTTGATGATTGTTCAGTCCTCGTTTCGCTCGAACCCTTTTTGCGCGCCGAGAGGATTGGCGGCGGCCTGCGATAGCACCGTTTATTTTTTTTTATCGCAGGGAACGTTTGGTTCTTTTTTATAGGTCCCTTCCCCTTCGACTGTTTACTTGCCCTTCTCCCTCACCTGCACCAAGGAGGCCACGCTTTACTGCGGCCTTCTGTGCCTTGCGTACTCGTTCAGTCGATGCAGACGCCTGATTAGATTCTGTGTTCCACCTTTTTTCCCCCTTCTATTTCTTTTTTTCTTTTGGTCGTCGCGAAGTATCGCGCTTACGTCTTAGTCGATCAGGCTTTTATACCCCCACCCCTCCTTTTTTCCGTCCCCCAGTTTTTCCTCATACTCCCCTGATTTTTTTTCTTTTCTACCCTTCCGTCGAAGAAAACGCCGCAACCCCCATTTGGCTTGCCATGGCCCTTGATTTCTTTTACTACTTCGGGGGCCTCTTCCCTATTGTTAGCTTTTCGAGGCCCCTGTTGCTTCTCTCACGGCAACAACGACCCGGATATTGTGCGCTTTTTTCATTTTAGTTTTTTTTTCCCATTTATCACCCCACGGGGTCTCAAAGGGCAACTCACCCCAACTCGAGTTCTCTCATACCGGACTGCTTTCCTCTGAATAATGCCCCCCCCTATATTTCAGAGATTCCCGTTGGAATGTTCCCCCTTTTTTCCAGATCTTTTTTTTTTTTTTGATCTTTGGCTCGTTTTTCGATTTAGCATTTTACCCCCCCCTCAGGGATTTGCGAACTGCTCCGATTGTAGTTCTTCTCCTGGCAATCGGACAGGGTGTTTCTGGTGCCTTACCCTTTTCGGCCTACCTGCAATTCGCGATCGCGCTCCAACTGTACCTCGACCCCATCCCCCCAAATTTTGGTAACCTTCCCCCCTTCAATGCACGGGCGCATTAACCACCTTTTTGCTTTCGATCCCCTTTTTACGGACCCCTGGAAATTCCCGACCATTTCCCTTTCGTGCCCACTAAAGACTGTCACTGATACACTCCACACTTAGCTAGGCAGACTGAATTGACTGCTCCGCGGAGACTTACGTTTCTTCGCCGACCTTCTTTGACCCTACTCATTTTAAGTATCTCAGGACTTGCCACCCAAAGGTAAACAATGCATCTTCTCCCCCGAGAACGCCGTCGTGCTTCGCGGTTCTTAACCTTCTCATTCCTTCCCGGTCCTTGGCCGTTCCCTGGCCCTTTTGGTTGTAACATTTCTTCCCCCCGGACAAAAATCGCTCCGGATGGCATGCCTTTGTACATATTGTTTTGACCCCCCTGTTCTTCACTAGATACTCCCTTCGATGCGATACGGCCACCGAACCGGAATCGTTACGTTTCCCCGTCCCGCCGGCTTGCTCCCGATGTCCCTCTCCGAAAATCCCCCTCCTCCCCCTTCATTTGCCTATCCCTCCTTGTTTTGGTTTTTTGAGACTTCCCGGATGTCTTTCTTCCGGGTGCATGTTTCAAATTCCCAAGTGTGCTCCCCTTTTCTTGACAGGAGATGAACAGGCCGCGTTCCCTCAGCTACCTCGACGGTTTTCGACTTTTTTCTCGTTCCGCGAGTTTCTTCGCTTCTTTACCTTTTCTCCCCCTAACGGCTCGCTCCTTTACTTCCTCTTCGCTCAGCGAAGGATTATTCTTTCCCCCTACGAACGGTCAGTCAAGACTCTTCTATGTTTGTAAGCAAAGTTCATTTTTTGTCCCATGTTAATAATTTTGCATACGTCCTTGGTATGTCTAGTGTTTTGTTTCACGAAGCCCACCCCCCCTCAGTGACATAGTTTTTGCAGTAAACGCCCCGACCAATTTCTTTCCCCACATAACTTTCTTTCGTCTCCTCCTTTCGATATCTAACACCCCCCACAATGGTTTTTAAACTTTTATACCCACTCCTCATACGAAACCTTCTTTCCTGTTGCATTGCCCCTATTACCCTCCAATACGTGTTTTTTGTGACGAGCTTTGTTGTCATCGATGTTCCCCCAATGACCAAGACCATTTGCGTCTTCGAGTGTGATAATCCTCTTTACGTTTTTTTTTCCGATGGTTGATTTTTTCACCTATAGTTTCCGCACTTTTCGTGTTTGTTCGTAGCCTTTTTGGCTTGTTTTTGTTTTTCTTTTTGTTTCGCTCCTTTCCCTCGTGTATGGGTGTTTGCTGTTTTGGGACCATAGAGCCGATTTAGGCCGACTAGGAAACCCCCGTTTTGGATGACCCTTTCACCTTCCCCTTTTGTGCTGTCGTTGATTGACGCGTCGTCGGAAAGTGAGTTTTCGCTGCGCTCTTTTGACTTTTTTAAAAAACCCCAATCTTTTATTGTTCGTTTTCGGCGACTTCCTTTTCGCCAGTCACTCTCCTTCCGCCCCCGGTGGTCGTCGGTCTATGTTTTTTTCTTTTGGATCGCTGAATATTGACCGCTTTTTTTCTTCCTAAACGTATGGGAGCAGTTATTTTTTTTTTCTACCTTTCTAATCTTCCTTCCTTTCCGCGTCGTGCTATATGCTTTTTTTCTCTTATGTGCTTGTCAGGGTCTTTTGGATTTCGGGAGAATTGTGGTCCCTTTACCGCCAGTTCCTCTTGCGTAGCGGCTTTCAAAGCCATTTTTTGATTTCATTTGGGAATTATCTCGGGCCGCAGGATTGTTCCTTTGGGTCGCCATCGGAGGCGAGTAGGTGTATTCTTTGGTTCCCCGCCTCCTTTTCTCTGGTTACCACCGATCTCCCCGGCCCAATTCGGTTACCGTGGCATTTGAAAGAGACGCACTCTTGAACTTAACCTTTTCGCTTATTTTTTCTTCTGCGTTCCCTTTCCACGAGATGGGAGCATGCGTCTTTGTCGTCGACGTCCCCCGCATAGTTTTTCTGAGTACATCGCGGAAGTAGTTTTTTTTTGAAGCTTCCTCCTCTTCCATTTTCTATTTTGACCCTAGTTTCCTCTGACTTATACCCCCATTTTCGTCTTTTCACACTGAGGATGGTCTTTTTGACTTCCATTGGTCTTTTGCTTTGGTGTTCACTTTCCTTTTGGGTTCCTTTTGCGCCCGCGTGTGGTCTGTACACGTTGGCTCTCTTCCGTTGTGCTTGTTCCTTGTTTGTCTTTTTTTGGATTTTCTGGTAGCCTCCCTCCTTTTGGGCTTTTTTTTTTTCTCCCTTCCGATTGTTTCTCTTGGTAAACAATTTTTCAAGTCGCGGAACAGCCTGAGTTTTGTTTCAACACATGTCTCCTCTAAGCCATCGCTGAGCCCGATCACGGTTTTTTTTAAACCAAATTGATATCCTCCCCCGATCCCTTCCCCTTTTCCCACTTGTCCCCTTTAAAGACTAAGAATTAACGGGGACGTTTCATATGCCTTCTTGCGATTGACGCGATCGTCGTTCTTCTGTGGTCCTTTTTGCGCTAGTTTGTTTCTTTGAGAACCGTGTCTCGTATTCTCTCCGGTGTGACCTCTCGTCTAGCAACGGACGCGAACACTTGCTAGTTTTCCCTTACCCCCCGTAGTGGACCGTTTCGAACTTTGGTGGATCTCCCGGCTTTCTCTTTTAACCCGCCCAGGTATTGTTGCTTGCGTTGGCAAACTATCTGAAAGGCGATCCACCCTTAAACCCCACTTTTTATTCCTTTTGTTTTGACGTAAAGAGGAGTGTTTTTCTTCTCCCGCTCGTTGACGCGCGCGTCCTTCGCTGAGATCACTCAGTTCTGACGCCAAAAAAGACCACCCCCTCTCATGAATTGGGAACACCCTTTCCTCTAAGACGCCCTAGTCGTTGTTTGTCCTGGGAGGCTTTTTTTATCGGCCTCCCTAGCCTCCCTTTTTTTTTTCTCTTTGGTGTCGTAAGTATTTTTCTTGCTGGCTGCGACCATCACGCGCGCCGCCTAGCCACCAATCCGCGTCCAATTGGTCGGAACCTAGCGTGCCTACTAGCGCCAGCTCCCCTCCGCCGACCCCCCTTTGGCGCCGTTCTCCAAACGTGTCTTTTTTCCCGCTCGAGGAGTCAATCCTGGTCTTTTGTTAGAGCCACGCGCAATCCGGTCTATTTGCAGGTTCCTTCCTTCTAGTATTTTGATGTTCGCCTTTGACTTCACCCCAAGTAACCTCTACGATCTAATGTTTTTTTTCTACTGAGTGCCCTACTTTTAGTTATTCGACCCCCCGGTTGGGTTGCCCTCGTTATGATTAGCGCGAACTACTCCCTCGCCACTTAATCCACTGAAGTACCCCTTTAGCACTTTTGCTTGGTAGGTTTTTTATAGGCGTACTTCTTAGTCCGTTTTTTCAATCGCCCCTTAGTGTCCGTCCCTCAGTTGCTTTTTCCCGCGAACCTCAAAGCGATCAAGTTTAATTCGCACACTTTCGTTGCTTTAGAAGGCTGCTTTTTTTTGGAACCCTTTTTTTTCCTTTTCTTTTTCTGCGCATGCATGTTTGACTTACCCCCTCCCCCTCGATTGTTTTTTTGGCCTCCCTCACCGACTGCTTTTTTTGTTTTTTCTGCGGGTCTCCCCCACGGCCTTTTCCTCGTTGTTTTCTCGTCGATTAGTTGAACAGACATTCGACTTCGGCTGATT
>Ga0179591_1208721_pt1 | contig 10811 bp, 12 predicted proteins | sample CZOMad2_1_08_16f_FD_182891 | JGI IMG/M metagenome (GOLD analysis project Ga0179591, IMG submission 182891) | Vadose zone soil fungal communities from Angelo Coast Range Reserve, California, USA - CZOMad2_1_08_16fungal (PacBio error correction) | ecosystem: Environmental > Terrestrial > Soil >... | reverse complement strand
TCTTCGAGAACGCGACTTTTTTACGTACTCAATTTTGGGTCCCCCTTCCTACCTTTTTTCTCTCCTACAAGTCCTGCCCTATACATCGATGATGGCTTAACTCGATCAAAGAAGTTCGCCACAAAATGGTCCGGACGCTCCTCGCTACCCTGGGTGGTCCCCCCCATTTTTCTACTGAACTGATGAATTATATTGACAGTTCTCTGAAACGCCAACGAAACCGCTGATGTCGGAATGAAGTGGACACGCCTTTTGCCGGTTTGCCCTTTCTCCTGTACAATACTTCCTTCCCCTCCTCCACAAAGAGAGCGCCCCGTTCTTGTCCCTTTCGGTGCTCCCTGGGTTCGCGCTCGACGCCATCGGCAACGATATGACCTTTTTTTAGCCTTTTTTCATGCCCTCCTCCCCAATTTGCTCTTTCCCTCTTCCCTCTCATCGCCGCGCCTCTGAGCACGGCATGGTTCCGCGGTCGTGGTCCGGGACACTTAGATCTTTTTTTCGAGCAGGTCCTCCATCCCCCCGTCCCTTGTTATTGATTCAAGACATTTCAGTAGCCGAATCCACAGACACGTTGGGTGGGAGCGCGTTCTGCCCACACCCTTAGGACGCCGGCGTCGAATTTTCTCTTCGAGATCGCCCCTCCTCCTCTTCTCTAGAGGAATTTTCTTTTTTTTTCCGTGAGTCAGAAATCGATTTCTCTTCGAGGCTTCCATGCACTTCAGGCAAGTCACCGGACGCCCTCGGTCGGCCGCATCGCGGCAAACAGTGGTTGAAAATCGTGCCCAGCGCAGTGAGTGAGTCTTTTTCTTTTACTCCAGATATGCAAAAAATGTCTCCCCCCCCTTAGTCCCGAAAGGCGATCTTGATTAGCCAAGAGCAGTAGCGCGGCAGCCGGTCAATACGAAGGCCCTTATTTGTTGTTTACCCTCTTTCAGTTCCAGCCAACTCCGCGCACGAACCCCCCCCCTGACTTTACCTGAGTTTTTCCCCTTTCCCAGCCGATCAATGGCACTCTCATCCTCACAGAAACGACAACTGACGTGCGCGAAGAGAAATACCATAAAAACCACTTCCCGATTTCCCGCCCCACAGCTTCGTCAGCTGAGTCTCCGGTCACGAGGGTGGAGTGTTTGGGTCCTCTCCCAGCGCGAAGTTCTTTTCTTTTCCCACTCAGCGTTTTTTTTCTGTTCAGCCCTGCCTCCCCCTCTCTGCTCCTATGTATCCTGCCCGGGGTTCTTTTCTCTGCCCCAGTCCCCCCTGCTCTTTTATCGGTCACCTGCCCTTTATTAGCCCTTTTTCCCTCCTTCTTTTTTTGGCAATGTGTTCTTTTTTTTTTTTCTCTCTTTTGTGTTTCTTTCTGTCTTTATCCCAAGGACGGTTCTTTTCGTCAATTCTTGACCCGACTCGGGTTTGAGCTTGTCTCCCCCTCTTTTCAACCTTCACCCTTTTGTTCTTGGTTTGTCCGTCGCGCTACCTATCCCGGCAGCTGTTCCCGAACCTGCCATCGGAATTCTTGGCGTTGCTGCTTTGCATTCTAGTCTTTGTGTCTTTGTCGGAGGAGTTTGGGTTTTTCCATTTTCTCTTTTCTTTCCCACCAGTACTGATTTTGCCCTCTTTTCCCCTCCCCTGACCCCAGGTGGCACTGCTGCTGTGTGGAACTGCTCGCTACTTGGTCACGTTTGCTGACGGAGGCGTTTCCTACGAGCTGCTTGCTCCTCCTAATCTTCTTGTCCCTTTGATCCCCCCCCTTCCTCGTGGGGGGGTCCCCCTTCGCGCGTACGGGCCGCCCTTAGAAACCCCCAATATCAGCAAGTTGTGTGTGGCCCTTCTTTTAGTTCCTCCCTTGTAAAGTCGATTTTTGAAGAGAATCATTTCCATTCCCTCCTTCTTTGACTCCCCATAACGCTGGGCCTTTATCCAATTAGACTTTTTTTTTTCTTTTTCTACCCCGGCCTCTCCCCTCGTTTTTTTTTAGTGCCTTTTTTCTCAGGAGTGAAGTTGTAGCATTAAGACAGCTGTCTGCTCCCCGCGAGGCTTGGCTCTTAGAGCGCCGTCGGATTCGCTATTTTTTTCCTCGCCAAGTCCTTCTTTTGTTTACGTTGCCTGGAACTCCCCGTTCGAGCGCTTTTCTTTCCCCTCCTCGTGGAAAAGTTCCTTAGACAGAAAGACGAAAGTGAGACTATCAGTGGCCACTGGGGTGCAGAGGTTTTTGCACTAGTTAGCACCACCTATTAGTTTTGTTTGCCTTTTTTCTACCCTTTCCCCCTGGAAGTTTTCCCTTGAGTAGATTTAGCCGGCTCCTTCTGTTTCTGTGAACGTCAACGACTACGCACTCTTTTTTTGATTGAAGTACTTGGTAGGTTCCTTTTCCTTCTCTTTTTTTTCATTTCCCTTTCCTTCTGCGAAGCAGCAAGCGGTGTCGTCGCAGTGTCGATTCGTTCGCCGCTGACTGCTCTCTTTAACTCGGACGTTCCTTCACGCGCTTGTTGAACCAGAGCGTCTCTCTTTTTTCTCCTTTTGTTTTGTTTATTGTAGACGTACCACCTTCTTTAGGTACCCCCTGCGCCACAAGCCACCGTTCCGGGCGGGGATGCCGAAATATTGTCTTCTCTGCTAGCTGGGTCGCTCAACCCTTGTCTTTTAGTAGTTTTTTCTCTAGTCCTCCCACTTTTCCTTTTTTTTTTGGTTAGCCCTTTATTTTTTTCCCCAACTTTTGGCTGATTTGCTTAGTTTTTGAAAGCTATCCTTCTCTCCCGCTCGTCCCTTTCGGCATCCAGACCCGGGGCCATTCTTATGCTCTGGTACAGACATGACGTCTCACCCCTTTCCCTAAACCAACTCTGGAATACTGTACTGAGTTCTTTCCTTTCCTCAGCCTTGTGTTTCTTTATTCCTTCTTCTGTCGAAGGTACTTTCCTGAAACGATCGACTACGAAATCATGAGCCGCTTTGAGTCTGAGGCATCAGGCACTTTAAGAGACTTTTCCGCCGATTCTTCCTCCCCGTCTTCGGAGTTTTTCTTTACTGACCCCCCTTTTCGCCTCCCCGTCGCCTGTACTGAGCCCCGTCAAGTTGGAAGGAGCGAGCTAGGAGGAACGACACTCCTCCTTGATTGTTTGTTTGATATTTACTCTATTCTTCAAGCGTCCCTTTTTTTCCCCCCCTTCAGGGATAGTCTTTCGTTTTTATCTGTCCTCGGTGTGCCACTGCGCCGGTTTCTGAAAGCGAGGTACCCCCCTTCAACTCGTCGTGCTCCTTTGTAGCTTTCATCTTTTTGTACCCTCTCTTCGCCCCTTACTCTCGTCCCCTTTAGTTTTCCTCCTATCTCGATTATTCTCTCCTGCCCCCCAACCTCTCTGCAATATCGTTCTACTCTTACTGATGAGTTCGCAAACCACCCTTTTTACTGCCCTAGCACTCTCTTTTTATTCCTCCCCCCCCTTGTCTTCCGTCGGCCCCTGTTGTGGGGGTTCTTTTTTGTTGTCGGGGCGGTTTGTTTTTTTTGTATGCTGTGTAGTTTAAAGCATCTCTTCTTCTTTGAGGCACCCCCCTTCCTTCAGAGGCTTCCCCCCCGTTACTTACTCTACCTTTCTCTATTTTTTTTATAATTCTCCTTGCCCTTGCGTCCGCGGCGTCAGCGGCGGTAGACACAAAGTCCTTTTTGATCTTCTTGCTTTTTTATACATCCTCTCTACCCTCGCTCTACCCAGACCCATTTCCGGTAGCGAGCAGGGCACCGTTGACCTTTCCAGGGCCAACTTGCTCTAGGGTGCTGCTCCTTGTCTTGGACTCTTTTTTCTTTTTCCTCCCACCTTTCCCCCCCCCCCCCCCTGTCCATGCCTTGTACTCACCACCCCCGACTTGCGCCAGGCCCTTGCCAGCCCGACCTACGTATGGCTGTCGAGGACGCGCGTTCCCTATTTAGTTCCCTGCAAACCTGCACGTTTATCTTTGGGATCTTTTTCCTCCCCCCTTCACTCACCGTCTTTTTTTTTTTTTTTCCTTTAGAACTTTTTTAGCGTAGTCACACCGCCCACCAAGCTTTCGGCCCGTACTGCCCGCCGACTGTCTTTTTTTCTAATCTCACAGGGTCGTTTTTCCCTCTACCATTCCTTGCCGCCTCACTCTCTACCCTTGAGCATATTTATTCGCCCTCCTTGGTATGTAAGCGATGGTACCGAGTCTACCTTTTTTGTAATCAAGTCCTTTCCTCTCTTAGACTTATCCGCCCGCTGGTCATCCCCCCTCTTTGACTTAAGCTTACCTTCCTTTTGCTCATCTAGTCGGTGTGGTGCGAGGTGGCTCGGAGTGTTTTTTTTTTTCTTTTGATCATTACCTTCTCTTTCCCCTTCCAGCCTTTCTTGTGCTTTCTTCTGTCGCCCGCGGCGCTGTTTGCTGCGTGATTTTGAGCTGAAGTCAGGATTTTTTTACCGTCCTGTCGTTGATTTGCGGTTTGTTGTTCTCCTCTTCCGATCTCTTCCTTTGTTTTTCTTTTTTTTTATTGTAGCCTCTTGCATGATAATTGGAGCCGGCGCGCCTATGAGCTTTGCTGGTCGATTTGCTTTCATTTTTTTCGTATTGTCCTTGCCCTTTTTTCCCGTTTTCACTTTCTTTTTTCCTTTGTCTTTTTCTACCGTGTGCAGGCGCAGTTCTTTCTCTCCCACCATCCTTTTTTTTTTGATCTCTCGAGAATCTTCCCTTTTCGCGTTTCGTCGCCCCTTGAATTCGCGGTAGAAGTTTTTGGGCGGACAACGCCCCAACCCCTTTGAATTACCCTGATTTCCTTTTTTCCTCCTCGCGCGATTCCTTTGGTTCGTTTGAACTTCTGAGCGAGGCTCCTACCTTGATCTAGTTTTCACCGTGCCAGCTTCTCTGACCCTTAGCCTTCTCTTGCGGCGGCGATGTTTTTTTTCTTGGAGTTCACAGACCGACTTTGTATCTTTTTAGTAAATTCTTTATGTTCCCGCTTTTGATGACCCCCTCTTCTCTCACCTTTTCGATAACCGCCCCCTTTCCACTTGGCTGGCTATCTTCTTCCTGTCCCCCCCCAATTAGACGTCTGGTCGTTATTGGCTTGGTGAAATTTTTTGAGTCCTTTCCCTCCCTTCCGCAACCCGCTGTCCCTTTTTTTTTTGTTATTACTTTCCCTCTTCTTCCCCCTTCGCCTTTCTTTAGTCTTGGTCTTCCGGCGGTGATAGTTCTCGTCGAAGTTTTTTTTCTTTGATAGAGTCAGCAATCTCCCCGCCCTTTTTTTTGAAGGGTTTCCTTTCTTTTTTTTGGTAGATGATGACTCCCTTCCCCTTTTTCGAGTTTCCCCTTCTCAGTCCTTTCTTTTTCCAATCCCCCAGGTTGTTTTTTTTGTCGCGAGCTTCCTTCTAATGATGTTGAACGAGCCTCTTGAGAAAGTGGTGGACAACTTCCCTCAAATATTGCCTAGACCAGTTAGGCCTATTTCTTGTTTCCCTCCCTGAAAGCCTTTTTTACCCAAACACTTTACCTTCCGCGCTCTTCACCACCGCCTAGGTAAAAAATACTTTACTGACCTTCTTTTCCTTTCCCCAGTCCTTAACAGTGCCACGATCCCAAACAAGGAATCCAGCTTTCCTCCTTTTTCTGAAGCTCTCTCCCCTTTTGCCGACAGGCCCTCTCCCCCTTCCCCTCGGCGGACTTTCTTTTTTCAGAAACGCTAGAACCCTTTTTTTGGAAGTTGTCCCCTTTCTTCTCTCACTGGGTCCCTGTCATCTATCCCCCCCTCGGCCCCTCTGTTAAATCTTTCCTCGACGAGTGGAAGCGCGTACCCTGTCTTGGTTCAACTTCTCCATCCTAGCAGCTCCTTCCCCTTTAGCACGTCAGGGCTTCGCTTTTCAGTGGCCAAAGAGATCCAAGTTCGTTTTTATCTCATCGCCTTTCAGCCCGCCCCCGGCCCCTCGTCTGTTCAATACCCTTCATGTTATCTCTTGACAACGCTTTTTTGTTTTTTCGGTTCGCCCAACCTTTTTTCTTCCCTCCCTTTTCCACGAAGCCAGTCTGCTCCGCCGAAGACTTTTCGTTGTCTCGCAGCCGAGAGCACGAACCTTTTTTTTCAACCTCGTCTCTTAAAAAGGATGTGCCATTCCACATCCTCCCCGTCCTCCCAAGACCCTCCTTTTTTCCTTTTATAGTCCCCCCTTTTCAGCACAATCTAAGCTCCACCTAGCAGTCAGGTGTTTAGGCGGCCTTCCTTTTTTAATTCCGATCTTTTTTCAACCCCAACTCTCCCCGATACCGCACTTCTTTCGCGCTCTAGCACCCAATAGACTTTTAGTCGCTTAAGAGGTCCCCTTCCACTACTTATGGTCGTTCATCAACTCCTCCCCCGGTTCATCTAAAACTCAGCTACTAGCCCCCCCCAACCTGTCCCCCCTATCGATCCCTCCTCTGCCATGTCCCCTCTAAGTCCTCATCCCTCCAAAAAACTCAAGGAGAGATAAGAGCCTTTCAAGTCCAACCCCCTTAGTTTCTCCCCCCCAACACAACCCCCCCCAAACTAGGTCTTTTTTCCGCTCTTCACCTTTTGTGAGTGATGAGTAGAAATCCAGCTACTTTTACCCAGTCAAACTCTAGTTGATTCTGATGTTGAACTTCTCCTCCCCCCCCTTCACTATGTTAATCCCATATGTCCCCTCTCTTTGTAGATTCTTATTTTTATTGCAGTTAAATTATGGGGGTAAAATGACCAATTATGATGCCCGTCTTTTCTTTTACCGTTACTCTTCTTCCTGTTTCTTCCAACCCAGTCCTCCTTTTTTTCGTGTTTTTGTCTCCTTCACTTAGTTTGAGAGGAACTCCCCTCTACACACTCCTCCCTTTGTTTAATTGTCTCCCACCTCGGTCCACCCCTTCCCTGGGGCCCTTCTGCTTTTGTCTTCTCTCCCCTCTTCCCTCCCCTCTTTGCCATTTCCCCCCTCCAGCTCCTTCTTGTAGGCTTTTTCCATTGGTTTTTCTTTCTGTTTCTTATTTCTTCTTCTTTTTTGAATTCCCAGATGTTCGTCAACAAACCCCCATCCTCTATCCCGTCCCCTATCTCCCTCCCTCTCCGTGTTTTTCCTTTTCTTATTGTCCCATTTTATTGATACCTTTTAACTGTTTGATTCTAGGATGGGTTTTTTCTACCTCCCCTCTGCTTCTACCCCACTTCCCCCGGACAGCCATTTCTTTCCCTTTTTCCCTCTAACATCTCTTCTTCAAGCCTCGAAGGGGTCCCTTAAGTCGAACCCCACCCTTCTCCCGTGTGCTTCAATATCTTAGTCCTAATTTTTCCCTCCCTTCTCTTTTTCCTCCTTTTTCCTTCGTCCTTCTTACTCCCTACCCTCCCTTCCACTGATTGTCTTGGAACGCTACTTTGGTGGACTCTGGCCCTCTTATTTAGTCCTCTCTTTTCTAATGTCATGACCCCCTTTATCATCTATTCCTCCTTCTTGAGACCGGCTGGATGGAAGCCCCTGAACTCCCTTATTTCCCAGGTTTTCTCTCCCTAGTATTTCGAGTTTCCGGAACCCCCCCACTTTGCTCAAAGAAGAGTGCATACTTTTTGTTCCTTAAGTTTCTCTTCTTTTCTTCTGCCTCGTGGACCGCATTTCTCAAGAAACCGTTTAGCCATCTTTCATTGAAGAGGGCTTCTTTTGAGAATTGTACGATCCTGAATATCGGAGTTTGTTGCTAGCGAGTCTTCACCCATTTTTTTTTTCTTTCTTCTTTCGGCTTCTCTTTCCTTTTCCTTTTGTTCCCCTTTTATCCCCTTCCTATTTGACGATGTCCTCTTTGCTTTCCTTCAGTCTCAGAGATAAAAGTCTCTGATCCTATTTTGGTTTTTTTCTCCCATCCCCTCCCCTTATTTTTTCTTCGCCTTTCTCTCTCGTTCTCAGCTTTTTTCCCACTCTTCCGCTTTAGCACCCTCTTGAGTTACAGCGCCGTAGCCGGCAGCTGATGACCAGGAATTTGTGATGATTACGTTTTCCAAAAACGTAGTGAGAAGTTTTCTGCTGTCTTTCAGTAGCCTTTTTTTTTGTCGGAATAGTGCTCGAGGTCTCTCCTTATCTTTTTTTCTTTTCTTCTTTCTTCTTCGATTGTGTTCCGTATTCTCTACTAATCATCTGGGTGTTGTTGTGAGAGCTATTTCCCTTGAGACCCGCTAATGGTTTTTCTCTTTACCTTATGCATTCTTTTTCCTTCCCCCCAGCCTTTGCCGTGCTTGCTGCGTTTTATTTTCATTCGTCTCTTTTTCCAGTCACCATCCCCCCCTTTCTCAACTTTATGGAAGTTGAGAGGGAACGCCTCTCTGGAGTCCTTCGTAGTTTTACTTTTCTTCTCTTTAGTGGCGACGATTTTCCACTTTTTTTTTTTTGGGGAACAATTCTCTTCTCTTTTCTCCTTTTCTTTCCTTCGGTCGCTCTCCTCGCTCCCTCGACTCTTTCCTCAGTCAGCCCGCTTCGTCCTTTTCTCACATGGCAGGCGAGTGTTTTCCGTTAAGGAATTAATGTCACCTCCTCCCCCTTTAAACGGACCTTCTCTCTTTGACAACTCCAATGTTGTCAGGCTCCTTCTCTTCCTTCCTCAACCCGGACGATTCTTTTCCTTTTCTCGACTATTGGCGCGGAAGACCTAAACCGATTCCAAAATTTTTTTTTCTTTTGTACTCCGTTTTTCTCTCTTTTTTTCCTCCCCCTTATTAACTCTCTCTCCTTCCGCCCCTGTCTCCTAGTAGTGATCACTTTCTTTCCATTTTCCTCTGATACTACGTTCCCCCCCCCTATAGAAGATGAAGGCCTGCTTCTTCCTTGGGCTTGCAAGACCTCCTCCTATGATATCCTACCCCTTTTCATCACCTTCTTCTTGCTCAAGGCGATTCCCTCTTCCCCCTCCCTTCCCCCCCCTTCTCTTTAAGTAAGGACCTCTTTAGGGAGTGGAGTTGTCCCGTCAATTTCCGATTTTTCTTCACATCTCCCTTTCACGAAGGTCTTCTCATTCATGTATCTCCCTTTTTATTCTTTTTTTTTTCTGATCCGGCCCTTCGAGAGGAGTCCACTAGGTATCTTTTTACCCAGTTTTTTCTTTTCTTTTTTGCAGACTCTCGATTTCCCTGCCTAGATACCCCTCCCACCAGTTTAAAAAGGCATTCTCAGGGAAAGTTCCTCTCGCCTTTGCCCCCCCTCGGCTGTTATTCTTTGGAGGGCGTTAGGGTTTCCTCCACTACTCCCCTGAAACCCTCTCCCGAAGAAAAATGAAGTTAGTCCCCCCCCGTCCCCACCCAACCTGGAAAGACATACCCTCCATTCTTTTTTTATTTACCTTTTTGCTCGTTATATGTCGTTCTCGCAAAACCCCAGCGCCCCCATTTTTTAGTTTATATCTTTTTCCCCACTCCTCCTCCCAGTCGTCCCCCCCCATGTGGTACTCCTTCCTTTCCAGAGAAATTAATTTTTCTCTCACCCTCCCCCAAAGCTTCTTTCCAGCAAACCATTTCCTACTTCTGTATTTATCCATATTTGATCTTCCGGGTGGACCGACCAATCCTGGACCTCCCTTCCCCCCCCATTCTAACCGTTCGTGTAATATGTCTTAGCCCTTCGCCCTGTTTTCATCTATGGCCATCTCTTTTCTTTTTTCTGTTCCTGAACGTGCTCTTTAGTATCCCTCAATCACACGAGGTTGGTCCTGCAGATGAATAAGTTCCTAAGCTTTCTTGTTCACGAGTCCTAGGTGTGTGTTGATTGCGGAGCGCTCCGTATTGTTGGGGAGGTTATCTTTTCTTCCTTTTTTAGTATTGCCTCCCCTCTTATTCTAAGAGACCCTTTGGGTTGCTCCATGTCTCGTCAGTTTCTCTTTTTTTATTTGTGCTTTTCCATGGCCTGCTGGATTCCATGTCTCCTCGCGTTCTTTCTTGGATAGAGAGTCTCTTTGATTCTATTGGTTATCATTTTTTTAGAATTCCTTCTTAATGGCACTAGGAGTTTTTTTTCTTTCTGCGCTGTGGCGGGCTGCCGATGCTGTACGGTGACGCGATGCGGCCGATGATACCTTTGACTTTTGTCTGACCTCTTTGAATGATCTGTTTGGAGATTGACTCATGATTTTCTCTCACAACTTTTTTTTCTTTCTTTGAGTCTCTATACATCTCTTTAAGGGCGCGCTCTTCTTTCGTTCGAATCTCCCCCTCCCCCTCCTCCCTTTTCGTTTTGGGAGTACTAGACCCTGTTTTTTGCCGCCAAATTTCGAGTTACTATTCGATTATGAATGTTTCTGAATTTTTTTCCTCCGATTTCTGGTGCTTGTGCCTCGCGCAGGCAAGATACTTTCTTATGAGGACCCTCCCAAGAGAAGGATTTCCTTTCTCCTTGTTTCTTTCATGCCCGTCGATTGGCGGCGTCAAGCAGGACACTTTTTTGCTTATTTAACTTCGTCAGAGCCAAGTAAGATATGGTTCTTTGCGTCTGTTCTCCCCCATGTCTGAGCTCACCCCAAACTTCTGCTCTATTATGCGGAATTTCCCTCCGATGTGAGGAGGTTCACCCTCGTAGGAGTTTGAGAACCCTTTCAGGTTTTGTCTTTTTTTTTTGTATAGACAAGGAGACCTGTTTGTTGGCGTCGGATTGCCACTGTAAATCGAATACCCTGTCCTGATCTTCTGTTGTCCTCGGAGGTTTTTTAGGAGAGCGTCGCCGTTTTTGGCACTTTTGATCTCGTAATCGATCGAGGCGCCGTTTTTTTCCCCCCTTTTTGAAGGTTTACGAGGTTGACGCATGCTCGTCTCGCGTGGTAATCTTTCCCAGGGA
>Ga0179591_1301262_pt1 | contig 10812 bp, 8 predicted proteins | sample CZOMad2_1_08_16f_FD_182891 | JGI IMG/M metagenome (GOLD analysis project Ga0179591, IMG submission 182891) | Vadose zone soil fungal communities from Angelo Coast Range Reserve, California, USA - CZOMad2_1_08_16fungal (PacBio error correction) | ecosystem: Environmental > Terrestrial > Soil >... | reverse complement strand
CGGTCTTTGGAGCTAAGGTTGTTGCTCTAAAGCCTCCTGACGGGGTTTTTCCTGTTTTTTTCGTCGGAGCTGACCAACGCTTCCCGCCACAGTGGTGTCTGACCTTTCCTGCACTTCACCCTTTCTTGGCGAAAGGTTTCAGACACACAATCCTTTTCTTAGCGCTCTGATCGGACCTCGTTTTTACAAAAAGCGGTTCCTTGCTGACTAAGGTTCCTCTCCTCTCCCGGTTTTCTCCTCGTCGTTGGGGCCTTTAATCTCTCTAAAGCCGATCGGACCTTTCTTTTTTTTCGTTCGGTGCGTGCTCCGCTAGTAGTATCCCCTCAACTCTCGTAAGCGGCTTTACCGTCCCTGGGTTTTTCCCTGGTTTCCCCGAGAGGCGGTGGACATGAATCCGAGGGGATCCTGTCTGGTTTGAGCTGCAAGCCGCGATCACGAGTGTTCGCCGGATGTTTCTTCGACTCCTTCCCTCCTCTTTTCTGAGATGGTCTGCCGTCACACACAGGTGACGTTGTCTCTTCGTTTCACTCTTTAGTCTCCGTTGCTAGACCCCGAGGCGTCTTGAAGTTTTTGCCTTCCTCCACTGATGTTGGTTCTGATACGGATTGGCGTCAATCTGCCACGTCCCTGGTTCCGCGTTCCCGCAACTGCGTTATATACTGGGTCCCCGCGATTTCCGGAGTTTGAGCGGTTTTGATGAACTTCTGTTCTTTTCGTCGCCAGGCGTCCGGGCGGTCCTACCCGCACTAACGCCTTTTTTACTTTTTTGCTCGGTTTGAAGGAAGTTCACCCACTTGTTTTTTTGAAAGCTTCGTGATCCACCCCCCCCCCCCCACCATGCCACGCAATTATCAACTACCGATTCGAGGGACGATTTGTTTCTTCAGCCATCTTTCGAGACGCCCTTTTTCCTATCAGTGATTTCTGTTTGCCGTATTCGTTCCGGTGGAATCTCCACCTGCACGGGCGCTTCTCCTCTATGCCTCACCTTGCCGCGATGGGTCTTACGAGTCCTTCAACCTTACTCGTCCCTTTGTCAGATGTTCCTCCGGTCTTTTTTGAATCGGGTCTTTCCCTTCAACACCGCCAAACCTTTTCATCGAACTCGCTTTGCTATACTTTGGTGGAGCCTCCGACCTTATCTCCATCGCCCCTCGGCTCTTTGCAGCTGTAAGGCGTCTTTGAGGGCTCCCCTTGTCGTTGTCCCACGCCCGTGATTCTGTCTTTTCCCCATTTGTTTCCCCTTATGTGTGACGGTTTTGGCCTGTTTACCCTATTCGCGGCGTCCCGCTGTTTCCTTTTCACCTCCTTTAGCGGCCCCGCCTTCTTTTTCTTCTACGCGTTGTCCGATGCGCGGGTCTGGGCTTGAAGAACTTGTTGTCCGGGCCTCTTCCTTCTCCGTGCATCGCCAGGTGGCACGCTCCTCCATCACTTGTTCTTACGAAAACGGGTGCTTTCTGACGTTGATCTCTGAGCGCGGTACTTCCCTGCTTTGTCATAAGTTGTTACTTTCTTTCAGAGGGGCGGCCGTCTCTGTGAAGTAGGTCCCTGCTCGTTTTTCCCCCTTTTTCCCCTCCCTCTAACCACTCTTTCGATGTCCCCCCCTTCGCTGTACTTTCTCGCCCCCCTTTTTTTCCAGCACTGTCTCGCAAGGTTTCTTTTTATTGTTTGTGGCAGCTTTGTGCTTGGTCATCCCTTTTCGTAGGTTCTGACTAGGCCGTTGCTTTCTTTAGTCTACTCGATCTCTTCTTCAAGACGCCCCCCGACACTTGAACGGGGTATTTTCTTCTTTCTCTCTCTCTCGTTGCACTACTCTTTGAAACCACTGAATTGTTGTTTTTGACCGTGTGTTTTTTCCTGGGCGTGCCCCCGCGGATATGACTTCGTGGTCGCGTCCACTCCCTTTTTTTTGGTCATTCCTCTTCTGTGATTTTTTCGTGACCCCTCTTTTCTCTGGTTCTAACTTGGGGCCTGTTTGAAGTTTGGTCCTCCTGCTCTAGTTTGGATCCGTCCAACCCAGGTATCTGGTTGCGTTAATATCTCTCTCTTCCTCCGTTTTGTGGTTCGATCCTCTTTCACCGTGTTGACTCTCTCCACCTGAAGTAGTGGTAAGTTTTCCCTCCGCCCCCACCCGGTTTCCCTCCTTAGCACCACCGAAAAGCTTGTCTTTGACTTTCGACCCGACAAGATTCTTATTTTACCTCAACGTTCGTTCTGCTCGTACCCCCTTTGAGCCGTCGACTAAATTGAGGTACCTTTTCTTTCTGGACGACCAACCCCGTCCAAGGAGTCGTCCTCTTTCTTGTTATTACTTGCGCTCGCTTGATCAAAGTCCGCCGGTCACCGCTTATCACCGCTTCTAGTTTTTTCTTCCCGTCAGTCGTGCTTGTGAAGATGCACCCCCCAGGGAAGTAGCCGTCGAATTTGCCCCTTAGAACTACTGTATAGGCTTACTCCCGTTCCAGGGAACGACGTTTTTTCTCGACCCCATTTCCCGTCGTGTTTTTTTCTTTTTGGGGGTTTTGGTCCCTTGTGATAGAGGTTGAGTTAGGTAGTACTGCGGTTTGTGGCTGTGCTTATCCCTTCGTGAGGTCTTGTTCTTTTCCACTGTTTTCCCCGTTTTTGACGTTCTTTTTAGCGTTTCGCTGCGCGGTCATTTCTTCTTCGTCTTTTTATTTTCTGATACTTGTAGCCCACTTGCATCCAATGCGTGTACCGAGCTGCGGCTGTTTTCAGCTCGGATTCCAACCTTCTTTCGGGCTCGGTTGTTTTTTTTTTTCCTTCAAAAGCTGTGGAGGTGCTTTGCACCTCTCTTCTTGTCCCCGTTTCACAGCTTTCCCTACCCTTCCCTGAAGCTTTTTGCTCTGGTCCCTCCCAGCCCCTTTCTCCGTTTTTTGCTATCGGAGCTAGGCTCTTCTCCTTTCTGCAGGTTTTTCTGTAGTTGAAAGTTGCCCCTGACCTGCAACCCCTCCCTATCCGTTTCGCTGCCTACTCGTTAGTCAATTTTGCATTCGTAAAATTACCCCCCCCTTTCTTTCCTTCTTTTAATCTGCCAGTCTTTGTTTCCCCCTCACCTTCCTCTTCTCCTTGTGCCTTCCTCATTCGTCGGACCATCTCAAGAGTTTCCTTGATTTTTAGCGTTGTTTTTGAGAGTAAATGACTGAGCTGTTCTTCGTTTCCCTTTTTTGACCGGCTTGTTTTTTTTTTTTCGATTGCCTGTCCCCACGCTTCAGTACACCGGCAGCTCGTTTGATTTTAGTCCTTTCTTTCCCCTCGTACTCCACTCAGTTTTTTTTTTCCAAGTGTTGTCTCTTCTGTTGTACTCCTCCCCCGGATAGGACGAACCTATTCCCTTTTTTTCCCGTAGTTCCTCAAATTTTCTCTTTCAACTTTGATCTCCTTTCCCTTAGTTCTGTGTTTCCTCAATGTTTTATGTACTTCTTGTGAGGTTTTTGTGTTTTGCTGTCTAGGAACCCTCTGTTCACTTCCTTTCCTCCCCCTGACTAGCTAGTCTTTTGAAGTTGTTTTTTGTTGGATTGCTCGTGAAGTTTTTCTTCGTACTCCTGAGCGCGTTTTTTTTCGACTTCTCCTCTCATGAGCCATCGGCGTAGGGTGCGGTCGATTCCCCGTTCCTTGCTTCCCAAGTCGTTTACCGGCTTCGGCGGGTTCGGATTTTCTGATTGTGTTACCTAGTTATTTCCCCAGTGTCCTCACATTGTCCTAGTTCTCTCCCCCCCCGGTGACAGTGGACTAAGCGGGCGTCTGGCTATCCCAATTTTTGGAGAACTCAAGGGCTCACCCCCTATCTTTATAGGGCGTTGGCGGTACCATTTCTGGATCCTGTCTCTTGGGTTTTCTTGTACTCGGCCCCATCTCTTCTCCCCCGAAATTGTGCTCCCTTATCAACCTGTTCTCCGCTCATCTTTTTTCCAACTCTAGAAAGCCGGTCCAGTTTTAGTTTTTTTTTCGTATGTCTTTCCACTCGGACGAGCTGGGGGCCGGGAGTCCCAGCAGAACCCCCTTGAAGGTAGTCGGATCCTCTCGCGCGATTCTCCCCTGGGATTCCCTCCGTTTGCCCAAAAGTCGTTGTTTGTTTGGAATTTGGTTCCTTCCCGTCCAAGTTCGGCCCATCCCCATGAGCTTTTTTTTACGCCCGATTGAGGTCTTCTCGTTTTGTAAAACGTTTTTACCCGCTTTCTCTGCCAACAGCTTGTTCTGGTGCGAGGAAACAGGTTTTCTCCCTTTTCTTCGCTTTGCTTTTTTTTCGGCGTTAGAAGCGTTCCTTCCTCTTTCTTTTTCCAACGCCCCGGCTTTCCCACCCTCCATACTTTCTTCTTTTCTTTCCCCGGGTTGTTGGTCTGAGGTCTTACTTTTCCCTCCTGAATTCTTTTTTCTATGTCGTGACTGAAGTCGGCTTTCTTTTTCTTTGTCCCACATCCCTCAAGTTGTCTGACCTTCAGGAGCACCGCCCCTGTTTTTTTCCGACCCCCCGGTGTTGTCAAGAACAAACCAGTTTTTCCTAGAGACGCATGATCTCCTCCTTTTGGCTCGCCGGGATGCGGTTTCTTCGTGTGATCCGCAGACTCTTCATCTCTCCCTTGGCGTGAGGGTTTGTTTGAGAAAAGGGCCTTGGCCTTCTTCTTCTCCGCTGGTTTCTTGGTGACGCCGCGTTTCTTTTTTTCCCTTCCCAATACTTTGACTCGATTGTACTCGTTCGGGGCTGCGGTTAACTGTTTTTGCGGTCTAGATGCTTTTTTCTTTTTCCTCGGTGGTTTGGGCGATTTTCTTCGAGCTTACCCCTGATTTTTTGATGTTGCAACGGCCTCCAGTTAATCTGTAGTTCGTTGGCGAAAGGTGCGGTTTTGTCTCTTTTTGCTGCACTTGTTTATTGGTCCTGCTCGAAAAAGAGCGATGGTTCCTTTTGCATCCGATTTGTTGTGTCGGGCCCTCTGGCTTAGTTCCCTCATTCTTTCGGTCCCTTTTCCCGGTCAACGCGTCCCGCAATCCCCTTTCCTTCTCCTCTCGAGAGAATTGCGACGATGAAGCGGCTCTGCCACGCCTATCCTCTGTGGTCTTTTTCTCCTAGTTGCGGATTTTCCCATCCCAACACTCTTTTTTTTTTTTTCCCTACTCTTTCGTTTGATGATTTTACTTCCCTGGCTGTCTCTCCTCCCTCATGTTCAACCTCCGCATCGAACATACATTATCATCCTCTTCCCTGACTGCTCTTTGACTTCTTCGAATTGTTTGCTCCGCACTCGTTGTATTTTTCCTATGTTTGTCTGCCTCCCGGTGCTCCCACTTGCCAACTTATTTTTCTTACGGTGCGTACTACTTTTTTCCTCAAGCTTTTTTTTATTTACTGAGGTTTTGGGCCGGCATCACCTCAGTATTCCCCCCTTGTTTTTGAACAACCTATCTCATCCCCAGTGCTGACTTCTCTGCTTCGCCCCCCAAAAACGGTGCCCTCTTCGGACTATTTCTCTGGTCATTGCAAGTGGATCCTCCGGCTGGGGCTCACGGTTTGTTGTCTCGGTCAACACTGTGGTGACGTCGATATTCTGTACTCGATTTGTTTGTCCGGCCCCAGGAACCTAGTTTTTTCCCTTTCCACTGTGTGGCTCACCCTCCTTATGGCCCTTAAACCCCCGATTGTGTCCTGCGGTTGAAGTCCTCTACTCTTTGGATTTCCTTTTTCACATCGGGCACCTTTTTTTCCGTCCCTTAGATTGGTGAGTGCTAGGTTTTTTTGATGAAGCCGGCACGAGTCGTCCCACTCCGCCCTCCCTTTTTTTAGTACCCGCCCGGCCTCTCTGTGATCCGTTAGCTCCGCCTTCCCCTACGACCTCTTTTTTCTCCCGTTTTTCTTTTTTTTTCGTCAAAGAGGTTCTCCCTCCCGCTTTTTTTTTGATGCCTTTCGCAGCCTTACTGCTCCCTGTCACATCCCTTCCCCCTTCCCTTTTTTCCCCTCTTGACAGGTGCCTTTTTTCTCTGTTTTTGTGGACCTTTTTGTTCTACGCTAGGATTTTTCTCCTTCTATTTTTCCTTCTTTTGCTTTTTCGCTTTGTGGCAGCAGTCTCTCATGTCCCGGCCGATCACTTGTCCTTTTCCTCGTGCGTACTTGCGTTTCCCTTCATAGTTCCCCCCCCCCCCGAAAAGGCGCCCTCTTACTTGGGAGTTTTTTGTCGTGTTTTTTTTTCGTTGCGGCGGAGAACCCCCTTGATGTTTTAGACCCTTTGGTGTCCTTTTGCCGCGTTTCCCTACGTCTTCTTCCTGCATATTTGTTCTTCGCCACCGACTTTGGCTTCTCCCTCCCTCGTTGGTGTTTTATCGTCCATTTACGCTGTTTGTGCTGGGTGCTACAGGCTCTTTTCAGTTTTCCTGTTCCTTTTTTCCCTCTCGGGTTTTTCGATTTCTTTTTCCACTTCTTTTGTTTTTTTGACTTCTCCTCCCTTCTCCTCCTTCCTTTTTTTTTGTTTTCTCAGATCTAGACTTCAAAACAAGCCAGTTCCTTGTTGACAGATCGCCTCACTTGTCTATTGACTAATCCGCACTTCCCGGCCCCCCTTCTCCAATGCAAAGCCTTGCTTCTTTTTCTGCTAAACCCAGAAAAGTTATTTCTCAAGTCAGTCTGTTTCGTACGAACCCTTTAGGTTGTACGTTGTCCGTTCCACTTTATAACTTTTTTTATCCCAGTGCTCTCTCATGGCCCAACCCCGGTCTAGTGTCATAATTCAGTGTTATTAACTGAGTTTTCCCTCCCCCGCTCGGTCTCATCGCCTTTAACCTCCTTAACCCGCGGTCCCGTTGGTTTTTTCCTTTTGAATAGCTACTTGATTGCCTAGGGACGTGTTTGCCACCTCATCCCAACGAAGTTTTCACGTTTTCCTCCCCTTCCGTTTTTGACCCGTGCCCGTTAAGTTCACTGCCCATGATGCGTCCCATTGAGTAACCGTCTCCCCGCTTTTTCATCTTTGGCGTTTTTCTCTGTCACTTCTAGGCTGGGCTTCTTGTTTTTGTTTTCTCGTTGGGTCCCCTTGCCGTGGTTTGTCGTCAGGGTTCGTTTTCTTTTGCGGTTCTTTGACTTTTTCCCTCCCCCTGATTTACTACTTGCGGTCTCTCCGCACGTTCCCCTTTCAAACGGCGTCACGGTTTGTGAGTTCTCTCCCAACACTCCTGGGGCTGGGGCTTGCCTTTTTTTAAGTCTCTTTCCTCCTGTAACTTCTCCCCCCTCAAGGCGTTATTCCTTTTTTTATCCGAGTCGGTTTAGAGTCTCTTCGCATCCCCGGCGGATCTCCATTTCCCCTTCCTTGTGGTATTGCAGTTTCCCCCCTGGAGTCTTTTTGAGGAAGTTGTTTTTACGATGTTCTTACCTATAGCCCTGTCTCACTTCTCCCCCTGTCGGTTCCCTGCTTTTTTGTGACACGTTGACCGCCCTCGTTCTTATCCGTCTCTATTTTCGCTTTTTTTCCGTTGAAACGTTCTTTTGCCTATTGTTTCCCGTCTTTTCGCTCTGATTTAGGCTTCTGTGCTAGTTCGCGTTATTGTTTTTTTTGGCCTTCCTGATTTTCTCGCCTCTCATTCACCCCGCTGCAGCACTTTCCTTTTAGTAAGTACGGCTTCGTATCCCCCTTGATTTGAAGTTTGGGCTGCCGGTTTTTCTTGCCCGTCAGCTCGTCGTTTGCCCTTCACCCAATTTTCCTGTTCAGGGTGCCATCACTCGTGTTTTTCATTGACCTCTGTGCTGAAGTTTTTCAGTTGGCCCATGGATGGTTTAGTTTTTTTTTGGTTGTGCTCTTCGATTCTTTTCCTCCACACTGGGAACTCCTTTTAGACTCTATTCCTATTCTTAAAAGGATCAATTTGGAGTTTTCTTAGTGCTCAGCATTCTTGAACGTCCCTGGTCCTTCCTTTCCCCTAGTTCTCGTTTTCGCCTCTTTCCTTTCTTTCGTCTAGTTTTAGGTTCCCGTTAGATCCATTTCTTTGCGTGTGAAACCCTCTTGAACCCCTTTGACCTCGGCAAGTCGTGGTCGGACTCGCTCCCGCCTTCTTTAATGGCTGATTGCCTTTTCAAACCCCTCTGCCTTGTATCTCTTCTACTTCCCGAGGTTTCTCTCAGCACTTTTCCCCAACCTTAACCTTCTCTTCTTTTTTTTTTCCATGCTTGAAGATTTCGTCTTATCGTTTTCGAAGAACATCCTTTTTTTTCTCGGGTTTGGTCGTTCAGCTGCCCTTACATGTTATCCCCCGACTGATTTCCCATTTTTCAATCTTTTTCCTTTGAAACTCTTCTAAAAGGCTTCCGGGTCCTCTAAGATAGCGGATTGGACCGTTTGACAATTACGTAGCCCTTTCACTTCTCACCCCCCCTCCGCACCCTCTTAGCCCTCTATAGTTTTTCCCCCGAGCACGCTCTCCCTTGCTGCTTCCTCTTCACCGGTCGATTGAAGATTGGCGCGCGTTTCAGGAATGGACAACCCCCGCTGAGTGAGTGTCTCCTTTTCTTTTCCGATCCTAATTGTGTCTCTTCCCCCCCCTTGCAATTCCAGGTTTGCGGTTCTGCGGACCAACAACGGTGTCAGACATTTGGTGAGCTTTTTCGACGGCGGATTCATGTAAGTTACTCCCACTGTTCTGAAATTGCGCGCCCTTCTTCTTTTTCTCTTCTTTCTCCTCCTTTTTTGACCCGATGAGATGTCGGTGACGATTTTTTGTCTTTCCTGATTGCGGGAAGGCCTTCGTCGAGATAGAACCGATCCGCAATTGTTCTGTTACTTCCTCCTCCCCCAACCCCTTCTTTAGTCATGGGTTCAGTCACACATTTTTTTTCGCTCCGCTCGTCTACCTCAAGCTCTCTCACCTCCTTCCTTTTTTGATTAAGGTCCTCCGTTTGCGCTTACCACGGGGTTTTTTCGTAGTTTTTCTGAAAAGGTTCGGAGTCAACACCCTCTCTCCCTTGCCGGGGCGGTTTTGACTCCCGCATCTTAGTCCTTCTTTGAAAACCATCTCGACGCCTGTCGTCGGGCTTGCAGAGTTTTTTCCCCCGTAGATCTTTGACATTGATCGTAGGGGACCCTTTGGGTCTCCTTGTAGCCGACTCCAGTTTCAGGATTCTCTTTCTCCTCAGCCTAATGATCGTGCTCTTTGTCCTCTTCACAACCTTGGCCCTTTTTATTTTTTTCATGCCCGAATGCATTTCTGTCTCCTTCTCGTCTTAGGCGATGGTTGGTTCTGGGGACCCTACCTCAGGTGCGCCTCTGCTGACACCTCTGCACGATTCCTGGTTTCACCTGCTTTTCAAGGACCTGTCCTGTCCCTTATACTTGCGGGCGGCTTTTATCAGTCGGCGCGCTAGAGACCCCTTCTCCTGTTGGTCGTCGACTGTCTTGGCGTCATCCCCGTGCACTTACCTCTTGCTGAGCGTCCGTTTTGCTCGGTGTTCTTCAAGGTTTGCTTCCCCAACCAAGTCGTTTTTTTGCGTGCGAATCCAAACAAACTCCTCCCCGATTCCAATTTGTTCCTCTAGTGGGTGACCCCGTCTCCGCCTCTTCTCAATTTTGTTCTTTGCATTACCAGCCCCACTGTTGAAGGTTCCAACTTCTTTCCTGTTTTTAGCTACCGTTGCTTCTGCACCGCGATTTTTTCCTTCCCCCACCCCCCTTACTCTCGTCTAATCTGAGCGTGTTTCATTACTTTGGGTTTCTGTCGCTCCCACCTTCTTGTCTTCCACCCTCGTACCGCCTAACCCCCACTCGCCTCCCCATTGACCCTTGCAGGGCTCATTTTCCCCCCAGTCCCCTTCTCCGGTTTCGCAAGCGAGTTCATTTCTTTCGCCGAGGGTGCGTCCGTCAACCGCTTTCTCCCGTTGCACTGACTTTGTCCATGGTTGGACTTTAAAGCTCCCGCTGGGTGTACCAGTTTTCCTTGACCCTCTCTTCGCCTGTTCACCATCGCGTTATCCCTAGGGTTATGCCGTTCTCGTGATTTCTTATCGGGGCCGAGATGCCTTTCTCTTGATCATCCCGGGACTTGCGGCTGCTGCGCCCTCCTTTGCGGTGTTCTCAATGGTGACTCTTACGTTTTGCCCATCGACTAACTTTAGGTGCCACCTTAGCGCCGCCCTTGCGTGTCTTAGACCACCCCTGCTCCCCCCTGGGCTCTTTTGATCCGTCTGATTGACGCCCCTTCCTTCCGTGTGTTGCCGTTTTGTCTGGTAAGAGGGGGCCAGATTTATCGGCCGTGGCGCCGGTAGTACCCCGCTTTTGCAGGAAAGATACTGCTCGGCCACTCCTTTCCCCTTGTACAACCGTTGAGTAGCAGACCAGTCCTTCCTTGCTGTGCTCGCTCGCTGCTAGTCAAGGCTCAGCATTTTTTTTTTTTCTTCCTGACTTCCCTCAGTTGCAGCAGTATTCGATCGGCCACGTAATAGGCATCTCTTTTTCACCCCATTGTCTTCAACTCTTCGTTCTCGGTAGCGAGGTGTTCTCTTTTTTCTTCAAGGGTGTTTTGTGGAGACCCTCCCCTCCCATTTCTTTGGATCGGCGTTTTTACCGCTGGATTTATCTGCGCAGGCTTGTACTCCCCTCCCGCTGCTGGGCCTCTTGAACTATTTGTCCTTCGTTTGTTTCTGGGGCTTCTGTTCTACTGACTCGTGGTTTGGTGGTGGAATTTCTCACCCTTTCCCTTTTAGGGATATTCCGTAGGTGATTTTTAGTCCCCCTCCTCTTCTTAGGATTGGCTAATAGGGGCGGGCTGTTTGCCTCGGAGCTCTTCTTACGGTGAGATTTTTCTTGCCCCCCTTAGTGGTTGTGG
>Ga0179591_1235120_pt1 | contig 10812 bp, 16 predicted proteins | sample CZOMad2_1_08_16f_FD_182891 | JGI IMG/M metagenome (GOLD analysis project Ga0179591, IMG submission 182891) | Vadose zone soil fungal communities from Angelo Coast Range Reserve, California, USA - CZOMad2_1_08_16fungal (PacBio error correction) | ecosystem: Environmental > Terrestrial > Soil >... | reverse complement strand
TTTTTTTTCGGATTCTCTTTGCCTTCTCGTATTTTTTTTGGCTTGCTATTTCCGGCCCTGTGCTTTCGTCTTTTTTTCCCAGATTTCGAGGGCTCTTTTTTGCATCTTTCCATTTCCTTGGTCTGTTGGGTTTTTTCGCCGAATTGATAATGCCCGCTCTTCCCTGATGGTATTGCCAATCCCCCCTTTTTGTCTTTCTTCTTCTGCTTCTAGGAATAGTTATGTTGGCACGGATTTCTGTCCGTATTCGAAAAACAGATTTTTTGATTTTTCTTTCTCACCCCAGTGGAGCTAGCCATCGTTCTGCAGAAATATTTTTTTAGCCTTTTGCCCTTTTCCCCTTCCATTTTTTACCAAAGGTCCACTGACCCCAATCCATACCCCTTTTCCCGGGGGCCCTCAAACCTTTTGTTCTTCTTTTCCCTCAATTTCCAATTTTCCTCTGTTGCTGTTAATTGAAAAGGAATTTTTTTCCCTTCACCCCCCCCCCAACCATACTTACAACTCCCATATATATGGCGCTTTGCCCTGTCCAGAAGCTCCATTCCACGGTAGATGGATAAGTAGGCCTTAAATCCCCCCTTTCCTTTACGACAAGCAACATATGGGGATTACCCATACCCAAAGGGACGGCCTCTTCTCCGTTTGATTTTTCCAGACCAAAAGACTTTGGCCCCCAAACTACCTTTTTCCTCCACCCCCATCAATCTTGGTATTTTTTCCAAAAAGGGTCCAGTTTGGATCAAGCCGCCCCTTTCTCCCAATCCTTGGGTATTCAATTTACCCCCCCCCTTTGTGATCATACTCATGGCTCCGCTTTAAAGGGCGTTGCTTCCCCTTTCTTGAGGATTTTCTCAACAAGCTTTTTCTCCCTCCCCCTAGTTCTTCTCTCCCATCTCGGAACTGGTTTTTTCCCCCCCCAAGGGGAAGGTAGTCCCCAGCCCTCCCCCCCTCCCCACCTTGCAAACAAACCCCACTTCTCCGTAAGACTGCATAATCATTCTGTGGAGGTGAAAACCAGGGCGTTATTGGCCATATTCTTTTCTTCCATGAGGCCCTTCGTCCTCCTGACTTTCTGACGCACGGTCCCACTAATTTGTCACGCTGACTGTGATTGGTTTTCGCAACCGCTTTTCCTTTTCGGGTCCTATGGTTAAAACCCGATTTCCTGCTTTTTTTCCCCCGCGCGGATGTTCGATGTGCTATTCATGGTTGAGTTCCGATTTTTTTTTTTTGGGACTTCTTTTTGTTTTGGTTTCTCTAATTCCCCAAACCGGTATGGTTCGCTGGCTTTATTTTTCTTTTCGGTATTTCTCCCGCAGTGTCCTTTTTTTCCCCCTTTTTACTCAATCTGGGAGACAAATCCGCATGCTAGGTAGATCATCCGAATTATGATTCGGTCCCGTTCTGATGTTTTTCTGCGGACGCAGGCGGAATATTTTCCTTTTTCCGAGTTCTGCGCGTGTTTTTCTCGGTATCTGAAAACTTTAGCGGTTCCTTTCAACTCTTTTGCACTCCGCGGAGGGTTCCCCGTTGCAGCGGCTCGTAGATATAGCACCAACATCGCCTTTTTTTCCTCCTTTCACCCCAAGCAGTAAAGAGGGGTCAGTGACTGGCTCCGTGATTGAAGGTTCTAGGATCGCCTTCCAGTTCTTGTTCTCGATCGCGAGGCTCGACTTTTTTCCCTTATTGAATATTCCTTCTTACCTTGTGGCGTTTTGAGCGCGGGAGTTTGCCTGCTCCGATTTTTGTTTGTTTCGTGCCCACTGTCTTTTTTTTCTTTCGGTCTCTACAAACGGTCGCACGTCCCTTCTCTTGTTCTTTTTTTTCCTTTCTTTCCGCGTCGGCGGGCAGGAAAAGAAAACACAATTTGCAAAACGTCGAGTCCACCATTCCCCCCTTATCTTCTATCCTTTAGGTCAGCGAATATGTGCACCTTGATCTTTCTTCTTCCTCATCCCGACTCTTGTCTAAATCCCGCTGCCTGACACTTTAGATGTCAGGACCTTTTCCCTCCCCTTCTATCTCTGAGGGCACTGGTCTACTCTTTTTTTTCCCCTTTCGTTGGAAGTAAACCTCTTCCGACGCGCGCGCCTCTCATGTTTCTTTATCCAATTAACATTAACACGGATTTCATAACAGCACTATCCCCTTTTTTTTCTTTGTTTTTTGAAAAACGTCTTTGTGAAGGCCGGCGTGGGTGGCGTACCTCTAGGTATTTTTCATTCCTTCGTTCTTCGGAGGAGGTTTCGATCTAAGGAACCTCTTCCCCTCACTGTACCCTCGGATCTCGTATGCTGGGCGTTGATGGGAATGGCCCCCCCCTTGATTTATTAGACGGATTTTGCGTGTTGTCTTCATTCTCTTTTTTCCCCCCATTCTCCAAAGACCAGTTTTTTTGGGTGCGCTCCTTACCTCCGCTTGCTTTTCTTGGCAACTCTTCGTTGGCTGCGGTAAAAATTCTTGGCATTTTCTTTTCTCACTTGGCCGGGGGCACGTGGCCAGCTGGCCCCCCCGCTTTTCGACAAAAAAGCTTTTTTTGTGATTCCTCGTGTGGCAGTTCGTGGGGCTTAACCACCATGAGTCTGCCGATCCTTCCCATCACCCCCACCACCCCGAGCTCAGCACAAACCACTGCCCGAATGCGTTGCTTTCCTTTCGCAATCTTCTTTTGGTTTGAAGCTCAGACAAGTAGCCCCCCCATCTCGGCTTATGCTGCATTTTCTTCTTTCTCTTTCCCCTGGAAGCGCGGAAAGGTTCCTTTATCTTCCACCACTCGACATTGACATTTTCCTATCATTGCCCCCGACTCTTTAATGAAGCCGCTACAAGTCTTTCTTTTTTCCCTTTTTTCTCAGGAAATTTTATTGGCGTTTGTTTTTTTATAGGGACAATCGTCATGCTCTGTTCGGGTTATTTTTCCTCTTACACGAGCCCGCAGCGAATTAGAGAAATTTTTGACACTCGATAGCTCCCCCTTGAGTTTCTATCCTTCTTCGTAAAATATGCTCGCCTTCATCCCTCCCTACAAACTTGGGTGGTCTTTTCCATTTTTGTCTAGCCAAGTGCAGTTGAACCATTCACCACTTCACAGAAGCCCCATAAAGCAAATCGTGTTTTTCCCCTTCTCCTCCCCCGGGCAGTTAGTGAGCAAAGTGGAACGAACATCTCTCTTTTTCCGGGGTGTGTTTTTAGTTTTCCCACCTTTGCGCATCACTTCTTTTTAACCCATTAGGGCCCTTCTTCCTGGATGGTCGGCAGCAGGGCCAATTTTCCGGAAGAAAAGGATACTTGACAAAACAAACTTTTTTCCTTCGGGCTGGTTTTATTAGATGCTCTATTTTCAGACCCGGCCTGCTTTTTTTTTTTTTTCATCGTTCTTGCTCACCTGCGCTTTGCTGAATAGCCTTTTGCGTTTGGTGTTTGACTCCTTTGAGTCCTTCTGGTTCAGCCGCGACCGTAATCTTACTGTGAGCTCGGAGCGCTCCCTCTTGAAGCGTTGTTGAGCGGTTGTGTTAAAAATAGACCTCGGTGCCAAGGAATCACTGGAAGTTTTTTCCCTGTGATTTGTCCTCTTCCTCTCCCTTGCCGCGCGTTTGACTCTCAAGCTCCCCCCCTCTCTCCTTCCCTTTCTTTTTACCTGGGCTGTGACGCTTCACCCACCCCCCCCTTATCTTCCAGGTAAAAGATAGCTTCGTGCTGCTTGGTTTTGTTTGCTCTGGTTCTTCCCTTTGTTCTGCAGATCATGGTGTTTTCCCCGTACCCCTCCCGACAACCTTCTTGCTCATCGCCGCGTTTTCGAAAACTGGGGCCCCCGTCTTTTTCAGGCGTGACGCTTTTTCCATTTCGGGGGTGTGAGTCCCATTTTGGAGCTAGAATCAATGCGGCCCCAACTTTTCAACTCGTTTTTTTTTCCTTGTAGCGTCACCGCCTTTTGAGCTTTAGTGGCTAACCTCTTTTACTGATCCCCCAACTTCGTCGGAAGTCAATTACCTTTTTGTGTCTTTTCCCCAGACTTCCCCCGAAGAGATGTCCTATTGCCTGGTTCGGCGAATTCTTTTGTAATCTTTTCCTCCCCCGTTTCTCCCTTTTACGGCCTACTTCCCCCCTTCTCGCCAATAAACGACAACTCCACGATCTTCACGACGTTTTCAACCCGTCGAGTTCCCCCCCCCTCCTGTTTATTTTTGAAAATCCCTTTGTGGACCTGTTTTTTCTCCCTTTTTTCCTTTTCCCTTCTTTCTGATTTTTGCTTCCACCAGGACCGCTCGATTAAACCCACTCCATGCGATCTCAGGGGTCGTTCCCTTCCCCCTTCTTCTTTTCCGGCCAGTAGTGGCAAAAGAAATTCGGGAGCGATCAATCAATCTACCCCATTTTTGTGCCAACCCTTTTTCTTCTTGGGCCATATGATACTTTCCGAGTTTGTTGGCCTTTTCCCTCGCGTTAACTTGTGTTTTTTTCCCTTTCCTCGGATTAAAGGAGAGCCAGTCCACTTTCCGGAACAGTTCTTCGTCTCCCTTCCGGCAAACCTTCTCCACCTCACTCGGAGCTTTGCACTACGAGATCCTCCCAAACTTGCTTGAATACATGGAGCGTTATTATCAATATTTTCCTTCCCTTCCGCTTCGAAAAAGCCTCCCCTGAAATTGCGATTTACTGCCCGGCCTTTTTTCTTTCTGGTGCCCCACTCCTGTTTGAACGTTGTTTTCTTGGATCCCCAATTTATTTGTGTTCTGTTTCCTCTTTCTTCATCCCTTGCATATCTCGGTGCAATTAGTGAAGTGAAAATAGTTGTTATTTTTTTTTTTCCCGTTTTACCCCGCCATGCGCCATCCCTTTACTCACAGCTTCATATTCGCAAGTTGCACGTTAAGTTATAACCAAACCCTCTTCTCCAAATCATACTTCTTTGATTCCTTAGGAATCGGCGATGCTGTTCTGGTTTTTTTTCCTTTTTTCAGCCCTGCGGCCCACGACAAGGAAGTTCTTTCACGTTCACGTCCCTTTCGTCCCAATAATACGCGACCCCTCCTTTTTCGTTCTTCTCAGCCCAGAACCAATGTAATCATCCCCAAAACAACTCTTCCCCATTGTGAATGGCAGTACCCTCGACATACGAGCTTGTTCTTTGCTCCAATCGTTTTACCCCAATATTGACACTGCCCCCACTTCCTCAAATTTTTTTGTCCCCCCTCCCATTTCCCCCCCCCCCCTATTTTGCGAGTACTTCCTTAAGCTTTTTGAACGCCGTTGGCCCTGAATCCCCCCCTCTTCCCCTTTCCCTCCTGCCACTGTTTGCCCAAGTGACAGCCCGCCTATTTTTTTCATCTGGTTGTGATTTTCAGGGTCGGGTGGTATTTGTTCCATGGCCGGTTTTCATCCCCCCCTTTTTTTCAAACCGTTGCCTGATTATTCTCTTTTCTCCCTTCCTTTTTGGATGCATTTCCCTTGATTTTTGATACTCCCCTGTTTCCGCCCTCCCCCGAGGCGCCCGTACTATTATGAAGTTCAGTCACGTTGGGATGTTCCCACTGCTTTTTTGATATGGTCAGCTTTCTCTTTCTTTTTTTTTTCCAAAAATACCACCTCTGATTGGGTTTCGGGCATTTTTTTTCATTTTCGCAATTCATCTTTCCAAGTCCCGTTTGAGTTTCTTCCCCTTTGTGTTCAGGTCCGTTTGGATTTGCTTTTCCCCTGCTTTTGATTACCTTCTAAATAGCCCTCGTTCACTTGCCTTTTTGTTTTTTCCATCCCTGTTTGTTTTGGACGTATTTAGCGTTCGTTTCCAAGGTTGGCTTTTGTCAGTTTTAACTGCCCTCGTCGCTTTCTTAATTGATCTTTCCTTTTCTTTTCCCACCTTCAACGTTGGGTGGCCTTTGCCCTTTCCTTGTCCCCCTGCCCCATTTGCTAACCCCCCTTTCTGAATTAGTATAGGCTATTCTCACAGTTTTTGAGCGTTTCTCTCGTCCCAAAAACACTTATGGGTTTATCTAGTCCAGATCCGTTTTACACCCCCACACAACCCCCCCCCCCCTTTTTTTTTACCCCACACCCCCACCATTCTTAATGAGCAGCCGCCGCAAGTCCCCCCTCTCTTACCCGCCTGCAGGAATCGCCAAAGTAGCACTTTTTCCCCCCCTCAATTAATGGTCTCCCCTCCCTCAAGTTTCTTCACCTTTGATTCCTCTACATGCCGTCAAACTCGAAACCTTACTCCCCTTTTCAAATATTGCACGCAAAAAATCCCTCGGTAAGTTTGCCCCTCCGGGCTTCCCCTCTCTCCCTCCCGTTTTTTTTTTTTCGTCTCTGTACCGGTCTTGGGCCCGGCCCCATTATTCTGCTGAGCCTTCTTTTTTGGCGGCGTTTCTTCTTCGTTCTTTTTTTTTACGAGTTTTACTTCTGTATCGGTCTTCCTTTTCAGTACCTGGCCTCCTCCCTTTTCTGTTGGGGTGGACCGATGCCTATTTTTGCCCGATTCCCTGACAGGCGTGTTTTTCCCCTCTTTCCTTCTGGGCCGTCTTTGCTTTCTCGGGTATTTGAGCTTGTTCCCCCGGATCTGTGAAGTATAGAACCAATTTCTCCTCTTCTTCCGCACAACCCCCACCTTTGTCGCAGCCTATAATGCATTTTTCGCCTTTTTTCTCAATTTTGGGGTCAAGGCCATTGCTGTGTACCAGGAATCCCCCCGTTTTTTGTTGTCCCTCCTTAACATTTGCAATCTCCCTCCAAGGGCCCAATCCTTCTTTTTTCCTGTCCCCATTACCCTTTTTGTCCCTTTAACCCCCAAAAAATTCCCAACTTTATTACTCTTTTTTCATGCCCTGCCCCTGTGTGCCCCACGTTAAAGCTCTTTAGCCCCTCCCCCGTGCCTGGAAAATTCAATCCCCACCTATGCAGAAGACCAAACCTTCCCTCCAGGTTTGGACGGGTGATTTGACTTCTAATTACCAAACTTTGACCTTGGCCTCCCCCCCATCATAGACCCTTCTCAATCTTGTTTTCCCAACCTTGTTTTCCAGAGGGATACAAGCCCAAATTGCACAATATCAACGCTACCCCCCTTTTGATGCTTTTTCATATAGCTTTCCCTCTCCCCTTTTTTTTCCCCCCAAAGGTCTCTGCGGATCGGCCATTCTTATAACCCTCCTTGGTCTCAATTCCGCATATGCCGAGTCTAATAATATCTTTCCAGTTGTTTTTCCCTGGACCCCTCCATTTTCCATACCCCCAAAAGACTAAACTAAACCACCTAGAAGACGCCATAATTTTCTCCCGTCCTCTGGGTCCCACAAATTTTTCTCCTGAACGGGGCGATCGTTCCGTTCCAGGAGTCCTGTCTTTCTCATCCTCTCGCACCTTTGGACCCTTGCCTTTTTCTTTGGGCGCAAAAAGGGCGGTCGTCAGTTTTTTCCTGGTGTACCCCCCCGTTTACTTACGAGCGTTGATTTGAAAGCGAGTCATTTGCCCCCTCCTTTGAGCCGCGATGGTTTTGGGATGCTTTGTTTGGCGGTATTCATTCCTCGCTTCCCCCTTTGTTTTTGTTTTTCCCTTGGGTCGACGCTTTCCCAAATGTAACTCTCTTGTGTTTTTATCTTGCTGCCAGACGCTGTTTTACAATGCGCCTTTCTTCTTTCAGCGTCGAATGTATGAGTTGGCTTCAGCGGTGGATTTTTGCTTATGCCGCCGCCCTCCCCCCGTTTTGCAGGGATGCGCGTTTTCTGTACTTCCATCCGGCGAGTGCTTTTCAAACTCTGTCCTTTTTTGAGGGGTGCGCTTCTTTTTTTCTTCTTGTTCCCCCCACATTCAAATAAGAAGTACCCGGGGTGCATCCCACTCTTCCTAGCTTTGTGCCGGCATGAACCACGTTGATTTGACTTTTCTTGAACGCGCAATTTTTTAGTTCTTTAATGTTTCGACTCTCCTTATCCCGCTCTTTGATGCTTTTCAGTTGGTAAGCAAGTGTGCGTGATGCTCGCTTTTTTCCGGGTACTTTTGACTGCCTTTCGGTCTAAACCCAGGGTCGTTCCGTGCGATTTGGACTTTCGCCTTAATCCGCTTGTTTCCTTTAGGACAACGAAAAAACGTTTACACGGCGAGGGAAACATTCCCCCCTTCGCGCCTTTTTCCCTTCCCTGGGCTACCTTTTCGCCCCATTCTTTGTTGATTTATTGTCCAGCTCACCGAATTTCTTGTTCCATGATGGGGTGATGATTTCTTTTTTTACCTCCCCACGTGGGGATCGAATGTGGCCTTGGGTTCCTCTTTTGGCCTAACCTGCTTCTGAGTCAGCTCTCTTGTTCACGGGTTGCTCCCCATGGTAACGACTGCCTTCTTTATACTGTTTTTCTCGAAAACGGACTCGAACGGGGTGGAAAAGTCTTGTCTGGCTTTTCTTCCTAGAGGCTTAGGCGTCTGTAAAGTCTTGCGAGGAGTTCCGACCAGTTTCTCTTCGAAATGTCCCGGACCTTCTGATGGTGCGGGAGGGGAATCGAAAACCCCTTTCCTTCGGCAGGTTTTTTTTGTCTTTTACCCAATCTCTTTCGCCACTCTTACTTCCACCTAAGACCCTTTTTGCTTACCGTCCTTCTCACCGTTTGATCTTTATTTTGACAGAGGTCGTTGATGCTCTCCCCCCCCCCCCCCCTGCCCGTATTTTTTTTCCCCCCCGGGAGTGCCCTACCTTGGACGAGTGTGCACGCCTGGAATGTGGCCCCTGCCATTTATTTAAAAACCTTTTGCTCATAATTTTCTTTTTATTCTTTTGGCAATGAAAACCACCATGAGTCTGCCCGCCTTTTTACAAACCCGCTTCAGCCCCCCCCCCCCAAGAAAGAAAGCAGCAGCGCGGACTTCCCGATCTTTCTTTGGGTTTTCCACTCCTTTCTCCAAGATGAGGAGATGTAGAATGCTGCGACTTTTCCCCCTTTGCGGCCCTTTTCTTCTCTTCCAATCTTCCCCCTTTCCACTGATTATCTCTTTTTTTTGGCTTTCTTTCCACCCAGTCTAGCTTAGATTTCCGGCGTCCTAGCTCAGGCCCTTTTTTCCTTTCTTTTACCCCTCTCTTCGAGATCAGTCCGTTTCAACCCCCCCTCTGCACATCGTCCCCGATGCTCTCGCGAACCAAGCACACGATATTCGGCCACTCCCAGCTTGTTCGTACGATTTTTTACCCTAGCTCCTCGACATTCCTATAAAACATTGTCTTGTATACGTACCAGGTTCTTATAGCACTTGTGCAGCTACCTCCCAGAAGCCACCACCCCTTCAATCCAGAAGCGGGACGTCTTGCGCTTTGTCCCCCTCCCCCCCCTTACTCTTCTTCCTCCAGAATCTTTTGAGCTGATCCGTTCCAACCTTTGTTCCTCACCCCCCCGGCTTTCTTAAATTAGGGACCAAATAATTTTTTATTGGCATTCGGTGGCTGGTAGGTTTCCGCCCAGGCTCTCCCCTCCAGCTTCCCCCAGTGGGCTCGATAGGTGATTTTTTCTCTTGAGGATTATTTTTACGAATTATTACGTCGCAGAGCATATTTCTGTGCGTACTGCCATCCTTCTTTGTTGGCACCGACCTATATGACGCTGGTCTTTTTGCGAAACGGACGGATTCTGGCCGCGCTTCTTTTTTGGCCTAGGTTCTCCGAACCGAGCGAGAATGTGGAGCGGCTGGACGGTCTCCTCCCTTCTTTGGCATATCTGAATTCACCTTGGCGACACACCGGTCCCTTTGGAAGAAGTCATTGTTTTCCCGATGCGCCGAAGCCCTTGAGATAAATTTCTCCGATCTACGAATACTTTGGAGGTTATCTTTGATGCTTCCACGACCTATCCCCTTCCTCACGCGCTTGCTTCGTGCTTTATGTTTTTTCTTTGTTTTTGTTGGTGATGGAAGGTCGAGACTCATGGTTTTTTTCAAGTCTTTCCTCCCTTCTTCCAATTTTCGCCGCCTTTTTTCCGTTGGCCAGCTTGGCCAGGCGTGCCACAGTTCCCCGGCTAAGAATACGTTTGGTGCGGAGCATCCATGTTGCTTTTTCTCCTCACCCTCCCCGGTCCACGCTTACCACCTTTTTTTGTTTAATTCTCCTCCAACGCGTTATGTGGTGTCGTTAAAGGGGTTTCGAAAGATCTTGGTACCTTTCTCCCCCCTTTCCTATTAAAGCTTCCACCTTTGTGTTCTTTCCCCCCCTCCCCGGCCCCTGCTCCTGTACCGTTTCCTGGGCCGAATTCTTGACTCTTTCTTCCCCTCCCTCCTTCCAGCTGACTCAATGCTTTTAAATACGCCCACCGCCACGCCGGCATTCCCTCGTTTTACACCCGTCTAGCCGTTTAATAGGTGCTTCTGGTTAGGAAAAATCCTTGTTCTCTTGCATTGGCTCTCCAACAGTGAGAGAGCGACTCCTTCTTCTGGCCGTTCCTCTTCTCTGTCAACCCCGATGCCTCCATGCGATCTCACGTTGGGGTTCCCACCTCCCCCATTCGTCCTGTGGTATGGTCTACCATACTTGGGAGCGATCACTTTCCCCTTTGCGTTTTCCTTTTTTTTTTTGTGTGGTAAGAGGCTCCCGTTTCCCGAGGTTGGGTTCCCTTTCGTCTTCCACGTTGGTTTTGTTGTCTTCCCGCCTCAATTTTGATTCAAGAGGAGCCCCAGTCAAAATTAGGAAACTTCAGTGTACAGTTCGTGAGCTGTTGCGAATCCCCCCTCCCCGTGGCAACCTCCCCACCCCTTTCGCCCCCGGCACCTCGCCGCCTCAAGCCCCATTTTTCAACATTACATGGAGTTTCCCCCACCTAGTGGTCTTCCTCGAAACAGTAC
>Ga0179591_1322163_pt1 | contig 10813 bp, 13 predicted proteins | sample CZOMad2_1_08_16f_FD_182891 | JGI IMG/M metagenome (GOLD analysis project Ga0179591, IMG submission 182891) | Vadose zone soil fungal communities from Angelo Coast Range Reserve, California, USA - CZOMad2_1_08_16fungal (PacBio error correction) | ecosystem: Environmental > Terrestrial > Soil >... | reverse complement strand
TTTTTTTGCTTTTTTTTTCTCTTTTTCCTCCCTTTCCTTGTTTTTAAAGAATCTTCCCTTGTAATCCCGTTCCAGGATTCCAACCAATCCAGGGACCCCTCAGTGGTTTTATGGCGAAGGCGTCTTCCTGAAGTATCAGACTCTGGTAATACAGGATCCGTTTTTTTTTTTTGATGTCTCCAGGAGATTTCGCCGATGCTTTTTCACTCCAACATTGCTTCGTTTTGTTTTCCCGATCTTGACTTCTTTTCTGTGTTCGGCCTCCCCCAAACGATTTTCTCCTTTACCCCCTTTTTTGAGCCCGCCCCCCTTTTTCGTCAGGCAACTGTTTCCTTTTTAATTATGGCCCAGCCCCCTCCTTCCCTCCTTGCAGTGATGATGCAGTCCTTTACTTAGCAAGAGAGTTCCTTTTCAGGGTTGCAGCTGTCTTGGACCCCTCCTTTTCCTTTTTTTTTTTTGTCTATTCTTATGGCTTGTCCATTGGTAGCCGGTCCAAGGATCTGAACACACTACGGTCCCCAGGCCAGATACACTGTCCGTCACCCCCCCGATTGTGCCCCCGCTTGTCTTTCCCCTTTCACTAAACTCTCGCCCTTCGTTTTGACCCACTTGGAGTGAGTTTGAATGAAGGACACGGGCAACGCCTTTGTAGATTGACTGTTTTCTTAGGGCCGTACTTTAGGAATCTCACCTTGATCGCTTTTTCTTTCCGGGGTCCTTTTCGTCTTCCCATTTTCCCTCCCCCCCCTCTTCCTGTGATCTCAAAGCTCCACGATGCTTCAACTGTTTGAAATAGCCCTGAGTTCTTTCGTCTGAATAGGACCCGTGCCCCCATCTGGCCCCACCTCCCTTTTCCCCCCTGCTTTTCGGCCAGGCCTCCCCCCCGTCTACAGGATTCTCCCCATTAAGGTGAAGTCATTGATGCTGTCCCATAGTTCATTCGACCAGCACTATTCAGACCAAAGCGGCCCGGTCCTTTTCTTGCCTTCCCGTTTTTCCCCCTGTCCGAAGAAAGGCTGGATTTGGAGAATGAGGCCGAACCCCCCCCGAGCCCGCATTAGTTTATTCTGTACCCCCTACCCCGGTGCCACACAGATAAGCAATATGCTGAATCCCCTTACCACTCAACATCAGCGATACTCTATCTTTTATACCTTCCAATTCCTTTTTTTTTTTTTTTTTTTTAGATCTTCTCCGCCGGAGGTTCTCCCTTGAGCACTTTGTCTGTAGCAGGTATTTTTTTGCTCTTTCGTCCCCCTTTTTAGTTACCCGGCTCCGCGTTTTTTTTGTTTCTTCCTTTTTTTTTTAGGGCTTCCCTTTTTTTTTCTTCAGACTAAATATAGATGAAATGAATTAAATTTAATGGCCCCTTCTTCCCCCGGGCTCTTTTTTTTTTTTTGTTCCCCTCCGTTTCTTTTTAGTAATGATATTGATAGCCCAATTTCACTTAACTGTACTACGCTTTCCTGGAGCGTGGAGCTTGATGGCGTCCCCTTCACCTTGGCATTCCTGATGGGGTCCCCATCCTTTTTCTTTAGTTTTTCCGATCGGCGGAACGCCTCTCCAGTATCTTAGTCGGCTTCATCATTGTCACACATAAACGGCAGGTGAGGAACCATTTCATTTCCCACTGGTGCTCTCCCTCCTCCCTCTTCACTTCTGCCTCAAAGCAGGCCCCAAATTCGATAATCACCGTCGTTCTGGCGTGCGTCATGACCCATCCCACGCAACACTGGTTCTAGAGGCTGTTCTCGACTTCGCCTCCCCCCCCCCTGGCCTGGCAAACATTTGGGAGGAAATGTCCTTGGCCGCTGGGACCGCGGGTTTTTCAGCCCTGCTGTTCTTCCTTCTACACTTAATCCTCAGCCCTCTCAAACCTTGACCCCCCCCCAAGTTCCCCTTTTTACCCACCCTGGAACTGCTGACGATGAAAGATCTCTATGTTAGCACATCCGGTTCCCCCGTTCTTCTTTCGTTGGTTTTTTGCAACCATTATTTCTGGGCTTTTTTTTGAGTCTCCGATTTGGTTCTCCCATGTTTCCTTTTCTTGCCTCAATCCTTTTTGGCCCCGCGAATCCACAAGGGCGAAATTACGCGGCCCGGCAAGGTTCTGCTTCCCCTTCGGTCTTAATCCATAAGCTCCGCCTTCCCCCGGTCCCACCATCGTCCAACATGTTTGATGAAAAGAGGCACTTCCTCACTGTCCCGGCACTTTCCCCCTCCCCCTTGCTTTTTTCCCTGGATTTTTTGCCTCCCTGAAGCAACCGGTCCCCGCTTGCTTTTACATCTCAAGCCAGGTGTGCTCACCTTGAGACGAACTGGAGCTTTCACCCCCCCCATTTTTTTTTTTCCCCCCCCTTAATATGTCGGATAGAGTTCTTATTATGTGGTGTTTCCTTTTGTCTACTGGCAGGTCTTCTGTCTTGTTGAAATATTTTTTCAGGTCTCTTCCTCCCCGCTTGTGGGTCCTTACTGATCTCCTAACAACTCTTCCTCCTCCCCTGGAGTATTACCTAGATGTTCTTCTCTTCTTTTTCTTTTTTTCTCCATTTCCCCTCTTTCCCCCCCAGATTGGCAATAGAACCAAGTCTTGCTGCCCGTACGTAGGGCCTGCCATTCTTCGTCTTTGCTGGATCTTTGGTTTTCTTTTGCGCTTTTTTTGAGTACCCCCTTCTCCCCTCCCCCCCCGTTGGTTTTTTCTTTTTCAATGAATCTTTAGGACTTTTCAGCGTCTACTGCGCGCTGTCGGGTGGGCGCCCCCGAAGTTCCCCCTCAGCTGATATACTTTGTTTGCCATTCCCTTTGATTTGGTCCTTGACAGGCGATTTTCCTTTTTTTTCCTCCGTGATCAGAGCTTCTCATGTTTCCACCCCCGCGCTCGTACCCCCCGATTCTCACATTCCCCCCAACTGTTATGTGATTTCCCCCCTCTTTTGTTCTCCCCCCGCTAAATGCTTCCGGCTGGGATTTGTACCCCCAGCGAATCCCGTATGCGTTGCGGTTCCTTTATCCTCGACGAGACCCTTTCTTCCCTCCTTTCTTGCCCCCCTGCTGTTAACTCTTTTTTTTTTCTCCTATTTTAATACTACTTTCGTTTGTTGTTGTTAGTGTTGTTTTTTGTATCGAGTCTAAAAAAGCGTTAACCCCGCTTTCGGGACGTTGCCCTTTTTCCCTTTTTTTTTCTTTTCTCTTTCCTTGTCCCCCTTTGCTCCGTATAATTCGCTTGGCAGGTTACCAAAATCCCAGGCCTTGGCATATCCTTCGGCCCCCCTCTATCCTTACTTTTTTTATGGTAGGAAGGTTGGAGCTTTGCGGCGGTGGATTTACCTGTTCCTTCTCTCCCCCCCATTCTTTCCCCCTCTTTGCCTGTCCCGTCCCCCCTTGATCCTGGCAGGGCCCCCCCCAGTAGATTTACCTATCAACTCCTGGTCTCGCGGGGCAGGTCGAACAAGTTTTCGCGACTGCAGAACGGCGGATTTCAGTTGAAACTTTTTTGCGTGTCATGTCCTTTTTTCTCCACCCCCCCCTGACGCCCCTCCCCCTGATAAGCGTCCGAAATCCCCCTTGACGGACGACGGTCCCACACTTTCTCCCCCTAGGGCGCGTTTCCCCCTCGGTTTTTGCAGGATTTTTGTTAAGTGTTGATCTCCAGCTCTCTTTGAAGACCTCCTGGGACTACTCTCTAGGTTGTGATGATTTGCAACACTCGACGGGCCTCACTAGTCAAACAGATGGCTTTCCACCATTTGCCGTTGTTTTTGTGTCAGTTTACGCCAGGACCCCCCCCCCCCCCCCCCGTCTCCTGTCCTTTTTAGTATCCAGTCTTTTCAGTTGGAAGTTTTCCCCACATGGTGGTTCCGCTCTGGTAGTTCCGGTTCTAGTGTTCAGGTCAATGGTCACTTCGCTTTTCCTCCGACCCACGGCTTCGATGCCACCTTCTCCCGACAACAGAACGTGGTGATCTCAGGCTATCTTAATCATTTCAGATCTCTTTCATCAACATTGTCCTCTCGTGAAGATGGACGCCCGGAGGGATTTGTTCCTCCCTCCTTATTCAGACTTTGCTCCTTTTCGTTTTGATGAGTAATTGACGTACGCGGAAACGCTTGCGCCGGACACCACCATGTTGCAGTTCTTTCTTCCTCGGTCAGGGAGTTTTTTTGACGAAACTATGTTCTCCCTCCCCCCATCTTATCCCCCTCCCTTGCCCATCCCCCCTTTGATTGATGCCGAGTCCCAGGTACTTCGTCTCCCTCCGGTCCCCCTCTTTCCTGCGTGGCACCGCCGGGGGACGTGGTGTCGGTTCTTGAAGATGGCTTTGGTTTTTTTGTAAAGAGTAGCCAGGCGCCACCTTGCCTATTTCTGCCCCAAAGGCAGGTACCCAGCGCCAAAGATACCCATTGTTTAGGCCCCCAGATTTGCCGCTTCTGGTGATTGCAAGAAAGAACCAGACCCTCCCCGACCCCGCTCCCCCCCTTTTTTGTTTTCCTTCCGCCTTCCCCCCTCACCCTTCACGGTGATGTAGAATGCCTTTGTAGCCGTATCAATCAACCCTCCTTTTCTCAGATAAAGTTTCGCCTTTCCGTCTTTTTTTCCAAATGTGCCCTCCACCAGTCTGGATGTTGTTCTGGCCGTCCCTGATTCCTCCCGCGATGATTGAAGGAATAGCCTCGCCGCCGCGGATCGCCGAACCCTGCTTGGTCCCCGAACAAGCATGTATTCGTTCCTTCACAGCATACGCTCCAAGTCTTTCCCTCCCCCCTTTCCTGTTCTTCCTCCTTGGCTTTTTCTTCCCAAGAGTTAATTAGAACCCCGAACCGATTACGTAAGCTTTCCCTTCCATGGGTACTTTTTCATGTCGTAATTCTTTACTGACGAGATGTGCTCGAGGAACCGCCTAACCCTCTCCCCCCTCCCCTTGGAGATTTTTACAAGCAAAACCCGTGTGAAACTCCCCACTCGACGACTCCCCTGCAGAAATTTCACCGGATATCTATTATATATAAGTTGTTGTTTCTTTCTCAGTCCTTTGACTGATTTTCCCGGAGTTTTGGAAGTTTAGTTCAGTGATTTTTATACCCTTCCCTTGTGGTTTTCCCCGCTCCGCCTCGGTTAGGGCTCTTTTTTTAGTTTTTGACACTACTCCCCCTTTTCTCGGCTTCCTTCGTCCCCTTCCCCCATGGGGAATTGAAATCCGGGCCGATGTCGTGAAGTTTCCTTTTCTCTGACCTCTTTTGCGTCAATACCCTTCTTCCTTCTGGGTGTCGTTTTGTAACTCCCCGTTCCTCTTATGATTCTTGCAGAAAATTGTTCTGGATTTCGGTGTGCCAGCTTTTTTCTAGTCCTGATTCGTCCCCGGCTCGGGTATTTTTCATTCGTTGGCTTTAACCTTCGGATAAGTTACACGGCCAACCGTTTTTCGTCCCCCCATTTTCCTTCTTCCCCTGGCTCTGAAGATGCCGGTGGGGTGGCATTCCCCGCTACTAGACACCCCCGCTAAATACCTTGCTTTTTTTTTTTTTTCCCTTTCCCCCCCTTTTTCTCAAGGGGCCCCCCCTGTGGCTGTGATCGTGCTTTGTCCGACCAGCTCGGCCAATCCTGGTTGGTTGATGATATTGTTTCGCTTGGACCTTCTCCCCTTTTTGTTTCCATCTCCCGATGTTTAGACTAAAAGTTAATCTCCGCCCCCCCCTCTACCGGACCACGTCCCCGGTCCGTGCAAAAGACGCGCTTTTTTTTTCAAGGTCTTTCCCTTCTTCTGGCCTAAGTGCATGTTTTTTTCCTTTCATTTTTCCGTATTGGGCCGTTTATTTCGTTGGTGCTTTTGCCCCCCATGATGATTTGCGGGACCTTCTGACCTTAGGTTGCTGGGCTCCATGGGGTTGCTGTTCTTTGTTCCCCTTCGTTCATTGGCCGTCGAATAAAGCAATGCTTTTTCCGTCGGACCCGGCCGCACAGGTTTCTTTGTTGTGTTCCATCCTCTTCCCCCCCGTTATCATGGCTGCCCCTTCTCCACCTCTCTTCCTCCGTGATTCACGAGGATCTGTCTCTTTTTTTTTCCCCCCATGTCTCTGCTTTCTCCCCCTGCATAACACTAGAGTTGTTTCTTTGAATTTGCCTCGACTGTTTTCGATTACCTAGAGACACGGGCTCCCCCCCCCTCCCTTTTTCTCAGTCATTTTGTCAAGTCCCCATGAGAGTTCCCCCCCCTGGCAAAAATTCAAATGGGTCTCGACAATGTTATCGGTGGTTTGTTTTGTTGTTCCTTTCCTCTTATTTCCTTTCGCAATGTTTTCCCAGTCGCGGATCTAAACACGTTCGTGCTTTCATGATCTTCATCCACCACATCTTCAATTCCTTTTCATGGAGTCTTCCCTCTTCATTCCCTTTCTATCCTTTTTTCCTCATCTTTTGTCCGCCTCTCCCGCTAAAAGTTGAGAAGAAATTGGCTGGCGACTCTTAGGGGAGGGAGGATGTGTTCCGCTGATCTGGTTTGGTTTTGCGTCCAACTCATCCCCCTTTTTTTTCCTCCATCCTTTTTCAGGTTCTTTTTTTTTTTTTTTGGTTTGTCCCCACTCGCGGTTCTTAACCGCTGCGTGTCTCCCAAATTTTTGAAGTTAAGATAGCCGACCCCAATGGGTTCCCCCCTTGACCTGTTCTCTTTTCGACCTGCCCCAAAGGTGCTGATCATGGTTTCATACTGTTGATTTTTTTTTTCCCCCCCAGGTCCCCCCCCTTTCCCAGGGACTGCTCGCCAAGCCGCTACAACCGACGACTCCACCATTCCAGGTATTCTATTTTGAAGCAGTATCGCCTCTCCCATATGCTTTTTTGCCCTAGTCCCTGACCTTGCGCGCGGTCCCTTTCTTTTGAGAGATGTCTCACTCTCCCTTCAAGCGGTTACCCCCTCCTTTTATCCTTCCTTTCAATACTAATCCTTTGTGGTTGATTATATATAAACTCCCTTTCCCTCCCTTTTTTCCCCTTCTCGTTGCTCCTTTTTTATTCGCGTTGCGGTCAAGAAGGGACGGTTATGTTCGCTGGCCCCCAAAATCCCGGCGGCGGGCCGTTCTATTCTTGCGCACCTCGATCCTTACCTTTTTGTTTCAGTTTACGCCGTTGAGCAGTTTTCCAACTTTTCGTGCCGTCCGGACGGTGACCTAATGCTTTTGATCACCAGTTCTCCCCCCCCCTGGGATTCGAGCATTTGTTTCCCGACCAGGGGCATGCACCGTAGATGTCGGATCTTTCCTCTTTTTGGCGCCACTCCCCTTTTTTCATTTGTAGAACAGCGCTGCTCCACGGCTGATGGATCCCGTTAGGTCGCATTTTTTCCCCGCACATTCTTTCCCCCCCCTGCGAACCAGATTCCTCGGGCACGGGACTCTCCGTCTTTCTGCGCAATTGGCTCCTCATCATCTTGTTTTCGATGATGCCCTTTTGATTTTTTTTAGAAGCGATCCCTCCCCTCCCTTATTGACCTCTTTGACGAGTTTTTCTGTCCCCAGGATTCCCCCTAACCCCAGACGCCTCGGCACGGCCCCGTCAACAGCTCTCCGCCCCGCCGACCGTACTCCCGCCTGGTAAACAACCCCCCCCTCTTCGCAGTTTTCCTATTCCCCCCTTCTTTCGTTCTGGAAGGTGACCATGTGGTGCGCATGGTCTCTTAGCCCTGCTTGCTCAGTCTCAGCGCTTGAATCCGAAAAGGCTTTTTGCCTTTCTTACCCCCTCCCCCCCGAAGTCTAGGTGAGTTTGGGTCTCCGGTTCTTTCTTGATCTTTTTAAATCTCGGTCATCCATGGCAGAATATTGGTTTGCCTCTGCCGCCGGAGACTGTTTCCCTGCACAGATTTCCCCCCCCCTCCCCCTTTCCCTTACTGTTATCGATGACTGATTGCCTCCTCCGTGTCCACACCCACGATTGCCGTTCAACCCTTTTACACCATTTGGTCGGCCCTATCGTTCCGCTTTTTTCTCCACTCCCCCTTCCCTCATTTTGTCCAATGCACCAAGAAGATCCAGCACGGAGAAACGGGTATTTGGCCGAGCACTGGATTCCAGAAGAGGCCCCAAGGTCCTGCGTCATTTGGGTTTTCTTTTTTCCCCCCCTCCCTTTGACCGTTTTTTCCCCCTTTTTTGCCCTATTGCTTTAGATGACCTGCACGGCGGAACGCATGATCTTTTGGTTTCCCCCGACTTCACCCCCAGTTTTTGCGGCCCCTCTCCTTTTTTTTTTCGTCCCCCAAACGCTTGCCAGAAGGCGTCCAGCCGCTCCCGGTCCAGTCGACTTTTTTCTGGCCAAAGTTGTTTGCGTGGTATGGTTTTTTCCCCCTTGGCCGCCGCCCCTCCCACTCCCCCCCTGTTCTTTTCTGAAGTTGTAGATCGCGGATAACACATTATACTAGCTCCCTGCCCTTGTCCCGTCTAACCTTCTGCCCAACCGTTGCCGGTGGGGGTTGGCTGCCCAGGTTTTCTGCTTTCAAACCTCCGATTTTGATGGACCCCCAAAAACAAAAACGGAAACCACCGAGCCGCCTGTGGAAGGAAAGAAACCTTGGCTGACTACCCTTTCTTTTCCCCCGCCCCTCATCGCTCCATTCTTTTCGCAACATAGAACCTTGTCAGGGGCGAGCAATTTATTACAACCTCCCCTCTTGAACCCCGCGGCCCGGTCCTGGTAAATGAAGGAAAGGTTTTTGAGTTTTTTTATCCGTTGATCTCTGTCCTCCTGAAACACTAGCCAGACAGAGGCGTGCCAAACGCCCCTTGCACAAAACGATTTTTCCCTCCTAGCCGACGAACAAGGGTGAAGACACCAGCCAGATTTTTCTTTTTTTTTTTCTTTTTCTCTTCCCTTCCCCTTTGTCTTTTTTGACCCTCGATAGATGATGTTCAGGACGTGTCCTCTTCTAGGCGATTGTTGTCCATCAGGTTTCCGTTCGTGGCGTTCCATTGACTTATCCCCTCTTCTTTCCTTTCTTTTTTTCGTTTCAGGCATTCTATCGATCCATATTGATATTTTTCCTCACTGACCTTTCTGCATGGACATTTCCTTGTGTTTTTTTTTTTCCCTTAGTGTTAGGACTGAGTCCTCCCTGACGACCACCTTTTCTTTTTTTCAGACATCCCCTTATTCCCGGGGTGCTAATCTGTTGTCGCTCTTCGGTCTCTGCAGAAGCCAATGGATATCTGGAACCTCCTTTCCCCCCCCTGTTTTCCCGATCCCCTCCTGCCCGTTCATCGGGCTATCCGTAATACATCGCGCTTCTTCTGGAGCCATTTCCCCCGTCCCAAGGTTCGGAACTTCCCCTTCTCCTGTCCTTCTCTTTTCGTTGCCCGGTTTTCCTATAACGATACGGATCAATTGTCTCACCTCACAAGGGCGTGTCTTTCTTTCGCGTTCCCTCCCCAATTCACTGTTTCCTGAAGTTTCTCCTTTTCCCCTTTTATTGTTGTTGGGGGGTGTGTGTGGGGGGGTGGGGGGGGGGTGTGGGTTTTTTGGGGGGGGTTTGTTGGTGTTTTTTGATTTTTTGTAACTTTTTAGGACGCCCTGGCCCCCACCTTGTCCGGCCAATGTCTTTGAAGGGGTGACCGTCTTTTTCAGAACTTTCTTTTCTCCCCCTCCTACCCCCTTTTCTCTAGGCATCGTCAAGGACAGTGAATGACGGTCCAAAGGACTGCTGAAGTTTGATGGCCCCTGGGGCCAGATACTTTCCTCCTTTTCCTTGGCCCTAGGAATCCTTTCCCTTTCTTTTTAAGTGATGTTTCTCTGGCACAATTCTTTATGGGTGCTTTTTACTTCGCCCGTAGTTTTCTGGGTTTCCAGACAGGGTGAATTTTTTTAGTCTTCGTTTTTTCCCCCCTCCCCTCTCCCCCCCTCCTTCTCTTCAGCCGGACCAGGCCGGCGGTTTTCTCTATACCTCTGGTTTCTTCCATCTAATGAGGACTCGGCCCATCGTCCCCCCCTTTTTGTAGGTTCCCCCCCCCTCTCCCCTTTTTTGCCTTAAAGCCAGTTAAAGACTCAACATTTGTCTGCGGTGTACTTTGACCTTCGTGGACATGCGTTCGGATCCCGCGCTGCGTGCCACACCTTTTATTCCCAAGTGCCTTTTTCCCCTCAGAACGTCCCCTTCCTCCAGAAAACATGGCATCAAGGATCGTGCTCTGAATGCTTTCTTGTGGGTTTCCTACTTCGTCTCCGTCAGGAGTTTGTTAGGAGCCACTTGTCTTTTTCCCCGCTGTCCCCCCCGCCCCCTTAGTCTTGGGGGCCAATTATTTTAAACCTCTTCCTTCCTTGTCCTTAGTTTTTTTCCTTCCTTTCCCCCTCTTCGAGATCGACCATCAAGATTGATACTCTCCTTCTTCTACCAGGGTGTCACAGGGGTTCAGGAAGACGCGCCCCTTCGTCTTCCGGATTTCTTTCCTGGCTTTCTATGGGATGCTCTGATGTGTTTCAGAACATGTCTCCCCTTCTTTCCCGCCTTCCCTCTGTTTTTAGCCGTTCTGTTCTGAGCGGTTTTTTTTCCACACTCAAGTTCGAAGTCTCCTACATCTCCCTTTTTTTGTCCATGTCCTGGATCTTGGATGAAGGGAGGAACTTTCCTTTGCTCTATTTCCCCTTTCCCCTTTCCCCCCCGGCCTTCTCCTCCACGGGGCCGATTAACCCCTTTTTTAGCCCCTCAAAGTCAATTCGATTGGCCTCAGGTATGATGGCCGCAGAGGGATCTTTTGTACAGTTGACCCATTCTCTCCGTGTAACCGTTTTTACCTTCTCAGACTTCAAATGGAGTTCCGATCAAGCGGTTAAGCTTTTT
>Ga0179591_1315840_pt1 | contig 10813 bp, 11 predicted proteins | sample CZOMad2_1_08_16f_FD_182891 | JGI IMG/M metagenome (GOLD analysis project Ga0179591, IMG submission 182891) | Vadose zone soil fungal communities from Angelo Coast Range Reserve, California, USA - CZOMad2_1_08_16fungal (PacBio error correction) | ecosystem: Environmental > Terrestrial > Soil >... | reverse complement strand
TTTCTTCTTTTTGAAGTGCTCACAGGGAGATGCATCGGTTTAGAAATTTGGTTTTCTCACCGAGTTGATCTTTCCGTGAAAAACTGAAATTTTTCTTTTTAGCAGTGGGTTTTTTGAACAGCGGACGTTTGGCGGTGATTGGGGCTTCTTGCCAGCTCTTGTTCTTCCCCAAGCCTATGATGACTCCCCCCTTTGACAAAAAGAAGCACCGCGGGTTCCGTTTTGCTTGCTGAAGTTTTCGGATTTGGCTTGGCGGATATATTTCTGTTTTCCTTTGTCTCATAGAGTTCCCGTCGCGACGCTTTTATGTCTTACTTCATCCGCCACACGTCCTTTTTTTTTCGCTAATTCTCCCTTGGCCCCTCCACGTCCCCCAGGTTTTCCAACACCTTTGAGTGAGGCGTGGGGACTTTTTTTTTTCCTTGTTTTTGGGACCTGCACCCCCTTACTTCCCCTCCTCGGGCTTTAGTAACGATCGTAAGAATCCTCGCCTGGAGTGTATGAGATTTATGTGCGGGACTGGTCGTTGTGGTGGTTTCCTTTTTTTTTTTCTTTTTCGATGGAGCTGAATGCTTCCCCTAGAAGCGCTGGGATCACGGATCGTAACTCCGAGGTGCCCTTTGTGCGAACCTTTTGAGTTGGGTTGGCTACGAGGGTCCTTCCGCTTCGGATCAGCCTCCGTGGATGTTCCTTCCCACCTCTCTCGGCCGGGCGATGGCTCCCTTAGGAAAGCTTTTTTTTTTTGACCCCCTGACTGGTGGGCCTTAGGAGGAGCCTGTCTTTTAACCCCTTGCTTTTTTTTGCCTTCTTCGGCAGGATAGACCTCTTCGGCCCTTGGAAAGGGCGCCCTCTTGGAGTTCGATGGGTCTTATCTCGGGTTTCGAACGTTTCTACCCTCTCCCTCCCCTGGTGTGGAACGGCCCGCTTTCGAGTTGACTTCCTTCAAGTGATCCCCCCAGGGTACCGGACTTTTTTTCGTTTTCTCTTCTTTGGCATTCATAGAGTGTGCCGAATTCTTCCCCTTCCTTTTTTTCCCTTCCTGTCACGACTCCTAGTCACCCGACTCTCCACAGGAATGGCGTGACTCGAAGTGTTTCGAATTCCCCGTTCTCGCCTTGTAAGTGGTTATATCCGAACTCCACGTGCGGTGCGTTGTCTCCCTAGTTGTATTCCCGGAGACTAACCCCGTTACGACGGGCCCAGGAATCTCCTTGCATTTGTTTTAAACATACACCTTTTAGGTTCCCCAACTTTTGAAGAGATCAGGAGTCGACTTCCCTGGAGTTTTCCTTTTTTTATGCCGCAATCGCTGTTCCCTTTTGAGGGATTCCCCCCCATTCCCTCCCTTACTGTCGATAGAATGCTTATTTTACAAGAGGTTGACTGACATGTTTCGCATAGATATGATGGTCTCAGAAATATTTTTGACTTCCTGGTTCACCTTAGATAAGCCCTACCCCTTTTGTTTTTTTGAAGGTTGAAGATTGACCTTTCCCCGCTCCTCGCGAGATGAGACTTTGCCAAACCCCCTTTTCCTGCATGAAGGTTTTTTTCTGGTCTTCGCAAATGCATGGCGAGTGTTTTTTTTTATCAGTGGCCGACGTCGGCCATTTTATACCTATTGTCGCTTGATGACTTTTTTCTGTGCTCATGTTGGCTCTGAGCGGGGAAAGTGATCCTTCCGTCTATATCCGATTGAGGCCCTTTCTTCCGTGTGACTACCCCTCAGCCTTGGCCCCCCGCCTTTTCCTGTGGCCAGTCTTCAGCTGATGTTTTCCTCCCCCTCGGTGGATTTCCCGTGTGATCGCGTCTTCGACCACGCCTCCATTTTTATGGTGTACGACGTGTTTTCTGATGCCAGCCCCGCTGTATGACTCAAGCGGATGCTGTTTCCCAACCCTTTGCGCCGGGGTTTCTGTCGAGAACTTTTAGCTCTTTTTTTTAGTTTGGGCGATCCGTCAGGGTTTGTTTTTTTTTTCTCCCTTTGGCAGTGCCGGCTGGCCCCCCTTTTTTCACCATAGGCCCGCTTATGATTTGAAACAGACCACCCCTCCCTGGAATTCTGATCGTTCCTCTCCCCTTGAGGTTTTCCCCAATTTCTTTCCCTTCTGTCTCCCATTATCTCTTCTTCACCCCTTTCTTTGAGAGATAAGTGGGAAGTCCCCCTCCCCCCCTTCTTTGGCCCGGTTTATCTTCCAACCTCAAAGGATCTGCCCCTTTTCTGGAATCGCTCGCAACCTTGCTGTTCGGGCACCCTTACTTTCTCCCTTCAACGGTTCCAGACGGGCACGTCTGTCGACACCCCCCCGCCGACTGCTTTCTCAACCTTCATAAAAAAGTCAGTACACTCCCTACGTGGCTTCAACACACCAGTTTTCTTTCCAGGTTCTCCTTGGAGTCAAGCGTTTCTTTTTCCCTTCCTCCCCCCTTCAACAACCCGAATCTTTCTTTCTCTGGTCGGACGTTGATATTCCTTTTCCCCAAGAAACCTCGTTTCCACAACTGAACGGTTCCCCGGCCCGCACGAAATGGCCTGCCTTGAATCCCCCCAGAAATTATCGACAAGAACCCCAATCGTCTCCCATTGAGATTTCCCCGAAGCTTTCTTGTCAGACGAATCGGGCCCCCCCCACAGGAAAGACCCCACCCTTTCCTCCTCGCAATACATCCTCCATGACTCCGTCGCATGCGTGCCCAAACCCTTCTCCCTAAACTCCTTCCCCGCCTTCATGGAAGACAATGGGACTTTCTGGGCCACACTCTTTTTCTCCAGTCTCGGCAACCTTCGATTTCCTTCGTGACGTCCAAACCCTCAGTTGTTCTCCGACAATCAAGATTTTGCTCCCATGGGCAAACCGCATCTATATCCCTCCCTTTTTGCAAAACGTGAGTGGGAAGACCTCAGCCCCGGTTCCTCACAGAGTATACGGTAAAACTCAATTCTTCCCTGACTCTTTTTCTCGCTTACTCTTGCAGGCACCCCCCAGAGCGGAAGTTTAGTTCCCCATCAGGCGATTCCTTCACCCCCCTGTGCTTGAGAATAAAAGAGTGTTCTCCTTAAAACGCACTTGATCAATCCCCCCCCCCTTTTCTGCTCTCTATGTAGATTCCCGTTTTTTCCCCTTTTTCTCCATTGCGCTTCCGTGGTACGAAACGCGAGAAGATAAATTTGCCACCTCAATTCTCTTTTTTCTTCATAGTTTTTTTCTTCACACTTTCAATCTCATCCCCCGCCCCCCCCTCTTTTTTTCGAGTCTACTCCCCCCCTCTCCTTTACGTACACTGGATCTGACAGGAGATTACACTCCCCACCTTGAGTATCCGTCTACTCTAACATGACCCAGTGACCTCAAGCGAACGATTCCCCCCGGAGCCCTTTCTTAGTCTTAGAAATTGGTGACTAATCACTTTTTTTCTTGACACGCCTCTCCGTCAATTCGGCAAATCCCTTCCCCCTACCCTTTTTGATTCTTGATCTCCTTTTTAAGTTCCATCCCTCCTGCGTTGCTGCCGAGCGGATTTCGTCAAGGCCATCCCCAAACTCACCAATCGGTGATACCCTTTCAACCCTCTTCGCTTCCGCTATTTATTCGATCGTTCTAATCTGTGTTCTTAGGTCAGCATCTCGCCACATACAACAATTCCCACCCCAACACCAATAACCTCCTCAGTTCCACCTAGATCGATTCTCAGATGCATCCCGCCAGAGTAATTAGGACTAACCCTTCCCCCGTTTCTTCATTCCAGTCCAAAAAACCTCCTCTACCCCCCTTCACCCACGATCGCCCTGAGGTGGCGGTAGTACCCATTCCTCAAGTTCCTGGGGTTGTTTTTCTTTTGTGCGGTCTGCGCGCAGCAGTGAACAATCCGTATTTCTCCCCCTTCTTCATGTCAAGTAATTCCATTGACGAGAAATGACTCCGCCCAAATAAATAACCCCCCCCCCATTCCCCTCCAAGAGCGAAGAAACGCTTTTGATGGTTTTTTCCCAGTCGTCATCTTATTCCGCCTCTTTCCTCCGCCATATACACCAGCCCCCCCCCCGCTCACCCCCCTTGATGCAACCCCCATTTTCGTTTTCACCCACCTCGATGATTGTCTTGCCCCCATTAGTCAAGCCCCCTTTTTACTTTTCATTCAGACTAAACTCCCGTCAAATATTCCCTCCTCCTCCTCGTGTTGTTGTTGACTCTCAGCGGGGGTCTTTCCCCTTTTTTTCGTGTCTGAATTTTTTTTCGTAAAAACCCCTTTTTGAATTGATCGTTTTGCTTCGATGTGCCCATTTGCGATTCTTTGGCGTGACAAATTCCCCCCTGTTCTGCACGGTGGGTGGAACTAGGTTTTTTCGTGGATTTTATGGCGGAGGGAAAGAGGCTGTTTAGAGCCCCCAGGAGTCTAGAAGGAGAAACCCCTCCCACCCTCCCCGGGCTGATGGTTTTCGCGCGCTGTTTTTTTCCAGTTGAATGGGGGAAATTTTTTCTCTGTTTTCTATCGTTGTCTCTCCTTCTACTTGATGAGAATCGAGAATGAATTTTTTATGGAACTATGCGCGCGGCCCCCCCAGACCTGTTGTTTTTGGATGAAGAAGACCACGTTTTTGGTCCCCCTCTGCAGTGAGAGTCGGTTCCAGTTTTTTTCAGGGAGGTTTGTGTTGACTGCTGGCAATGGCAAAGAGTTTTTCCACTCCTCTTCTTAGCTGATGACGCCTTTCTTCGTTTTTTCTTCCAGACAGTGCTCTGTTAGTTCGGTGTTGGTGTCTATTTTTATTTTTTGGTATTGGCGATGTTCTCCTTTTTTAAGAAGCACAAAGAGGGCTACCTTCTTGCAAGCGAGCCGTAGCGGGATTCCTCTCATATGTAAACTTTTCGCCTTGGCGCCTTGGGTTGGGTGGGGCTGGTCCCTAACCCCCCATACCTTGATAAGCCCGGCCTTTTCCATTGATCCAACACCTGGAGAGCTAGCCTCGAATGAGTCAGCTCCTTACCTTTCGGTTGGGCGGCCGAGGAGGTTTCCCATCTTCCCTTGGAGCTTTTTTTTTCTTCGGAACCTCGGGAGGACATCTCCTATGTTGGAACGTGTAGAGCTGTTGAATCTTTTGAGGTTGCTCTTGTTCCTTCCGACATTGCCAGTCCTTGGGTGGCTTGAGTCTCGGTTCGTGCCTCCGTTCGTGGCGGGTAACTGAGTGCTCCCTTTTTGCCGCGACTCATGGCAGCTTTGTTTCGATTTTTAAGGGTGAAAGTCCCCCCCAGTTCTTTTCAACCCTCTCGACGAAGGCTGTGACAATGGTACGAAATCATTCTTTGTTTTCTCCTGAATAGCCAAATGTCCCAAGATGGTAGGGTCGATAAACCTTTTTTCCCACTTCCGATGGCGGTGCTTTTCTTTTTTGATCATGCTCGTACGGCGATTTCAGGAAAAACCGGTTGTAGCGCAACTTTTTTCCCAGGACGCTGAAGGGCCAGTACCCCCCTTCTGGTTTGCCCCACTTCATAAGAGTCCAAGTTAGTCCTCCTTTTCGCCGCAAAGGATTTTTCCCCTTTTTTTCTAATAGTCTTGAGGAATGCTTTTTTTCTGTTCTCGACCTGACGGTCTCTTAGGATGAGGAGTTGACTGTTTTTCCGATTATTTTCCCTCTTTCGACCCACTCTATTTATTGATCTCCTAGTTTGTTGAAGGTGGCGTGTGAACTTCACCCCTTTCCCTCTGTGGGAAGGTTTTTTTCGCTCTTTTTTTCTGCGACAAACGCTTTTTCCGATTTTTTTGTCGCTTTCCGACTTTCCTCCTGGTCTGAATGAAGAGGCTTGCTTTTCACTGTCGAAGAAGATGTCCCCCGATTTTTCCTTTTTTTGGTTATGAATGTATTGCTCACTTTCGGACCTTGTTGAGCACGGGTTTTTGAATGAGTCGTTCTCGCGTAAACGTCTGCTTAAATCGCGATCCTTCTTTTTTTCTTGTAGCATCGTTCCAGACGTTCGACGGGATGCAATTTTCTTTTGCCCCTTTTCCGCGGGGAGAAAGTTCGTTCCCCCCGCGTTGGATTTGAACTAGAGCCTTCTCCCTCCCCCCTCTTTCTCCTATGATTTCTGGTCTTTTGCCCCTGAGGTTTCGAGATGCCCCTGACCCTCCTCACTCACCAGGTATGTGTTGCAGTAATCAAACTGGTGTGGCGTGCGCCGGTTTCTTTTTTTTCCCCACTGACTTGTTTCAGCCTCCTCCCCGGGCGTTTGTTTCTCCCGTCTTTCCTTCACCCTTTTTGTTCAGACCAGTCCTTCCCCCTTCATGATGCCGAACCAAGCCGTGGTTCCTTCCTCGGTCCACGGGCGCATCCTTAGCTTGACAAGCCTTCCAAGCGGCCCCTCTGACTTTTTTTTCCTATCTCTCGCGCTTATGTGGTTGCCTATAAAAGGGTTGAATAAGTGTTAGTCCGTCCGTTTTTTCAAGATTTACCACCTCCCCCCTTTTGAGCCCTAAGTCGTATATTGCTCGCCAAAAGCTTAGTTTTCGGGTCTTTCCTCGTTTCTGCGGCGCTTGCAAAAACTGGTTCCAGAGTGCCCTACTTTTTCCCACAACGCCCGAGGATCCCAAAAACCCCCCTTTTCATTACGACTTCTCCTTTTCCATGCTCACCCCAGACTAAACAAACCAGTTTCCGGCCCCCCCAGCTTTATTCTGTTTTCACCGCGGGTTTCCCAACTTTTTACCCGAAATCGTACCCTCCCTCCTCTTCTCTTCAAATCAAACCCCCAGCTTCCCCAAACTGAAAGAACTTTTCGGCCTTTCACGGCCACACAGAAATGGGAACAGACCGTTTCCCCAGTTTTCTCCCTGTTCACCCTCATTCTCGTCACAAGCCCCCGACCCCCCTTTCCTCCTATAGCTCTTACTCTGGTCTTTCCCCTCCCTGCAGCACCCCGTGTGCCAAAGAACTACCATCGAAAATTCCCCAACCCGATAACCGAAGTAGGGGCCCCCGTCCAAACTTAGTTCCTGCCCAAAGCCCGACACGTTTCATAAGAACTTTTCCAGTTCCCTCCTCCCAACTCCGGTCTAACCTCATCTAAGCGTCCCAAAGTTCGGTTTTTCGTGATTCGCCTTCAGCGACTCGGAACCCATTTCCTCTCCCTCCCTCGACCGATTTACCCTTTTTCTCCACGGGCACACTCTCGCAGCAATTCCTTGCCCCTTTTGAGCCCTCACGGGTCTTTCCCCAAAGCCTATTTCGTCAATCTTAGCGCGCAATGCGTTCCCGACTCGCTGATGTTCCCAAACTACTTGTGGCACCATAGTTTCCTTGTGATGTTTCCCATGAAGGCATCAAATACGTTTCCCCTCCCCTCCCGGTTTGGTCGATCCCCCAGCAAATTGTCATTTCCCCCAATCACCGCCCTTTTTGTATCTTATTCAGAGGCTTTCAAAGGAGGGCTCCTTTTCTGGAAGTCGAACCCTCCTTTTTCGCGTAACACTTTTTTTTCCCCCCGCCTTCATGGATGATCTCTTCCAGGAGGCATGTGAAATGAATTCCCCCCCACCACTTAATGATTCGCGTCACTCCCTCCAAGCCATGATAACCTACTTTCCCTCTGGTCACCACATGACTCCACAAAATGAGTTACTATGGCTTAACCCCCTCCCCTTTCCCACAAAGCGCAAACCTATTCCCCCAAACCAAGGGAGCCAGCAAGCTCTCTGAATGTGCACGACCGAACCTGGGAAAAGAATCATTACAGAAACCGTCCCCCCCCGGAAAATACATTAAGAATAATAGCCCGCCCCGCCTCTTCCCCATTTTAAGTCATAAATCCCCCAGGCAGCCCGTTTGCTGGAAAGCGGGATTCAGCATCAAAGGTAACCCCCCACCACCTTCCCCAAATATTTTCGCACTTCCTCCCAGTACCTTTCTTCGATATATGATAGATCAATTATCTGCATTCGTAAGCGGCAAGCAAGCCCCCCCCCACCCCACAATATTCCCACCCAACCCCCCCCCCACAAAACCCCCCACCCCCCCCCCCCCCCCCCCCCCCCCCCCCCCCCCCCCCCCCCCCCCCCCCCCCCCCCCCCCCTACCCTTCCCCCACTGCACATAAATCCAATATTTTTTTTTTAAACGAAGCAGTTAAGCTCGTCAGATACTCCGCACAGTTTCCCCCCTTCCATTGCGGTGCTCCAGCCCCCTCCCAAAAAAAAGTTCCCCACCCTTTCCTCCTGCTTGGCGTTCGTCACGTTCGACGTTTCCGAACAACCAAAAAGGTTCGGTTCGCCTAAAGTTACATCCAGTTCACCTCCCCCTTCGCTTTTTTTTCCATGAAGTAATGAAGATCCTTTTTTCCCTCCGCCAAATACATTAACAAAAGCTCCCCCACATCGCAACTCAGAAGAGGTTGTCCTTCCTTCCTTCTACTTATGTCCATGTTTCCCAGACTCGTTAAATCCCTCCCATCTCAAAACGCTCTGGAAAAACACCCCGCAATCCATTTCGTTTTCAAACTTTCATCGTAGAGATTGTCGAATTCCCCTTTTTTTCTTCTGTTTTCGCACAGGGTTTCGCAAAGACAAACCCGGCCTAACCCCCCCCCCCTTCCCATTCCGTGTTTTGTTTCTCTTTTTTTTGGTATTGACCGGGATGGATCGTATGTTTATTGGTCGAACAACTGAATTCTTGTGTCTTTCAAGGAACAATACGCCTCTCCGGTACCTCCATGGGCTTTTTCCTCGGGTGGGTTGGGCGGTTTTTGTGTGATGTTAGGAGGGAAAGAGGCGTTTTGTGTTTGTTTTTTTTTTTCCTTCTGGAACCGGAGAACAAAACGGCACCCTTCCCCCTCCCCTCCGGGCTGATGCGATTGCGACTGCAGTGTGAATTTGATGGGCTTTTTTGTGAATTTTGGCGCGGCTGAATTATTGACCAGTCTATCCCTTTCGTAGAGCCAACCATGTTTTTTTTTCTTACATGGCGCGAGGTCCGCACAACAATTGGAGATTGATGGAGACCTATCTCCCTTCCGACCGCCAAATGAGCATTTGTTCTTTTTGTTTATTGTTTTTCCAGTTTTTTATTCGGAGATGGTTTTTTTGGCCTTCCCCAAAAAATTGGCACGACGTTAGTTTTTTAGTATGAGGGGTTTTGAGTATGTGATCTTGAAGTCTGATGTCTCGGCCTCTCTAGTAGTCTTTCCGCCCGGTTTTGCCGCGGGTAGTGGTGTTTTTTCTAGGTTGGGGCCTTCACGGGGCTGAAGACCGGAAGGCTTCCCTCAGCACCCCCGAGGGATAAGGATTTTTAGAAACTAGCAGATTTAGCTTCCTCTTTTTTTTGTCAAAGTTTAGAAGGGACTCTGAGTTGGGTGGGGACATTCCTATCCCCCGATTGGCCAGGCAAAACCCTTATTTCCTCTTGGATGAACCGGTCTCTCTTAAGGCTCTCGCCGTGATTTGGCTTTGAAGGCGTTTACTTCGGGGCTTGAAGAGATTCTCCAGATTTTCTTTTTATCTTTTTTAGCAGGCGAAGAAAGCGGGGTTTTCCTTGCTCCGTGTGGGGAATATTGGTATATTATGGTTGCAGCGCTCCTGTTCTCTGTCCCTCTTTCAATCAAAGCCCCCTGACCTCCCCCCGTTTGGACTTTTTCGCGAGTAGAGTGCCCCCTCCGTTCACGTGAGATTGACGAGATGCGCTTTGGCCTCTTCTGAACCTTGTGCAGAGTGTCCTTTCTTTTCCCTCTCTGGTTGAAATAATCAGGTCTTAATACCCCTCTTCTTTATGCATGTCTGGCCACCGTCCCTCCTACTAGAGGTTGCGTTGCACCTTCCCTCCCTAGCCCGCTTGGAAGAAGGTGGTTACTAAGATCCGCACAGTAGGTTTGTGATCAAGGGATCGTTTTTCCTTTCAGGAAACACCCGTTGGTTTTTTACGATTGTGGCCCTAATCTCTTCTTTTTTGAACATCCCTGTCCGCCGGCTTGTTTTACAGATCAAGAGTCAGCGATCTCTTACATCGTCGCGCCTTGAGTTGCTCCTTTCCCCTCTCTTGAGTGCTCTTCTTTACTAGTTTGAAGCAGGGACGCTGCGCTCGGCGTCTTTGATGGGATAACTGTTTCCTTGGGATAGACATAGAGGTTAATTTTGCGTTCTTTTTTCAAAGGCCGAAATCTGTGGCAGTTCCTCTTCGCGCCCTGAGGTAGCAGGATTGTCTCTTGCCTTCTTCCTTTTCTTTAGTTTTTTTTCTGGCTTAGGATGCTTTGTGGTTTGACAGTGGCCGACTCCCCCCCCTTTTGATCAGGACTGTTATTTTAGATGAGGCCTTTTTTTTTCTTGGCTTTGACCTTTTTGTCGCTAGAGAACAGCTCCTTCCTTCCCTAGCCGATCCTCTGTATAGATACTCTCTATGACCTAGTGTTGCAGACCACCGACGCTCCCTTGGTCAGGTTGCCGTGGCCTCGGCTTCCGGTCCCTTTCTTCCCTTTTTGTCCTCCATCGGTTGATGTGGTTTCGCAGTTAAACGCTTTCTTCCGATGAGTCGGGTGTTTCCTTCTTGAATCTTCCCCCCCTCACGCTCTTTTTTTTCTTTAACTCTTGCTGAGGGTGCCGTCACTAAAAGGTTGGTGTTTTCTTTTGGCCGTTTTTCAGTCCATTCCCTGTCCCCGGTTCTTTTCTAGTTGGGCGTGATCATCTTTCTTTTTTTTTAAAGGAGGAGTGCAGTTGAATTTTTCATCGGAACGCTGTCCTCTTTGCCCGTTCCCTATTTGTTCGGCATCTATGCACGATTCGATCCTTCTCTTTTTGTTTTTTTTTTAAATTGAACACCCGGCGAATTCTACCAACTT
>Ga0179591_1290526_pt1 | contig 10813 bp, 15 predicted proteins | sample CZOMad2_1_08_16f_FD_182891 | JGI IMG/M metagenome (GOLD analysis project Ga0179591, IMG submission 182891) | Vadose zone soil fungal communities from Angelo Coast Range Reserve, California, USA - CZOMad2_1_08_16fungal (PacBio error correction) | ecosystem: Environmental > Terrestrial > Soil >... | reverse complement strand
CTCTCGAACACTTTTTTTTCCAGGATGGGTGAGGGTGATCCCCATGGTAACCTTATGAAATAGGAAGGAATACCACTTTTCCTGCGTTTAATTATTTAGAGTCCCCTCTAATCCTACGATTTTTGGAGAAAAGTAAAGTCCCCCTTCCCCGAACATGGGGTTCTTCACCGTCCTCCTATCCGGTAGACTCTGTCCCTCTTCGCCTTCCCTCCCCCGACCCGTTGGAGAAATGTTTTCCCGTTTAGGCAACCCAGCAACACGAATTGGTGTCCTTAGTGCAAGTACTTCATGACAAGTCCTTTCTTTACTATGTTTTCTCACTTCCCTTTTAATCCGGCCTAATCCTTCTCAGTTGGGGAAGCTCCCTCTCTCTCCCCAAGTACCTTTCTGCGCAGTAGCGCTTCCTGAACCCTTGTCTTTTAGATCGCCCTCCTGACCCCAAGTATGTTCGGGGCCCCTTCGGCTGCGTCCATTGTTTAAAAAGAAGCGCGACGTTCCTTTCCCACTTCTCCAGTAGAGACAGTAGTACGCTATTCTCACAGGAGTTGTCTGGGCTGGATTCTCCCCTTTTTGTCCTCCGTATCTTTTCTTCCTTCCTGAAACTCCCCTGAGGATCCTTAGAGAATGCTTATCCATTCTTTTTCAAGCTAAGGCGACTAAAGTACCTGTCCGACCACCCCCTTTTTGCTTACAGCCTCCTTCATACGACCCTCGTTCGTCCCGCCCACTTTTCCACTCCTGCGGTCTTGCGCTTCGGCTCCCAAGACCCCCCCCCCCCATAGTGCTATCAGTTTCCTCATATATGAACTCCCTTAGTAGGAATCCGTGTCATTACTTTTCCCTGACATTTATGGACCCTCTTTCTTTTTTCGCCCTCCTGGTGGCAATCAGTCGCCTCTCGTGCTCTTGGTTAAATTATCACCGACTGATTGTTCTCCCCCAGCTCTTTCTATGTGCGTCCCCCCCAAAAGTACAATCCGTCTTTTCTTCCTTTCGATCCCTCGGACCTGGCAATGTTTAGTCTCTCGCCCTCCTCTTTCTCCTGGACCCCCCTCCCCCTGCCGTTATTGCTTCCGTTTTTGCGTCTCCTGCCGCCCCGTCGTGCCTCTCCCATCCCCCCCCACAGCCCAGCAAAGGGTAAGAACCACTACGTGCGCTCTTGTGAGGGCACGCTTTCCCTGGCCTCCTATCCTAGTTGGGGCACCTCTCCTTTGTCTCCGTTTTAACCGTCCCTCTCTTTTCCAGCGAATTTAAGTTTTTATCTTTAGCGAGGGAACTATTCACTTCCCCTCGTCTTCTGCTTGCGCCCCTGAAATCCCACACTTTGTGCCCACTGCTTCTTTTTTTTTTGACATCAAATCTTTTTTTCCCCCTTTTGCACTTTTTTTCCAGTTAGACTCAGTTCGGCCCTTCGTGATGATGGAATCTTGGCATCCAGATACGTCTTCTCATTTTAGGGTCATTCCTTGGTATCTTTAGTCCCCTTCTTGCACCGTGAGGGTTTCGCTGACTCCTTTATTCATTCCTCAAGCGAGAATCATATTCCCCTGTTAAGACGATCACTACCACTGGGGAGAATGAACGTCGACGCCTCCCCTTCTCCTTTTTCGTGCCAGGCTTCTATCCCCACCCATCCAAGCCCTCCGGCGTTCCTATCTTGCCACTGGAACATTCCCCCCCCACTTAACTGATAGGCGTCCGCGTGTTAGCCCGCATAATCAGATTTGTTTTTGATTACTTTTCTAAGTTCTCTTCCCAAAGCTGTTCACATTGACAGGGTCTCTTCTTCCTCCCTTCCTGGTGGTTTTTTCTCTCTCCCCGTGTCTCGGTCATCCCAAAAGGCTCCCGTCCTCGGCCCCTTCTGCCTTCTGGTTCCCTCCCTTCCCCCTTGTGCCTCGTCCCCATTTTGCCATGTCCCCCTTAAGGTTATAATTTGGACAGTAATTTGAGTTGTTTTTTTATATCGCATTTTTGTCATGCCCTTTCTAATTTGCTTTAGTGAAGTGCCTTACTACGCTTTCCGCCATTGGCATCTTCTTCTTCTGCTTGACGATTAAAACTTAATTTCCCTTCACATGCAAACACCTCTTCTTCCCAGCATACTCAGATAACCCCATTATCACAATCCTCCCTTTAAAAATCGTTCAATTCCCTTGCTCATATTCCACTTTTTCCAAGTTCTCAATATTAACTTACCACCCCCCCACAGTTAAGAGGCAAATTTATGTTCTTTCCGCCTTTCCTCTCCTTCCATTTTTATTTCCTTTTCTCACATGATCTCCTCTCTTTTTTACGTGTCATATTACCTCTTGACCTATATAAAACCAATTTTCATCATTTCCTTTTTTCCGCTTTGACCTCCCTCATTTAGATAACCTTTCCCTGCCAACTTCATGCACTTTTAACACCCAATATAGTAGCTTTTTCATTCTCGGTCGAACAGCCGTCGTAGTAAGTTGTATTTTCAACTTTTCTTTTTCTTTTCTTCTTGGAGACTCCCTACTTGTTGTAACTAACACACTTTCCTTTCATCCCTTTTTAGCAATGTATTGTCCTTTTTTTTTTTTCGTGAATAGTGCTTTCTTAACATTTCCTTCTTTTTTAATTTTACCAGTCTTCTTACTCCAATTCTCCGTTTTCTTATCTTCTCTCACGCTGTTGGAGAACCCCCCTCCCCGGATTTTAGTAAAATATGCCCACCCATTTATCGTTCCCCTCCCCTAAAGCCTGTTCCAATACCTTTCAAAGTAAACTTTTTCTTCTTGCCGTACTAGTATCTGTCTTCTTCTCTCCACCTTTTTCCTCCGAATTGTGGGTCCTTTTCTCCTCCTCCGGCAAGATCACTCCCTTTAAGTTTTACTCGTAATCTTTCGGGGAAGATGGTTCTTATCCCTTTCCCCTATTCCTCCACCCCAGATGATGTGAGGACGTTTCTAAATCATTTAGTCTCACCTTTTTTCACTTCTTGATTAAAAAAGAACTAGCCCTTCTTCTAATAATCATAGTTCGTTCTCCTATCAGCCTTTCCCTTTCCGTCCCATTTTTTCCTATCCAAACTCCCACAACATGAACCGACTTTTCTCCTCCTATTACCTTTCTTTTCTCAGATTTCCGTGATGAAGAGTCAGCCTTTAAAACTGAGAAGCCGGGAGACTCCCGTGCACCTCCCATCCTTTTTTAGTAGATTCTCCTATTTACCCGTTGGGCAGCCTTCCATTCCTTGTCAGCTCTTACTCTTCCCCCACCTAGCCGGGTTCAGTATGTCCTTATTAAATACTGATCTATACAGAGACTGCTTTCCTGACGTAGCCTGACACCAGTTTTTTGAGGTGAATTCCCCTCTCCTTTCGCCCAGTTGGGTCCTTTCTGACGATTTAAACTCTTGTTTTCGGTCTGATCTTGTTGGATTCCCCCTTCTCGGTTTGGGAATGTGGATAACTTGTTCCCCCCCCGTTGGTTAGGCATTTAAGCAATAAAGATTCCGGTCAACGGTCTTTCCTTCCTTGTCCCTAGGGCTCGTTTACGGTTTTTTGGTGACCCCTCACCCCTCCTTCTTGTTGGTAGCTCTTCTCTCTCTTTTTTTCCCCCTAATCTAGTATAGAGGTCGAAGCGCTTAGAAAACTTCCCTTCTTTTTGCGGGGAGCTCCACCCCCCCGGTAAAACCCCCCGATGCCTAAGGGCCTTCCCACAATTGCCTGAGTTCCTTATTTAGTTGTCCGCCTGGAGATACGTGGCTACCCCTTCCCCCTTGACCATTGACCTCACCTGTTGATCCAAAGGCCGTCTCCAACCATCTTCCACCGTCGTCCTTTGACTGCCCCCCCCCACTTTGAGGAAAGTAGCTTATTCCCCTTGGTGTAATTAGTGACAGGTTAATCCGTCCCGCAGGGAGTCGATTTTCTTTTAGCTCACTTTTTCTTGAATCCTTCCCCCCCTCCTTTACCGTGGGGCCCAGAGTCTCTGAGCTCAATATTAGGCTTCTCCCCCTTCTCTCTGGCAGCAAGGGTAATATTTCCTATCCGTTGCGGTCCACGTCGTTTTCCCTTCCTGGGCGTAAGGGTTACAACCCAAGCGGAGAATTCCTTCCCACGGACTCCCTCCTCTCTCCCTAGTCCTCGATTGAAATAAGGTCTATTCTTTTTTTCGTTTTCTTCTCCCAGTGCTCCCGCTGGACCGGCTGTAGTCCTGCGACAAGCTTGAGATTAGAAGTCCTGGCCCCTTCCCCTTTGCTGTCCTTTAACCGCTCCTTTTTTTAAGATGATTTACCTAAAGAACGCCCTGGGGTCTTACTCCTCCTTCCACGTACTACTCAAACATACTTTTCCCGCACCGGTCGATTCTTCCGTCGTATTCGTGCCCGGTCTTTGATCAACCGTTGCGATCGGTGAGACATATAAATACTTCGTCGCCTCCTGCCAAATGTCCTCCTATTATGTCAGTTTACCCCACTTGGCTTTTTCTGACCTTACATGGCCTTCACCTTCAGCCCTTGATGCATGAGATTTCGTTACAATCCTCCATAAGGCGAATTGTGTTCACTCCTTTCTCTGACTATTTTTGAGTCCAATTCCTCCTTTTCCCTTATTCATATGTAGATAAGGTCTTACCATCCTTACTTTTTTGCGCCTTTCTCATCCGAGTTTCCCTCCCTGACACCCACATATACTTCGAGTAAAGTTGGTTGAGAATATCCTCCAATTATTTCCTTTCTACAAATTTTCCCCCCCCCCAACCGCCCCACTCCCCCTTCTCCGTTCTCTGCGTGTCTTTTTCCCCCGAGCTTAACCTGTTCTATATGTTTCCCCACTGACAACTTCCTTTTCAGTATTGGTAAGTCATTATAGGGGAACGGAGCAGTTTTCCTTTTTTCTTCTTTTAGAAGTTTATTGATCTTTTTCTTCCCCCTCTACCTCCTCCTTCCTTTCGTCCCCCTGAATTCCCCCCGTCTTGATAGTTACTAACCATATGACTTACCTTTATGCACCAATTTCGTACTTTGTTTGTCTCTATTTTAATTTTCGTTCAAGGAGTGGTGAGATTAAATAGTGGATCCTTTTACTTAGTCTCTTTTAGTATCTTTTGTTCGCAGTGCAGGGGGTTCTCTTTCGTCCCCCCTGTCTGGCCTTTTCTTATTTGGTTTGTAGTTCCTTTCCCTTTTCTTTCTTATAATTCTACCTCATCCTCTGCCAAGGTTTAACCTAGTCCCCCCATCCAACTGTGAGAAGGCAGATCTTCTCCGTTTCCTTCCCCCAGTCAGCCCCCACCCACCTCCAATTCCGTTAGTCACACTTCTTGCCCCTTCCTTCCATGTCACATAACCTCTTCTTCCCCTTGTGTTTCCCCTTGTATCGCCAGCTTCCTGCCCTACCTTTTTTTCTTTTTTTGGTTTTCCAAGCTACGTGATCTTTGACGGTTCCTTTTCTCTTTTTCTTTCCTCCTCCTTTCCTTGTTGTGTTTTTTTTAAGCGACCCTTTTAGAGGCTTCTCCTCTCTCTTCCTCTCTACGTACCCCGTAGCTGATATACCCGCGTCCCCCTGGTTATCGATGTCTCTTGTTCAAATTTTACTAACGGAATTTGATTTTTGTTTATATGAACCCGTGATGCTTAGAACGTTTCATTTTTTCCTACCGTAGTTCCCTTTTCATTGATTGCTGTTCCCTTTTTTCTCACCATTAATTAGTAAGCTCACCCCCACTCCTCTTCAGCTAACCAAAGGTCCGCAGAAACCATACTTAAACTATCAGGCCTTACATAACTGCCTTTTCCCCCTTTTACCCCGTCAAATCACATCTACCCTTTCCCCACCCCCCTCCCATTGGACCTAATTTTCTTTACATTCTATTTCCCCCTAGCCCTCCTGTTTTTCAGTGGCGACAAGACGAAAGAATTATAGTATAGAATATCCTTTCATTTTTCTCCCTCAACCTTCGACCCTTTCTCTTTTTTTCGCGTTACCTCCTTATAGCTTCTTACAATAACCTTATGATGTCACATATATTTCCCTGTTTGACCCCTTTGAAGTATCCTTAATCGAGGTTACACGCGCGCTTAGTCATGGTTTTCCTTGTCTTGGGGTTGTTGACGGTGTCCCCTTTCATAAGTTTTTTTAGTCTCCCCACTTTCTTCACTCCCGTAGCCTTGAGTCGTTCGACCATATGTTTTCCGCGAAATGTCGAAACATTTCCCTGGTGAGTAAAAGGAAGAAAATTTATACGGCCCCACTTACTTTTCAGTTTACCTCCCCCCCCTTCTTCGCGACCCTGTGCGTAACCCTTTCTCCTGATTCGGGTCACGACTCCCCCCCCTTCTCACGTTCCTCATCCTCCTTCGTCTCACCCTCGGAACTTCAGTAAGCTTTTACCTTCGGAGGCCCTCTTTCTTGGACATGATCTAGTCGCACTATTAGAACGATGACTCCTTCACCGATCCCTCTTTCTTCCTCGAATTTGAATCCCTCTCTTTTCTCTTTCGATGTCCTCCCACCCCCCTCTCTTTTTTTTGTGTCGTTCTAAATCATTCGCGCTCCTTCACAGATAGTGATACCAAGGAAGAGTCCCGTCGTCTAAGCTCCTCCTCGTTTTTCCTTCCCTCCTGTTTCAAAAGGATTTTCGATACTCCCCCCCCCAAAATGCTCCTTCCCCCTTGTCAATGTTGTACTCGAGTGTCTCCCCTTTGGCCTAGCAAGATGTTTTTGGACCTTGAAGGCGGGTCCCCGCCAGGCTTTTTTTTTATGTACGATAGCCCTCCTTTCCCCTGTTCTTGAAATTGATCCGGCATTTCTCTTTTATCTCCCCTCTTCCCACCCGTAGAGGCGTCGATGGCTTACCTGCCAGCTCCTAAGAAAATCGTGGTTGGCCTGGTAACCGTTCCGCATTGACACCCAGTTCGTTGTCGGGTTGCTACTAACGTGCCCCCTTTTTTCGGGATACCCCCCCCCCCCCCCCCCCCCCCGGGTCCCCGAGTTACCGCTGGTTTTCTGCGGAGAGAGGCCTGATTCCCCCCCCAGGTGCGGTCCCATTTTGAATGTAGCGGTTTTCCCAGCGTCTGGCTGACCTCTAAATAAGTATCCATCCTTCCCCCCTTTCTTGTTGACGGCAGAGGGACATTGCCTTTTACCGGTTTCTTTTTTTTTAAAGCCCCCCCCCCAACCACCCAAGCCTTCTGGTGTGACTAGCGGCTTCCTCTCTATATGGTGCCCGTTTTTTTTTTGTCTCTCTCTCGAAGATAGAACCCCCCCCCCTTCTGGTGGGACATCCCCCAAACCCTTTTCAACCGCGTCCTGGCAATAACTTTTTTCCCGGGAGAACTTATAGGGCACGCTCACGCCGGGCGCTTTCAGGGGAGAGTTTTCCCCTGTATCACAGGAAAAGGAACGAAAAGGTGGAGCACCTGCCGCTATCCTTCAACAGACTGCCCCCCTTTCTTAGACGAAAAAAACGTTGGCTGAACCTTTTATGCCCAAAGAAGGTTTTCTTCTGGAAACGTTTCCTCCCCGCTGGGACTCTCTCTTTTTTAGTCGCTCACGTATGGAATCCGGCCAGAGTCTTTGTGAAGGGGGGGACATCGCCCCGAGAGCGCCCCAAATTCTCCTTTCCGGCGCAAGTAGCGCTTGCCAGCACCGTGGTCGTTTCTTTTTTTTGTGCGTTTGATCTCCGAAAGGGTCGGGCCAGTCGGCTATTCCCAGGTTGTCCCCTTTTCCCCTAGTGAGCAGGAATTTGCCCCCCTAGACGAGAGTATTACGATTGACACGTATTTTTTTTAGTTCCCTCTTTGGTGGGTTTTTTATCGATAGGTGACGGGTCCGTTTTTCGTCCTTTAACCGCCCCCTTCTTTTAGCTCGGTCGTCCCTGCTTGTTTCAATCGGCGGTTTCCTTCTATTGTCTCCACCGAGGCCCCCCAAAATCTCTGTTTTTTCCGAATCAACGTAATACGCAACATTGGGTCCCCCAACCTTTTTGCTACTTTTTTCTTCCGTGCCCAGTCGCCTTCTTCAACTCCCCCCCCCCAATTGTGCGATCAGCGAGGACTAAGATAATATGAAACCTGAGCGGTTGCCATTTCCCCTTACGGAAGACAGTCTGTTCAATGGGGTTTTTGTTCCACTCCCATGGCGTGCCACCCCATGGTCAGGAGTATCGTTTGGTCCCTAAATATTTTCATTTATGTTCTACTAAGGGTCTAGTCAAACTTCACTAACTTTCCCTTTACGCATCCCCTCCTTTGAAGCCGGATGGTTTACCCTTTTCCCTCCGCCCTGTATTTTCGAACGACCACACACTAAGGCGCATGATTCCGCCCAAGGACGGAGAAGAAAACCCCCTCCCCCCTCAACCGTTGCACCCCCCCCCCCCCCCCCTTTTGCTAGTGCTGAGCTTTTCGCCCATCTCTTAAATTCCTCTATGGTTCTCCCTTTTTTCCACTCCAACATTCCTTTGACTTCTCCTTATTGGTACTTCTTACAGCGAAAAGAAATAAACTTTTCTCTTTAGATCTTAGGATTCTCTTCCCCCCTTCTCAACTTGTCTCTCTCGCCTGTCCATAACCAGTCGAATTATAACTCTTCTTTCCCCCTCAAATTTCACAATGTCCGCCCTTTTGTGCCCATTTTAGAGATTTTGAAAAGGAGCAACCTATTGGTCCGATTCTTCTCATCTTTCCTTATTTTGTTCGTATATATCTTTCAACATGTCCTCCTCAAGTTGTTTTCTATCCTTCCTTCCTTTCTAATGTCAATCTCCGTATTACCCCTCCCTTTTACCTCCCCGTCCAAGCAAATAAGTTTTAATTCCACTCGATCTACCAACCCCCAAATTAAGTGGTTCCAAAAAAATGAATGGACATGCCCAAAATATTTTTTTTGTGCTTATCCCTCTAAGCATGCAGGTTCCCTTTTATCTCCTGATATGTCCCCCTCCTTCTTTTGCTCTCCCTAGACAAGATCTCTTTCCTTCCTTCCCCCCTTTTTTGTTTTTGATCTCTTCCCCTGTCTATTTTTGTTTGGTTTTTTCCTCCCAAAGTCTTCTTGATTACACTTCTCTCACCTTAATCCCTGCAACCCTATATTTTTTTTGCCTATTCCCCGCGGACACAGCATTTTTTTTTTCCATGTCCATTCCTTTTTTCAATCCAGGTTTTTCTTTCCCCCTTGCTTTAATTTTGCGGGTTTCTATCGCCTTTCATCCCGTCAGACCGGATTCTTCTCTTTCATTATAAAATTTACTAATTATTTAAGTCCATTTGCATCTGAGCTTCCAGAAATTTAAATTCTCACCACCCAAGACCTTATTTTAGACATTGAATTTTAACCCCCCCTCCAACCACCTCCCCCTCTCAATATAAGACTCTCCCTTAATATTTCAATTCGTACCCCCCCTTCTAGTACCCCTCCTTAACTAACTTTTTTTAAAACAACGAAACTTTTTTTTCATAATTATTACTCCATATTGTCTCCTTCCCTTCTGTTCTTTCAGTGTTGTCAAAGAGTCCATCCTGCTTCATAGTTTGATCTCAACTCTTCATCTTCAACTAAAATGAGACATTTATCTTTTTCGCGGTTAACTCTTCCTCCTTACTTTTCCCTTTTCTTGATCCCCGTATTTCCCCCTTTGCAACACCAGAGTCTTCTGTTACATGTCCTGGGTTTCAACTACAAGCAGCGCCACGTTAGATTTGTCTGAAAACTTGTCTTGTGTTTTTGTTGAAGGGGCTCTCCACTAAGTGCGCAGGTTCTTTCCCACCACGTTTCCTTCCCACTCATAGGTGATGTTTCGCCCCTTCGTTCGTTTTCTATTTCCGCCAACATTTCGGTTAGTCTTCTTCTACCTGATTCTACGAGGACATCGTATTTTGACTCTCGTTTGCGTAATCCTTCTTGGAGACAAACCTCCCTGATGAGTTTTTACAATATAACTCCCCCCGTCCCTCCTTTTTAGCTGGTCTTCCGAACCGTGGGTACTTCAAATTCGTACAGACTGGAATAGGCGCAATCGTATTTATATGATCTGATCCCCTCTTATACGCCCAGTATGGGGTGGTTTCTTTAGTTCCTCCCGGCCGATCTCTTCTTTTCCCGCCATTGGGAGTACGCAACTTTCTTGATTCTTCGCGCCATGCCACCCCGAGATGTTTTTCGGCCGTTCAGGCCGTTTCACGGAGCCCCCCCCGGTTAACCTTGATCCCACGCAGGGCCGATAATTCCCTTCCCTTTCCCCCTTTCGCCGTCATAAGCAGGGCCCCCCCTGAAAACAAAAAAACCGTTTTTCATCAAGTTCCTAAAAAGGATGTACCGACTTTCGCCTCGATTCATCTTCTCTCTGTCTTTTTGGGTCCGAAGTCTTACCCTCTTTTTTTCCCCCCCCCGGGTAAGCAGGTCCCTCTCCCGACGTGCCCGCCAAGGTTTCGCTCTTCCTTGCTCCTCCTCTAATGCCTTCCCTTCGGGTGAGATCTAGCTGCCCCACAACTGGTTTTTTTTGTACACAGGACGTAGATGATTATTCACCTCCTGAGCTAGAATTCTCTTTTCTCCCTCTTGGTACTGGTAACTTTCATCCTTGACCCTCACCCTTGTGGTGGGGGTTGCCTCTCGACGGTGCACCCCAACCTTGGGGTTTTGGTGCACTGCGCGAGGGAATGGGTCGTCTATTTCCCTCTTTAACCCTTTCCCCCGTTCCATGGTTTTTAGCCCCTTTTCCCCTCGTCGTCCACGGTCTCTTGACTCTCCTAAAAGTATACCTGGGTCCCAGGGAGGCTTCCTTTTTCGAGGTGGAACTAGAGGTTACCGTGGTTGGGGGATAACCTCCCCAGCCTTTCGTG
>Ga0179591_1367283_pt1 | contig 10814 bp, 7 predicted proteins | sample CZOMad2_1_08_16f_FD_182891 | JGI IMG/M metagenome (GOLD analysis project Ga0179591, IMG submission 182891) | Vadose zone soil fungal communities from Angelo Coast Range Reserve, California, USA - CZOMad2_1_08_16fungal (PacBio error correction) | ecosystem: Environmental > Terrestrial > Soil >... | reverse complement strand
CTCCTTTTGAGTCGACAGGGAACTCGCCCTTTTTTTTTAATCACCGCGGGTCCTCCTTTCGTAAGGTTTCAGCCCGAGGCGCGGAGATGCCTACGTTGCGCTCCCGGTCCGGGACCGATTTCTGCTCCGACTCCCCAAAGACTTCTCCTCCTTCGGACCCCCCGACGTAGCTCGAGCTTTTTTTCTTTCTGAGCTCAACCTCTTTTTCCGTGGCCCCCTTTCTCCCCTAACGTACATTCTTCGATCACAATTTCGAGACTTAGGGAGTTACCGCGTGGTTCTTGGAAGTCTCTCTTTGCCTAAAGCACGCCCGTCTTTCTCTTTCTCCTTCCCCCCCTGAATCACACATTGTGCTTTGACAACGTCTCCTTTATTGTTTCAGAAGTGTTCATGCCGCCCCACGATGTCCTCTTCAAAGTCCCGCCGCTCTCTAAAGACTTCTTGCATTTTCTACTACTCTGTTAACGGAGACGGTGCCTCGTAGCCACGTACCCACCAGAGGTGTTCCCGGACGATGCCCTTTTCTGCCCCCCTTTCCCTCTACACCTTAGACCTTCTGTCCTTTTTTCCAATTTTTTTTCGCCCAACATCTGGCCTCCCTCTTTTCTCGGTTTATCTCGTTTACTTTCTCGTTTTTCCCATTGCCCCTTCACGTGGATTTTGTCTTCCTTCTCGAGTTCACGACACCTTTCTGGATCCGAATCGCCGTCAAATCCCACTGATTTAGCGTGACAAACCCTCACGCCATTCTCCCCTTAACCCCCGTGCGCCATAGATTCGTTCTTAGCGCTTCGGGAACTCCACCGACCGCATGCGCAGAAGTTTACCCTTTCATGTCCCAGAGCGGTCTTCTCTTCCCTTTTTCGCTCGTATTTGAACTGCGGATCTCGGAACTTTGAAAGCAAGCCAGCCCTGGCGTTTCTGACATTTTTTTTTCACGACACGAGCTCAGTAGGCGAAAATGATTACCCCTCTCTTTTGGTCCTCTTTCGTGGAGTCTCCTTCCCCCTTCTAGTATGAGGAAAGTATTAGTTTTTCCCCTCCACAGACTATAATTTCATCATTGTTGGCTGGTCGGCAGGAGTTCCGTGGGCTCTGAGGATTCTGAACCTTTTCTACGAAGGTCCCATTGTCTATAGACTTCAACCTTCAGGGAATGACCTGCGGATTTCTCTCCAAGCTCCCGTATACGACTTGTGAGACTCTCTTTTTTTTTTCATGGGCTGTGATCAGTCATCCCCCCCAAATTAGATTTTGCCCTTTTTCCCGTTCTCCACCAAAGATGAACCGAAACGATTTTCATAAAATAATTACCCTGGACTCACGCTTCCTTTTCTTTTCTTTTCTTTTTCTATTAGTTTCCGTTTAGTGTTTTGGTTCCTGGGATTAGATTCCTACAGAACCGGTCGAGAAGACCCACTCCCCCAGGCTTTCTTGAGACAACGCACCTCCTCTGTTTCTTAGGGTTGTGTTTTCTGATTCTTCTTAGTCCTTTCCAGCGTCTTCCCTCTCGACCACCTCATTTCCGGTCAGGAGATACTGTTTTTCTTCTCCCCCATATTCTCAAGATCAATATTGAATTTTTTTTAATAGTGGTGGGCTTGCACCTTTACATATATAGCTTCTCATTTCATATATTTTGAATTACTCTTTCATTTGGTAGCGGCAGAATGAAGGACTTGGCGTGCCGTCGGCCAAAAAGAAGTTGGGGGATCGCTGCTCGTCTATCCAGTAAATCTATAATACCTCTTTTCCCTTTCGTAAAAACCGGCCCACCCCACGCGACGGGGCGTTCCCGAATGCATTTCTCAGAGGCGGCTATAGTCGATCTTCCTTCCCCCTCATACCTCCGATCCCTTCTGTACAGGGGAAGGACACATTCAGCCTCCGGCCAAGAGTCTCGTCTTGAAAGACCCTTTCCTCTGAGTACGACCTTCCGCCCAGCATTATCTATGGTTGTGGACCTCAGAAGGGAACATTTTCCGCAGTAGACGCATTCCCCCCTCTTCCTTTGATTATAAGCCCCTTTTTCGGCCATGAAGCACGTCCGCTTAGAAGGTCCCATCGCCTAAGAATCGATCCGGCTTGCGAAATGGGGTTCTTCTTCTCTCCTTCTGAGGGAACTAGCGAGGCTTACTGTATCGGATGTCGTACTGTTGTTAGCAATTGCCTGACTTTCTCGGCCAAAGCACTGACGTTTCCTTAGGCTAAGCTTCGATTTTCTTCCAAAGGTCACCGCATCCTGTTGATGAGTTGAGGTCGGCAAAGTTCGCCAGCTCCCCAGTCTGGAAGTGTTACTCCTGGCAAGTGGGTCATATGTTCAGGCATCTGATTATATGGGATTCGCGAATTCCCTATTTATATTTTAGTCAAATATCTTGACTTTTCGTCGGGTCTTGAAAAAGAAGGGAGGCCTCCTCAGGACTGAGTTACAATTTTGAAGGATTGCATGGATTTCCATATTGAGAAATTTCGAATTCTCTTTCTGAGTAGGATTTATGATCGATCTTGAGGATCCGGAGGTCCCGGAACCACACTTTTCTTCCCGCTTTTCCCAAAATCGTTCTTTCGGGGATATTTTAACACTTCTGAGCTTCTTGCTTTCTTTTCCTCCCCAATGGAGACCCCTTTTGAGCGGCCCCTGATATCTTAGTAGTCCATCACCCAAGGCAACGGTGAGGAACATTCTTCCGGAATCATTATTTTTTGGTTTTCTCATTGTTGTAATTTTCAATTTGAACGTCTCCCACTCGAAGACACCCCAAGGTCCGCTCCCCCTTTTTTGTTCCTGTTTCTATAGGAGGCCTTTTTTTTGCGTCTTATGATAGCTCGCTCTGTGGCATCCGACTGGACCTTTCATTGGTATCTGTTTTTTGCTCAGCGGTGTATTTGACTTGATGATCAAACCCCACCTTCTCTTCAAAGCAAGATCTTTATTTCTGAACCGACGGACCCCTTTGCCAGACTATTGCTCAATATCTTCTCGATGGGTTTGAAAAGTCTCTTCTTTTCTTCCCGGAGGCGCTCTAGTTGTTGGTCGGGGGTCTTCCGGTTGTGTTCTCCCCATCTCGTCGGCCGAATTGCCGCTTCGCTTCTCCAGTCCGTTTTGATACGCCGCGGATCACTATCTGCCTAAGCCTTTTCTACCTCGGCTTTGAGCCCTTCGTCAGGGTGTTGTTGAATTCTGCGTCTTCCCCGCGCTTCAGAGACTAAGGACCGCAATGGATAGACTTTCCGGGGCCCCCTTCCTCGGTGGTTTTGGCTTCCGCCTTCGAAGAGTGTTGATTTGAAAACGCCACCCGAAGTCAACCTTCTGGGCGCCGTCTCCCTCAAGTGAAACGCCCTTTCCTCCGGTAGGCGCGTCTTGGCTCGTCTTCCATAAGCCCGTCTCTTAAATGCTCAAAAGCAGGATCGCGTTGCTCTCTTTCTTGTGTTCTCGATCCTTTGTGACAGGGACAGCGGTTCAAATCTTTGTTCGCCGAGCCCGACGAGCTCTCTAGGTTTCACCGGCTGACCGGGTCCCGCTGTTTTTTTACACGTCGGCAAGCTAAGCAATTTCTTTGCGATGACGTTCTCAGTCAACCCCCCGTGTTGGCGGACCGCTTCCCCTGAGACGTCCCTCCCCTTTTTGCTACCTTTTCACGTCTATCCCCTTTATCCGCGTTCTCTCTCCTATTTCTTGGCGTAAATAAACATTTCAATTTTCCTCCTCTCCTACTGCGCGAGGGAGAGGCGCGCTCTTGTGGAGTAGGTATTTATCGCGCTTTTCCCCCCGGAGCCCTCCCTTCGGTCGGGGACAGCGACCAGAGCAATGTTTCTCGTCAGAGCCAAGCTCGTTCGCATCTACACTTTTCTGGGAAGCTTTCACTTCCACACTCGTATCACCGCGGCGCGCTATCTTCCAATGGTTGACGCCCTTCGAGCCCGTAGCTGCCTAAGGATGGGTTTTAATCTTCTCCACACCTACACGTCGCGATCGATCCAGAATCGTACAGCTCCCATTTGGGTCTTGTCCCTCGATCTGCGCATCGACCTTTTCCCTCACCAGATGAAGCCTTCTACAGGGTCTCGGCGGGCGTCAGTCTGGTCGTCTCTCAGGTGTTTTTTCTCCCCCACAGCCCGACGCAACCCACCCGTCCCTATTTTTCTTTTCTCACCGACCTTTGTTCCCCTCGACGGCTAATCTCTCCTCCGGGACCGCAATTTCGTCCTAGACTGCCCCCTCCCCCATGACAGCTCGTTTCAGGTTCAACGTCACCCAGCTCTCCTGAAGTAGTGGTTAAAAGTTGGTGCGGTGATCGACATGCTCGCCGCGCAGACGACACCTCCTCCGTCCGATCCGTGGCATTGGAGGCGATCCCTCCACTCCACAGTTGCTGCCCTCGAAGCCCTTGACAGACCTGGATGGGCAAGATCCGCCTTCTTGAACTTCCCCTTCTTACAGACATCCAGGGCATCTTTCCGAGGGGCCATGTTCCTCACCCAGAGATATTTCCTCTTATGAGCGGCTTTTACTTTCAGACGGTTTAGTCGGCGAAACGGTTTTTTTCCGAATCAGCCTCCCCCCCTTTAGTGGGAACTTAACTTTCGACCATACGATGGACCTCTTCTTTGGGTGTTCAACTGAGGCACGCGCGAATTGTCGCTTGACCTTCCTCCTCGAGATTACGACGGTTGTCTTTCTCAACACGTTTTTACAGCCCGGAAACCGTACCTCTCGTTAGGTTTGGCGCCGCCTTAACCGGCCTTCCTCGATCTGCATGCCTATATGTATACCCTTTTTTCTTAGCATGAGCTCTTTTAAGGCCTACCCTCTGCCAGTTATGATTCTTCTGGCTCCAGTCATCCTCGTACCTGCGTCCGACGAGGACTGCGTCCCCTCTACGCTTTTCGGCGAGTTACGGATTTCTTTTCCCTGTGCTTGGGGTTGCATCCTATCCCGATTAGAGCGTTTTTCCGTCGCTGCATTCGGCCCCCGGAGCCAGGACCTTTGTTCACAAGGAGGGTTCTCGGCAGAACTCTGTTTTTAATCATTCTAGAGTCCAGACCAGTCCCGTCGGCCTTTTTCCTCCGGCAGCTCTCCCCCATGCCTGAATTCGACCTCTCCCTTTTTTTAAATGTAGGTTCGGTGAGCCCCCCGATAATAATGAGCCCTTAAAGTTACCACCAGAGGTTACCAGCCTTATCCAAATCTCTTTTCCCTTATTCCGATCTAGCCTGGGATTTCTCCTTCCTTGGTTGGGCGAGACGCTTTGAGATACCTGCCTTTTCAACCCCGCCCCGCGCCCACCCCCCCCCCCCACTATTTCGGTCTTCCTCCGAGCCAGTCTTGTGTATTACACCTTTCAGGACTTCCCCCGGTACATCGTCCACCCCCCCCCACAACGACTCCCCCCGTCAAATCTACCCTTAACCATTTCCGAGGGAGATTCTCTTTTTTTAATGATCTTTCTTGCCTGGTATGCGCGGGAGGGCTGGGGGATTTTGACCAGTGAAGCGTGATCGAGGAATCAGCCCAACTCTTTTCCCCCGCTACCGGTATCCCTTCGCTCCAGATCCCTGGTTCTTAGCTTTGCAGCCCTTCGCCCCCCAAAGTCCTGGGCTTAGAAACACCCAATGTGCGTCAGAAGCGCTTTCGTTGCGACCAATCTTTTCTATCTGACCCTCCACTTCCCCTTCCCTTCATGCCGTCAAAAAACGCTGCCTGATTCCTCCGACGATTTGGTGATTTGTTTCCGGTGTATAATACATCCCACCGAAGTTGAACCTAAAAGGGCCTCCTCTTTCAAAGACCAGGTCCAGTCCGAAATATGTCAGATTTTGCCGATTTCCGGTACACCGCTAAGCCCCTCCCCGAATCTCCGGTCCGCGGGACTTCCCTCCGCCCCCTCCCGACATCGAGTGGACGATATAAAGCTTTTTTGCCAATGCTTCTGCGCGCCTCGTGATGTCTGGAAGTACATCGATGCATCTATGGACCTGAGTGGCCTTGTCCCTTCCGTTAAAGGACACAGGCGCTTGTTTTAGCGGCGAGGCCGAGGATGGGTGACCTTGACGCCCACTCTGCAAATCACCTATTTTTACCCCCCAAAAAAGACGAGTTCGCCTTTGCCAGTTTCAAAAGGACTCTCACGTGAACACCTGGTCCACTTTATCGTTTTGCTCTATTTTCAAAATTTTCGTCTTATCATTAGCTCTGGTTACCCCGGTTAGAAACGCCTCCTCCCTTGAGTACCCTCCTTCCGAGTTTAGCTTGCGCGGCACTGCTGAGTTAGCCTGATGAGTGCCCCCTTTGGAGGACCTGCGTGAGCTTCCCTTCTAATGCATTTGACATTCATTACCCCTTCGTAACATCGGCTGTATGGACCTTGATTGTTGCTGTTTTTTTTAAAAAGTCCTTGGGAGTTCCGATCCCTTCTTCATTTTTCTAATCAGACCGCTTTGACTGGATCTTCTTCGACTTTTTTTTCTTTTTTCTTTTCTCTTTTCTTTGTTTTTGAACTTAGGAATGGAGGTCCGTATCACGTCTCAAGGGTCGCCTTTGCATCTAGCTCAGTTTTGCCTCTGTGCACGACCGTGTGATACTTTTATTTTTGCTGTCGGTTATGGACCTCCGGAAGTTCCCTGTCCCAAGCCGCTGTGATCTGACCTTCCTTCTTCTTTCTCCTAGCCTCGGGCTCGACCTCTCATGAGGGCGTTTCGAGGATCACCGCGTCCCGGGACGTTGTTTCCGAATCTGATTCTTCTCCTTACTGTTTTTGTGAGCTGATACCGGTAGGTCGAATTCCCCCCCTCCCCGCTTAGTAATCCGCGAGGGAAGTCTTCATGACGGTGGGTCCTTTTTCCTCCAGCCCAGCTCTTTTGAAGTATGGTCTCTGCACGGAGGGCATCCCGGAATGCCTCGTTTCTGCGACCCAAACCGTCCCAATGATATCTCCGGTTTCCTGGAACTAACATCGCGCCGCCCTCTTTTGCTCGTGCTTCACACCTAAAAGGCTGGTTTCCCCTCCCTCCCCTTCCCAATCTTCCCTTCCTTTCAAATTTAGATCTTCCCGAGAGTTACAGATCTTTGGATGTTTCCAGTCCCCCCAGGCTTTATCGGGACCCTTACTGAGATCTCCCTTTCCCCACAATAAACACAATTTCCTGGCCCACTTTTTCCGCCCGCCCGCGGTTTGGAAGTGTTCCTCTGGAACCCTTTGACGCATTCACCGCGTCCCGCTCACTTCCCCGAGCCGGCACACTCATATGCCCCTCTCCGACAACGCCGCGTTCTAATTGTCCTGAAACACCTCGTCCTCGCCACGACCGCCGCGTGGGGCGATTTCGTCTCGGTTTCCCCAAGCACCCTTATCGAAACACCCGAACCCCTTTTTTTTATGTAAGCCGACGTCACCAGAATCCAACATCGTCTCGCCGACCGGTTTCCTGTCTGACCTTTTGTAGGATACTTTTTTCGTTTCGAGTGTTTCCGAGTGTTCGGAAACACCCATGCTCGTGATGCCTCGCCGCTAACCAACAACTGTCTTTCTTCCCTCCGTTTTCAACTTTGAAGTCAGCTTTGCGAGACATCCTTCTTCTCCACGCGCATTCTTCTTCCCCTCAGACATCCGCCTCAACCAGAGCCTGGATCCCCATTTTCTTTCTCCGAAAGAGGGTTTGGTTCGCCAGGGAGGTTCTCCCTCGTGGCGTTGTCCATTTGACGGTTCTTTGCAGAATTCCATACTGTGGCCCCTGGAGCGGTTCCTTTTTCCCTTCTCGATGAGGCCCGTAGCCTCTGCGATTCATATTGTTCGGACCAGCCCTGCTTTGAAGCTCTCTGCTTTAAGTCTTCCCCCAAGGGCGATTCTTATGACCGTCGATTCCCCCCTGCACCAGTTCGCGCTCTTATGTAATTTTCTTCGCTGTCCGGCTTGGTTTAGTTCTTGAGGTTATCTCTCTGCCGCCACAGCTTTTTTTACTACGGTAAAATGGTCCCCTCTTTTTCGAAATACAGTGTTCTCTTTAAAGGGTTCACGACCCCCCTTTTTGGAGGGACCCGAAGAGTATTGACGAAACGACCCTTGGAGCAAGATACTTATTCTTTGACCTGCGTGAAGAGACCTAGACCAATACTCACCTCGGTAAGTCACCTTTCCACACCGACTTTGCTCCCCCCGATAACGACGAAGTTACAACTCCTTCACACTCCTATCAAGTGGTTTCCTTTCTTTTCTCTTGTCAGGGTAGAGCCTTCAGTTTTCCTGTGGGGTCGCATCTTTCTCAGGGGAAGGAGGAATCCTTACACCTAAATGTTAGTTCCCGCCGCAACCCCCCCCCCAGCGGCATTTAGGGCTTTTTTTCTTCTCACTCAATACTTTTGGTTGTGTTTGGCTTTTAGTAACTATTACACGTCCCCGACCCTTTCCGGAGACACCCAAATTTTATGGTCCAGATCCCTCGTACTCTGAAAGCCTCCGCTCCGATGGTGTCCTTCCCTCTCGAGTCTTGGCTCTCTTCCACAACCCCCCCTCCCTTTCCTGAATTCTTTCTCACATGCCCGTTAATCGTCCGCGTGCCCTCTCTCAAAAACCGGCACGACGTTCCGGGTCCTTCTTCCCCCTTCCCCTACGTCTCGCCCTGCTCTGGGGCCCCTCCTAAGGACCACACCCAGGTTCTTCACTGCCCCTGAAGGATTTTTCTATGATTCCCCCCTTGCTCGACGGCAGCTTCTATCGTTGATCTCTCCAAGACGTACACAAGCAAGCTCCTCAAGCCCCCTGCGGGCAGAAGGCGCCAGTACAAGACTCCCTCTTATTTAGTCTTTTTTACTTCGCGCAAGCAGGCCTTGACGCCCTCCCCCTTCCCTTTGGCTTCCATTTTTTTTTTGAGAAAGAAAGAATGCCCTTTTTCAGATGTCTTTCTCACTAATACCTCCTCCGGTATTGACACTCCGTTTTCCTTCTGCTTCCGGCCTATTCTCTGCTTGTTATAAAGCAGTTCCCCTTTCGATTTTGAATTTTTGATTGTATTAGACGGAGGGTCCCTCAGCCCCTGAGGTTCGCTCCTCCTCTGCAGGTAGAGGACCCTTATTTCCTTCTCTTGACTCCCCTCGTTCTTACTTCCCCCTCTCCTGTTTTTTCAGCAACGTGATTGATTTCCATTTCCAGATGGGGTTTTGAGTCGTCTTTTCCAGGTTCCTCGCACAACCGTTCTCCCTTAAGGTCTTCGTCTTTTTCTCCCATGCCGGCCCCCTTCTGGTTATTCCATCTGGCTTTTCGAAGGTCTCCTCGCGGAAAGCGACTCCTTTTAGAGAGTTAGCTCTCCTTTGCTTGGCCCCCCCTCAGTTTGGTTTCTTCGTGTCAGTCGAGTCAAGCAATGCTTCTAGGACGCCAGGGATGTACCGGCATCCCAAATGATATTCGGCGTCGGCGCTTGGTGCTTTTCTGTTCACTTGTAATTTCCGGGCGGTCACCGACAAAAATTGGTACTGGCCCCTCCCCCTTAGAACTTTTCTTTTTTTATGTGTGACCCTCGGATCGTCCATCTTGATGAATCGTTCCTCCACCCCGGAGAGGGACCGATCACTTCCTTGAGTGATATAGATCTCTCATAGCGTTCCTCCTCTTAACAAAAGTTCCCTTTTCTCTTCACAAGACCTTTCGTGCGTCTTTTTTGTCGGTGTTTTTGGTATCCGGCCAAGCATCCCGAGCGACAAATTCTCCATCGCAGGAAGCCAGATTGTGGTTGGACCCCCCTTCCTTACTTAATACTCGTTTGATTGAAGTGTCTTTTTCACCCTTTTTTCGGGAATCTGTGAAAGCCCTTCATGAGACGATTTATTGTAGATGGTGTGCGAGACGTTTCTTTAGTCCGTCTCCCACGTGAATATGAGCCAACAGTAATGATAGATTTTCCGGCCAGTTGGGCTTGGTCTCCCACGCTCCCTGGACGTCGATGCGCTCCATGGGCCGATTCTCGCGATGTTTATGCGTTGAAAGAATTTTCCAGGGATCGATTTTTCGATGACGGCCTGATCGCTCAGCGCGGAACTCGTGAGAACCGGGCGCTTTTCTCTCCCCGGTCATTTTTTGGATCCAGTTCCCCCCCCCCCCCCCCCCCCCCCACCCCCCCCCCCCCCCCAAACCCCCTCCCCTTCCGAGCGAAAAGTTCCCCGAACTTTTTTCTACGCGCTCTCCCATCGCGCAGTTTTTCTTATCTTGCCACGTAAGGAGTGTACTAAGCTGCGTCCCAGCTATTCCGCCTAGTAAATGGCTCCGTGATGCAGTCCAGGCCCAAAGGAACTAGGTCTAGCCTTTTTCGAGAGCTTCTCCTCTTTTTTGACGCCATTATGAAGATGCCTTGTTCCCACTCCATTCGGAAGGCGACTTTTTGTACTCAATGCCCTTTCCCTGAGGATTGTCTCCAGTGTTCTTTTTAGGCTCTTTTTACCACTTTGTCCTCTGTCACTGTCCCCAAGATAGGTTAGCCTCTCCTCCTTCATGTTGTTTTGCGAGGTCTCACCTCTCGTGCTCTGGTGACAGTTGACGATGGCGCTCTGCTTCTTTCTTAGCCCCCTTGAGCTCTCAATGATGACTTGAAGTGAGGTTTTACAACTGTCTTCCTTTCTCAATTGTTTGTCCTCCTTTTTTTATATGGTTAAACCAGCTGGCTTCTTCAGAGTTCGTTCCCAGAAGACAGCGTGTGTTTCTTTTATCGTTACAGATTTTTTCCAATGTGGCGATTGGTATCTCGTCTCCCTACTTTTTGAAGGTTTCCAGACACTTCAGGTTCTATTCAGAGGAGTAATGGCTTTCCTCTGATGGATACAGCTC
>Ga0179591_1338155_pt1 | contig 10814 bp, 14 predicted proteins | sample CZOMad2_1_08_16f_FD_182891 | JGI IMG/M metagenome (GOLD analysis project Ga0179591, IMG submission 182891) | Vadose zone soil fungal communities from Angelo Coast Range Reserve, California, USA - CZOMad2_1_08_16fungal (PacBio error correction) | ecosystem: Environmental > Terrestrial > Soil >... | reverse complement strand
GTGCGTCCGCCTCCCTGGTCACGCTCTGTGCGACCCAAAGTCCCTTTTCGTAATTTTGCTAAGTTTTTTCTCCTCTCGTCGGATTTGTTTTTTTTGAACGCGAGATAAGCCTCTTTTGTGTTGTTGCTCCGAGTCTTTTCTGCCCTCGCGGCCGGCATTTTTTTTCCAAGGACGCTTCCAGGGGAGGCGTGTATCCTCGTCGGGTTCTCAACTTTTCCCATAACGGTTCTCCATTTTCCCGCCGCAGCTCAGCCACACCCGCAGTATTTACACCCGACTCCCTTCCATCTCCTTCGCGTGATCCTCTCTTCCTTTGGCTTCCTTGAGGGAGTCTCCGCCGACCTTTTCCAAGATTTGCCTCGATAGCCCTGGCGCGCGATTTCTGTACGCGGTCCTTCCTCCCCCATTTTAAGCTTAGTTTCCCTAGGTCACTTTTTTTTAGTCGCCGCAAAACCCTCTTTCAGTACCCCGTTCCAATATCCAAAAGCTCCGGGGAGCCGATCTCCGTTCCTCCTTGAGAAAGAGTCGCTGACCCGATACTTTTTGCCTGTCGACGGTTTGCCTCGAGCACTCGACCCCCTTAGTAGCTCAAAAAATTGACCATTGACTTGCCGTCCCCCTCCCCCCTTCTTCCCGCAATTTCTGTGTAGGCAGTTCCTAAGTCTTTCCCTTTTTTTTTAGTATACGACCCCAGACGGACACCAATTCGTCTTTTGACCCCTTTCCGGCAACCCCTTTTGGAGCAGATAAGTAACTCAGGTCTTAAAGTAACGACACCCTGGCAGAACTCACAATTTTTGCGTCGGCTAGAGGACTCCTTCCTGAAGCCCATTTCGACTTTCTACGCTGTCCGGATCCATGCTTCTTTAGTTAAGACGAGGGAGATTATCGTGCTTCGTCCGCCTTTCTGACTCCGTCGGCTCGCGTGCACAAACGCTCCTTTCCCATTTCAGGCCCTTTTCCCATGAAAATCAGGCGCTGTCTCTCCGCGGTCTGAGCGCATCCTGACTTTCTTACTTCTGTTTGAGTAGGATAAATTCTCTTCCTCTCAAGTTCGGGCGTTTTTTTCAACCCCAATTAGGAGTCCCGCACCCGGGTAGACTCTATTTTTTGCCTGGGCGCGCTGGCCTCCTGAAACAAATAAATTTCCGTCCTTTTCGGTCTCTCCTCGACGTGTGGTTTCTTGAGGTTCTATGAGCGAATCTTTTTTTTTGAAAAGAGCCGGAGTCCACCTTCTTCCCTTCCACATAGCTTAGATTAACCTCTTTTCGTGCTCGCGGGCTTGCTTAGCCCCCTTACCGGCAGGTTTTCGAGTCCGTTCTGCTCCCTGATTCCCTTTATCTCACCTAAGCCTCTTCTATATAGGAGTTAGTCTCTCTTGTCCTCGATTTTTTTTTACGTGGAGGCCCGGCCTCAAGGCTTCCGACGGGTTTTTTGACTGGTTTCGCTCCGACCAGTAGGACTCTTTTTTCTGTAAAGGTCCCGGTAACGATCTCGGCTGCGGGAAACCTTTGAGCTGCGGCGTATGTTTGCATCAGAGAGTTCTTGTTCCCCGACCAAAAGCTTGAAGGGGTCGACCAGTCCCGTGCGTTTCTTTCTGAAGCACGAGGCCCTCTTTGTGGTCGCTCCCCCCTGAGCTCTCTTTAGTGGCGAACGCGGCTTCGTGAGGCCCCTGTTGACTTTCCGAACAGAGATCCCCCCCCGAAGATAGGGGTCCCTGGGTTCTTCTTCGATGCTTTTTTCATCGCAAACCGTCTTTCACTTGTTTTGTCTCAGTTTGCTGCTCGTTGGCCACTTCTGCGCTTTTCTTTTTCGTTTCGACTCTCCATTTTTGGATTTGAGTGTAATCAGTGGGTTAGAGTCTTCCCTCTCGTTCCGCCTTTTTTTTTTCTTTATGCTGGTACATATCATTCTCCCCCATAAGGGTTGTAATTTTGAGATCCCCTAGTCCCCCTCACTTGCCCACCTTTTCCCTTGACGAAGTCCTCCCCACGTCTTGACCCCCCTCCAGATTTCTTTTGAATTTTCGTCCGGACCCCACTCGCTAGAGAATTTACAAAAGTAATAGCGCCCCCTTCTCGCACGTGTTGTTCTACGTAGTTTTTTCCGTCTTGCCCCTACCACCTCTTCCGTTTTTTTTTAGTGCTCCTGCGAGCGGGTTTCCGCTTGGCTTTTTCCTTTTTGCAAGAAGAAGCTTTTAGCAAGGGGTAGTTCTCATCCGATTCATCTACTTCTTCCTTCGCGTTCTCCCATAGCCCCCTCAAGTCGTTATTTGTTTTCGTTCCCCCCGTACTCCGGCTTGGGAGGCCCCCCAGTTACAACGCGCTGCCTGAACCTTGCGGATTTCTTTCTTGGTGTAGAGAATTTTCCAGTTCCGAAGGGGAAAAGGCTTCTCGGCCCCTTTCGTCGTACTGAAATCCCTGCAATGTATCGTTCTTTCTCACTTTATGCATTAGCGAAGTCCCTCGATCCCCCTCGCGACTTTCTTCTTCAGATGCTCGTCTTCTCCTCCCTTTTCCCTCCATCCTACTAGTACGTTTCGACCCCCCCGCATACGTCGGAGGCACCCGTTTTAAGCCAGTTTTCGTCCTCCCTACGACGTTATGATCGGATTCCTGGTTTCGAAGTTGGCTCCTGTAGGTATAAGGGTAGCACGATCATCTTTCTCGTGCATCTAGCCCGCTCGGCCCCTAATTTCGGCGCTCCACTATGGACACGTTTCCCGCCGCCTAGGTGTGAACGCCCTTCTCGGCTCGCGCTCTGCAACCGTTTCAGGATTTTTCTTCCCTTCCCTCTTAACTTACTTAGAGGTTTTGTGGCCGCGTTCTCTCTCGACTCCCCCCTATTCGTGGCTGCTCCAGGAGAGATCCTTTTCTTGCCCCGGTCGCTTTTAATGTGATCTTTCCTGGATTGTCCGCCGACGTGAATTTTTTTTGGCCCCGCTGTCTTTTTTTCAGCTAGGCCCTTTCAGCAGACTATAAAGCGGTCCCCCTCCCTCCGCAGTCTTCTCGAGAGCACCTAAGCCCTTTCTTCAAACTTTTAGTTCTTCCCCTCTCTCTCGCGAAGGTTCAGTTGTCCCGGTGCTAATGGTGCTGCCCTGGGAGTTCTCGCCCACCGGTTGATTCCGACTTTTCCTATTTTGGGGAGTCCCAGATAACCTCTCCTGCCTTCCGGTTTCTTCTCCAAAGATTTTTTCGTGCGGGAATCCTAACTCCCCCTTGGCATAATGAAGGGTGCGAGGCTCGATTTTATTTCGTGCTCGAGGCCCAGTTCCTCCTGAGCTCGCCGTGTCTCTTTGTGACATTTTTTCTTCTCATGTTTTTTTAGATATGCCGAGGAGTTCGTTCTGGGCCCCCCCTGTTACGGAATTTCTTTTCCCCCCCCTGGAGACATCTCCAGAGTATTTTTTCTTTCCCCCGCAAAGTTCACCTTTATGCCGACCTTCCCTTGCCATCTTTTGTTTTTATTTCCAAATCTTTTTAGAGTCAATGGCCGAGGCGATTCCCTCTCCTTGGACGACACCCCGTGCTCCATTCTTAGATGGAGCTGCGATTGGTAGTGTGTGCTCCGCGGTGTGGATTTCTCCCGGCTTCTCTTTTTTTTTTCCTATAACTTTTCTTACAAATCTCCCCCCCCGACTCCGTTTTTTTTTTACTTTACCGAGTAGTTTCTTATGTTATTTCCTATCATTTTAATCTCCCTTTTCGTTTTTTCGAGAGATGACAAGTTCCGAGAATTCTCAGATTAAACTCTCTGTCTTTGCGATAGGTGTTTCGCATCGCGTCATACGCACAGGGAGCTCCTTTCCCCCTATTCCCGACTAGAGAACCAGCCATTACCCCCCCTTGTCATACGCGCTTTCTCGTCGATACAGAGTCAGGAGCTCGTGGGTGATTTCTAGACCAGAAATGACCTTTCCCACGCTGACTTTGAAATCGTCTAAGTCAGTTTATCCCCCTCTCCTTTATACTGTTGCTTTTTTGTAGTTTGGCTACGAAACATCGTCTCGCTTTTCTTCTTTCGCAAACGAGTCGGACAAATACAAATAGAACGCTCTGTCTCTTTCCCCCCACAACCCCCTTCCCTTCCGTCCGAGTCCTAGTGCTTTGTGACCCGAGAAAGTCGAGAGAGTCGCCGTTTGTACGCAGTCCTCCTTCTTCCTCGCCCCTGTGAGCCCCCCTTTTTTAATGATTCCCCCCTGAACGATCGTTTCGATCCCCGGACCTTCTTCTCGGGTGATTCCTATGAAGCAGAAATCTTAGCCGTTTTTCGGCGCATCCCTTTTTCCCTCCCCCTCGAGGATTTTTTTCCCCCCATTTTGATCCAATCACTGAACCTTCTCTTTCAGCCTTTCGGGGAAGGCGGAAAGGAAACCCCCTTTAGCTCCCCGTCGCCTTATTTTTTCCCGCGAGAGGTACATAGTCGAGCCCCGGGTCCGCCTTACGTAATCCCCCTTTCTCCGGTGACCCACCATTCATCCCTTAACTTTTTTTGACACTCCGGAAAGATTTTCCCTGTCTTTTCCCTTTATTTTTTTTCCTTACATACTGTTTTTTCCTCCCCCTCTGTCGCCGCACTCCCGGTTTTCCAGCGATAGAAGCCGTCCCCCTTAAGCCTCGAATTTCGTCGTCCAGATGTGTCAGAAATCAATTGCGAGCCCACTTCCCCGGTGCACGAGCGCTGAGGTTCCTTTCATAGCCTGAGAAAAACTCCATGAGCCCCAATCTTTTTTCTCTCCTCCCTCAGCGGGTGCCGAGCGATTCTGCATTCTCCCGTAATGGAGTTTTCCATTAGAAAGATTGCAATAGACCCCGTCCTTCCCAGCCCAAATGATCTCCCCGAAGAGTTATTTTCGTATTTTTTGCCTTTTTTTTTTCTTAAGAATTAAGAAACTTCGTAAGGACTTTTTTCCCTCTCTCGCGCTTTTAATTAAGAAGCCCAGCCTCTTCAAGACAGATCACCCTAGTGCGCTATCTTCCCCTTGTTGAGATTGTCCTGGCTCCCCTGCATCTGGTAAGCTCCCTGATTGGATTTTTATCTTTTCCGACTTTTTTTCCTCGATTCCTGATAGTGTCCTTCCCCTGGTTTTCCCCCTGATTGAGGAGAGGCCACCACGTTTTCTCATTTTTCAGCGCCCCGTTGTATCGATACAGAAAATGCCTGCTTTACCCAGACCTTGCCGTGTTTCCGCACCTGTTCTGAGTCTTTACTAGTAGATGATTCGAGAGCGCGCCGCCTCAGTTGCAGTTCCCCTGATGAATTTTTCTGGTCTTTTAAAACTCCCACCCGCTCGGCATCCCGTCCGTCAATTCTTTTTTCTGTGTGGGGTTCGGGTCGCCGTACTTTTTTACGCCATAGTAATCACCGTGCCCTGCTTCTTGAAGTAGAGTCCTTTGGGCCAAAGCTTCCGTCTTCGAGGCGTAGACCTCCCCGCGCTTAGTTTTCCTCTTTTTTCGCGTCGTCCGACCTCTTTTTTAGGGGCTAGAGGTCTATATCTCTTTAAGCTCTAATGTTGTTGTTTAGCTTCGCCTCGGACTCCCCTCCCACCGTCGACCTCGTGCTCCCTACGCCCATTTTTCCTCCTTCCTGCCAGCGTCGGGGATGGTTCGAGTTTTTGTTTTTGTCCCGAGATCCGCCTTCCCCCCCTCTCTCGCATCAGGCTGCCGAAAGTGTCTCTCCTTGAGGTAGAACGATAACTGCAGCCCCGCTCTTCGAGTTTTTTGCTCGTGGCGCTTCGGCGAGGGGTGGTAGTGCGTGGGCTCTGCCGTTTCTTCGAAGAGTTCAGGAGGTTGATCGCGCTCTGCTCATCTACGATTTTCCTTCCTCCGCTGTCGTTCTAGCAATCCCTCTTTTTTCGTACACAAAAGCGCAATGGTGGGTACACTTTGCCCCCGCTGATGCCCTGCGCCGTCATCCTTCCCTGTTCTTTTTTTCTATGAGGGAACCGGAAAGAGAGGCATTTAATGATAGTGAAGAACCCCTCACCGCCCCCTTCGCAGCTCCTTTAGCAAGCCGTTCTTTCTTTCTCACCTGGTATCCTTTCACTGGCTCCTCATCTTTTTTTCTGAAAGTCCCGCCCTCTATTGGATATCCTAAGATTTTTATCGGCACCTTGCAAGCCCGCGCTCTCCCGCCCCCCCCAAGGTAGTCAGAGAGATTTTTCCTTTTTCCCTTTTTCGATGTAAGGTGTGAGTAATTGTCCCAGCATCATCCCCTTTTTTTTGCATCTCTCCTAGATCGTCCCCCCGCTTTTTTTGTCTTTCCATCTTTCTGAAGTTTTTCTCGCGTTTTTGAGTCCCGGATTCCATGAAAGAGGAGAGTGCTCTAGGATTTTCACCCCTTGTGACGGTTTTACGCCTGCCAATGGACTTCCGTTTTTGACTCCGAGTTTTTTTTTAAGCCGCCTGAGAGGGACCCCCGTCTTCGTCTTCTCCGGGTTGTTTCTCTTCCTTCTTTGAGATCCGCTTTTCCGGGTCTCGCCTTGGATCTTTCGGATTGGCCGGCCCTCCGGGCCTTGTGCCTTTTAGAGAATGAGGTCGTCGGCGTCCCTTACTCCTTGAAGCTCACTATCCGAGGCATTTTCTGACCGGCTCGCTCCGGAGCCCCTTTCTTAATGTTATTTTTGTCGAACATATAGCTTCGAAGTTAATGGCGCTGCTCCCCCTTTGCGCCGGGGACAGCTGATAGCCCCAAAGGTCTGGCAGAGCCGCTTCTTTTCTTGGTGTGTTGGTTCGCTCCTCACCTCCCTCCGTCCCCCTCCGTTTTCCCTAGGGTTCCGGCCTCCCACCTTGGCGCGGCACCTGGTTCTTGTTTTTCCTGATGCCCCCCCCTTCTCTCGCTGCCGGTCTGTGAAACCTCGACGAGATGTAGCATTGGCTTGGACCCCTCCCGTCGTTTTTTTTTTGCTTAGAGGTCTGATCGATGTGTACGACGCTTTTGACTTTTTTTTTCGGCCCTTTTCAGTACCAAACAGCCAATTATTCCCGATCACGGGCACGATCTCTTTTTCCAATGATAGAGAGGCCAAGTTTTTTTTTTCAGCCCCTCACGCGCCCACGAGTCTTCTAGCCTTACTGAGATTTTCTGTCTTTGATGCGAAGGCAGTGTCTAGTCTCCCCCGCTTGACGACTCCTCTAGAAAGTTTTGCTTCTTTCAATGTTTGAAATCTTTCTAGCCCCCCCCACATGGACGCGCTCGCTCATCCGTGTACATCAAGTAATCGTCTTTTCCTTCTTTTCATCTACTTTTTTTTTTTCCAATCCTACCCCGTGTTGTGGTTTTCCTCCACTAGCATCCGCCTATATATTTCCAGGACCCCGACAGGGGGTCCTCGCCTCTCAGTGGTGTGTCATCCGGTAAAAGTGGCGCTTTTTTTTTCGTAATCCGTCTATTCCCCCCCCGTCACTTCGTATCCAGTCTTAGATGATGGCGCGGTATTCCCTCCCACCCATGTAAACTCATCCGATTTTTTTTGATACTCCTTCGCGCGAGGTTTTTTTTCCTTTGCATATTGGATTGGAGGATATTTTCCCCGTACCTGAGACCTGTTTAGCGGCCGCCCACCCCGTTCGTACCCAAGGATCGACCTCGCCCTCTTTTACTTTGTTTTTTAAGTAACCTCGAGAAGCGTTTCCTCGATTTTCCCCTTCCCGGCGGATGAAGCGTTCCTCCCCCTTTGACTAGCAGCAGAACGTTTTTTAACTGGATGTTGCCCCCGGATTGCGACTCGATCCCCCCGACCCCTCTTTTCCGTTAGAACGAAGACTAGGGGTTTCTTGAATACGCCCCCCTCTTCCGCGCGTGAGACGGAAAATTTTGGAGCCTTTCCTTTTTCTTTTGCAACCTTTCCGACCATGGCAGACCTTTACCCGCGGTCTATGAGGGGACCTGAAGGAACTTTGACTTCCCCCTTCCCCTGTTTATAAGCTCTCCATAGAAGGCGTATTGTCCTCCCGGTGTCCGTTAATAGTCTTGTCTTTCGAGTGACCCCTGAACTGGATGCTGGTAACACCTCATGCAATTTTCCCTTCGCCTGAAACCCCTCCAGTCCTAAGTCTCCCCGGTTTTTTCTTGAGACTCCTATTTTTTTTTCCCCGCGTCGCTTCGAACAGTTTGGGAGTCCGCTACGTCTCCCCTCCCGGAAATTCCCTCCCCCCTCAGTAGGGTTCATCTGTTATTCATCCTTTTTTCCCTAGTAAACCTTTCGGGTGCACGTTAGCAGTTTTTTTTTTTTGCCGCTGAAGATTGGCGCTCCCCTTCGAGTCCCTTCCAGCGAACACTTTGTTTCTTTTTCCGTTGCCTTGGACCCGAGATCTGGCGAGATGACGCTCCTCTCTGTCTCCCGTCAGCCGGAGTCAGAAAACGTCTCCTTGGCCAACTCGAGAGAACTCCTCCTTTTTTTAGGCGTGCGGTCTTTTTTATGGTTGCCCTTTGCTACCTCGCAAAGAGTACGGCGCTTTCTTCTTTTCCTCATGCTAGGGAGTCTACGAAGACGTTCCCTCACTCCTTCCATTCAAGATTTGGAGAGATGTATCGGTTTTTTTTCCCGCTGCGCGCCTGAAGTTTTTTTCTTCATAAAGTTGGCCCTTTAGTGAGGTATTCGCGGCACGACCCTGAGTTTCCTTGTAGGCCCCAGTGACTTCCTGCTTGAGGGACCCTGCGTAATGTTCTCCCTTTTTTGGTTTTTTGGGTTTTTTTCATCTTTGTTGCTAGCGGCCCAATGCCTCTGTTTTTGTTTTTTGACAAGTTTTATTGTAGCACGAGCATGCTCCCTTCGGTCTCATTTTTATGAAGTGCCTGATGAGATTAGTGCCTCCCGCTTTATTCAGATGTTCGTTCATAGACCGTCCCCCGACCCCCCCTTCGACGCAGTCTTTTTTTTCGCGGGTTGTTCTCCTCTCTGAGTGACCAATGGCTACCTTTTTTTTCAGTAAGGACCTTGCGCTGTACGGGGGCAAGGCTCTCGTTCTTCTCTTACCTTATTCGGAGGTGGTAGTCAATTTACGTGATCTGCTCTCCCCTCTCTTTCTACGTTTGGGAGTTTAGTAGAGTCTTGGGTCTATAATTTTATAATAATAATGTTTTGTTGTTTCTCCTGCCTTCCCCTCTCTAACCAGCCACCCCTGTCGACGCTTGACGACGTCCCCAAATTCTCCCTTCGGCCGGGTTTTCCTTGCCCCTTCGACTTTTTTTGTATCGAGTAGCTGGCAAGCACGTGGATCGACTTCTGTTTCCTCCCCGGCGATTTTTGGGGGGGGGTTGGAGGGTGGTGTCTGGTTGGGGGGGTTTGACCTAGCGTCACGTTGTCTTCTTTCTTTTTTGATTGTTTTTCTTCGGGGCGCTGCGAATCCGCTCTCCCTTCTTTCGTTGCACGGCGCTCTCCAAGTCCCTACCCGAGGACTCTTGCATTTTCTCCAAGTCCCGTCCGGGCTTGTCCTTCACCGGGCAATTGGTGCCTGGAATTCTTCGCCCAACGCGGATGCCCCCCCCCCCATTGAGTCCGATGTTTTTTCAGGTCGTCCCACCTCATACTGACAACCTCTCCCTTCTTTCCTGGTATTCTCTCCTCCCCCGACAAGGATCGCTCCGTGATCTTTATGAATGGCGCGCCCAGCGTAACAGCGAGGACCCTTCAGACCCCCCTTTTTGCTGGCAAGGTTCGTCGGTCCCTCCTTTCGCAATGCCGAAGTTTTAATAACTGTTGGGTCGGTCAACTTCAAGCCCGGAGCACGCACTACTGACTCGTCTCTCCTCCTTTCCTTTTTATGAAGGATTGATTGACGGATGGAGAAGTTTCTCAACTCTTTCAGATTCGCGGACCCCTCTGGTCAAGTACGACTGATCGCTTAATCCCATTAGAAGGAAATTTGGGACTCGGTTTGCTCTCAGTTGCCCAAGTCATTTTTAGTGCCTGGGTCCGCCTCCCCCCCCTTGGATTCTCCGCTTGACTCCCTACCATGAGTTATGCTGGACAGGATTTTTCCAGCGCTCGCCCAAAGATGATTTGTGCGTCCTTTTTGCGATTTTGGGATCTCAAGGCTCCTTACCCTCCTTATGTATATCCCCCCCAAAGGGGTAGGGCAGACTTTGCCTTTGTATTTGTTCCCACGCCTTCGCTGCGGGGCGGCCGTACGCTAATTATAACTGCCTGGTGCCCACTTTATGGCGCGGTGCTTGTCGATTCCGTGGAAATTTTAATGGGGGACGCCCTTCGCTCGCCTCCTGGGTCATGGTCCCTTTTTATTTTTTCTGACGTGACTTCCGTTCTGCCGCCGTCACGCGTCCCCGACTTTTTTGTGGCGATAAAAGATTTCACCATTAAGGTTCCCTTCCCCCCCCTCTGTGCTGGTATTTCCTCCCCCTTTCCTTAGCTGAAGGTTGCTTCCTCATTGCGTCGTTTGCAACTTCGAACGCGTCTTCTCGGTCTCGGTGCACTTTCCTCTACCGTTCGGAGCAATGGTTCGTCCAGCCTATAGGACCCCGCGGCTACTCTTCTTTCCTCTTTTTACGCCTCGTTTTTTGTAGAATGATCCCCGGCTCCCTAGTATGTTATTTCTCACCACTTTTTTTACCGACTGGATGCGACCTCTACTTCCTAGTTTTTTTTTCTCTCCGGATGTGAGTCATGGCGGGCTACTTTTCCCTCCTGTACTCAACGAGAATTTATTTTTTTCTAATCTGGCTTTTTTTTATGGTCTGTCTGTCCCGTCTGTGGATGATAGTAAGAGCGCGCTTTTTATAATGCCCTTCTTTCAACATTCCTCGACTGATACCCAGTAGTCTACTTTACCGAGACAGTTTACGTTTCTTCCTTC
>Ga0179591_1160204_pt1 | contig 10814 bp, 20 predicted proteins | sample CZOMad2_1_08_16f_FD_182891 | JGI IMG/M metagenome (GOLD analysis project Ga0179591, IMG submission 182891) | Vadose zone soil fungal communities from Angelo Coast Range Reserve, California, USA - CZOMad2_1_08_16fungal (PacBio error correction) | ecosystem: Environmental > Terrestrial > Soil >... | reverse complement strand
ACGACATTTGAACGTGGACGTTCCAGCCATCATTTCCCTTTATTTACCCACACCGGTCACCGCCTCCCCGTTTACTTCCCCTCAGTGTCCCGTTCCGGGGGGTCAACCTTAATTTTTTTCCGTTTTGTGTGCCCTTTTAGAAGTGTTTAAGGACCATTCTCCCCCCCTTCCCCCTACACTGGTGGCCCGTTCCTGTCCTCACGTGTCACTCTTTCGAGTTGGGGGGCGTTTTTTGTAAATGCATCTTTGCGTTTCCTCCCCGCTTTGGCTCTGCCGCTTGGGGTGACGACACACGTATGTTTTTCCCCAAGGTTGAAATGCCATATCGCCCCGGTTCTGTTTCAATTCTTGTGATGTTACTTTCCACCCATATCCATTTGTTTTTTTTGTTGATAGTAATGTAAATTTCTCATGGTGCTGTTTTAATGTTATGACCCCGGATGACTTTGTTAGCCCCAGTCTGAAGTACCCCCCCCGCTAATTGCAACACTCGTTACTGTGCCGCGTTTCCTGCCCCCCCACAGAGATCCTTTTCCCTCAGGCGGTACTTTCCCCGGGCCACGGTGGACGGCTTGTGTTTTCCCGAATTTTTCTGCCCTTGAGCTTTTTTTTTTTCACACCCTGGAGGTTTAGAAATTTCCTTTCATTTTTCCCTTCGTGGTCGGGGTGGAACGGTTTATCCATCTTTCTGTTTGCTTCTGTGCTGACGTTGAGTCCAGCGCTGGTGGACCTACTTTCTTCTTCCTTTTCGTCCTTTTTGTTTTTCCCACACGGTCCTGGCTAGTCCCCCCCTGTTCTTGACCATTGCGACGTCATGAGGTCTCTGTGTGGCTTGTTACGGTTACTTCCCTGTTTTTGACCGGTTCGCGTTTTTTTTTCCGGGTGAAACTTTGGCCTCCCCCTTTTTTTTCTGTTTTTCCGCCAACCCCAAATGTGTCTTCCCTTCTGGCCCACCCAACTGTCGCGGTGAAGCTGATTTTACAGTCGTGCTTCCTTCAGCTCCTCCCCCCACTTTCCCCAGACCCTTGACGTTCCTCCTTCCCAACAGTTTTGTGGTATTTTTTATTCCCAGTTTTTTTTTCTCCCCGAGATTCTCCTGTTTATACTTTACCCAACTCAAGTTCGCCGGTTTTTGGTCGCACGTTACTTTTGCATCCTACCTTCTGCATGCTGTTTTCCCCTTGTTCTTAAACGGGATTCACTTTTCTTCTTTTCTCGAAAGCTTCTGTTTTCTCTCTCCCCGTCCCGACTTACCCAACACCTCATTCACTTCATGCCCCCCCACCTGTTGTTTTTGCCTTTACCCTTTTAAGATCCGGACCTTTTCTAACTCTTTCTTTTCTTCCTTTGCAAGTTTTTCCCCCCTACCCTGTCCCCCCCTACCAACGGGCCCCACACCGCCCCCCACTTTTCCCCTTGTGGCGATATTTTTTCTGGCTTGGTATAATGTGGCAATTCCTTTTTAAGAATCCGTCCCTTTCCCAACTGAAAACCCCCCCATAGATTTTGCCGCATCCCGTTTCTTTCGCCCCTACCTGTGTGAAACAAGATCCTTTTGCAAACACTTCACGGCCGCCGTTTCCCCTTCCCTTGGTACCCCCCTTTCCTTATGCTGTACCCAACCACCCCCCACTGAAGACCCCTTTGTTGGCCAATGGTGACTTTTATATTCTTAAATTGGCACCTTTCCCCTTGTTTTTAAATGGCTCCTTCCCCCTTAACCCACAAACCGCGCTAGCGATTTCCCCTCGCCAGGCTTCCCTTCCCCTAAGTGGCCCACCTTATCCCACTGTTTTCTGACCCAAATGCGATCCCCCCCCCTTTCTGAGTGGTGCACCGTTTCCACCACCCCCAGTGCGTTTTCTTGGTACGGCAAGATAAGTTCTGCTTTCTTTCTCAGCCTTCTTGCCACACAACCCCCCAACCCAACACCCATTTTTTTCCCCGAGAACCCTTTTTAGAGAAAAGTGAGTTATAAGGGAGGCCTTTTTTCCCCCATTGGTTGCCCAAAGCGACCTTTCACCCCGTGATCTGGTAGTTTGGCCCCCGGTTGTTTTGATATCGAAGCCTGTGTGTCCATGTTTCCACCCTTCCCCCTGATTCGCTTGAACTGCCCCCACTCGGCACAGGCCGGGCTTTAGCTTCACTTTTTTCTTCAACTCTTGCCTCCTGCCCCGCAGCTTTCCCCACCCCCCAACATCTTCCCCCTCAGGCCTGCTCCTTCTTTTCGTAACTCGCTTGAATCCTTGATCTGAACACCGAACTAGGATGGCGTGACCCCCCCCCTTTTCTGTTTTTCCCCACCACCCCCCCATGCGAGGTGCGATTTGTTTCACGTCAATACTTGCTTTCATCCGTTTTCCTTTTTCTGCGTTGTGTGATCAATGTTGTTGTCATTCGCTACCCCCCATCCTTTTCCGCGGTCTTTCCCCCCCTTTTGACGTGTCAGCCGTGACACCCACTTGCCCCTTGATTTTTGCCCCTCCGGTTTTCCAGATTTGGGTGTCGACCCCCCCCCTCTTGCGGTTTTTTTCACTTTTTACGTGAACCTGGCTCTCGGACGTCTTCCCCTGACTCCCTTCTTTTACAAACCCGTTCTTTTGAACGCCGTAGACGAGTACCCCCACTTTTCCCGAAGTTTTTCACCAATTTGATCCCTGTCCCAACGGGACCATTTGGCTGTACTCCTCCCCCCCCCCCCCCTGCCCCTCAAACACACCCCCCACACCTTTTCCCCTTTTCACCTATGGCCTTTGTCCGACTTAATTTTGACCCCCTCTGTTTGGATCGTTCACATTTTTTGGATTGCTTCTCCGTTTTATAACATTTGAAGAATTAAGAAGATTCCCCAATGCCCCCGCCCGGTCTCCTTGACCAACACCAAATTGCCCCCGAATTTCTTACTTTTGAACATTATGCCCGTTGTTTTCATCCCGATCCCCTTTGTAGCTTTTTCTTCATTTTGTGCACGGGACTGGTTCTTGTGGAAAGCACCCTTTTCCTCCTTGGGGGTCCACGGTTTTTTTCCTCTTTCTTTAAAAGTTCCAAAGTGGGGCACTTTCTCCCCAGCGTCCGACTGCTGGTAGGCACTGGTGTCCCCCCCATCTGTGGGGGACCGGTTCTTCGTCGTCCAGGACCCCCTTTCCACCACCGTTCCCCTGTTGAAACCAATGGCTGGTCTGACCTGTTTGGTTTTTTTTCATTCAGTGCACCCTCCACAGCGGCTTGCCGTCGGGAACCGGTGTACCTTTGTGTTGGTCCAAGTTTCTTGCCCATTTTTTGATCCCGACTGTCACCTACACCCATTCGCCCGGCTGGCCTACTCAGTTTTTTCAACCCTACTTGTCCCCCCCAAAACCCAACCCTTCACCAAAGCAATTTTTTTGTTTTTGTCACCCAACCGCGGGCTTAGTCGGACCCGTTTGGTGGTCTTGTGTGCCCCTGTCCTTTTTTCCGTCTTCCCGTGTGTGTCAATCCCTTTCGTTTCGCAGGACCTACAATTTTTCCCCTTCCCCCTTGCCGGAGTAACACATTAACCTCGCATTTTGTAGTCCCTTTCAATGGCGGGTTTCTGTCAACAAGAATGACCCTCCGTGCTTTTTTCTTGTTCCCGGGCATTGTCTAAGGTCCCCCCGTTTTTAGTGCCCTTGTTGTTTTTTTTTTTCTTTATTGGCTAAAGAAGTGAGCCCGTGCACTTTTACTTATTCGTCCGTTTAACTTTTTTCCTCAACTGGTTCGCTTTGCCGTTTGCACGCCCAAAACCCCCCCTCCCTGGATTCCTTTTGCTACGCGGTTTCCTCCTTTCACCCCCCCCCCCCACTTGCCGGGATCCCGTGTGTGCCCGCACTCAATGGTTTAGTTTTTTTCTTCCCCCTGCTCCTGTTTGCCAACCCCGTACTAAGGCGTTGATATTGGTCCCATTGTTGGGAAACTCCCATGAAGACCCTGTGCAATTTGTTGTTTTCTTCTTTTTCCCCGTTAGGTTGTAGTGGCCCACAAAATGATCGTGGGTCTGGGTGTACACTTCCATTGTCTTTCTTGCCTCCTGTCCCTCCCACGGACCTGCGTGCCTGTCGCCGACCAAGAACTCCTTCCCCTGACTTCACTTTTTCCCTCCTTTCTCCCATGTTTTCCTTATCTTCCCCCCTTACTGTTCCCCCCTTGTTGCCCCCGGCAAACACACTTCCCGTTGTTTTGTTCGTGTTTATCCTCCAAGTTCTTTTTTGTTGACCAATGGTGTCCAACCCCACACATTTTCCCTTTTGCCGTCTCGGTTTTAACGGCCGCCGCACAGCTTTTTTTCCTCTTCAAAGACTCCATGCCCCCAAATGCCCCCGTTTATTACGTACCCATTCTGTGTACAATATTTTTTTTTTTTTTTTTTTTCGTATTTTTAACCTCGTTATGTCGGATCTGGGGTTGCTTTTCGTCCGTGCTTTCTTTTTTCTATTCCAGAAACCGCCTCGGTGGCGGATTTTGTGCTCGGTCTCTATTCTCTGGTCGTTTCAATTTCCTTTTCCCCTAAGATGAAAACCCCCCCCCCCGTCCCACGTTCGTTTTGACGTTTTGCCCCCCCCCCCATTTAGTATTTTGCGCATAACATTCTCCCTTTTTTTTATCAATGCTGGTCTCCCCTTTTGCCCCCCCCAGCCAGTGCTATCACGTTTTTTCGGTTTAAATTTTTCCCGCTTTGTTCTGGTGTCCCCCCAAAGTGCATTTTTAAGTTTCTGTTTTCTTTTTTTCCACCTGGTGGTCCCCAACCTCTTTGACTTCCCACCCGGTCTAGCTGCGTTCGGTTCCCCTAACCCCCGTCCCCAAGTTCCAAGGGAGCCCCCCGACACGTCCATTGTTTGGCCCCCGTTCTTGCATGCTCTACTTCAAAAAAGTTGCCGATGGTTTAACCTCCGTCCCATTTTCTTTCATTCTGGGTTCTAACGTTGTTTTTTTCCACCAAGACCAACCCACCAGACGGACCCAAGGAAGTGTCCCTTATCCTTGGAAGGGTGGTTACTCCCTTTACCCTTCTAGTCGATTTCGCGTCCTTCCCGACACCCCCTGTTTCGGGAAGTTTTCCTCCGTTGTCCCATCCTTTCCATTTGAGGGCACAACCCTCCAAACCGCTTTCATTCTTTTCTACCCGTGCGACTTGTTCTGTTCCCTTGGCCTTCTCTGTCATGCGTTTCGGGCCAGTTTTGTCCCTTGTCTCTTCCGACCACCCTTCCTTTACCCCCACCCGGTCAATTTTTTTTTTCGGATTTTGCAATGTGAGGGGCCCCTTCACGGTCTGACCACTTTTTCTTTACCCAACGCTTCCATCCAAGAACCCCTTTCCCCCCTCCGGTAATCCGTGACCCCCCATTTTCGGTTTGTAAACTCTCGTTTCCTGCCGGTTCGTATTGTCTTCCACCCCCTTTCCTATGAACCTTTTTGGGGCCCTGTTCTTTATTCGCACCCGACATGGGTGGCGTACTTCTTGCCCCTTCCCTTTTTTGACCACAAGAGACTGTGCCCATTTCCCCCCGGTTCGCTCTTTGAAGAACCCCGTGACTCCATCCCAGCTGTCAAAAAATCTCCGTTTTTTTCTTTTTTTTGTTTGTTGTTTACCCATTTTTTTTGGTCCGTCCAACCTAACGCTTGAACTTTTGGCTTGCATGCCATTGGCCTTCTTGCCGGCCGTCTCCGTTTTTTTGGCCAAAAACTCTTTTATTGTTGGCAGTTCAACCCATACACAGTGTTTCCGTACGTTTCTCTTTGTTTCAACCCCGTGTGATGAAAACCACCGTCCTCTTCACTCCTGACACTGTTTTCCAACATTGCCTCTTTCTTCCTGCCTTATTCGGAACGATTGGACCCCTCCACGTGCTTTTCGTTCTTTTCTCGGTTCTTCTACCGAAACCCTTTGGATAAGTATTCTTCCCCCCCCCCCCATCCTTTGTTGGTTTTTTTTCGAATATGATTTACGTCGGTCTCGTTCTCTTTTTGTTCCGAGATCTGGTCCTCTTTCTTTTGCCGTTGGTTTTCTTCTTCTTTGTTGGATTACCCCTCCCCCTGCCCATGTCCCCCACATGTACGTCGTTTTCATTTTTTGCCTACCTGCCACCTTTCTTCCTTTTTTCCCGGCGTGATGTTGGCAACTGTCCCCAAGCCCTGGTCTCGTTGTTCTCCCCCCAACAACGTAGGTACGCCTGCTCCCCCTTTTCCTGATCCCCTTTTTTTGACGTTTCATCTTTGAAGTCGTCTTTTTTTTTCCCCACAAAACACCTGACGGAGCTTTGCCTGCTTGTGGAGGTTTCCCTTTTTCAGCACCCGTGACAGTTTTCCTTTGCCGGGCAGTTGGAGGTGCCCATCGTGGCAACTTACATCGTTCCCGAAACCTGGACGTGGCCCTCCACCCTCCGTTCCGTTTTTTCTCAGAAACCTGTGCTTTTCTTAACCGGCAGGAAATCGAGGTCTTAGCTCTTTGTATTATCCAGTTTTTTGGAATTTTTTCTTTTTCGATTTCACACTTTTTTTTTAAATTCGGTGGGGGTCGGTCCCCCCAACAAAATTGAATTCCCCCCATCCCATCCCAACCCACCTCATTTCATTGTTAAAATCGTGGTTGTTCCTCCCCATTGTCTGCCCGTATTTCTCCTTTCCCCTTCTCAGTGCACAGCCCGTTTCCCTACGGCTACATGCTTGTTGCGTTTGTTTTCAAATTGTTCCCCTCCCCTTTTTCATTCCTTTGTCTTCCTGCTTTCATGTACCTCCAGTGCTTCGTCGTCTTTTGGCTTTCCGTCGTTATCGTTCCCCGGCCTTTCCCTATACTTTCTCTTTATGCTCGTCATCTCTTGTTGGAGTCCACCAACTTCCACTCATTCGATTGGTATGACTGCCCTTCCGTAGTGAACACATGTCTTTTACGGGTTGTTCAATTTCGCTTAACTTCCCTGTAACTGGAGCTTTCTGAGCATTTTTCCCTTTCCTTGTAGGTTCCCGAAGACCTACCTTCCCGGGAAGCGTTTTGACTTTTCCAATTGTTTCCCCCCCCCTTCATTTCGCAGCCCTGACGATGGCCTGGCTTATTCAATTGTCTTCATGTGCCCCCCCCTCAGCGGAGGTGTCCAGGGCCTTCTTTTACCTGTGTGGGCATGTACAAGGGGATGCCCTTGTTCCCCCTGATTATGCGCTTCCAGCGGACGTTTCCACGTTTTACTTTCCCCTTTGATTGGTGTTCCTACTGTGTATGCATTTTCTTTCCCCCCTCCGATAGGCCGCGGGCCCATGACACCTTGAGTGCCTTTGTCTGGAAGATCACCCTCACTGCCCTTGACCCGAGGATCATCATGCAGTAGGGTAACTTCACTTTTTTTTCCCCCCGAATGTTTTTTTTTGTCAGTACCCCCATGTTTCTTTGACCTTGCTTGTCCAAAGTCTATCCTCTGTCCGGCGGCCTTCAGCCTCGACCATTCTTACATTGGTGGTTCTTTTCATCACACCCTTGGAGTATCCAACCCGAAATTGTTTTCCCTTGGAACTTTTCCCCCGTGGAGTTTTGCCCGCTATCCTGACCGGTCTGATAGACCCCGTGTTATTTTGCGTCGTGCCTTTTTGGACGGAAATGCACCCTCGCCTTTGATGATGGACCACAAATTGCCCTTTAACCCCGCCTTTCCTGTATTGTGTTATGCAATCGGTTGGCCCCGACCCCTTGCTCAACGGGTCCTAACCAACAGTCCTTTTTTCCTATGCCCTGTTTTTCTCTTTTGGTTGACATTGCTTCTACTAAAATGTTAGGCTTTTTCGCGTTTCTATTCCATCGTGACATTTTTACCCGCCACGTCCGGGGTGACCTCTCCTCGATCTCTGAAATTACCGCAACGGGATTTGTTTGGTTTTTTTTCACCTTATTTTGGTTTGCGATCCGAGCGAACCGTGTTTCTGCTCACAGGACTTTCCCTTTTTACAAGTACTCACAGACCCGATCCTGTGCTTACCTGTTTCCGTGGCTCCCCATCCTTTTAACATCGTCACTTTTCATTCGTCTAGTTGCCTTTCTCCCCCCCAATTGAAAAAGGTACCACTCTTTTTGAGTGATAATAACCCGCCCCGGGCGCATTTTAAGGTCTTCGTAACTCTTGGGATTGCCCTATTTTTCCCTTCTTTTTTTCCAGGAAGGTTTTTCCCCAAAAATGTTTTTACTTCTTAAGCCCTCTTTTTTAGTACTTTTTCTGTCACCACCGTCTGTTGTCTTGTGTGTTCCCATGGGTTATTTCTCTATTTCTGACTGATTGATATTTCTTGCTTTCCTGACTTGGTGAGTTTTTCCCGAATGAATTTACCCCCTTTTGTCACGGTACCCCCCTTCCCTTGAGCCGCCCGGGTTTTACACCTCTTTTTACCAATCAAGGCAAAATTGGTTTCTACCTTGGTGGTTTCTGTTTTACAGGAATAGTATTTTCTTCTGTCCTGTTTCCCAGGAAGGGAAGTTTTGTCATCTCAAACCTTTCAACTGAGCAATAGCCCCTTCTTCTGTCCTCCAAATTTCCTTTGTATACCCTCCTGCCCCCAAGCGCAACCCCTGGAGACGGTGGCAGCTCCTTCATATCCTCCCTTCCCCAAATAGTAATCTTTATTGGAGACATCCACCTTTTAGTAGGCTTGGCTTTGTACCGGAGACCCTGGAGTTTCTTAATATGCCGTACAGGTATCGGACCTTCCACTCCCCCATGTCCCTTCCATCCCTAGAGTTTTGCACATTTATTTCTTTTTTCCCCCCCCCCCTCCCCAGTTTCCAAGGCCGGTTTCAGTTTTTTTCCTTTTATTCAGGTCTTTTAACGTTTTTTCACTTTTTCCCTTGAAAGGGGTTCCCCTTGGGTCGGTCGTTGGTTCGCGGTCTCAGGTAGTCCTCATTGGGTTAACCTGGTGAGCCTTTTTTACGTGTCGAAGGCCTTTATCGTGCCTCCCGCTGTAGTAACCCATTCTGCAAAGGTTCCTTGAACCTATTGGGTGAATTTTGTGTTCTGGTATTGCGCTCCGTAAAGGTTTTGAATGATGTCTTTCTTTTTGTTTTAGGGAAACCCCCTGATTTGGTCCTATTTGTAATATAAATGGATGCCTGTCCACACGTTTGGGAATTTGCCCGTGGGTGCCGTGAATTAGTCCATGTCCGGGTGGGTTCGTTTTCCTTTCCCTCTTTTTCGATTGTCTTTTTTAAAGACTTCACTAGTATACAAGTTTCTTGAATACCTTCCATTCCCCTTTTTCTAGACCGGGGTGGATATTTTGGTTATTTCTCCGCGTTTCGTTTCTGAGAGTGTTTTTCCCATTGACCTTTCGAACGGTTCTCGATTTTTTTACTTTTGAGATGTTTTTTGAAGTAAGTTTCAGTGCTTCCATGGTACTGGGAGAGTTTCTTTCCTCCGTTATTGAAAAAGATTATGTTTTTCAGGCCTCCGTAAAAACGTTCCTTAGACGTGAGTATTTTTTTTTTCTGTAGTGGCAGTGTTGGGTTGGGGAAGCCCTCGGAACGGGCTTTGGTTTTTCGGCCATACCCTCCCTTAAAATGGATGTGATGATTGGGAAAAGGTCTTTTTGTTTTCCCTTGACAAAACTTCTTTTTTTTTGATTAGTTTCATAGGCATGTGGCGCACCTTTTTGTTTGTCGAGTTGGCATATTGTTTTCATTTGGATTGTTCTATTTGACGCTGGAGTCCGGGTTGTGTACAGTATTCTACCAGTCCCTCCCCACCATGAATGTCATTGTCATTATCCATTGACCCAGAAAATTCTTTATAGTAGTTGCTTGTTCACCTCATCGTGCCCGTGCAAGGTTGTCCTGCTGTTTTTAGGTCGTTTGGCATGTTATTTTATTTTCTCTCCATATCAGGTTTCCGCTACGAGAAGGGGTATTGTGAACCGTTGTAAGTTCCATTTACCTGTTTGCTGACTGCGGCCTTGCCAAGATTTGGCCTCCCACCCAGCCTGTTGTAGTGCGTGGTTTTTTCTATTTTCTTGGTTTTTTGTGGTGCTGGGTTTAACTGCAATTTGGTTCGAGTCCTTGTCTCCCTGGCCGTATTTGTCTTTTTCCTGAAGTAGAGTTTTGTTTTTTTAAGTCTCCGCGTCCTTCCCCCCTTCCCCTGATACTGTGTCCTACTTGTTTGACCCCTTGGACCGCCATGCTGTCCTTCTTTCCTTAACATTCGCCAACCGTTCCTGGTTGACCTACCGGATTCCATGGTTCGCACCTTTTAAATATTCCCCCCCCTTTTTTGTAGGGCCAGCTCTTTTGTTGGCGGCGCGGATCCATGTGGCGCCCCTTTGACCCTAAGTTGCTTTAAACCATTTTCATTGCCCGCAGTTTCTGGACCTTCTTAGTTTCGTTTCAACTTTTGACATCAGTCCCCTATCGTGACCTGTGCTTTGCCTACCAAGCCCACATTTTGATCTTGCAACCCCCCGTTCCCCCCCCCTCATGTTTTTGCGCTCTGGTTTGTCCGCGTTTTCCCCGGTGTTTTTCTACGGCACAACCTGACCCCAGATCAGTGTCACCCATTGCCACGTTGTCAGCCGCATCATTTATTAGGTTTTTAAAACAGGGTCCACCGAAGTTGCCCCTTTCCACTGAAAGCCTTCTTAAACGAAAATCTGATTTGTTGAAAAGGCCGCCAGGGAATAACCTTCGTACATTCCGTTCCCAATTACACGTTTTCCCTTCTGACGATCAGCTTGGTAAGGGAAAAGCCATTTCAATACCTGGGATGGTTCTTTTTTCCCCTTGTTGGCGCAAAAAGGCTCGGTTGCAATTGACGCATATCCCCCCAATAGTTTACCCC
>Ga0179591_1301661_pt1 | contig 10815 bp, 11 predicted proteins | sample CZOMad2_1_08_16f_FD_182891 | JGI IMG/M metagenome (GOLD analysis project Ga0179591, IMG submission 182891) | Vadose zone soil fungal communities from Angelo Coast Range Reserve, California, USA - CZOMad2_1_08_16fungal (PacBio error correction) | ecosystem: Environmental > Terrestrial > Soil >... | reverse complement strand
TTTTGAGTCGATATCGTTTGACGAAGGCTAATTTTTGGTTCACGTGGTATTTTGAGCCCTTTACCTTCCCTTCCCCCCCCTCACAAACCCGACTTTTAAAAAATTAAGCCCCCCAACAGCGGCTCTTAATTACCCGGCAGCACCTATGTGAGCTTTGCTCTCTCCCTTTGTGAAGTATGGCCCCGGAGACTTTCCTTTCTGTACGCCAAGAGTGACTTTGACTCCTCCCTAGCTCAGGTGATGGTCTGTATATCCTCTCCCGAACAGTACCCAAACAGTTTTTGCAGAATTCAAGTTCTCTGCCATCTTTTAAGTTTCCCGGCCGGCGACTCCCATTCTCCTTGGTTTTTTTTCCTCTCACAAACTCGTGCAGTTTATATCGATATTGCCCGTCTGTAGCAACCCCACCGTACACCAAACCCTCCTTCGTTAAGACTTTTCCCCCTAGAAGATCTCTTGGCCCCATGTTCCTCCTCAAAATTCCCTTTTCTTTCAGCATAAGTATGTTCAACGCCGTCCTCCTTCTTTTTCTCTACCCGACCTACCCGTTTCTTTCTCCCTCGTAGAAGAAGACCAATCCTCTCAATCGATTAGAGGACCTTCACCTCCTGTAAGACTCGAGGCCCTCGGCCTGAGCCGACGATTCGCTTTCTCCTCCCCCGTCCCTATCTTTTTTTTTTAATTTCCTTACTTTTACTTCCCTCAAAAGTTTTTTGGGGCTGTAGAATTAACGTTTCTGAAACCTGTACATATAGAGCATCAGTCCCTAGCTTCGCGCTTTCCCCCTTCATTCACGGACCCTTCACCTCTTTTTTTTACTCCCCTGCCGCAGGCACCCCCCCCAGTCTATTCTTCCCCCAGCTCCTTGCTCTAAGGCGATTCGAGCCAGCTAAGTCCTGCCCGTTAGGTAGTCGTCCCCCTTCTTAATCTTCTCTTGCTTACCCTTAGTATGACCACCCCTTCTCCCCCCCTTCTTGATTTTTAGGCGGAGTGAGAGCCCTACATCTTTTCCTAGTCCGGCTCGTCTGCACGAAATGGTTTTTTTGACCGACTAGTCGATTTTTTACGATTGTCGACTCGAGCTTGCGTCTTTTTTCCCGTTCAAGAGTGTTTTTCTCCTCTACGAAAATCGTCCCCCGATCCCTCCTCTCCTGCTAGACCGTGTCGGTTTTTGTGTGTCTAACTTACACATGTCATGTTTTGGATCCCGCTCGACGGTGGTTTTTCTTTTTTTCTAGCTCCCCCTGCTCAATCCACGCTAGAAAGAGAATTGATGATATTGTTCCCTAGGATTCCTCTTTTCAGGTTGTATCCTTGGTCGTTTCTTTCTTTCGTTCCGTGAACTTTGGAGAGGACGCCCCAGATACTTGTTCCCCTCTATGTTATCGTACTTTGTTATCGACAATACGACTGAGACCCCATGTTTTTTAAACCGTACTTTTAGTTTTGCATCTCCCCCCCTTGCCCTGTAGGTAGGTACTTGATCCCCTGCAGCAACCGTACCACTCTTTTTCTCAACTCCTCCTTCCCCCGACGCGTAGTTTTCCTCCCCCAAACCGCGTTTAGAACCTCTTGGGTTTGACGATCGGCGCTCGTCAGTCTGCGGTCACTTTCTCTTCGGTCACCTGTATGTTGTGGACGCTTCTGGGTCGTATTCTCGATCGAAATTCTGATCAAACGCCTCGATCTTAACTTCGCGGCTTGGATTTTCTTCCTCCTATCTTTTTCATGCGAGGTTTGACTTCTCCGTTCAGGAGTTCGTGAGTAACTGCGTGTAAATCTTTCTCGGCGCCGATCGATGCCCGTCACCGACCACGTTCCTTACTTTTCTTCCACACCCCTTCTTTCTGATTAGTATATCCCCCTGCCCAGCGTATCCTCCCAATTGTTTTTTTCTCGCCTGTGACAGTGAGCACTGGACTTCCCCGACCGAATATTTTCGGAGAAGAGCCCGAGGCCCCATGACGAGGCAGCCGCGCCCTGCCCGTAAAGACTATTTCTCCTGAGCTCCCTCCCGGTCGGTCAGCACAACTTTCGAAGTAAGAGGCTGGGCTCTTTGCGAGCCCTCTGGCGTCATTGAAGGCTCAGGCTCAAGCTTTTCCAGGGTGGAATAGGCTCCTCTTCTTAAATACGTCTGGCTCTACTTGTTTTACTATTGAGTCGGGAGCTTATTGCGTTTCGTACCCATCCGAGTGCTCTTTCTCTTTTTTTCTCCCCCCAATGTGTGAGTTCTTTCCCTAGACTTTTCCCCTCACAGCGCCTTTCGGCCAGTCAGTTTTTTTAGAAAAACCATCCTTTTGTTTTTTCCGGTCCCCTTTTTTCGGTGTCGACTAGATTTACAGACCTCCCCTATTTCCTATAAGTTCTCCCCCTCCCCAATGGAAAAGTCTTAATCCCCTATCGCCCGGCCCAGTTTCGACTGTCCAGAGCGCGTCCGTCTAGGATTTGTGTGTTCCTCTTCATGGATAGATCTAGGTCCTAATTCCGTGCTATGGTTCTGTCTGCCTGAGCCCGTTTCCCTGTTTTTCCGTATTCGCTTGTTTGTCGCTCCCCCTTCGTTGCTGGATTCCCGTCCCCCCCCCCTTAAGCTCTGCTTCCCAAGCTCGTCCATTGGATGCTGGAAGATTTTTCGGTCTTTTGCATCCTATCGCCTCTTTCTCGCCGGATGAGCTCCTCTTTCTTTGTTTCTAGAAATAAGAGGATATTCCCTTCTTTTCCCTAAATAATCCCCCCGGAACCCCATTTTCATTAATATATTTTCCATCCTCCCCCGTTTTTGTTGTTTTCTTCTCAGCTTTTTGTTTTCCGATTTTTACTTGAACTTTATTCTACCCCATCCCAAACATTCTTTTGTCCCTCTTTCCTTCCTCCGTGAGATGTACCTCCCCTCTGAGATATTTCCCCTGTCCCAGTGAAATATCAATAATCATTGCCTCGATTGGGCAGGCAGCGTTAGATTGGTTATCTCCCCTCTTCTCTGACCGCACTCCCTCTTCTTCCCTCCTTTTTCTTCGCACTTCCCTCTTCGACAGCGGCCCAGGATTCGCCCTATTGTTATCGAGCCGCGCTCAATCCGATCTGACCTTTTTTCGTCGCTTTTGCTTGTCGGGGAATTTTCCTCCCTCCCTTCTCGAATGGCTTTTTCTTACCTAGACAGAGACGCCCGTGTCTGTATCTTTGACCGGTGTTTTTTTCGGTATGACGGCGGGCCTTTTTGTTCCCCCTACTTTCTTCCTTTTTGAATCTCCCCCTTCTCTCCACGAAGCTCCCCCTCTCATCTCTTGAGTGTTTTTTCAAACGACCGCTCCCACGGCTTAACTCCAATGTCCATGATCGCTCTACTTGCTCCTCTCTAGCGGAACCCTCTATGTCTCGTACTGGGCTCCGCGATTAATGATGCGGGAGCGATAATCTTGCGCGCATTCAACTCTTTTCGCCGTCGTTAATCCGTTATCCGCCCCTAAGTAAGCCACGTTACCGGGCGAGTGCGGCTCTTTTTGATGTTATATGTTTTTTTTTGACCAGTCCCCACCCCCCCCTTCTTCTTCTTCTCTCCCATGAAAAGTAGCCCCTCCCCCCCATGTAGAGAACTTCAGTTTTCTCGCCGGTATACGGAACAGTGGTGAAGAAAAAGTGTAAGGAATTGTGTGACACGGCTCCCTTCTTTGTCTTCAGTTGCCTCCCGGGGACTCCCTCACGCCTGCCCGTACTCCTCCCACCAACCACCCCCCCTCCCCGCCCTTCCCAATGAGAGATTGCAGAAAAGCGCACCCTCCATCTCCGTACTTTCAGATCTTTTTTCCTTTCCCTCCTTTTAGAGCCGCTATAGACAAGCCGAAGACTCAACTCGAGTCAACGACGAGATTAGTGACCGCTCCTTCTTTGAAGTCTCAGTCAACTCTTTCGCCCCTTTGGTATGGTTCTCCCCCCCCTTTCTCCCTTCTCCCCCTTCTTTTAGAAGAGGGATGGTTTTTCTTATGAATTTTTGCAGGGATTGATGGCCACCCGATATCGCAGTGGCGGTGCGGCGGCGTCCTTCCTTGGTGCACCGGAGTACTTTTTCCCCCGCATTTCCCGATCGGAGTCCTCGCCCCCTTTTCATGCTTCCAGAAGACCCCCCCCCTCCTCCCCTCCTCCCCCCCGATTTCTCCCGTTTGAATGTGTGGATGATATCGAATCGTTGATGCCTGTTCCACAGTTTTTTTATCTTGTCTCCTTCCTCTCCCCCCCTCAAAAGTAGCCCCCGATACCGGTATCCGATCATATGGGCGTATCAGCGCATCACTGCGTTTCCGTCAGCCGTCAGCCGGATCGACGCCTTTCCTTTCATCCAAATCCTTTCCGTCACAAAACACCCACCTTTTTGGGGGGCGCAAAGTCTTTTCTTCCTTCCTTCAAGATCTGACTTTTTTTTGCAGAACCTCGTACGTGTCCTTCCCGATAGTCTTTCCTCTCCCCCCTTACTGCCAGAGTTTTCCCTCCTCCTTCTTTCTCACCGACGGTTTTGCTGAATTTTTTTTTTTCCCGAGGAATCCGCGTAATGCTGCGCGAATGGGCTGCTCTCTAAATCTGCCGACTGTTATCGTGTCTTCGCTCGTTCCCTTCTCTTATGGTTTGAGCTTTCTCATGCTCTTTTGTGCCGAGGAGAGGGATTTCAGTAAGAGGTGAAGTGCCGTCAGGCCGTGGCCAGAAGCGCGAAGCCGTCTTCGCCGTGAGGTCCCGGGTCACCTTTGAGTAGAAACTCCCCCCCTCCCCCAACCCCGTGGCTTCCGGTTCCCCCGGAACCGTGTGTTTGCCCGTTAACCCATTGAGTTTTTTTCTATCGCGAGAAGTGTGGGTGGGGTTGGTTTTTTGTTTTTTGGTGGGGGTGTGTGGGTTTTTTGGGGGGGTGTTTGGTTTTGGGGTTTGGGGGGTTTTTGGTTTTGTGTTTGTTGTGTTTTTTTTGTGGGTTTTTCCCCTCATCTGATTGTCGGAGCTCCCCATGTTTCGAGGCGGTCCTGTTGTCCTGCCGGCGAAGGTCGTCGATTTTGTCTTCGTCCTTCCGCGATAAAGAAACTTCTGGTTCGAGCCGCGCAGACTCTTTTCCTGGTCCCTTCAACCCGCCCCCCGTCTTTCCCCACCCCCTCTCATTTTTTACCAAAATTAAAGGTTTTGGCTTTTGTTTTTTTTTTATGATGCGCAACGGTTCTTCCTTCGGGTGGTGAGCTGCTGGCTCTCTTTTTATGCTTGTTTTCTGAGTCGCCGCTCTTCTTCTCCTCTCTACTTCGGTCCCCCCCCCCCCTCTCCTCTTCGCCTTGGACCAGCTGAGCAGGAAGTGGTCGGCAGAAGGTTCTGCCCCGCGCTTTCTGTTCGAAGATGTTCCAGCCAGCTTCTTCTTTCCCCTTCCACCTTTCTTGGATATAGTTTCGAAAGTCTCCTTCCCCATCGCCTGCGATTTCCTCTCCTGTCACATAGGTGATGTTTCGGTATTATGACCGCAGTGTTGTTTTTTTTTTCTCGTTTTTTTTTTTTTTTCCTTTACATGGGATCACACTACAAACCGAGATGTTGGACCCCCCCGACGGCTCGCCGGCGCAGAGGAGGATCTCTCTTTCTTCTCACGTTGTTTTTTTTGTCTCTGATAGCTAGTAGGAATCCCCCCCCCCCCACTTTTCAGCTAGTTTGGCTTTCGTTGTGTATGTTTTTTCCCGGCACATTCAGACAAATACAACGATCAAAAAATACGCCCCCCGGCGTCCTTTTTCCTCCCTGGTCCTGCCTATGTGACGCGAGGATATCGCAGCGGATGTTTTTAGGATGGCTGGACTTCTCGTCTCTGACGCCCCCTCTTTTTTCCTACCTCTCTTTTTGCTGCGCATTGCAATCCGAAAGGAAAACCCAAGGAGGGGCATAAACTTTGCTGCCGACCACTTTCCTTTCCGCTGTTACCTTTTCTTCTACTGCTTCATGTCTCTGGTCGGTTTCCCCTCCCTCCCAGCGAAGTCGATTCTCCCCGTCTGACGAGCTTCATGAAAAATTCGCAGTTTCTCATCACCAACACCTTCTTTGACCAAGACCTCCCTCTTTGAGTGAAGCCCTTTCCCCATGCCAACATGGAAATGTTTCAGCTTGGTTCTCTTGATGTCAAGCCCGTCGTGCCTTGCCGCGCCCTTTGAGGTCGCCGCTTCGAACCCGAGAAGTGCTGGAGCCCCAAGCCTTCGTACCCCCCCACGACTCCCCCCCTTCTCAATGCCTCCCCAGTGTTTTACAGCAGGTGCTCGAGCGGAAAGAGCCGAAGGAAGTTGGTCTTCCCTCTATCGCTTTTCGTTTACATCGCCTTTTCGGCAGGTCAGGACGGGGACCCCCCTTCCCCTGACAACTGTTTTGGGTGTGAGAATTAGAAGTGGATGCCGGGACATTCAGCCTGAAGGAACGAGATTCGGTTTTTTTTTTAACCTTCTGAATTCACTTTTTTTCCCACTTAGGATTCACCTAACCCTCTCCCTCTTCCCCCGTCTCGGGGTACGCCCCGGGCATGACTTTCAAGCTTTTCGATCAGGCTTGTACTGTGATGTAGTAGCAGACATTCTCCTCCCGTATGAAGGAGTCCCCCCGTTGCAACATTCCTCCCCCCCCCCCAGTCCTTATAGGAAGCTTCTTTGATTAATCCCCCTTCTTCTTCACGACAGGAGCGAGTTTCCCGAACGGGCCATTCTGCACGAAGGCGCCGTCGAGCTACTATGCGAGCCGAGCCTTAGCAGGTTGTAACGCGGTTTTTTAGACTTTCGTCCATTTATCTAGATCTTTTTATACCTTGTCGGTTTTTTGATTTTAAGCCCTGATGTCGCTTCTTTTTTGATTTTTTTTTCTTTTGATATAGACGATCGCCGCTCCGCGACTGGGAGCGCCTGTTTTATCGTCTCGAGTTCACTGTCTCCCCCAAAGTCACTTTTCCTTTGGGGGGGCTTGATATGTGAGGCTTGTGGAACGGGGGAGGAGCAAGCTCGGTTCCCCTCCCGAGTTCTCGTACGCGGTTGTCTAGCGACGTCTTTCTCCAGCCCCCCTCCATCGAAACATTCACGATACTTTTTGCATCAGGCGCCCGGCAGTCGCTGTTATCCGCACCAGGTTTAACTAGTTCCCGTAGAAGCCGGCTGTTGCTTCTTCTCTCCATAAACAAACCGTTCCCCCTCCCCTTCCCGGTGACGATCCGGCGATCGAGAGAGGGTTCTCGTCGGTGTGACAGCGTTTATTTTGTCGCGGCTCTGTTAGTTCTCCCTATTTCAATTCTTCCCTCCACTCGAGCATGACCGTCGCGGTTTTGTCTCCTTGGCTTGTTGTGCGCGGTTGACGGTTTTTCCGTCGGCGTTGCCGTGTTAAAGAGGCACGGCTGCTCGAGAAGATAGAGGCTCTCCGAAACCTGTATGTCCCCCCCACGGTCCGCCCAAGTATTTTGTCGTCCCAGAGCACCTTTCGGCCGCGATTTTTTTTCTTCGGTTCAGTTGCGCAGGATCGCCACGCCCTTTTGTTTGCGGAGACAGTCGAAACGTATCCCTCCTCTCCTGTCGCCCTGAAGATCTTTTTTTTTCCATCTTTTCTGAATCGGCGAGCGGCGTACGCCACGTCGTGAAGGCGTTTTAGGTTTTTGATGAGCGCATATGATCGTCCGTCTCGCCATTCAGGAGAAGGACTCCCTCTCTTAGCGCTGTTTTTTCCCGCCTCGATACGTTTCTAGGCGATAAGTTGTTCGATGATTTCGTGTGAGAGGATCGTGCGCGTTTGCAAACCCTCCATATCTTCTTCTCGAGGTCGTGTTAGCCCATGTGGTTGATGTTTCGGTAGCCGCGGAAGGCAGTGTTGTTCCCTTGCAACCAGCAGCCTTTTTCTCGATACTAGAAACTTCGTCGAGTCAGAGGTACGCACCCTCCTCTCCGATCAGGTATTTTTGCGACCCCCCCGATCTGCTTTTTTTTCCGCCGACTGGCGAGCTTCGATCGGATGTTTCCGTGAGCGCGTCTTCTCCCTATTTCAAATGATTTTACTTCCGTGTTCCGCTTTCTCTCGCCCTCGACGGACCGACGGTTTTTTCCCTCCGTGAGAGGTTTTTAGTAGGCGATGGTGTCGGCCGAGATATCCCAGTATGCCCTTTGCCTTCCCCCTCCAGCTTAAGTTCTTGCATTGACTATTTTGACCTGGGGTCTCTTCTCGCTTTTTTTTCCATCGTACGCGGGTTAGGGCGGTTTCGCACCGAGTGGTTTCAAAGTTCATAAAGACTCCGGCCCCCCCCCTTTTACTCCCTTTCCTTTTTCCCTCAAGACTCCCCCTCTTTTTTTTGTAGAGAGTCCACCGTGTTTTCCGGAGTATTTATTCTTGCACTAGCCTTTCGTTACTCACTCTTGTTTTTGGATGATCGAGAATTTCCCTTTCATCGTTCGGCGCTGCGACCCCCTTTCCAATACATCTTTCCATCTCACTTGCCATCATTTATTGGTTGCCGTCCTCGTTCGTATTTTTTTTCAAGCGGCCGGAAAGCTGAGCACAACGCCCGCCGTCTTCACTCCCACGTAATTCCTTCCGTCTTTTTGCCCTCGTAACCTGAACCTTCGCTCTTACGCGACGTTTTTTTATCCGATTTCTCGGGCAGCGCGCCCTGCAGCTTCTGGGGACGGTTTTTTTCTCTTCCCTTCGCACTTTGGTCTTTCTACAGAGCATCTCCTCACTGGTGATTGGATATTTGTTTTAAACGGATGTGTGTTTCCCGGACGGCCGGCCGGCGATTTTTCCCACTTCTTGGAAGTCCGACTGGTCCCTTTTGAAACTTCCCGCTTCATCAGCTCGTGAGGTTGTAGCGAATATACTTCGAACCCAGTCCCCACGATAGACTCCGCTTTCCTCATCGGATCTTCCACCCGCGTGTAAGTCATGGTTCTCGGCCGTATATCTTTGCGTTCACCCTCAGCCCTCCGCTTCCCCCCCGACTTTGATCGCACTAGTGGATTCCTCCAATTCAATTCGCGGATTCGGCGCGGCTTTTGCGAGTGATCTGGCTTCTTTCCTTCACCCCACACTTAGGGCCTTTTTCTTTCCTGCAACTGAAAGTAGATCCCCCCTTTCCTTCGAGCGTTTCTTCTCCGGTTATTCAAGATTTTTGATTTTTACTTTTTCTTGCACAGTCTGTCCCCCTTGACTTCTTCCCCCCCGAAGTATCGATCCGTCCCTAGTTACGACGCCCTGCAACCGCCTTTCTGAGTTCTAATTTGATTACGTCTCGATGCGTCACCGCTCTGCAGAGAAGGCTCTTCCGAATGTTTCTTCTAATGTCCGAGCTCCGAAATGCGCTTCAACCTGCCCAAGTCGAGCTTTTTTCCCTTAGCTTCCCGATTTAGCTTTTTCCAACCTAGTTCGACACGGTTTTGGTTTATAGTTCGCGGGCAGCCGTCGTTCTCCGATTTTTTCTGTAGTCGGTCTCCTTCCTACTGCAGGTCCCTTTTTTGGCCCCCCTAGAGAGCCTTGGCCTTTTTCAGGATTTTTTCGGGTTCTCTCCCCTTTCTCGAACTCGCGGTTTGCGGTTGTACCTTTCACATTTTCTCTCTCCCCCCACTCTGCTCCCCAAAGAGGTATTCCTGTTTTTTTACGTTCTCTGCATCGCTGCTGCATTTTTCTGCTTTTTTAGAGGTTGATTGCTACTGAACATCCCCGTCGAGATAAAGGTCCCCTGTCCACGCCCATCAGGTTTATCCCTCTCAAGGCGTTCGGCTTGGCTACGACCCTTTGCCCGGCCATTCCCCACTTTTTTCCCCTCCCCTGATGCGTAGAGTTTCTCTACTTCTGCAGGAGCATTCTTTCCACAATTCTGGTGACGATCGCGCATTATTTTCCCTACGCGGATCGCTCTCGCAGTCCTTTCCTTCCAACAGCACTTTTCTTCCTGGTTCCCGGACTTTCCTCTCCGTAATTTCTCTCATGGGGCTTTACTAATGTCGCTGATTTTCGTTCGCAGGTCTGAGAGGAAGTGGATGTGGTCCTACCTATGTATTTTTGATCCTTTCGTTACTCCGATGGGCCTTTTTCTGCCGGGGAAGCCGCGCTTTTCGAGATCTATGTCCTGGACTCAACTCAGGATCCCCAATCCCCCCCCCCCCCTTGGTCTTTCCGGTCCCCCTTTCCTATTCCCCCGAGATGAAACGTTCTAGTGTTTTAGTTAGTCCCTTCCTTCTTCTGTCTGGCGCATGCGTCGTCTTCGTTTTCCCTGACTTCTTACTTTTGACCTCATCCTTTTTGTGTTTTGTTTTTCTTCGGTCGCCTGGCTCCAGCCTCTTGTTTTTTGCGCGACCCGGTTGCGCGGGCACCTCCCTGCTTCCAGCCTGGTCCCTTATTCTGTCCCACCTTCCGTTTGTCGGCATTTCTCGAGCGGCGGTGTCGTTCCTTTGTGGTTTGAGTTCTTGAGGAATTTTTTCATTTCTAGGCTTCCTTTCTATATCTTGTTTGACTCGCTTCGCACACCTTTCTTTTTTATGCTTTTTGAAGCTTTATCCAGATGCGTGAAGTTTTTCTGGAAGCACCTTTTTTTCCCCCATCACGGGTTGTACTGTTCGCACGATGACTGTTTTTCCCAGAACCCGTTTACGGGATGGTTTCCCCGTTTCCTTTCCTTTTTCCTTCTATACGAAAACGAAAGTCGAGCCATCCACATCGTGCGAGCTCTTTTTCATAGGTTGCTTTGCGGAATCGCGCCGCCCCTTGGTTCCCTTTTCTTTTGTGGTTTTTTTCCCCCTTTACATGGTTCTTACACATCCCCCAACGAGATGGGAAACCCGACGGTTCCCGTAGTTCGAG
>Ga0179591_1200514_pt1 | contig 10815 bp, 9 predicted proteins | sample CZOMad2_1_08_16f_FD_182891 | JGI IMG/M metagenome (GOLD analysis project Ga0179591, IMG submission 182891) | Vadose zone soil fungal communities from Angelo Coast Range Reserve, California, USA - CZOMad2_1_08_16fungal (PacBio error correction) | ecosystem: Environmental > Terrestrial > Soil >... | reverse complement strand
TTTTTTGTTTTTTATGGTTTCTCCCCCAAATCCCTCCTCTTTCGCTCGGAGCTTTTGTTGCTTTGGTTCGGCCCCCCCCCAGACCTCCGCTGCTTAGAAGACCGGTCTCTTTGCATGTTTTTTCTTTGGGGCTGGCCATTCGCCCGTTGTTTTTTTTCCTTTCCTTACCTCGTTTTGACATTTTTTTTTGAAGCCCTATTACGGGCGCCATTTGCCCCCCCAGTTTTTCAAGAGTAAACCGATTTCGTGTTGCGATGATTTGCTTGATTCCCCCCCCGTGCCTTGATTTTTTTCCGGGCTTTGTCTTTGACCCCCGTCGGGGGTTTGTTCTTGCCCCCCCTTTTTGCAACCCCCATGCGCTTGGACTGACTGTTCGTTCTATGGTATAAAAGATGCCTCTTCCCGATGCAGCTTGTGGCTCCCGGTCTGTGTTGCGTATTCACCGCTTGTTTTTTGGTTCCTCCAGAGATTCGTATTTACACGTTTGCTGTTTTTCGGGGTCCGCTTGTCACCTCGGTCTTATGTTATTTCCCCCCCTGCAGTAACTTGACGTTTGTGTGGTTTTTGCATGTTAGGAACAGTCCCATTACCCTCCCCTGCCGTTTTTTCGGGCGCGCTCATGGGTCTGCGGTGCGTCTTGAAGGAGGACCGCTTTTACCTAGTTTTCCGCGGCTTTCCCTTTGTCCCTCCCCGGTCTGTGGTTCGGGTCTTCCTGAGTTTTTTGTTTCCCACTGGGTTCGTGCACAATTTTGTTTTAAACGGTCCGGGTTCCGACGCAGAAGTTTGTTTTTTTTTTCCTTTTGCCCACAAGATCGGCCCAATGGTCTTTCGTAAGGCTTTTCCAGGTTGCTCTTCGCTAGTCCTGTTAAGGTCTTGATTTTCTTTCCCAGACGACCTTTTTTTCTCTTTTTTATTCTCAGCGTGCGCAATACTTGTCTTTTCCCTGACTCGAGCATTTGTCCTTTTCCTTTGCTTTTGATGGTTTCCCTCCGATGTCGTTTTTTGCACGCTTGGGTTTCTCACTTTCCGCAAGGTTTGGCTTCGTTTTCCTTCGTCCCCCCTTAGCTAGCGCAAAGGTTCTCCCCCTCCTCCTGCGGATTTCCCGGTTTCCAGACTCATCAAGTTTGTTTGTCCTTCGTGCTGGCCAGTCCGACTTTCAAGGTGCGGGAGAATGGGTTACAGGTGTTCTCCGTCCCTTCCAAGTTTTATCCCCCCTTTCCCTCCCCCCGCTTTAGTTTGTCCGGAGGTGGCTTTTTTTTGGTCCTGCGGGGTCCTCGTTGTTGGATTTGGTTTCCGAACTTCCCATTTTTTAGTTGTTTTCCCCTTTAGCGTGCCGTCTTACCCCGGCAAGTCGGCCCCCGTTGCTTAAAGTGGAACCAGAGGCTTGGTTTTTTTTTTGTTCTATATCTGCCTGACCCTGGACCCCACCAAGGTCACCGTCCCCGGTTCATATGACCGAAAACGGTTTTTCTGGAGCTTTTTAACCAAAATCCTTCCTGTGAGGCACTTGGTCCGCCCCTGATACTTGATCCGCCGGGTTCCAACACTGGCCGTCTTTGCGCGTGTCGGATGTTGTCGTTTCGAAGGACACCCCCCTCTTGATCTCTCCTCGCAGCTTCAGGAACCCGGGCCTGATGCCCCGAAGTTTTTTTGTGCCCGCTATTTTCATGGTTCGGAGCAGGGGCAGTTCGGGTTGTCAAATCTCCCACCCGACGACCCCGACTGGGTTCTTTTTTTTTTTGGTGCCTGGTGAGTTCGTAAGTTTTCCGCGACGCTGGTCCCGACCATTTACGCCTTCTTCTTTTCCTTTAACCCTGCCTCGTGACATCGTAGAGACTTGAGCCTGATACGAAGGACTTTCCCTCTTTTTCCAATTCGATCGGTTTCCTTGCTCGTCCCAGGGTGTTGTCTGGTCCGCTTTCCGTGGGCCGTTTGTTTTCGGTCTTCTTACGCTGACCAAACCCCCCCCTGGCCCGTGGCGGGTTTTTTTTTTTGTTTCCCCAATTTGCCTCTGTACGCCCGCCCCAGGTACTGGGGCTTTTTGTGAACCTACCCGGTGGAGCAGAAGCAACCTTTACTTCGTTTACCGTTGGTTCCCGCTTTGGCCCTCCCCTGCCATCCCTTTGAATGTTGCTTGTCGACTGCAGACTTCCAGCTCGTAAACCTCCTTTTATAGTGTTACGCCTTGCACGCCTGTTTTCTTCTTCGCCTTGACCCCCTTGTACGCCTGCGAGATTTGCAGGGTTGACTCCCGTTTTACCTTCTCGTGGTTAACCGTTGAGCGTTCGATGTCTCCCGGTAACGGACCCCCTGTTGTACTCGTCGTTTGGTTTCCGCTGGACGGTTTTTCCAGAAAACGGTGGCTGCGCTTCGCCCCCCCCCCGTCCTTTTTTTGCTTTCTTTCCACACTGTGTTGGTACGAATTTCTTCCTTGAATACTGGTTCGGGGGTTTGCCAATGGCGTGCTAGCCTTACCATTGACTTGCGTCCCCTGCATCCCCCGAACTACCCCCCGACACGACCCTCCACCGCCTGACATTTCTTTTGGTTTTTTCTCTTTAGTCTTTCTGCACTTTCAACACCCTGCTTGCAGCTTAGTTGGCGGCGTACCCTGCCCGGACATTTAAACTGCCCCTCGGAGCTTTCTCCTTGACTTTTCGCCCAGGATGTTCGTTGGCTTTTTCCGGCTTCCCCTGCAGTTTTTTTCTGAAGTGTCGTGCATGAGAGTTTCTCCTCTCGAGGTTTCTTTCCCTTGACCGAGTCCAGACACCCCCGCCTGACCCCACCTTTATTTGCGCGCGCTCTTTTTGTAGCGTATACTGCTTCTTCTCCCCTTTTTTCCCTTTTTTTTACCGTTACTGACAAGAGGTTGGTGTTTCTCCCTGCCCCATCTAAGCGGGGTTTTTTGTTTTCCGCCTTTTTCTTTTGTCCCTGGTCCCACGGGTGGTCGCTTACCTCCTCCCCAGTAAACGGTCCCCTCCGCTTTACCCTCCCCTTTTCTGCTTTATTGAGCCACGTTTCAGAAATGCTGGCCCAATGGTTCTCGCCGTGAGTTTGGGTGTTTTGGAGGCGGGCAGACTTCTTGATGGGGCGTTCTCTCCTCCGGGGTAGCTTTCTCCCGCGCGCCTCCCTTGCGTTGGTCCGATGTTTTCTCGTTTGCTTTCTCTCAACCCCAGGGATCGTTCTCCCAGAGGAACCTTGCTGTAGTCCGATTCCTTGCGTGTGGCTAGTTGCCTATCACGAACACCCCCTGACCAGGGGTCTACCGACGTTTATCCTGCATTTTCCTTTTTGCAGGGGCGGCAGTTTTGTCCCCCAGTATCGTGATCTTATCTTTTTCCATTATGTACGTTTGGTGCTCTTTTGATCTCCTATTAAGTGGCAAACACTTGCTTTTACAATCCGGAGTGTAACCTAGATTTCCTTCTTTTGGCCCCCCCCCATTCGACATAGGTTTTCTGGCAGCTTTTCTTTGTTCTAAATCTTCGCCCCCTTTCACCGCCTGGTTTCCTTTCGTCATCTGACCCGTTTCTTGGTCCTTCTAACCCTAAACTCCCCCGTTTCATTCTGTGCCCCCCTCCTGGCAGATTTCGCGGTTGCGAGAAGATCGCTTCTGCCGACTTTTCCTTCCCTCCTCCCCCCGTCCCCCCCCGTTCGCGCTTGCGTTCGTTTTCCCCGTTCGATACCCCCCGTGACCCTTTGTCCCCGCACCCCAACTTTCTGCTCCCCCCCCGCGTTTTATGCCCCCCCAATGACGCCTTCTGCCGTCCGGGGGACCCTTGTTGGTGTTCCAATGCGCCTGCGTTTCCCTGAAATGAGGCCCCCCCGCCCTGCCCCCTTATTATCTTTTCTTCCTGGGACGGTACCCTTTTTTTCATTAACGGCGCGCGTTCATTCCTCTTTTCATCCCCGCGACAAAATCTTTCTTTGTTTGTGACATTCCCCACCCAAAGTTGTCCCTTTGGTGTCTTTTTTTCACTCGTTACGAGCCGTTTTACCCCCTTTTTTCCTAGGTAGTTCCCTTATACAGTTAGAACATCAGGAACAGGAGAGGGGTCGGAGATGGTGGTCCACCCCCACCTCCACTTCTGAGGACGCCTTTGAGTACCCACCATCCTTTTAGATTTTTTTAGCCCTTTTCGTCCGTGTTTCCTTCGCATGTTGGGTCCCCTGGTCGCCCTGCACCAGCCTTTTGACGGGCGACACAATTACTCTTTTTTTTCGGAGTATTTTCCGTAGACTTTTTTTTTGTATTGGTTTTCGAATTACCATTTCCGGTTCAGTGCCCCCCTTACCCTCCCCCAGGGCCGCCGCCCCTGTCTCACGCAGCTCCCTGTCCTTCCCCCTGTTATGTTGTGCGTCGCGGTTTTGGCTTTTGAAGGCTTCCTCCCTTTCGTTTAGTCAATATCGTGCAGGATTTTGACCCCATCCCCCGGTCATATCCGTTTCCTTTCGCATTGTGTGACGACTTCACCGCGAGGACATGTCCACCCTGACCCGTTCTGCGGGGCTCACCCGGCTGGCCCGTGCTCCTCCATCCCCCATGCGTGAGGTGTTTCTTCGGTCCGACAATCTTTTTCCCTTTTTTTGTATGAGGAGACGTCTCATGGCCTTCGGTGTTTTCCTCGATAGACCCCCAGCCTGCTTGTTTAAGTCTGTGTGAGTAGAAAATTGTCCAATGTGGGCTACAGCTTTAAGTCGCGTCGTAGGAAACGTTACGGCGATGTTTTTAGTTGCAAGAGTGCTGGTGAAGTTTCCTTACAGAGCAAATTTGGTCCCGTAGTATTCCGTCCACATTGGCCACCCAAAAGACCCCTTCCGCAATGGTTTCCTTTGGTTTTTGCCCCCGTGGCCACTTTTGTTTTTCCGAACAGGACAACGATCTTTTCTCTGGGTTACGAATTTTTCTCTGTTTTTTTGACAGCGGACGAAGCTATTGCCGGGATACTTTATAGGCTTTTTTCCGCCCCAGTCTGCGGATTTTTTGTACCCACTTTCCTTTGCCGAGTTTGTTTTGGTTGCTTTTTCGGTTTTTCTCATTTTTTTCATTGTTTCACTGAGTTCCCAACCGTCGCGGTAGCCCTTTTCACCCGTAGTCCAGCCTACGTTTCATGTCTTTTTACGATAAGCTTTGAAAGTTTTTTCCCCCAGGCCGAACTTTTGCACTACACGTTTTTGACAACCGGTGTTTCGTGACCACTTTTGGTCATCCCACTTTTCTGACCATTCCCAACCCCTGGTATTAAGATTTGCGTAGTTGACTGCGGTGTATACGTACCCCCCTTTCCTTTTAGCACAGATGAAGCTGCCCCTCCCCGGTCTCTTTTTCGCTTCCGTATTTCCCGATCCCGGCTTTTTGCCCAAAAACCCCGGCCGTGCTCGAGTTTTCTTGGACGCCTTCCGAGTTGCTCGTTTTAGTTTCCCTGACCTGCTTTCGTCCCTTTTTTTTTCCTTTCCGGTTTCTTCAGTTTTGATCGCCCGTACCCCAACAACCGGCCGTTTTTGGTTCAAAGGTTCCTATTGGGCCTTCATGGTACTGGTTTTCTTTTTTTCCCCCGGATTAGTTTGACAATCACTCTTTTAGTCATGCACACACCTAAACGACCAGTCCCAGTGATTGTAGCTCTTCTGCCGAAAAATGCACATTTGGTTGCACCGGTTCCCCCCCCTGCGTGGTCGCCCCCGTTCCTCGCTGGTTTCCCTCGGCGCACCATCCGGGACCAACTGTTTAGACCGCTTTATCCCGGTGCTCTTTTGGTTTTTTTTTTGTGTGTTTCCCAAGCCATACCTTTTCCAATGCGTCCGGCTTTCGCGCAAGGGAACGGTCGTAGCTGAACCCCTTTGGGTTTAGCCGCTGAGTTTTACCCCATGTAGCCCCCCGATTGCTTTCACTGACTCCTGGTAGTCCTCTAAAAATACGATGGTGCCCGAAAGGATCCTCTGCACCCCCATCTCCCCAGTGGACAATTGAGTCATGCTCTGTAGGCGCCCGTTCGAAGTTAGAGGTGGGGGGTCAGCCCTTCGTCAGAAGATTTTTCACGGTTGAGGGAAAGGAATGACCTCACACTTCCCTTCCCAGTCTTATTGGGTAGATCCTGGGTTTTTCATCCGGCACTGCAACTCAGTAGGTCGTATGCTCGGGCAAGGCCGTGCGGTTTGATATTGGATTCGTCCCCGCCCCCTCCCAGTTTCTCTGTGCGAAACCTTTTTTTTCCACACAAGCGCGACTCACCCCCCCACCGCCTGGGGGGTGTTTTTTTCCCCGTCGGCCGGGGCTTTCTCTTCAGCTGTTTTTTTCTTTCTTTTTTTTTTCGCCCATTCGAGTCTCGTCTGTTCTCTAGTGTAAGCGTAACAGACGGGTTCTTCTTTTGGTGGTGTGTTTTTCCCCCAGCTTTTTTCTCCCTTTCGCCCTGTTTTCCGGCGTCCCTTTCTGTGACAGCGAATGACTTCTTTTTTTTTTTTCGTTCTATTGCGCGTAGTGGCGGCACACCACCCTTGTCGCCTTTTGTTTTTTTTATCACCCCAGTCTCCTCCCAGTGCTGCAAGACCTCTTTCCCTTTAGTTTTATGTGTCATCCCTGTGGTCAGCGACCCCCGGTCCCCCGGCTTTCATTTTTTGGTTGCCTCTTGGACAACCCCCCGCTGAAACCTCCAGGCCATCCCCTCCAGGTTAACCCTTTTTGTCAGCAAACTTGTGCCCACCAAGGTGACCCCCATCCTGCTCAACAAGTACGTTCGTTCCCTCCTGGATTTGTTCTTTTCAGTTAGAAGCCCTGTGTGTAGCCCCACCCCTTGAAGATTCGGCAAATACTCCATCGTGGTACCCTCTTCCGACTTTTTATGACTTTCCCTTGTTCCACAAATGATCGGCGGAATTGAGAATTTTTCCTTCCCCCCGTCTACCCGTTTTGCCCCCTGCCCCCGGACACGCGGTTCTAAGATCGTTGTTGGCGTTGGTTGCAGTGGGCAACTGACACCCCATTTGCTTGGTTTAGAGGCGCTTTGGATTTCGGGTGTTTTGCCCAGGGTGTTTTTTCGCCTCGTCATCGCACACACCAGCCCCCAAGGGGTGCCGCTTGTCCCTATTTCTCTCTCTTTACTGATTCCCTTCTGTGTGTTGATTCTCAGATCGTTTAACCCGGTTTTCAGTCCCCCTCCAGATGATGGTTTGGTTTGGGCGGCTGCATCCATGGACCTTTTTTAGTGTTTCGTTTTTAATTTTGAGCGATTTGCCGTCCCCTTCACCACGCGGATTTTCTCTGGCCATTATTGGTGGCTGCTGTTTTTTTTCGACGTGTCCTGTGCCTTTTTGCCCGCTCTTTTTCTGAAGACCTTTATTTCTTTTTTCTTTCTTCTCCCACCCCCATTTCCTTGATCTTTCCCCCCCCGCCTCTTTTTTGCCCCACGCCCTCTCAAGCCGCCGGAGTATTCCCAGGTGCTTTTTTGGGGTCTGACTTCTCCCCCCCCGCACCAATTTTTGATGTTTGGTTACTTTCTTGTGGTCCTGGCGGGTCAATAGGTTTCTTCTGGCCCCGTTACTTTTTTGTTTTTTTTCGGGCGTGATGTAGTGCTTCACACCAGCTCGTCTTGAAGGCCTCAGCGTTTCTTGACATGACTTGGGCGAGCAAACTCTTTTCCCGGTTGTTTTCCTGGAAGAAGACTCTCCTCTAACCGGCTGGTCTTTTTTCGAACCCCCCTTCCTTTGATGTTCCCCATTCGGCTGGGAAGTGTTTTTCCACCCAGTGTGCTTCAGACCACTCTTTTTTCGCCCTGTGACGACCCCAGTTGCAAGCCCCCTCTTCTAACTTTGACGATTTTTTCTCCTCCCAGTAGATGTTCGGTTTTTTTTTTGCGCGATATCGTGGACCGTTTTTGCATGGGTCCCCCGCGAGGGCCCCTCGTACCCGTCCTGTCTTTTCGGAACATTTTTTTTTTGCTTTTGCACGTTTGGGTCACCTGTGGTGTTTGACACCACGGGGGTTGGCGGGGCCTTTCCCCCGTTGCCCTCGGAAGCCGCCTTGGCCCCCCTACTTTGGCGGCGGCCATTTCCCCTTTTTTGCGCGATTTTTGGGCTCGCTGACGTGTCCTTGCTTCCTGCTTCGTACTACGTTGCCCCTCCTTTGACGCCGGGCGATCCGTAAGCGTCCTCTGAAGAATTTGTTACGTTCCCCCCCCCCTTTGCGTATGGGTGCATTCTTTTCTTCTTGTTTGCCTGTTCGATTGCCCCTCCCCTTTTAGTGGTTACAGGCACGCTTTTAAGCTCTCGTCGACAACACAACACCCCCCGGGTGGTTTCCTGACTCTTCTGAGGGCAGTGTTTCCCGACCGGATGTGGTTGATATTTACGTAGTTTCCCATGCAGGAAGGAGGGTGGCCGATTCCCCCTCTCGTTGGTTCGGACACGGTTGTCTGCTGTTTTCCTCTTAAGTGCCCGCCCGCGCGCGCCGGCGGATTTTTGTGTCCCCGACCCTATTGGGTGGCCCTGAATGTTTGGCGCAGAGCCCGTGTCTAGTTTTGTGACAGACACTACATAGTAGGTTCACCCCTTCGCTCCTTAACTGACCGGCCCCCCCGTCCGCACCGTGGGATTAACAACCAGTGATGTCGTGGGCTTTGTTTTGTCCGATTGAACCGACCGGGGCAGGTCCCCCCCCCTAAGAAGGACGTCCTTGTGGCATGACGTCACAACCGCGTTTCATTTTTTTTTTCTTTACCAATCCGGTTCGTCCCACCCCCCCAGGTTTTAAGTTTTTGAGCTCATGCAGTCCGCCTTAAAACGGTCCTGTCTCGGGTGATCGTTGCCATCTTTTTGTGAGCCCGAAACCCCACCCCATCATTCCCCGCCTTTCTTTTTCCCACAGAACCTTTGACCCCCGTCCATTTGCATCCCCCGGAATTTCCCATTCTTTATGGTAGTTACTTTGTCTGCGAAGGTTCATGTTTATTTGTACCCATTTTATACGGTACGTTTCCCCCAACGTGACACTGTTGAGTTTCCAGTTGTGCTCACGTAGTGCTTGCCTTTTAGACTAGGACTCACCATGGTGCGCATTCCCTTAGGGTTTTGATAAACACACCGCCGTCGACATCGGAATCTGAGTGACGAAATCCAACCCCTCCCCCCACTAGAGTTTTTTTTTGCATCAAGATGTTCAACTTTTATACTCACCTGCGAAGGGCCTGGGTTCGTCTGCGGGCGCCTTGTGTCGTTTCCCTAACCAATTTTTCCCAGGCAAGCGCGCTGTTTTGGTTTTTGGCCATTTTGTCGGTGGCGACTCCCACCTCCCCGACCAGACTCGGGTTGCTGGTCCCCCTAACCCTCAAGTGAGGGCACCTACGCTGACTTTTTATCCCTTTTCGATAGGGCTCTCGTGCGCCTTTATTGTAGACTCCCTTCCTTCCTTTTTCAGAGGTTCCCTCCTTCCCGATTATTCCCCCTTTTCCGCCAGCGATTTTCTTCCGGCGCAGACTTGGGCGGCTTCTCGGTTTCCCCCCCCAGCGGTTCCCGCATACCGTTTTTTCTGAGTTGGTAGTACGGCGTCTTTCGATTTTTTTTACTGTACGTCCCCGGTCCCGATGGAACTACGGAGTCGGCTCTTGGCACCGGTTTACGACCGCACTTTTTTTCGCGTGTTAGCCGAAGGCCCTATGGACAACACGGGGTGGACTGTTTCTTTTAGAATGTTCGTTTGCTCTCCGCGCTTTGATGGGGTGCCCCCCCCCCTCATTTGTCCTCCAAGGCGCCGTCCCGCCCCTCCTTTGTTGTTCTTTTTTTTTTTTTTTTGTTTGGGTGGCCAAAAAGACCTCCACCCGTTTTACTTTTCTTCGGGGTCGCTCTTTTAGTGCCCCCCCCAACAACTACCCTCCCTCTCTGAGCCCCCACCCGCCCCGCTACCCCCCCCCCAACCACTCCCTCCCCCCCTCCTTCCTCCGAACCCTTCCTATACAATCACCTCACCACCGCCCTACCCCTCCCAGTTTTTATTCTCCCCCTCCCCCACCACGGGGTTCCCCTTTTTTCCCAATGATGTCCGAATCGTGGCCGGTTGTACGCGGGCTCCGCTGTCGGAATTCACTTTTCTTTGCTATCAGATGTGTTCTTGGCGTTGCCGCCCTCTCCGAGCCTTTTTCCTGGTCCTTTTTCGTCCAGTTCGTTTCGGGTCGAAATCTCTTTGCTGTTCTCCGAGTCCAAAAGGGTCACACCTCCCCCCCCTGGACCCTTTTGTTTCTTTTGTTTCGGCGCTTTTTGCTCCCTTTTTCCCGTATCACCCGCGTTCTTTTTTTGGACCTGAGCTCCGTTTTCCTTTTTTTTTAAGTGTTGGTGATCCGTTTCTCAGGTTTAACTTCTCTGCTGGTCCGGTTCCGCGATGTAAGGGACCTCTTTCTTCATGGTTTTTTTATTCCCTTTTTTTTTTTTCAGTTCCCCCCTGTTTTTTCGTGACTCCCCGTTGGACTCCCATTTGTTTTAAGGTTTTTCAAGATGAGCACCCCCTTTTTCGCGACTGATGTCTAATTCCCGCCGTTTTTTTTCGAATTCTTTCCTTTTTGCGGAGGTTTCCTATGCGTTGGTCCGCGTCTAGGCCTTGCGCTTTTCGCGCTGTTTTCTTAAGGTGTCGTTGATTGTGCGTATTTTTCCTTTGTTTTCTCCTCACCGACTGTATGCTCGGGGGTGTAAGGCCCCGAACCCCTTTTGTTTTACAGCTGTGGCGGTGCTCCACCTCAACCCGTTCTTTTTTCTCCGGGGTTGCCGTTTTTGAAGTTGATTGGCATCCGTCGGCGGTTGGGGGCTTTCGGCCGTGGCCCCGTACTTTATCCT
>Ga0179591_1369512_pt1 | contig 10816 bp, 11 predicted proteins | sample CZOMad2_1_08_16f_FD_182891 | JGI IMG/M metagenome (GOLD analysis project Ga0179591, IMG submission 182891) | Vadose zone soil fungal communities from Angelo Coast Range Reserve, California, USA - CZOMad2_1_08_16fungal (PacBio error correction) | ecosystem: Environmental > Terrestrial > Soil >... | reverse complement strand
TCTTTCCCTGCTATATCTGTTGACCCCCTTAGACTTTAAGCGTACATTCCCCCATTATTAAGTGCTGGTTGCCGCCCCCGCGCGCCTATGACCGGGACGTTCACTACCGTTACCACCGGCCGCCGACTTCCCTCTTCTTGCTAGCCCCCCCACCCCAACTCTGCTTTTTGAATAGTTGCTATGCCACTGTATCGAATCCCTAAGTCACTTAGACAACGTCAATTCTTTGCGACTCCCGGAAAGCATCTTTTTTTCTTCTTTTCCAACTGATCACCATGTCGTGCTTTCCCCTGTTTTAAACACATTTGATCCTCAACGAGAATCCATTTTCTCACCTCGTTTTCTCCCTCGTTTTCCCAAATCCCCGTCCAGCTTCTCTCCATGACGACATTAATACATATTTCTTCCGTTTTGTTGACTTGGTTACACCCCCTCCCTCTGCCTCGCACAGACCCCCCCCTTTTGTTCTTCTAGCAGCCCCCTCCTTTGATTCAATTCACGGTCGAGGTCCGGTTAACGTATAGTGTAGCCCTGTCATTTCTTTTGGTGTCCTCCCGGAAAAATTCACCCCCTCTTTCCTTTACCCACTTTCCACCAATGCCCTTTCCCCCAATCGCAGAGTAAAAACCTTCCCTTTGGTTTGGTTCTGTGTTTGCCACGGTGTCCCCACCCCCTAGACGAACCGCTCCCAAGTCTTTATAATCGAGAGACGTCCTTTGTGTATTCGGCCTTCTTTTCCTTTCATCGACTTTAAATGAGGAACCTTTATGTGTTCTCCGTCCATTTTGCAAAACTCCTTTCCCCCCCTCCCATCCAACGCGCAGTACTCCGTTGTACCCCTTGATTCAGTTTTTGTATCGGCGACACCTTCACTTCCCCTAGATCTCCGTTTATTTGTAAGTCATTAGCCCTCTCCACCCTATGAGGATGTGCTCCGTGGTATCCACCCCGTCAACCTTCCTCTAGATAGTACTGCCTTTGTCTTGTTTTGTGTCATTTGTATTGAGACCCAGGTTGAGCCCTTCAGTCTTGAGCTCATTCCCCTTCCGCCTTCCCCCCCCCCCCCCACATCCCACCCAACCTTCCGGTCCTTCCTGACTTTTTTCGCGTCCTTAGACTTTTTTGGTTTTGAATAGCTTTGGTTTGCCCGACCTTTTTTCTTCCTCGTCAGCCGCAAGCGTGAACCATGCCCTCCCCGTCCTTGCTTAGTTGATAATCCAGGTCTCCTCCTTTGCCAGCCCCCTTTTCCTTGGCCCCTGCTCAGGAGTCGCCCAACGCGGTCACGCCTCTCAGATCTCTTTTTTCGTTCGCGCCTTCCCCACTTTTCCAACCCAAATGTATGAGATCTTTTTTGTGATTACACATTTCCCTAATCAAAAGGATCCACTTCTTCTTTTCTCCCCGGACTAAGTGCACGCCCCGATTTTCCTCCATCTCCACTTTCTTAGTACGCTTTGACCGTAGCAATGACTCACGCCCGTGCCATTACCCCCCTTTTTTTGTCCGACGAGAGAGGTCCTCTGGCGTTCCTTGATTGCAAAGAGCTCTTCGCTTTTGCATTCCCGCTTACGGTTCTCCTCATCGCCCTATTGTTGAGGAACCAGGATATTGGTGAGGCGCGCGACTGACTCCTGCGGGCCCTCTGGCTTCTTTTCCCCCGTCCCTGAACCATCATGCCCCCCAAAACCTGAATTTGAGCGGACCCCACTTGATTTGACTTTTCCCACGTTCTTGAAATGTTGATATGGCTTAAACCCTTCCGACACCTTTTTTGATTTCTAGTCCTTACCGTCGTCTTTCCTCCCCCTGAGGATTTCAATGTGTCCGCCTAATTACGATTTGATTTGGGACCCCCTTTTCCCAAAACCAAAAAGAGCTTCCGCAGTTGTTCTGGCTCGTTTTGCCGTCATGTTCTTCGATTCCCGTTTTTTTTTCTCCAAACTCTGACCGTTTGAAAGTACTTGCCCTGTATTGTCCCCTAAACCCCATTTACGCCCTTCTGGTACACGGCTGCCTTTTCCCTCAAATTCCATATTACACAGCTTTTTCCCCCCCTCCCGGTGTTGTCGCATCAGCATTTTTTTTCCTCTCCTGTCTTCTTTTCTTAAAGGAAATCGTTTCAAGAGCATTGGCCAACCCTTCATTAAAGTAAGCGACGATTTTCTTTCCACCTTTCTTTTCCAAGTCTTGTATGGTCTGATAACCCCTAGCGGGGAAGGATGTGATCCACACCTGAAGTTCCAAAGTCGTGACACCCCTTTATTTGCGTTTGGGGCCTTAAGGATGGACTTTTTCCTTATTCTTGTCCTTGCCCACTCTTGGATGCGCAATTTTTTTTCCCAACTTCGTGTCGCCCGGCTATTCTTGGATCGTATTAACCGTATGCTTTTTTTCTCGGTTTTTCGTGAGGTGACGTGTCCCTTGAAGCCTCGCGCGATATAGACAGCTCCCCCGTTTCCTTCCCGTTGACATGACCGCACGGGGTCTTTCTTCTTCTTGTCCCTCACTCTGAGCTGATCCTCTATTTGTCTTTTTCCAGTATCTGTGAATCTCAGAAGCAGGCGCAGTCCTTAACCTCATGGCCGACCTCTCTGTCGACCCTCTGAGCCTCCTTTTATCCCCCCCGGTTTCCCCCCGGCACGACATCGATGTGACCTTCCTCCTGCATGGCACTGACATAGGTTCTCATTCCCAAGAAAAATTTTTTTTCTTTTCAATTTGACTGTGAAACAAGCAGTTTGCAATGTCGAATCTGATTCCACTTCCCAGGTCCCTGGCACCCCAGCAGTCTCGTTCCCCTTTTGTATCCCAACACGGCAGACCTTGGCTTGTGTTTTTATATCATGAACCTCCAAGTTTTCTTTCCCTCCAGGCCTGTAGTGCCAGAACGTTTCCCCCATTTGCTGCCGGCCTTTCGCCCCCGGTGTGGTTCTGCTTAACAGATTTTTGGACACGTTATTGTCACGATTTTTTGCGAGCGCCACTCGTTGGTCCCCCCACGATGTTGACAAATCTCCAAGTCGGAATTTAGGTGGCTCGCCGTGTATCGGTTCTGGTGTCCCGACTCCCCGTCCTTTTCACGGAGAGCTCATAATCCATCCCCTCCCCTCCACCTTTTCGCAAGCTGACGGCGAATCCTTGGTTTTTTTCCCCCCCACTCATCATTCTGATGCCGTACCACATTTTGAGAAGTAGAATCATGAAGAAAGCTCCCCTTTTAGTTTCCTCGGTGGTTGATCCCCTTCTCCGGTTTTCGGATTCCCGCCGGGATGATGGACCTTTTTCCGCTCACCTCTTGGACATATTTTTAAGTTTCCTGAGAAATTGCAGTCCGTGAGCATAAGCCCCCTACACCCTTCCCATTCAAACTCGTACCTCTCACCCCGGGAGGACTTCCTCCCACCCCTTCCTCTTGAATTCTCCCGAAGCTTCTTGCAATCCCATACTTCATCTGGACGGAGGGATTGCACCTCCCAATTTTTTCCCCCATTATGGCCAATGCTATAGGTCAATCAGAGTGGGCCCTCTTCTTCCGGAATCCTGGAGGCCTTCCCCCATTTCGTTCCTTAGTGACGCCCCTCCTTTGTATATAACTGCCGTTTTTCTATCTTGTTACCACCATTAATCCCCCCTCCCCTCTTTTGTTTTCATTTTGGGGAATTTGCGCTCCGCTCGGGCTTTCGATATTCTCAATAGGAATTGTGGAAAGGCTTGGCGGACCTAAGAATATCTGTGCTTTCCGATTCCTTTTCCTAACCTATCTTCTTGGATCGGCCTGCATATTCTTCCTCCTCAACTTCCCTGCCGGGCCGTTGATATTTTCGGGCTTTGTAACATGACCGTAAGAAAACCTTCACAATCTTGCCCGAAGGACCAAGGTCTCCTCCCACCTGCAGGTTTGTTGGCTTTATTGGTGACCAGGCAATTTGCGGCTCCATGGGTAAAGTGCCTTAGAGCTTCGAAGACAATGGATCACACAGTCCCAAACCCCCCTCCCCCCTGTCCTTTCCGACCTGAATTGAGGAATTTTCGGGGGCTCTTCCCCCCTTTTTGTCCGCTAAGGATATGTCGAGCTTTCATAGACCCCCCCTCATGAGGTGGGTTGACTGCCCCGTCTCTCCCCAAACAACGGATGTCACTTTACCATTCTTCGTTTTGATTGCTTGGTCTTTTTCTTTTTCAATGTCTTCCGGCTCCCCCGTCGCTGCATGCCTCAGTGACAAGCTTCGAGGACTATAAAGAATCTCCACCTTAAAACGAAGTCATTGGAACCCCTTCTCCTTTTTTTCCCCGGGCCTCTTGCGCTTCCCCTTCCATGGTCAATGTGGGTAGGTCTTTAAGGAATTTCGGGAGTCACAAGACAAGTGTAAACCAAACTCTCCGGTCCCCCCGGAATGCGCGTCTTGAGTGATGCTTCATTCCCCCCTGTCTGTCCCCCCTTTGCTCCTAAAACAATGCTGTTTTCGGACCTCTGGGAGGGTGAACACTCCCCCGACTCCCTTTGGTACTTGCCCTTTTTTCGTTGCCATGTTGGCTTTTTCTTTTTTTTGTTGCAGACAACAACCTTCCGGCCTCTTTCTAAGTCACCTTTTTTTTTCTTTTCCCCTACCTATTTCATTGGTTTATCCCGTGTTGAATTTGATTTTTCTTATCGTCAAAAGAAGTACGTTTTTATGGTTTTCTTGTCTCTAACCTTCTATTTTTTCTTTTAGCCCACGATTCAGGCTGCCTTTTTTGCTTTTCAACCGCCTTCTTTTAGGCGCCAAATGATTGCAGATTTTGCACTTTCTTCCCCCTTTAGTGTAATCTGAGCGGGACGTCCCATCCCTTTTCCCTCTGAAGTATGGTGGTTATGTACTCTATGAGAGAGGCTTATGAATGTTATAATGCGATACCCTTCCCCCTCTTATCCTCCTCCTTCTTTCGGTTGTGAGTTTCGCCTCTTGTTCCCTGCCTAGATATCCTTCTTTTGACTCTCCCCCATCTCCGCAAGAGTAACCACTCGCACGCCATAGATCGATCTTGGAGGTTTTTGATTCCCACGCTTTCGCTTATGCCCTTCCTCCTACCAGTTTCAACACATTTTGTCCCCCTTTCTTACTCTTACCTTTTTTCCTATCCGGCATCGGGTTTTGCACAACTAACTTCCAGACTTGCTGAAATCCTCCCCCCAAACTCTTTCGACAATCTCCCCCACTTCCCTTCGCAACGTCATTCTTTGAGCTAGAAAACTGTTCCTTTTGTCCCTCTGATCTCCAAGTATGCCAGCACTGTAGGGACAGAAAACTTAGAGTCCTTTCCTTTTTAACTCCCCGTTTCGGCCGCTCCCCTTCCCCCCCTCTTTTATGTCTCGTCGAATAACCTCATGTCCGCTTATTCTTTGTTTGTGCCTTTTTTAACAACCCGGGTGTCTGATGCCAAGAATTTGCAACTTTTCACCCTTTTCACTTAATTCCCTCCCTTCACATGATCGTGTCATTCCACTTTCCGGTTTTTTCCTGTAAAAGTTTTTTGCGTATCGCACATGTTCACTCCGCTTTGATTGGACTACCCATCCCCCCCCCTCTTCCTACGGCCAATCGCCTCGATACCTAATTAAGCAGACCGTTGGCCCCACCGGAACTCCCTCCCCCCAAGTCTCCCCCCTTTCCTCTTTGCGAGAATTTGGTCAGTGTCTTTCGGCCTTCTTTCGGTCTCCGCGCCTCTTGCAATGAGAATTCTGCGTTAAGTCTCCATTAAATATTTAATACTTACTCCTGGAAAATTCCATCCGTTTTGTTCTTTTTCCTGGATCCACCCGTCCATGCCGCTAGGATAGATCCTTTTCATTTACGGTTCATTAAGAACTACGTTTTCCCTCTGCGAAGTGAGAACAACCGGTCAGTCCTCCCCTTTTTTCAGAATAGTCCGTCGCCGGTTGTTTTGTTCCCTTGTTTGCTATGGTGCTAATGGTTCTCCGCCGTTCTCTCTCCCGTCACTTGTTTGTGCAAATTACGTCTGCTTGCCGCATCCGTCTCGGCCCCCACCCCTTCCCCCCACCAACCTTTTTACTTTCTTCCTTCGCGTCCTACTTTCAGGGATCAGTGTGTCATTGCTTGAAGAAGTGCCAAAACCCGCTTTTTTTTTCATGGCCACTTTGGCAGTTTTTTCTACAAATATTCCCCTTCCATTATCCCCCCTTCCAGTTTTATAAGAACGGACCCTTTGAAACCAGGCACAGTTTTCTGTTGACCTTAGAACATCTTTCCGGCCCACGCATGTAAAAGCAACCCGTAGCGCTTGCCTATAAGCGGTGTAGCTGAGCCATAACCCAATGACCCTTGAGCGGATTATCTGTTTTTTCTTTCTACACCTAGCTTAGCAAACCTGGTACGACCAAGGTCTTGCTTCGTGCTGAGGACCGCACGCTTCCGGCCCGTCCAAAATTTCCCTCCTCTTTGCAAGTAGTTCCCGACTAATTTTCCGTGCGGGAAACCACCCCCGCTGCCTAGTGCGCTATTGATGCGCCCCCTCCTGTATTCTGTGAGTGGTTGATGGCAATAAGAAGAGTTCGCATTCGGGAATGTTTTGTAGCCATCTCCCTGGTTGAGTTCAAGGGACGCGATTTTCCCGGATGCCGTGGCTTAGGTATTCGCAGAGCCCTAGTACCAGTTACCCTCTCTTGCGTCGCCCTCACCTTTCCATGGTTTTTCCCCCGCCAAACCAAAAAGCCTTAATTCGAGGACACGCACTTCTTAACGGCGGGAATCCGGCAACTTCGACGTTGGGTCTCACCATGCCCGTTTTTTTTTAAAATTATGAACCCACCTTGTTGAGTGAGCTTACCGCCTGTCGGGCCTCCTAGTGGTGCCACTGTATTTCTTTCATCAATTAAAGCGATTTCTGTTGGTCAAGGACCAATCGCGTGGCCGCTGGCCGGCAGTGTTTCCGGAATGTTTTTTTCTCCCATTTCCCGTCGCAACTCCCCGTTTTGGAACTACGTTGAATGTCTTTGCCAAAAATGATATCGAGCAGCTAGTCGACACAATGATAGCCAGTCCAATTCCGACGCGTTGTCCACATTTCCGGTTTTGCATGACGGACCTCCCCCTTGCCTCAATGCCCTTAAGTCTAATGTTAAGGTGAAAGCGATCCTCTATCAGACGTCATCACAAAGGCAGTAAAGGCTTTCGTTAGCCTATGTGTTTTTCTTCCTTTGGACACTTCCCGTCTGGAAGAGGCCCCACTTGCTCTTCCTTGGATGTTCTCCCCCCCCCCTGCGCCAGCTGAAAAAGAGCTTTCGTTTATGGTGTAAAGTCCGGTCGTCTGTTGGCTTAGTTTGGAAGGTGGGTCTCCTATGATTCGGGCATTCCCCTTCTTTTTTCGGTCACTTGCGTCGCACGGTTGCGGGAAGCATGTTCCTATTAACCTTCTTCGTTCGCGGTTTGTGTGGGTTTGTCCAATGAGCTTCGCCAAAACTTCAAAATGTCGTCAATGCGGTCAACCGCTCCGCACGGCGTCCCTCTGTTTTTTTTTTTTTAAGCCCCCATAGTGTCTAGGTCAGGGTGTTTGTTGTGTTTTTTTTTTTTTTTTTTCTTTTTGTTTTTCCTATTCCCCTGCCGCTCGGAAGGCTCTCTATTTTGTGTTGAGAGAGATTCTCCGTCCGTCTCGTTCGATTCATCGATACGCTTCCTTCAGTTCATTCATGGCCTGACATGTAGGTTATAGCCTTCGTCTCATTGACAAAACAGGTTTATCCCTCCGAAATCGCTGACCGGAACTCGCCTATTTGCACTCTCCGTTGGTAATAGATCCATTCCCTACCATTTCTTTCACTTGACCTTGCTCACAAGAAGTTGGGCGCGATCATAGGAGGCCAACCTTTTGAACCCCCCGGCAATGGCCACGCAGCGCAGTGCCCTGTTTCCCTCCACCATAGAGACTTTCTGTTCCGCTCTTATTCTGGACACACCTGCCCGCGCTTGTCAGTTTGTTTTTGGCCCCTCATCCAGTCTCTTTGCCCTGAACTTTTGGCCCCCCCCCATCGTCTCTTTACCTTCTTTACTTTTGTGAAGGACCATGACTTTTCTTTCCTCGATTTCAAGATCTATACGGGCATTGCTTGGGGATGCCGCCCGCGGGTGGTTCCCACAAGTTTTTCCACAACATCGAAAGTCGTTCCTCCTCTTGGCTCTCCTTGTCTTCTCTTCTGTGCGATCCAATGGTTCTTTCCCCCCCCACAATGTAAAAACGTCCTTCAAAAGTCTTTGTTGCCGTGACATTTCCCTCTGCACACCTGCGTCAATTCCCTGCTTTAGTCACCCTTTTCTTACCAAAAACATCGCTTTACTTGACCGTCCCCCTGGGCACATCTCTTTTACCCCAGACGCGGCGGCCTTACACTCCCCAATTTTACCTCCATTTTCAATCTTCCATTTGCTCACCCTTCGTAAGACTCTGCCGAGTCTTGGATAGTGGTCTATTCCTTTGGGAATATCTCTTCATGTTCAGACCCCTCGTGGCAAGTCCCGTTTGGCATTCGCCCTCGTCCTCCTTCTTTCATGTACCCTCATCTCCAAACTAGGTCAACTTACCCCCTAGAGTCCTTTCTCCAAGTCTCTAATGCGCTTCCCCCTCAGATTCTGAAATAACACCTGGCCCTTCCATCTCCCTGGTGAATCCTCCCGGAGCACCGCTCGGGTTTCCACGCTTTCCGCGAGCCGGCCAACCTTCTCCCTCTCAGGATATTGGAGTCCCCTTCCCCCCTTTGGCGCTTACGAACGTCCACGCTGCGCGGGAATCTTTCTTTTGTTTTCCCGTTTCTAATCTTATTTGAATCATCCACCCAATCCCCTATGGACCTGTTCCTCGGGTTGTCTCTCGCGCCCGCCTTCAATCTCTCCGTTGTTCCCTTTTTCTGGGCCCTTCCCTTCTCCTTCCCTTCAGGGCCCTTTTTTGAAAAGCCCTTCTTATAAACTTCGCGCTGGAGAAGGTTATTTTTTCGCTATTCGTCCCCTGTTCGGAGGGGGACCATGCTTTTCATCTATTCACAAGCTCCCCCCATTTCACTTCCCTCCCTACCTAATTCTTACTGTCCGGGTTTGGGATGTTTTTTCAGCGATCTTCGCCTCACCAAGTAGATGTATCCTTTTCTCATGTAACACCACTTTTTCCCCCCCCCTTCCCTCTCTCCTCTCCTTTTGTTTGTTGTCTCTACCCAACTGTTTTCGTCCCTTCCTCCTTCCTTCTGCCTCCAGGCCTCCGCGACAGTTTGTTTCAAGTGAGCCCATACTTTTGCAGGTAGAACGCATGTCACTTTTAACTTCCTCCTCGGTTTGCGGGAGAGTTTCTTCAAGGAGGACAGTTCCCGCGCTTTCCTCCGAGTAGATCTGACATTCCCTGCTAAGGAAAGTTACACCCTTTTTTCCCCCCCCCCGCCGGTACGGACGGATGGTTGAGCTTGTTCTCTATGCTTTTTTTCAACTGACTATTGACTGAGTAGACCTCAAGTGGTATGAGAGGCTTTTTGTCCCCACCACCTCCTTTTTTCCTTACCAGTATTCCTGCACAAACCCTCTTCCCTCCCCTGTACCGGTTCAGGCCTGTGCAGGAGGAGATCCGTTACGCACCCCACGTTCTGGTGCTCCTTCTTCCCCCTCTTCTTTGTTTGCAACCACTTCAAAACGATCGTTAGGAAAGGAGTTATGTGGTCGTTCTTCTCAGAGGCCGAGGGTTGCGGCTAGACTTTTCATCCCCCTCTTTTTTCTTCTCTTTCGAAGTACCAATTTGGGAATGGACTACTCGAATTTTTAAAGTGAGCAAATTTCTGATCGAACTCTGAGTGGCTCTATTGTTTCTTTTCTTTCCCGTCTATAACGTTGGGAGTTTTATGACGTTCTTACCGTTGATGGCAACCTTCTCCTGATCCTTCCCCCTTCCTATTTTTTTCCGTCCAGTTTTCAACGGTCTTAGTCTGGCCCCCTTCCAAGCTTTCTTGAAGCCAAAAGCACTCAAGTCTTTAGTCTCCTTCTTTCTTTTGTGCCCGTTCTGGGATTTCCCCCCCAAAAGACTAGACAGGCATTCACTCTTCTTAACCCATCGTTTTTTTTCGTCGATCTAGGTCTTATATCGTATTTGGAAATCCCACAATATTGCCAAGAGTCCATGCCATCCATACCCCTTAATTGATGTTTTTCCCGCCCCTAGCTCCTTCTCTCGAAGAATTACGTTGTAACCATGACGAATACTATTCCTTTTTTTCTGTCCTGTTCGTTTCCAATCCCCCTTTTCCCCCCCCCCAACTGCTCGTTGTCTAACCGCTTGTTAAGAACTAAAGACCGTCCCATCGCTTTCCCTTCTTTGCGCTACGAAATTGCCTTGCTATTGATCGAACAGATGACCGTGTAAGGGTGCCAGGCACAAAATTTGTACGTTCCCACTCTCTTCCGCTTTTTCTCACACGTCTCTCGCCAAACCCATCCAATCATTGTCTCTTCGTATACTGCAATAAAGAATGTCCTGCAGGCTTATATGTTTGACTTTGTCCCCACCCCTACGCGGATCTCTGCACATCAGTTTTTTTGCATTCAAAGGGGATCCCTCTCCCTACATCACTCCTATCCCTGCAATTCGCCCAGGTCCGGTGGCCGTCATCCTTTTTTCCCCCTGTACATTACTGCCTGTAGACTCCCTGGTCTACAGCCATGAAATTGATCATCCCCCTCCTTAGCGACCGGTTGCCGTTGCCAAACCCCATAGAATTCCAGAGATACAATAGTTCATCTGTTGTCCTTTGTAGGCGTATTATTTAGCTTTTGATAGGGTCTCTGCCTGACTC
>Ga0179591_1235059_pt1 | contig 10816 bp, 15 predicted proteins | sample CZOMad2_1_08_16f_FD_182891 | JGI IMG/M metagenome (GOLD analysis project Ga0179591, IMG submission 182891) | Vadose zone soil fungal communities from Angelo Coast Range Reserve, California, USA - CZOMad2_1_08_16fungal (PacBio error correction) | ecosystem: Environmental > Terrestrial > Soil >... | reverse complement strand
CTGCTTGAGTAAATTCTCCATCGGTTAGTGAATGTTTGACAGATCCAATGCCGCCGCCTTTGCTTGGACTCTCTCTCCTTCACGGCCAAGAAAGCTTCCCCATCTACTTTTTCTCTTCCCCCCTCGAGTACTTGACCCTAAGATTGAATAGTCCATGCCGACCTTCCAGTCTGTTCCGATCGACAGTTACATAATTGTCTTTCCTTTCCCCCGTCCCTGCCATTGGCAGTCTAATATTCGGGTGTATGCCAGTTATCGCCGTCACTGCGCCCCTCTCCCATGGCAACCTCTGACATCAAACTTTGTCTAGACTCTTCCAGCACCGGGACTTCCTTGCTTCGGTTTTTTCACCTGCTTCCAAGCCCATTGTGGGGTTAGACCGGTGGTTTTGCGGTGAATTCTTTTTATTCTTTACCTTCGGAAGGATGGAATCCTGAACCCGCCAATCCCTTCCTTCCAATCTTACCTTCGCATAATCATTGAATAGCTGTTTAGCATTTCACATTTCCATTCCCCGGTATCTTCTCCCGGTCGGCCTTTTGCACAGTGGGAACTTTTTCTTTTTTCCCACCAAGGGTACAACCAATTCCCCTGCTCTCCGCTTCTTCCCCATTCCCAGGGATCGGGTTCTGAGGAAGGTGGTGTCCCCTCCGGTTTCCCTGCTCTCGTTCCTATTAATTACATGTGCCAATTTATTTGACACCTCACCGTCTTCCTTCTCCCTTGAAGTAACCGTGGCAAGTAAACGGCCACGTCCACAAGTTCCCTTTCTTCTTGTGTCTCGCCTTACAGAAAGTTTTGACGGGTTTTTCGCAGTTCTTACCCGGTCTTTTTTCTCCACCTATCTCGCTGTGGAGAAGCAGGCGGGCGTTCCTCCCTTTTTCCCGGCCTCTCTTCCAGCCCCATTGGTCTTTTCGCAAAATTTGCCAGCGTTTTTTGTGCGCCCAAAGCAAGATGCCAAAACGGTTCACCCGGGGCGCCCCGCCCTTTCTTTTCCCCCTCTCTGAGTTCCGGCATCTGACGTACTGCCCCAAATTTTGACCGGGAACATTTTTTCCCTCCGTGTTCGTTTTTCAACTCAACACCATCTGTGTCCTCCTCAGCCCCTACCTTTCTCTCACTTACTTCGTGTAAATCTTTCGACATTTTTCTCCCTTCCTATTCCTCTGAGCGAGAAGATTCTCAGGATGGCCAAATTTTCCTTCCTTTTTTTTTTTGAATTTGCATGGAACAAAGCCGGCCGACGGTATTTTTTTGCGCGGACACATCTGTACTCCTTGTATGTCAGATATCGATGGTCCTGAGGTGAATTCCGTTTTTTTTTCTTTTTTATAGTTTTTGCCCCATATTTCCCGTTTCTTTCCTTCTACAATCATCACTTGAGTTTGTACGGGCGGACCTCTTTACCTCGTTCTCGATCTCTTCACCCAACCCGTTTAGTACGATTTTACCTCGACCCACATGGACCTCGCCCCCCGTATGTACTCTCGATCTTTATTGGTTGTATCTGTTACAACCTCCCAGAATCTTGTCCCACCCCCGACCTCTCTTTGAAGAAGAAACCCACGACTATTTCTCCAACCGGGCAGTGGATTTTCCATGTCCACGTCCTCCTAACAGGATGTTCTCATGAGCCAACTACCTTCTTTCCCCGACTTCATTGTCGACCAACAGCAGACATCTTGGGCTATCGCCCTTTTTTTCCCTTTTCCCTTTTTCAGTGTCTCCGATTTTTTTTATTTCCTTTCGTCGGAGCAGATTCATTGGTGTGACGCCACCGTTGTTGATTCAGTTCCCCCCCTGAACGTCATGAACTACATTTATGACCTCCCCCTCCCTTTCTTGAAGTTCCAAGGATTCCTTCTTTTTATACGAAGGATGGAGTCGGACTTATCAAGACACTTTTCTTCGTCCCCCAATTCGGACGATGGGTTCCCCGGTCATGATGGACCTTCACCCCTTTTCCCGCTTTAAAACATTAAGCTAACCAACCAGAGTAGTGACTTTCCTTGTTTAGGATTATCGTGTTTTATACCGTGTGCCCAATTGTTAATTCTAAACTGGCTCCCACTTCGTACCTGGAAGCTTTTTTCTGCCTGCTGGTTACCCTCTGTAAGACCTTATTTCAGAAGCGCTTGTTGCCGGAATTAAAAGGCTTGGTCGTCCCTCAAGTTTGTTTCCCACTTTGCCTCTCCTGTCTCCTTTTTCTTCCTCTGCTTTCTCCTTTCTACGAACATCCGATCTAACGAAGCGGCTCAGTACGGAGTGTTAGGGTAGAGAGGTTTCCTGCAGTCCAATCGATCACTTCGCCATATAATTCACCAGTTTGCTTTTTCCTTCCATTTTCCTGTTCCCCTCTTCCCGTCAGATCCGTCCGCCAAGCAATTTGAGAAGCTTCAATTTGCCATTACCCTTCCCTGTTTTCGATTCAAATTGAGCGTTACTTGGGACGGGACCGGCGCAGCCTTTTTCGACGCTTTTTTTCCCTTTTTTGACTTTTCCCTGGGACTTCCCCTCACGAAGAGTAATAAACCAACCCACACCCCCCAAAGCTTCTCTGGGTTCCTCATCCTACCCTTTGTAGCGGTTCTTTTTTTTTTGGGTTTTGTTTAGTACTCTTATCGCCTTCCGTGCATCCCCGTTCACTTTTTTTCTTTTGAACAACACGCGTGGTCCTTAAACCGTTTTGTTTTAGGTCCTTCCAAGGTACTTTCTTGCCTCGCTCTCTTTTTACACATTTACTTCCTCTTTCTGTGCTGGCGTGACTGATCTTCGGCCATCTGGGCCCTTGATGGTCTCCACGCTCGCCTTTGGTGACATTCCTATGGCTCTCCTTTTTCTTCATCTCCCCTCTCCACCCCCTTTCTACCCTTCCATCATATCGTAAAACTGTCATCGTTATCTTTACTTTAGATTTCCGCAATTAATAGTCCTTTTCACATCTCTCCATCGAGGAGAGTGTTGGAACGCCTCTTTGTTAGTTAGTCCCCCAAAACCCACCCCCACACCCCCCCCCCCCAAACAACACAAACACCCCACCCCCCCAACCCCCCCCCCCCCCCCACCAAAAACACCCACACCCCCCCCCCCCCAAACCACCCCACCCCCACCCCCCCCCCCCCTCCCCCCCCAACAATAGTTACTTTGTATGTCCGAAACCAAATTGCTTGCACGACGTTTCCTTAAAGAAGTCATCCAGCACTTTTGATTAGGAACGTAAGTTTTTGCCTCGACAAGTGTAGATGCGGGCATTTTCCCACTGATACCCTCCGACGAGTTCGCGATAATCGAATACTCGGGGGGGTGGGTTGTTTGGTGTGTTGGGTGCAGGGACATTCACTAGTATTTTTTTTTCGACATCTGACTGTTCAATGTCGGGAAATCTATGTTAAATCAGTTGCTTACCCCTCCCCCTTCTTTTGTTTTAGACTCAGCGTCGGAAATCAGCGCACGACGACCCTTTGGTTTTAGTATGAACTTTCACATCCTTATCCTTCCAGAACGGCTTCGCTTCTTCACTCCTTTTGTTCTTTTCCTTGAACTCCTCCTCCACCCCCCCTTTTCTTGAATCTTACCCCACTTATCTGATCTGGAATCGTTTGGACCCTCCTTTCTCACACCCTCCTTGCTGGTCCCTTCACAGGGCGATAGCCAAGGATGGGGTGTGTCGGAGATCCCCTCCTCCCTCCCGTGAGTTTGCCACGTCGTTTGAGCTCATCACCCGTTTTTTTTTGAAAATTTTGGATTTATGCTTTCTTGACTTTCCACTTCCCCTTCCTTTCTCACAAAGTATTCGGTTCATTCCCTCTCCTTTTAATGTGTTGCCATGCTTGCGTGCGAGTGTTTCAGATCACGACAGCTCTCTCCTCCTTCTGTCCTTACGTTCCATTTGTGGTAATAGTTTTGGAAACTGACTCAACGTTTTTCAGTCAGTGATCGCTCCTATGTTTCATAATATTTTATTTCGACTACCTCTATTGCGCTTCTACTTTCCCCAATAGGTTTCTACCTTCCCAAACCCCACTTTTCTCTTAACTCGCCCTCTCCCTCGATCACTTCTGTGTTTCCTGTTTCGTCATGGTCCACTTAGGAGGTTGTTGTCCATTCACGTCTTCCATCATCTTCTTGCCTATCGATTTCTCGCTCTCTGCATTTGACTGGGGCCTTCTCCCCCCTTCAGCCCTGGCCCCCCCTTAACACGGAAGAAGTGCTGAGTTTTTGTCCCCTCCCCACCCCTGATTGTTCAGATTGATGCCAGACGGGACTCGCACCTTATGCAACGGGCCTGTTACCGTAGCATTGCCGTCCGTAGATTCCGGACTTTTCCGTATCGCTGTCGTACCCCTTCCTTAGTTCCCCTCCCCGGGTGCCCTTGTTTGAGCATCTTGCAAAATCGTTTTTTGCCAAGCTTGTTTTTTCTTATCTTCCCCATTGGATCACGGAATATCTGTCTTTATAGCCCTCCTTCTTCTCCACATTTTAGTGCGATTAGCTAATCTTATTTTTCTCTTCCTTTTCTTGCCGTGGTCTTTCTTATCCCCCATGATGCTGACACTGGCATAGTCTCACTTTTTCTTTGTGGAAGGGTCGCCTGTTCCTTGTTAATACTTTCTGATTAAGTTCCTTTGTTCTTTTTTCGAAGGCTCCCTTTCCACTCTCCGTCCAATGCTTGAGACCAGTACTTGTACACACCTTCCAACTCCCCCCCCCGATGTACTTCACTGTGACTTCAAGCTGATTCGGTTTTAGCAGTTTGTTGTAATTTGTGTCAGTTGTTGTGCCTTGCAATCTTCACTTTGTCCCCATCCAATCAGACCGATCCGTTCCTACCGGACTAAGAGTTTTTTTTTCGACATGGAAGTGACAATGCACTCATAAGCCTATTGGCCGTCTTTTTTATCCCGACCGCGTGTTGTGGTCCTGCTTGTCGATGACTTTGGGGGTCATGCTTCGCTTCCTTCCAACTACTTCAGCAATTCAAGATCCAGATTTCAGTACCCCCCACCCCGCTTTTTTTTTCCGCCTTTTCCGGATCTCGTACCCGAAATCCTGTGTCTTTTTTCCCTATTTCATTGAGCGTCAGCGATTGCACGACTTCTGATGTTTTGCCTTTTTCTCCTTCCGCTCTCTCGGAAGACCCAATGAATTCCCTCTCTCCTTCCGCTCTTCGAACGGCAGGCTTATCAAAGTAGATCTGCAGACTTTTGTCTCGTCATTCTCGCCCCCCTCTCCTTGCGACCTTGAACTATTTCCTGAATGCCTTTGTTGTCCCCGGGTTTCCTCTATTCTTGGAAGTGATTTCTCCTTACTTTTATTTTGCTTCATTTGGTTATCGATCTGCCCCCCCTAACCTTTCTGTCGTTGATTACTCATAGGATCACTTTTTTTTTCATCCTCCGTTGTTTTTTTTTGCTCCTTAGATTGCTGAGTACAATCAACACCTCCGGTTCTTCAAGGTCTTTTAAAATGCAGAAGTGTTAGTCCAGACAAGGAGAATACTCCATTTTCCCCTTCCTTTGACCGCCTCCCCCTTTCTGATCAGGGTTACTGTCACCCGTCGCTCCTTCCTTCCCTTCGATCAAAGTAAAGTCTCGTCCAAGATATCACTTCACCATACGGTTATGGTCTCTCCCCTTAGGCCTCTCAGGAATATTCTGGTGATGTCATTTTCAGAGGCCCCAACAACGCCACCCCTCCCGTCTCCATCTCTGACCTCCATTTTCCTCCGCCTCTGCCACGCCTTTATGTACGAGTTTTTTATTGGTCCTTCTGTAAAAACCCCCTGTTTGGGGTCTAGGTTGGGGATGAATCTTGTGAGATGGCAGCTTCATTCTTTTTCATTTAGGCTGCGGCCATTGCCACCGCCAAGAAGTAATCTCCTTAGGGACTCTTCTCCCCTCCTCAGTGAAGGCCAATATGGCTTATGAGCCTCTTCCCTTACAGAACCGTTAGGCACGTCTTTTTCTGAGCCGCGTAGTTTCAACCAGTTTGAAAGATTGTTTTATCCCAACCAATTTCCAACAAATGCCACCACCTGCTCCGATCAGGGTGCTGTAAACTTCTTCTTTTTTGGGTATTTTTCATTTTTGTTTTTCCCCTCCTTTGGTCCTGACAAGCAGTCGCCGTTAATCCATGGCCCCCCCTTTCTACACAGCCCAAAGACAGTGTCCTCTTGAGACGTCGGCAACTGGCCCTTCCTTTGCCCCCCCTTCCCCCCCCTCCCTTCCAGTGAGACGGCTATACTGGCAGCAGCACGGATCACCTCCACCTGGGGATTGAGTCTTTTTAAATTCGTCGTCTTCAATCTCTTTTCTGAAGCGGCGGGGATGATCTTTACCGTCCCTCTTTCGTGTCAAGGTTGAATTCTTTTTCTTTTCCAATTTGCCATCTTATTTTCCTTTTTTGCCTATTCTCCACTTTTCCCCGGCGAAGACTTTCCTTTTTACGGATTCCTATAGAGCCTTACTCCATCTGATTCCCTGAACTTCCCTACTCCCCTTCCCCTTTCCACTGGGTGCGATTCGTTTTTCTCCTTGAACCTTTTTCTCCTCCCTAATAACTAATCTGCACTAACTGTCCAGGAGTTTGCTGACATTTCTTCAGGTCGATTCCGAAAGCGCGAGAAGATTCTTGATGCCCCCACCAGACTTTTCTTCCCTTCTCTATATTTGCTGGCAAAACCCCAAGCCGATTTTGACTCTCCTTTCCTTCATTTTTTTCACAACAGGGCCTCTCGTTTTTTAGTACTCTTTTTTTTAGTTACTCGAAAAAGTGTGGTTGGATTTTTCACAGGCCGTCTTTGTTTCCGGCCTCCCCTATCTCCGTCTCTTTTCCTTAGGGCAGTATTTATGAAATCACAAAATCGTCCCCATCTACTTCAACGTTGACTCGACTTAACTCTATTTCCCCCCTTCCCCTTAACTCGATAACTCCTGCCTTGTTCAGTCGCCGGATGGTATTTCACCCACTTTGCACTGCCCTTTTTTCCCCCCTCCAGCTTTTCGCATTGAAGACCAACGTTGAATATTTCTCCCCCATTTCTTTCCTTTTTTTCCCTTTTTTCCCCTTCCCTACCTTACTACAAAGGGTTTTCGATGATCTCCAAATCCTCCCACTCTTAACCAGGTTCATTGGCGCTTCCGCACACTGCCCCCCTCTGGCTACGACTGTTTAGGACTTCTCTCTTCGTTGGGACAGTTGTAGAAGATCTGGGGGAAGGTTCCCCCGGTCTTTTCTTCTCCTCTTCATTGGGTGAAGATGCACGAACAGTTGGTGATATTTTTTTTTAACGGACCCTCCTTCCTCTGTTTCTTTTTTCACCTACCCCCCTAAGCCTTGCTGGAAGGCGAAGTCTGGCACCTTTTCTTTCTCAACAATTATGAGTCGACAGGGGTGACTCCCTTCTCGTGCCTCCCCAGACCCTTCCCTGTTCGGAAAGGGGGGCTGGGTTCGGTCTTTCCCCTCTTCCTTGACCCGTACCTCCTTTTACAACATCAGTCCCACATATTTTTTTGGGTCCTTCGCCCTTGATTTTCCGTCCCTTTTTTTCTTTCTGCTACTTTTTCCACAAATGCCATCAATCCCCCTTTATTACACCCTTTACTTGCGGTTCCTCCCCCTTTCTGTCTGACATATGGAAGAACTTCTAAAAGACATCCTCGACGGGCCGGAACCATCGAAATACCTATCCTCCCTTCAAGCCGCCCTCCCTTCCCGTTCCTTCTCCTCCCTTCTGTTAATGAATTCCGTCTTGACTTCTTCCTTCCTACCACATCCGATCTACGTAAGCGGCTGTTAAGTATTTCTTTTGCTTCTTTCGCTTTTTAGTTCGTCAAGCCTCCAATCTCATCTCCCCCATTCACCACGTCGAATTTTGGGGCGGTCCCCCCCTTTATCATTTTTTCCCACTGATTTTTTCTCCAGATCGTCCGCAAGAAATAGAATGGTTCTCTGTTTTCAAAATTTGATTTCTTCCAATGTCCTGGTTTACTTGGTCTTACAGGATAAGAAACGGTCCCCCTTGGGACCGGCTTTGTTTTCCGCTTTTCCAGATGAGTTCCTTTTTTCAGCGAAGAAGAGTAATAAACACAAACCACAACACCTTATCTTCTCTTTCTTATGTTATCTCATCTTTTTTTCCTCGAACCTTGGGGTTTTTTTTTGGTTCGGACTCTTCTTTCTTGCCCATCTTCCCCCTTCCCCTCGTTTACAAACCAATTCGGTACGAAACCGTTATGAGCGTTCCTTAAATTCCCTACTTTCCTCTTCACTCCTGTTTGACACCCTGCCCTCCCCCCCTCTTTTCCCGTTCTTGCGGAAGCTCTTCTTGCCTGCGGACCGTGCTCCTTTTTTCCCTCCCCCGTCCTTCTAGGGGATTGTATTGATCTTGACTCGAGTTTATCTTTCCTAACCTCTAGACACTCCCTTCATTTCCCTTCCCGCTTCGCTCTCTCGTTAGTAGAAAGAGTACGCATTCCTCTCCTTTCCCCTCCTGGACTTCGGAGCCGGGAACGCCTTCTTTATTCCAGGTTTTGGGTTGCTGCTTTCTTTCGTTTGAATGCCCCCCTCGTCTTAACAATCCGCTTCTTGACGAAGTTTCCAGAAGTCCTAAAGTCACGTTCCCTTAAAGATGCCGGTATTGGTTGTACGCGACAAGTAGAGTCAGTTGTTTGCCTCTCAGCACGCTAGGTCAAGTTTTTGGGTTTTTTTTTTTTTTTTTTTTTTTTGCTTTTCTCCGATTCCCTCCGACAGTAAAGAGTTTGATTTTTAATAGGCCTTTTTAACTGGTAGTTAATCTGACGGTTCAATTCCTTCCTCCTCTCCGACCAAATTGCTTTGGACTTCGCGGTGAGTCCCTTGGTCCCTTCAACTTTGTGATCCATCCTTTTGAGTAGCTTAAACTTGACATCCATCCTTCAAGCACTTTTCTCTTTCACTCCTTTGATTGTTCTCTCTTCCTTGAATCACCTTGGGTCTATCACCACAAGTTTCGTGTAATCTTCCCCCACCTCTTTCATCCCTCTCCGACTCCGGTTGGACCCCAGCCCATTTTCTTTCAGGAACACGGTTCACTTCCCAGGGCTATAGCAAGGATGTTTTTGTAGAGTTGCCCCTACCTTCCGCTTTGTTAACTCCGTTTTCTGTCCTATAGTCACTCCTTTGGCTTCGGTTTTTAGTGGGACCCTCAACTTACAGTAATGGGATAAATCTTCTGGATTCCCTTTTTTCTCCACTCATTCTTCTCCTTTTTACCTTCTTTTTCCTCGTGGTGAGCCTCTAACACCTCCCCTTTTACTCCCTGCCTTTTTCCCTCCTTAAGGTGCAATGTTTAGTTTTTTAATCGCTGGAAATCCCTCTCCCTGTTATTTTTTTCTCTTTCTTTTCATTTACAATGATCATGCGACTGAACTTTTCTTCTCTTTCTTCCGTCCAGGACTGTCCCACTCTCCGGCTCCCCAATCCCTCCCTTTCCGCAATCGAGCTTTTCTCCCCAGAAGATCTCCTTCTTTTTTCCGCTCGTTATCCCGTCTCTTCTTTTATCCGCTAGTCTAATTCAGTATTTTTGTTTTCGACCCCTCCTCTTTTCTTGCATCCTCCTGGAATTGAGCCCAATGTCGCACCTTTTACCCACTGTAGGAAGTCCTATGCGTTATTTGCTGTCGTACCTCTTGTCGTGCTTTCTTAACCTGACTACTCTCCCCCACTGGATTGCAAGGAATTCCCTTCTCATTCTTCCGTTCCTCTTTCCTTAACCTGCTCGATCGATGTCTTCACCTCCGACGTGGCTCCCGGGTTTCACCGTGTTTTTTTTTTTCCCAGTCCCTTACGATGGCCAAGGTTGCGCGAGAATGTTCCCCCCCCCCTTTCTTCACGGAAGCTGCCCGGTAAGATTCTAGCCCGCCGTCCCTTGCTCCTTTGAGTGCCTTTAGATCGCTTTATCGGCGACTTCCTCCCTCGACCCCTTTGGTTTTCTTTCTGATCCTTGTGCTGCAAGGGCCTCTCCTTCTTCACTTTTTTTTGACGGGTCTTGGAATTGCAACAGGGTTACTCCTTTTCTGAGGATACTTTCCGGGGTTGGTCCCCGACCCTTGGCCATGTACTTATCGGCGACTGTTGAGACTTTCCATTTTTTCCCCCGTCACCCGAACCGATACATGCACCCTTTTGAAACTATGTAGATCCGTTTTTTTTTTTCTTTTTCTTCCCCGTTTTTATGTACTTGTTTTCTTGTTACCCGCAATGTAACACGGTGACATAAAGACGACTTTAGATCAAGTGAATAATCCGGCTCTCTTTCCTGTGCCTGTCCATAAGCCTTTCTTTTCTTACAATTTATTCTTCTTCTCCCCTCTTCGTCATGCTGTTTAGGGAACTTTCTTGGCGGGTATGATGACCGACCTTTTTCCACTTGACAGCCCCTCCATTCTACTCTTCCTCCCAACCCCGCAAACCACAATTTTCCTTTAGAAGATTACCTGTACTATAGGACAGAAATAGAGCGTTTGTCCCAGGGTCTGTCACTTCATTCTTTCCTGGTTAGTTTGAAGTTGTCGTCTCTCTCTATTCTCGGTCCCCAGACAAACGATCCTTCGCTTCGTCCGTGCATTGAGCCAGTCTTCCCCTTCGGTTCACCTTTTCGAGCTCATTGAAACCCTAGACCCACATTGTTCTTTCCTCCCCTCATTGGCAAGTCACTCTTCGTCGAAGCAAGTGAGAGTGTACAGACTCTTTACGTTTTCTATGCCTTTCACGTCTCTCCACGTCTTGTCAGGTTATGATCCTGGCAAGAACCGCTTAGTTGATTGTCAGCCACTTT
>Ga0179591_1220543_pt1 | contig 10816 bp, 10 predicted proteins | sample CZOMad2_1_08_16f_FD_182891 | JGI IMG/M metagenome (GOLD analysis project Ga0179591, IMG submission 182891) | Vadose zone soil fungal communities from Angelo Coast Range Reserve, California, USA - CZOMad2_1_08_16fungal (PacBio error correction) | ecosystem: Environmental > Terrestrial > Soil >... | reverse complement strand
TCTTACTGGTCTAAGCAATGAGCTGCTTCATTTCTCCCCTTCGTAAGTCCTTTTCCCTTCTTTGGGGGGTGTTTCGCAACCCCAAGCGGCTCGCACCCTTTGGGGCAGGAAATCCTACCCATCGTAGACATGTAGAATTCTGTTGCTGTTCTAGTTCTTGGACCCCTCTTCCCCTCGTTTTCGCCCGCTTGCCTGGTCCTTTTTCTCCAGTCCCTTACCGTTTGTACTTGGAGACGTCAGAAAATCAACTGTGTTCTACAAGCTTCGTAGGTCGGGCAAAGACTGTATTTTCTCTCTTTCTCCCAGCGTTTTTTTTGACTTCCAGCCCTGCCGTTTTTTTTTAGGAACATCTAACCCCTTCCAAAAGCGGTATCGTCGGGGCTGGGTCACCCCTGAAGATTCTAGGTGCCCTTTTCCCGTGCCCACACCTTCTTCCTGCCCCCTTCAAGAGTTTCTGCCGCCGAGCGTTTAGGAAGCCCTTTGCCGCCCCATGTCGACTTTGAGAAGCCGAGGGAGATTTTCACCATTGTTTGGAGGTGTTTTTTTATTTAAGTAGCACTTTTCTCTTTCTATTAAAAAGAGCGACTAGCTTACGCTTGCACAGATTTATGACCTTATTTACCCTAAGATTTGTCTCTTCTCCCTTGGTTGGTCCCTTTTTCTATATCTTTTTCAGTAAGCTCCTGATTCAAAGTCATCCAGGTCTGTTTTTACTCTGTGACGGTTTGACCTCCCGTGGGATGATCCTCAGCCCTCTGTACCTGCCAGTGTTCAGCAATCCTAACAAGTAGTGGCTGACCCTACATCTCAAATGAGTCCCCATTCTTCTCTTTATTTTCCAGTTCACCCCCCAGTTTTCTTTTATTTTTCCTGGAACTACTAGTTTATCAATAGGGCGAACAGCCGACGCTTTTTTTTTTACAGAAGTACGATCACACCCAAGGTTTGATTTATCAATAGGTTGATAATTTACCCTTTGCCCCTCAGAGGTTGTGTTTCTGTGGTTTGTATGTCGAACAGGTTATTTCATCCCGCTGTTAGTATCTCCTTTTGTTGTTGCGTGCCCCTCTTTTTAGACCGCTGCTGATCTCGCCCCTCTTTCCCAATGCTCAGAGTGTACAATAAATTTTTTTCTCCTTTGTCCATTCTTCTGCCTTCCCTTTCTTGGCTTTCCCCCACTTTTGGGAATCTAGTCTCATTTTGGTTTCCACCTTTTATTCCTGACAAGTGAAAGACCCTTTGCGAACATCGGCCCTTTCATCCTTCCTCTCTTGCACCCTGGTACTTGCCATTTCATACGAGTTTTAACCTTCTCGTCCACGTGGTGGACCTACCCGAATTCAGGCACACTATGTATCCTTTCCCGCCCGACCCCCCCTGCAGATTTTTCCCCCCTCTTAAACTTCATGACTTGCGTTAAAGGGCTCGTCACGTTTCACTGGTTGAACAGAAAGTTTTTGAGAATTTTCAAGTCAGCTTATTTGGTTTTCCCCCCCCCCCCAATTCCCTTTTTCTTCCTCTACCCAACAGCTCTGTGAAAACCAAATTTCCCTTTGAAATCCATTCCCACAAGGTTTTAGTTTTCATTCCCCCTTTTTGTTTTATCCCTCTGTATGGTTGATCTCTGTCACCAAATCTGGTGATCTTCTTCAAAAACCTTTCTCCCCTTAGGGTCATCCAGACTGTTTAGTCCAACCCCCAACTCCTCCCTACGTCACATTCTGCCAATCACACCTGGCCATATCGTTGAATGGTGCGCACTACATGACTCTTTCGTCTGGTCCCCACCCCCCCCTACTTTTTCGGTTCCTTCGCGCAACGTGTACCCTTGATTCATCAGCCCCCGACCATCAGGGGGAACGATATTGTAAGATAGACACTATTTCTCAGAGGTCCATTCCCCCTCGCTCTGAAGGTCTTTTGCGGGAATTTCTATTTTAAGTCCACAGTCCTCGCCCGAGCCCAATCAGGTTTCCAGCCCGGCGTATCTTTGCAGCGATTGCCCGAAGATGAGCCCATTTTTCCTTCTCCATTTCTTCCAAGCTCTTCTAGCCCATTTTGCGGACCAAAAATGGCCGTCTACTTTTTTTTTTACGGCAAGGAGATTAAGTCCCAAACTGGGAACAGCCAGAATTTCCTTTTCACAATACTTTAATGAAGACCTCTTTTTATTTTGATGAGCGCAGATAGCTCATGACCCTTTTAGGTGTCGGCAGCGCGCGCGTTGCTCGAGTGGGGGGGGGTTTCGCGGTATGGGGGCGCGCTTTCGCCCCCGCGATCTCTTTCTTCTTCCTTACTAAAGCTCGTTACTCCTCCCGCGCAGCTCAAAGATTCCCCGAAGACAGAAGAATCTCTCATTATCCTCCCTCTTTTGACGGGAACATTCTTTGCTTAACCCCCCTGCATGCTCCTAAACCGAAGTTGAGAAAGTAGGCGTGATTAGTTTCCTTTTCTCTTAGGTGCCGATTCCCTCCCATAATCCCTCATTTGACCCCCCCCCCTTCCCCTTCTTTTTAGGAGAGTCCGGAGTTATTGGGGGGTGTGAGGTTTTAAGAGACCCGGTTTTGCTACCGCGACGGGCGGGAGCCTGTGGGAGTCTTGCTAATCACCCTTTTGTTTCCCAATTCTCTTTTTAAAAGTTTTCTCCCTCTCCGTGGTCTATAATCATCTAATTTCCATAAGCTGGTTTTTTTAAAAAATGAGCACACCCTTCCGATGTTTCCTTGGTCCTCTTCACATTCCTCGATTTTCTCTTTTCCCAAGAGGTGTCCCCCTTCTTGTGTCCCTGTGAGATAGTTAGACGGTGATGTGGGTCGGTTTGCATTTGACGTATCTTTTATTAACCACAAAATTCCTTTTCACTAGGTTTGCTCGCATCTTTGATGACCCAGAGTACGGCTGTCTGTTTTTTTCCATCTTTCCCGTTCTTCTTCCCCCCCCCCCCCATTATACTTCTTCTTACTGTTCTGAATGGTGGGGGTCTCCGTCTCCCTAATGTGGAAAAGAGGAAGGCCTTTAGTGTACCGGTGTTGGCTGGCCATCGTGCTTGCTGTGAGGGTCTATCTTTCTGGGTCACATCTACCAGATTTCTTCCCCTGTCTTCCCCCAGAATAGTTCCATCCCCCCGCCCTTTCCTGAAGGAAGCCCGCCTTCATTTTCATTTCGGACGCTGAATGGCTACCTCATCTCCTTTCTTAGCTTCAGTCTCCCCCCCCCCTCTCCTATGTAGCGTAGCCCCCCTCCCCCCAAAAGAGTAGGACCTGCTTTATTGCACCATTTCATTGCTCTCGACAATATAGCACGGAACTCACGCATACTTTTTTCAGACTCCTTCCTCCTTTCCCTCTCCTCCCTGCTCAAGTGAATTTTTATTTCTTCTTTTAAAAGGGAGAGTTTGGTCATCTGCCTCCCCCTTAGGTGTGTAGTTTCAATTTCCTCTGTGCAGTGTCTCTGAGGATCCTCTATACCTATTCCTCTTCTCCTTTTTTTTGTTTGTTCGAGTCGTCTCTCCCCCCCTTCTCTCCCTTTTTGCCTCCCTTTCCCTCCTCAAGAGGGAGTCGCAGATTCCTTCTTCCCTTCAGGTTGCGCCACTTGCCGCCATTCAAAAGATCTGTGTCGCTGAGAGTCAGTCGGTGTACCGACATGTAGACGCCACTTATTCCAGGACGATTTTATGCATATAAGTTTCTCTCTTTTTTTCCCGAGCAGTTTCCCCCCTCGTGGTGGATGAACTGGTTGATGTTCTTTTTCCTTACATTACTAAGTCAACTTAATTGTCTTTTTTTAGCAATGCATCCCTCTCTTTTTCCCCAAGTCTCACACATTCTCTTCCCCCCTTTCTTTCTTTGGACCGGGCTTGTTTTACTCCAGCGATCGAAAGGGCCTGCTTCATCGATTAACATCGGGTCTTGCCGCACTCCGAAGCTTAACATCCCTTACGTTTTCAAATAGGATAGTTCGTTCTCTCCCCAATCCTTTCACCCCACCCCCCCCTCTATACAAGAACCCTCCTACTACCTTGTTTTCTTGTCCACCATGCCACCAGATTGGGGTCTGCTGGGAGGGCTTATTAAAAAGCCTAGGAGACAGTTTTCCTCCTCAGTCATGGGTGCCAGTTTCTCTTTCTTCCCCCCCCCCTTCACCAGCTCCTCTGCCTCTTCGACCCACCCGGAGGGGCAACGTTGGTTTCCCTCTCGGGCGGCAAATCGCGCTCGCGCCCCCCCCGTTGAAACCTCGGGATGAGGGGTTGGACATATGATCGACACTCCTCCCCCTGCCTTGATTCAGCTTCTCCTAGTCTTTTCCAAACCAAGGCTCTATGCGTTTGGTCGTCCCACGGGGAACGCACGCGGTGCTTATTTTTGAACAAGCAAGACAGTGCCAGCAAAGAAGTCGTCTCAAAATTCCTTTCTTCCTGACACCACTTTCTCCCGCCCTTAAACCCTCCCCCTTTGATGTGACAGGAGTCTTTCTTCTTGCTCCTAGAAGGAAGGACAACGATTCTGCATAAGTCGCTACCGTGTGGAAACGGGAGTTTATTAAGTCGCTGCTTCCAATGGTTTAAGTACCTCCCCCCTTTTTCCACCGCGGTCGCCCCCTCCTGGTAGACTTCCTTTAGACCTCCGAATGTCGCTTCGTGGTTGTCCGACGTTCTAGTTATATTGTAGGTGCCTGGTCAGGAGTCGTGAGCTTCATGCAAATCGATCTCTTTTTCATTTGGGAATCAGGTCCACCTCCCTTGGCTTCGATTTCGTGATACTCCTCCTTGTGTAAGAGAGTGAGTTCATCTTTCTTGCAGACCAGAGTTCGGCGCTTGTCTCCCTCGAATTAGCGTCAAGATACTTGTATAAGGTTAGCGGGGGTCTCGTTGAGCTGTGAGGTAGGGGGAAAGTTGTTTTCCTGGATAGAGGAGCCTTTGAGCCTTCTTTTTCTTATATCGCCGGGGGGTCTCTAACCCGGGGGGCGTGGGGGCGCGCGAGCCCTACGCTTCCCCCCCTCCCACTCCGGTTTCCTCCCGTCCTCGTGTCCCCTCCGCCCTACCCTCTCGGGGAGGGGGGGGGGGTGGGGGGCAGGGGCCGGCCCGGGGGGCGGTGCGCGGGTTGGGGCGCGGCAGGGCGGGGGGTGGGGGGGGTGGCGGACCCTTTTCCTTTCCCCAAGTGGGGGGGGGGCGGGGGGGTGGGGGTTGGGGGGTAAATGCTCCTTCTTACTGCTCCTATTTTTCGGGTCATTCTATTGAAATATACGTTAGGCTTAACCTCTGTCTATTTGAGCTCTTAATTTGATACCCCCTTTTTCCAATTTACCCCTCCTCTGCCGAGTGGAGTGCCAAGTTCTGCTCCTGTCCATCCTTTTTTAACTCTATGGGACGTCCCTTTTTATTTTGATGTTTAGATGACTGGCAGGGGGTAGGTGGGGGCGTGTGGGCTAGTTGTGAATTTCCAGTTCCCTTTTTACCTGTCCCGCATTTTTATCCTTATGAATCCTACCAGCTCCTTGGGCAAGTCAAAACGTCCCCAGGAGGACGCGCTGCTTTGTTTTTTTCCCTGACTGACCCCCCCCTCTCTCCCCCTCTCTTTATTACTTTTTGTATACACGTTTGGGTGACAGAAAAAGGGGATTTTTATAGATTCCCTTTCTACCCCCTTTTGGAAGGAGGAGATGCCCTTTTTCCGTCATTTGAAATCTTTAGTTGGTTCTTGCCCCGCCTGACTTGATTTGGACACTCCCGTTAATTTGACACCACTCTTGTCAAGGTACCCCTGGATTCCTTTTTTTCTCCTTGTAATGTAACTTCTATTTCTTCTTCAGTTATATTGCGTCTTCTCCTCTTCGTTGGTTATGAATTTTCTGATTTACCCACCCAAAACACCCCACCAACCCCCCAACAGGGGGCTCTGGGGAAACTGTATTAGGCCGACATGCCCTTATCCTCGATTGCCTTTTTCTTTCCCCCATGATTTCCCCTTTCTCCCCCTGGAAAAGTCCTTTTGTATTTGGATTAAGGTCACCTCAATTCCCACAATCTAGGTTGAGTTGACCGACTTCTACCAGCTATTTTATGCAACACCCCTCATCTAAGAAATCAACTTACACCCCAACAGGTATCTCTTCCATACCCCCTCAGATCTTGATTGAGCAGCTATCACGTCTGCGGTCGAGCTGTCTGCCATCAACCTGCCAACTGGCTTAACCTACCCGGAAGGATATTTCCCCCCCCCGTACTGAAAGACACCTACAGCTTCCTCTTTTTCCCATCTGACTCATTTAAGACAATTTATCTCACTGGGCTGGGCGTTGGTTTCTCTTCTTTTCCTTACCCCACCTTCCGTGAGTAGGATAAATTTTCTCCTTTTTTCTATAAACCTTCCTTACGGCAACGGCAGCGGCTGATTCCCGAGCGGCCTTGTCGCTCTAATGCTTTCATAACTGATTTTTTGTTGTCTCTGCACCCGTCCAAGTCTTTCGAAATTGAGCCTCCCCTTCCCGAGTACCGCCGACCTGACAGTATTTCTTTCCAACTGAGATGGATAGCAACCCCCCCTGCATCCTCCCTCTTTCTTTACTTCAAATTACTCCTTAATTTCCCCCCCTTGGGCAATTGGGGAGACTGCTGCCTTCGCTTTCAGCATATGAACTTCCTAAGAAACCAGATCGCCTGGACAACAAACCTCCCCTGCGCAGTGGGTAGCAAGAGAGTGTTAAATGTTCCCAAGGCGGACTGGTATGGTTTTTCCCCTTTGGGCCATTTCCTCGCCGTTTTTGAGAGAAGAAGAGTTTCTTGCTTTTCTTCCCCTTCATTATGTTTCCCCTATCTAGTTGTCCCAGCGCTGTTGCTGGTTGAGAGTTGCCCGATCGATCGAGTGATCCCACTTTTTTACCTCCCCCCCTCCCTTTGGAACACGACCCTTTCTTTCTCTTCCATTTGCCGCCTGCCTTGCAGCACGGCTTAAGGTGGGGGGACAAGGTTGATTTCTAGGGAGTTTTTTTCGTCCTCCCCCCTATGAAGGAGAGGATTGCCTGGTCTCTGTCTTTTATTTTGAAGCCAGCCCGCAGAGAGTTGTTGCGACATCACGGCTACCTGACTCATTCTCGACCAGCCCCCCCCCTCCTCCCCGTTTTTAAGTTCTCCTCTTTCTTACACCCCTAGATGCTAGTTTTTCATAAATACGTGGTTGTTGATAGAGCGTTTTTTGTTCCTTGATATTCTCAAGTGTTTCCACTGTTTCTGGGATTCTTTGCCCGAGGATTCATTTTTTTTAGATTGTCCTGTAGGACCAGTCGGGTTCTGCTGCTTTTGTTCGCTGTTGCAACTGACCTACAGACCTGTTTCCCATTTGCCCCCCTGCTTTATCTTTTTTCTTTTGCCTATAAGATTGAAATAGGACTTTTTGTCGACACCATCATGAAACGCGCGGGGATTTTTTCTCTCCCCGTGTGGTTTTTGCTTTCCCTTTTTGAGTCAGTAGCACGGTCGAGGCCAAATACGTCTTGCTCCTCCAATTTGTTGAACCCCGGCCCGCTCAGGTATTCTTCCCCTGCCCCGTGAGAAGCCCCCAACAAGCCTCCTTGTACCCTCCTTCCTTTTGCCCCTACCTCGTTCGGACAGTTGACCCCTCCCGGCCAATCGGACTTGAAAATTCACCGTCGCCGCCAGCGATTAACTTTTCCCCTTTAGTCCCCTTTCCCCCCCTTAAAGTTCATCTTTGTACCAGGGCGGGAGGTTGTTTGTTTTTTTATGCAGGAGGTATTTTCTGAAATCCCTTTCGGCTCCCCGGGAGGGAGGGCTTTCTCCCCCGCACCTCCGCACCCGGCGATTCCTTTCTCCTAACTTTGTAGCCCTTTGCTTGGCATTTGGGGCTTGCGGGGGGACGCGTAATTTCACTATTCGCTTTGGGCAGATTGAGTGTCATCCTCTCAGGTCGGCTGCGAGCTTCCGGTATTCCCCCCTTTCGTCTGAAGCTTCTTGACCTTTTTTCTCCCCATTCACAAAGTGCTGACTCTCTCAAGAGCGCCAAGGCTGAATCGGATGAAGCTGTCCTCTTGCCTTCTTTTCTATTCCTTTCCCGCCCTATTGTCCTCCGTCCTATGGGTCGGGTTAGTCCGCGCTTGCCTTGGATCGAAGAAGGGCGCAGAACACGGGTTCGGGGTGGGGTTTTTTGTGGGGGGGTGGTTCTCTAGGGTGATCCTTTTTTCTTTTTTCTGGCCACGTGCAGAGGTGGGGTCGGGTGGTACTTGCCTCACAGGTTCTTTCCCCAACTCGGCTTTGGTAGTGGTGTAAGGTTATTTTGGTGGCGGGGTGATTTCAGAAGCTGTCGACGGAGCGCGAGAGAGGCGGCGGATCCTTCTTCTCCTTATTTCCCCCCTACTTTGTTCTTCTCGTTTCCTTTCTTAGTTCTTTTTTTTTATACGACCAGCGCGTGGTTAGCTTTACCCACGAGTTTGGGGGAATGATGCCGGAAGCACCCTTTTTACCCGTCATGTGCCCCCTCCTCATCCCAGAAAGAATGGCCAATTTTCCGTGTCTTTCCCAACGCGTTTCAGTTAGGTGCTAGAGACTTTTTCGTGAGTGGTGGAATCAAGAATTCAGAAAGATGGTCGCCGTCCCTACAATCAGCCCTTTATGCCATCGACGTGTACACGTCTCGTCCCGAGTTTGAACGACCAGCACCTTAAGGTAGTTCTTTTTTTTTTTCCCCCCCCCAAAAAGAACATTTCTTTCCCCCTCCTCCAAACGATCTGGTGCTGGACCCAAATTAATTGCTCCCAGTACAAACGGGGGAGTAATAAAACGGGTTTGATTCCTTTGCTTTTCCTGATTTCTCATCCTCAACCCCCCCCACCTCTGTTCCCCACCCAAGTATGCATCTCGGGTCCCTTAAGCTTGCTCCCAAAAAACGCAGATAAAACAGTGATTTCCTGCGGACTGATGTTCTCCCCCACCCCCTTTTGAGCCCCTTTTGACCTTCTCCTTCCGAATTAGAACTTTCGCCGTTTAACAACCAACATTTAAATGAGTCCGGAAGCGCCCCCACTTATTTTCAGACTCCCCCACGCCATAAAAAAGATCTTTGTCCCCCCATGCTTCTCCCTGCTTTTGCTCTCAAGTTTTCAATTCCCCTCAGACCGATCGTAGGGAGCTCCCGGAGAGGCTGTGAGATTGGCTTAAATTTCCTTCTAGGAGACCAGAGTCCCCTGTGGCATAACATTTTACAAGGGGGTTGTTGGGTTGTGGGATCCTCCCCCCGGAAAGGAATTGTTCCAGTCCTGTTGATCTTGTCGGGGGGGAGCGCGCTCCCGCCTCAAGGAAGGCCTCAAGCTCTACGAAGACCAGGTGTTTTTCTACCAACTTGCCCTCCATTGAGAAAGAGCAACCTGACCCCTTCGCAATTCTTTGGTTTTCCCTCCCCCATGAAGGAAACGCGAAGATCTCCGCGGCGTGGTCGGACCCCTCCCTCCCTCAATTCCATTCTTATTTCTAAAGCCGAAGGAATGTGTGTAAATTAAGGGAACACGCGGTTCTCCTGTCCTGCCTGCCTCCCCCCTCCGAAGACCTGTCCCAGATCCCCCCCCCTCCCTCCGACGACGTCCAAGCAGCGCTTAGCTGAGTGGTCCCTTGCAACGTCTGTTCCGCGAACCAAAGGTTTCCCCCCCCCTTTTCTTTCCAGCTTCTTTTTTCATACCAAACGCTGAGACAACCTGCGGCGGTTTTTTCTTTTTTCAGCCCTCCCTACTTCCTCCCCGCCAGAATTCTCCCTTCACATAAACATTCTTCTTTTTTTCTATAAGGTCGTGGAAGTGGACGTCCCTCATTTGATAAGTTCATTGCTTCTTCCCATTCATGTATTGCACGCACGCGAAGGGGCTCAACATTTCGAAACGTCTCTCTCCCTTTTTATTAGTTGTTTTTTTTGGTTTTATCTCATTCTTGGGGCATCGTTATGCAGTGGGTGAGTAGGTTCAATCTACTGACGCAAACCCCCTCGATTTTTAGTTTTCCTCGGGACAAGTAGGCAGTCTTTTTCCCGGTCCTTTTTCCTCAACTACTTCAGCCGCGGGTGGTAGATCTAGGTCTTGTACGGGAAGGTGGGATACGTCAGATTTGAACCCTGTATTTATGTCTTCCCCAATAGGTTAAATACTCCCTTTTGCTAAAGGACCACAGATGCGAACATCACGATATACCCCGCCAGCGCGCGTGGGGGCTACGTTGGCGTTTTATGTTGTATCGGGTCGGGTGGTCCCCGACGCCCACGGACCTACCTCACACCCTGCGGAGAGGGGGGGGGGCCGTTTGGGGACAACCAATTTCACCTCTTTAATAGTTGGTTTAGCGTAGCTTTTTGGGGGGGGAGGGTGGGTGAGGTCTATGTTGTGGGGGGGAACGGCCTTTCTTGAGAACGGAGTGATGGGCAATTTCCTCTTTTGGATTCCTCCTTTTTTTGCTTTTTTCCCCTCTGGTAGGGAACTACCATCCTCGCACTTTCAGGTCTGTGTTTCTGATCCTTCCCAGCCCTTGCAAGATTCCAAGCGACATCGTAATGTTGATGCGGACGCTGTGTCTCCCTCCGTAGTCTTTTCTCTCTCTACTATGGTGGTTGGTGGGCGCCCATCAACAAGTTCATCAAACTTTTTTTTTTTCCTTGTCTCGATGCCACCTCAGTTCTCTCTCTCGAATATTTCCTCCTAGGAATTGTTAAATTTTCTCTAATCGATTATGTTCCTTTCTTCTGACGAGGAATTTACGCGTTTATGGGGGTGCTTGGTCCACGAGGAGATGATCTCGCTCGGGCTGACTATTCTTCCCTCCTTTAAATGT
>Ga0179591_1338031_pt1 | contig 10817 bp, 11 predicted proteins | sample CZOMad2_1_08_16f_FD_182891 | JGI IMG/M metagenome (GOLD analysis project Ga0179591, IMG submission 182891) | Vadose zone soil fungal communities from Angelo Coast Range Reserve, California, USA - CZOMad2_1_08_16fungal (PacBio error correction) | ecosystem: Environmental > Terrestrial > Soil >... | reverse complement strand
TGTGATACTAAGAATCCTTTCTCCCTTTCAATGCGCGTTCTTTTTTTTATTCGTATTTGCGCGTTTTCTAGGCGAGCGACGGTTTGGCCGTCTAAACGAAAGTTAGAGACCGGTCGCAGAAAACCCCCTTCCTTTTCCCTAGTGCGAGCATGGTTGTTTTACTCCCGTTTTTTAATACGCTGGAAAACTATATTTTGAGAGACCTGGATCTTTTTCTATGTTGCCCTCTTCCCTCTTGGCCCCCCGTCTTTCCCAGTTCCTGTTCTAAGGCGCCCTACGGGCTACTTGAAGACCAAGCTTTCGTAGTTTTCCCTACGCAAGTAAAAATCGGTCCGCTCCGTCGATTTTTATTTCTTCTTTCCCTTGATGAAACTATCCTTGACTTAGCATCGTCACTTTCTCTCGGTATCACGAAAACCCAGGCACTGCGCGTCGATTAGAGTGAGAACTCCCTCCTTTTTAGCGAGTGCGGTAGGATCCGCAATCAATTTCAACGGGGGCTTATTTACCTTCAGTTTTTGCATTCCGACTTGACTAGTCTTTTCAGAATGCTCTTCAAGAAGATTTCAGAGTATCCGGTACCTTACCGGCCACATCGAACTCTTTGTTTTGATCTTGACCGAGTCCCGTCTTCCCCCTCTCAGGAATTTTGTTTTTTTGCCTTTACTTTTTCGCGTGACCACCTTTCCGTTCCGCATCTCAGAATTTTTTAAGGGTTTTACTCCAAAGAGTCTTCTGAGTTTTATGTTCAGGTTTTGGTCCCGACGATTCCAAAACTCTCGATGTACGGTACTTAGATACTTCTTCTTGATTGATTTTTCCTTTCTGTAGCACGTTGCCGCCCAGATACTGGTAATGCTTGTCTTCCCTTGGATGTTTTCGCCTATGCCCCCGTGTTGTGGGCTCAATGATGCAAAATCTTTGCTTTTCCGCCTCATCGGTTTTGTTTTTTTTATTTTTCCCCAGTCATGGGAAAACCCCAATTTTTTTGGAATTCTCCGCCCTCCAAAACGAATGATATTAATACTGTTACCCCCTGCGTCCCTTAGGCAGCCCGAGAAGATCAACGCTTTTTTTCCCTATAAACACCCCCCCCCTTTTCCCGACTCCCTTGTCTTCTTTGCCCGGCAAATTTGGTACTTTTAACCCAGAAGCACTCCCACTCAACCCTCCCCCCCTTGAACAAAGGTACGATGCCGGATATGGTGAGCCGCCTCTTTTGCCTCCCCTGAGATGGTGGAAAAGTTACATTAAAGGCGGACCTTAGCAACTTAACCCAACCATCCCCCCCCCAGGTTTTCCCAGTGGATCGCTCTTTGACGCTTTTTCAGGCCCCGTCTCCATAGGGCCCCATCTTTCACCTCTTGCGATGGATCTTTGAATTTCCATTTGCATCCCCCCGTTTTACCGTTGATTCCTGCTCCGCGCTCGGAGTCCACTGGGGTTCTTCAGAGGTGCGTTTTTTTCTCGACGTTTAATCCTATCACAAATTTGCGTCTTTCCGATCTCGGATCAGATGGTTTTTCCCTAGCGCGATCGGCGGCCTTCCTATTAAATAATCGCCCCGGAGCCTTCTTTTGTGTTTTCCGACGACCTACTTTTTCAATGTAACATACCCTGTGCATCTACGTACGCCACACGCACGTAAGCGGATCGGACACTGAGACCCCATGGACTCTGATCCAGCTAGTCGGGAAATTTGGCTTTTGCCCAGAAGTTTCTTGTGCGTCTATGGCTCTCATTCCTTTGCGTAATTCGTGTCAGTTTGCCATGGGCTGCTTAAAAAGAGTTTAGACATCCTCAGTTCTTCTTGTTACCCCTTAGTTGACTCTAAAGCCCGGGCCCACCCACCTCGTTTCGCGGCGTCAAAACCACTATGAGTCTCTCCTTAGTTTTTTGCCCCCCCATTGTGTTTCCGCCCAGTCACCCTCTACTCAAGAAAGATTGCAAACCCCCCCAACGTCGCGTCCTTTCAGTCTTAAACTGTGCTTGCTCAGAGATTTCTTCCCAACCCCCCCTTTATGCATTGGTTTCGGTGTCCTGTTTCGTGAAGCACTTCTAGTTGTTGATCACCCTCCGCGCTAAATTTTTTTTTCCCTTTTTTTCAGCCTTCCCCTTCTCGCTGAGAGAATGTCTGATTCGTGTGCCCTCATGATCGACTCACCTTTCCTTGCATCTAAATCTCAGTCATTCTGTGTCTTTCAGTTTAGATCTCTTTCCGGTAGTCTGTAATTCCACCCTTGTGGCGCTGGCCACTTTGTTCCGTAACTTTACTATGTCTTTTTCAAGCAAAGTGTCGATTGTGAAACGGGCTGCTTTCCACCCCTCCCAGGCTATTTTTTCTGTTCACCACATTAGGAGTCGCACAGCCACCCCCCCAATCGCTTTACTCCAAACGCCCTATTCATGGGATTGTCGGGAGAGAAGATTTCTCGTGCCGCTTATAGAATAACCTGTTTTCTTCCAATTTCTTTAGCCCGTGCCCCCCCCCAAACCCTTGGTCCCCTTCAAGCCATTTCTCCCCCTCTCCCTGAAAAATTTTACGGTCCCCTTCTTTTTCCCCTAAGAGACCCTTTTTCTTCAGTCAACGCCTCCTTTCCATTCCCCTCCCATGAAGAAGGTCCTGACCCCACTCCGAAATTGCCGGCAGTCCTCTCTAGTAAGACTGTTTCTTTTTTTGGTTTTGAAACGTCCTTCCATCACAACCTTATGTTTCCTTCGTGTGTCCCATGGGCTCCGTGCCGGAGTGTACTTTCTTCCTACGGCCCCCCCAGGAATCTTGACCTGGAGAACCTGTTTTTCTTCCCCCTTCTTCCACTTTTTTTTTCCTTTCAGCTTTCGCCTGCCGATTTCTTCCGTGGTCCTCCCCAAATGTAACCTCCTTTTCAGCTGACTTGCTTAGAGAAACCCTCTTGACGCCCTGGCAGATTCCATCATCAGTCTCCTTTCTCTCCCCTCAAGTTTGTGGGTATGCGTAATTATTTCACCCGTTCAGACGTGACCCCTTCTCTCCCGCCCTCCCTTTCTTGCCTGCAGAAGCCTTCACTTGGATCGGAACAGCCTCCGCCCACGGGCCACGCAGTTTTTCCTTCCGCACTAGGTGGTGTCAGTTTTGAACTTTTTTTTTATTTCGTCCCGCACCTAGTCCTGCTCCCGTTGCTCCATCAGCCGGCTTCTCTCCAGAATTTTTCCTTTCCCCCAATAAGGTTTTTTTTTTTGCCCTGGAGTTTCATCTTCCCCGACTTGTATCTGAAGGCTTTAAGTGATCGTAAGGCCACTTCCTATTGCTTTTCCTACTTTTCCTTTTTGTTTCGGTCTGGTATCCCTTTTTTGACCAGCCTGTGTGGACCGTCAGTTCAGGCTCTTCTCCACAACCCATTCTTTGCTTTTTTTGACCATGGCATTGCAACACGCTGTTTCTCTCCCTTCACCTTTTTCATCGTTGCCCTGTCCTTAGGCTAAGAGCCCCCGCATTTTCGCCGACCCCCGCAATTATAGACCCGCCCTGAATCCTGGTCTTTCTTTTGGCAGCGCGTCGTTCTGTCCCCCTTAGACCGAATTTTCGTTGAGCATCTTGCTGAATTTGAGGTGATCGGGTGCTCTGGTGTATCGCCACCCCCTTTGCTGCGACTTCTTCATTTCCCGAGAAAAAGGTTCAGCCACGCCCCCTTTTTTCATACCGAAGCAATTACCCTCGTCGATACTGTCATCACCAATACGTTCGAGAATGGCGGCTTCTTTCCTTGATAAGTTAAGTTAACACTTCCTCCCGTAAGTCCAGAGATTTTTTTTTTCCTTGTTTCATTCTGGGCGGAGAAGTCTAGATGAATCCTTCCTAATAGCCGCCACCTTGACCCTCACCTCCGCTCACAGAAACTCTGAATTGTGGAAAGCCCGAAAATCTCCGACTCTTCTCCCTTATCTCCACTCGTGATTTGAAGTTTTGATTTGGATTTCGGCGTCTATCTTTTTTGGAATAATTGAACCGTCAATCTCCTCCGTCGCAGCGTACGATGTTGACCTGGATTCTGGTGTTGGAAGCGTTGCTGGCCCCTCCGTTTTTGAGCTTTGCTTTGAGAATGCGGGGTATGTTAGGCGTTCTTTCGACTCCCCTTCTCACAAACAGCCGCCCCTCCAGTTCCCGAGAGTTTCGCACTCCTTTACACTTCCGGTCCTAATGCACAAAATCCCTTCCCCCCCCCCCAGCTCTCCGACACCCTATCTATGTGTTGAAGCCCTGAGTTTCTGCTCGGTCTTGAGGAATGCAACTGTGACTCCCTCTTTTTCCCGGATCTTCTTACCAACCACCCCCACCCCCTTTGGTCCCCTCTGCCCCCTTTTTTGTGAGCGCACGCCTCTTGTCCTCTGAGGAGTAGGGCGCGATACCGCGCCTTCCCTTATTCCTTTCGGACACCGTTACACCTCTTGATCGTTTTTCGGGCAAGTCAGAGGCGAGCCGCCGAGTTCAGAAGGCTTCCCGTGACCCCCTCCCTGAAAAGAATTTTGCCTGTCCTTTGTTGCGACGTCCAACTTTCGTTGTTTTAACCCCGCTGCTTTGTTTTGTGGAAGTTTTGTTTTCCGGTAGTCTTTTACACATTAAGTACCCTTTTTTCGACCCCCCTGCCTGTGGAAAATTACTACGCCCCCCAACGAGTGCTTCGTTTGATGTTCATGTTTACGGTTGTTTGAATTGCGCCGATGATTTTCACACCTACCTTCTGGGGATGAAGATCACACTATCCATGTCTTCAAATCTTTTCAGTCGTCGTTTGCTTGAGATTACCCTCCTCTCCTCTACGACCTTTGTCCTACAGAGTGAAAGGTTTCGCCTTGTACTTTCGAAAACCCTTTGGTCGAACTATTAAGATTTTTATCTATATTTACTACCCCCCCCTTTTCTCTTTCTGATGCAGTCCGACGATTGGTGCACAAATCTTCAGGCCACCCCATCTTCGTCAAGGACGGCGCAGAAGGTCGCCCTGCCATGGGAATTACCAAATACGGGCAACGGGGTCTTCCCCCAAGCAAGGAAAGATCCGCTCAAGTAGATAATGTAAGGCACCCTACCAAGGTCCTTGACTGCCCGGGTCCTCGGACGTTTGCCTAGCAGCTTTAAGGATCCCCCTCACGGCAAAATTTTTTCGATATTCGTGTCTCCAACATTCCGGTTGAGCCTTTCCTTCCCCTTTTTACCTGTTCCCCTCCGCGGAGTAAAACGCAGTGCCAACACAAAAAGAAACGCTTCAACCCTGTTCCTTTAGTTGCCCATTTCCTTCACTTTCAAGAATAACTCATGCCCACTCAACTTTGCTTTGAGTTGCCGGTCCCTTTACCACGACCTGTCTGCCGGATTTTAAATCTTCCCTACTCTCTTCATCTTAGAGATGCCGGGGATACAGACTAACACTCACAACTAGTCTCAGTCTTTCCACTTTGAGTATATCTATCTGATTTGGGAAGAGATCCCTCAATATGCGGCGGATCTAACCAATTTTACCCCTAACACGCACGTCTGGTTGGTTCTTTTTTGACCTCAGAAAAGATGACCGCTCCTTCCGATAGTTGCCTCTATAGAACACGAAGCAGCGGCGAGGATCGCTGGGGCACAATCCTCCCTTTTCCTTTTCTTCTCCCTTAGACTTGCCCAGTGATGGGCCGTTTTTTCTCCTTTGTAGATCGATGTCGAACATTTAGACTTTTCCTGACTGTCATGGAGGGGTCTCGTGCTTTTCTCCCCCGAACCAAGCTTTAAGGGCCATAAAGCAGGTCTCTCCCGGCTTCTTGAAAAATTGTTTGCAGCAAACGCGGCCCCACACCCCAACGGAAGGAACTCACATCTTTCTCTGCTCGCCACTTTGGGTTCTCCCTTCCCCCCCTCACGTCTTTTTAAGAGAACAATCAAAACCTTGCAGCCGCTTCGCAGGGCGCCATTCATTTCCTTTTTCCCCCTTTTCTTTAAACACTCCTTGCGATCGATGCTTTTTCGCGTTTTTTTTTGTGTGAGTGTGGATTGCCAGCGACTTCTCCAGAGTCTGCAGGTTCGATTTTCAGATTTGGGAAGAGTCAGTGTCCCCGCCTTGTTGAGCTCTCCTTTTTCCTTTTCCTCTCTGGATTCTTCATTAGTCCCCCTTATCTGCCGCCCCATTCTTGAACTCCCCCCGCGCCGATTATTGGGCTTATTGTTTTAGTTCTTTTTAAGTTTTAGCGCCAGTAAGAGGGATTTACTTCTATCCCTTCCAAAGGGTTTCATCCAAGTTTTTTCGAGTAATCTTTAGGATGCTTTAGGGTTCTTTTTTCCGCGCCCAGTTTTTGATGTTTCGGACCCCCAATGCTGTCCATAAACAAACCCCCTGTTTTCAACGTTGGGGATGATAGTAAACCACTTTGCCCGCATGGCAGGACCAATTTCTCCCCCGTTCCAGAGCTCATGTGGACAGTTGTTTCTGCACTTCCCTTCGAGGATGGTCCAGGCGGTTTTACGCTTGATCGTCCCAACTACCCCTACTCCCATCATTCGCGGTCTCACAGTGTTTCCCACATGAAATAGCCCAACGGTTTTTCAATCCTTTCCTGTTACTTTTCCCTAGGCACAGCGATGAACCCCCCCCCAGTCCACCCCCGACATCCTTTCCCCATCAATATGCCGTTCCTGTCCCCTCCCCCCATAAGCCTGCCATGCAGCTGCATCTTCCCTTTCCGGACGTATGAACCCCTTGCCATACATTATGTTGGCGTCACTTTCGCATGTTCTTCTTTCCCCTTCGAGCAGGAGGATTTATGCGACTCCCGATGATTCCTCTTTCTTGAGAAAAACTGATAGTCCCCCATGCGGCGACATCTCCCCAAACTCCGACTTTTTCTTTTTTTGTTTCTTTCCAATATGTGGTCCCTTTTCTTAAATTTTAAACGCGGTCGTCGGCAAAAGGATGACGTGCTCCTGATTACTCCATCCTCCCTCTCTCTCTCTTTTTTACCCCCCCCACTCCCCCTCCCCCTCCCTTTTGTGTTTTTGATCAGAGATCGCGATTTCCGTCTTTCATCTGTCTCCCAATTTCTTGTTCGACGCCCTTTGTGAATTCTGTTTCAGTTACACCTGTCCCGGCGTGCCTTCCCTTCCCCCTCCGCCTTTCTAAGAAATAGGTGTTTGCTACCCTTTTCACCCTTTCTATACACATTTTTTTTCTTCCCCGCACATGAGCTCCCTCAGCTCACATCAGGCCGGACCCTTCTAATTCCTTTTACGCCCCACTCTTCCTGGCTAAGTTCCTCATAGGGTCGGGGCAGACCCTGCCTTGGCCATCTGTTTTGATCGTCAGGTATTTTTCTTGGATGTTCAGACCCCCTTTTTAGCGCCCCCCTTTGTCCCGAAGCAGGGGACAGCGAACTTTTTGAGCTTTCTCCCCCCGTTTTTTTTGTTCGAAGCTTCCTGGGCAGCTCGGTTCCCTGTCTCTTTTCCTTTAACCGTTTCTTTTTCTCCTCTCTCCACATGGACTGCCGACCATGACCCCGGCTTTTTCGAGTCTCATCTCGAAGTTTCATTGAAGGCCTACGTGGTGAAGAGACTAGAACCTCTCCTTTTGATAGCCCTTTCTTTTTCCCTTAATAGCAAACGGGAGACTTATCTTTTCACTCCTGAACCCCATGATTTGCGTCCCAACGGTAGCTGAGCGAAAAATGTCATCACTCCTCCTTAACCTGACGTCTAGGCACCCTTTTTCTTTTTTCTCCCTTCCTTGAGGTGAAGATGATTCGATCAGGCCCCTAAACGAATTTTTTTCTCCGTCATCTGTTCTTCTCGAGGAAATTAGGCCAGTCCCCATCGGACGCTTTAATTTGACTACTTTTAATCGCAAAGATGGTTCTAACCCTCTCTCCCCCCCCTGCCGTTGCCCTTTCCTTGTGGAAAGAATCTTTACTCTCGTTTCTCACAGGCCTGCGGCGTTGTATATCGGCAGCTGTGTGTGCTTTTTCTTCTCAGCTGAGTTGGGCTTTTCCCACACCCGACCCTTGTAGCGCAGTGAGAACCTCTAACTGCTTGTTTTTTTCAGCGTTTTTCCTCATGGGTGCTCTTTTCCGGTGAAGGAGAAGCTCCTGTAGAACCTGGTATTTTCGGTTCGCGGTTTTTACATCCACCCTGTCGAAAGCCCCCAACTAAGTACTTCTCCTATGTCGGAAATCGGTGTCGCTCCCCCCAGGAGTAGCTCCACCCAAGACGGGGAAATTCGTTCAATACAGTAAACAAATCGATTGTCCTTAGAATCGTTTTTTCCTTTTGATTTCACCTTGAGAGAATTCTTCTACTTTCGGCGGGTCTCTTCGACTCCTTTCCCACCACCAGAAGAAGCGGATACTTACTGCTAGGAGCCGACTCTTTCTTCTTCATTCATCTATATTCGCTGCATGAACTGTGCCGGCACATGAGCGGTGTTGATTCTTTATGAATAAACCCTCTTGTCCTAGATCATTGCAATAATCTTCCTCTGACCTTTTTTATTGTACTGATCCAAGGACCCTCCCGCCCCGTCAAGATGGACCGATTTCTTTCTCTGGCGCCTTTTTCGGCCTACTCTAAATTCAAGTGTCGTTTTTGTGGCCCGTCCCTGGACGTCTTAAATTGAAAACCCTGCGAGCGCCAAAGATCCCCTTTTCGAGAAAAAAAGTCTTCTTTTTTTGTTGCCGGTGATGTTTTGTTCTTGAATGGTTCCCCCTATGGTTCCCCCTTCACTGGCCTTTTTGATCTCTTATAGGTTACTGTTTCCCGTTTTCCTAGATGTATCCTTCGTCGTTAGTTACCCGCCTTTGTAATCAAGCTTTTTTTCCCCTCCGGTCGCTCTGAAGTCCACAACCGTGTAGTGGGTTGGCTCCCTTAGTTTCTTTCACCAGATTCCTCTTTACTTCTCACATTTTTGTTTTTTCCTTTCGACTTCGTTTCCAAAGCTATTCCAACACCACCGTTATATGCGAGCCCTACCAGCTGTAAGGAGAACTATTTTTTCCCCCTCCTTTCGCGACTTCCCCTTTTATCGTTCCCTTACGAGACTCTACCGAACCAACCATTCTCTTGGATAATCAAGGTTCCTTCTCCGTTTTTCCCGAAACGCCCCCTTCTTCCAGACCCTTTCCATTTTTGCACCCCATGGCCTTTGCCTCTACGTACCTTGGTTGCGTAGCCTTTCAAAATGTTTTTCTTTTTACGGAAACGTTACATTCACGTTGTTTTTTAGTCTCCCACTGTGCCACCACTACCTTTTACAACACGGGTCTCTTTTAGGGACCAGTCCTTTTCCCCTTCATAGGCATCGTTAAATTGTGCTTTCGGTGCAGGTCTCCTTTTCACCCCTTTTTCTGACCTTCGTCCTGTTAGCGCTATTTCTGCAGACCCTTCTCTATTTTGGGTTCCGATGACCCAACAAGATTTTTGCGGTCGTTTACGCGGATCTATGGTGCTCCCCGAGATACCGAACCCGATAGGCCTTCTCACCATTATACTTACCGTAATTTGAAGATGGTTTTTGTTTCGGTCTCTAAGAGTCACCTCTCAGTCCTACGGACCCTTTTTTTGCATTTACTCGACATAGACACCTCTTATGCGAGGATGTCTGACACACCCCCGTCTTTTTGTCCTGAGGCACGTAGGCTTAAGTGCCCGACGTCGCGAATCTGGTCCTTTCTTCTCCGAACCTCCTTTTTGTCAGGCGGGTTGGTCTTCGTTATTCCCACCACTGCGATATAATTTTCCCTCAGGAGGGCGTTCCCCTTTTCTTTGCAACTTTTTTTTCCCAAAAACCCCAATAGATTCCAGCCCCGGATTCACAAACATCTTTTTCTTTGGCCGGACATATGGATTTCCAGGAAAGCTCAGATTCGCTAAGACCAGTCGTCCCCTCAAACCTTCCTCTTTTCCCCCCTTCCCCAAGAAATCTATCTTTTCCCCTATACTTTGATTTCCCCACACTAACGGAGGAGACTGTTTTTGGTGCGGTCTTTGCCAGCGCGTTCGCGACCTATTGAGGTTATCACATCTCTCCGATGGTCTGTCCTTTCCGCCCCGTCTTCCCCATGTTGAAACGATTGGCGAGCCCTTTCTATAAGTACCTCCCCCCCCTCTTTTAGTGAACTCGTAGATTTCACTTAAAGCGGCGTTTTTAGTTACCCCCTTCAGGTATGTCAGTCGATTAACCAAGTCGGAATGGCCGGAGTTTTTTTCCCCGAAATCTTTTTCTTTCCCATTCCTTCCGGCTACGCTGGTTGTTTTTCCCTTTTGTCCAGGCCGCTTTTCCCCCCAGCAAAGGCGCTGCTCTATGATCGGCAAAACCTTTTTACTGGAATCCCCCCATTAGGAGAACCGTTCCCCAATGATTCATGAGTTTTCATTTCTGTTCTCTGTAGGCGTCCTTCCTTTTCGCTTCCTCCTGCATAACTCAAGCCAGCTTTGCTAAGGCGTCCGTTTCCCCTGCTCTCCGTCCAAAGATGTTTTGTCTCCAAGAACTTCTTCCTGCTTAGTTCCCCCCTCCCTCACCAAGTTCAAGGCCCAATCTTCACTTCATCCTTTCCTTTCAATCATCCCTTCCTGTAGCGAACTTCCTCCTCCTTTCCCTGCAAAAGAGTCAAGGTCAGAAATTGTGATCGCGCCGCCGTGCCTGTTCTTTTTCGCGACGGCTCTCGGACTTTTGGTTTTCCCATTTCAACCTGATCTGCCACCTACTAGGCAACCTTTCCCCTCTCAGCTTTGAGAGGACTATATCCCAAGGTTCTTCTTTTTGCCTATCCGGTCCGAGAATTCCTTATTAAACGAGCCTGACCCCCCTGAATAATGA
>Ga0179591_1370394_pt1 | contig 10818 bp, 12 predicted proteins | sample CZOMad2_1_08_16f_FD_182891 | JGI IMG/M metagenome (GOLD analysis project Ga0179591, IMG submission 182891) | Vadose zone soil fungal communities from Angelo Coast Range Reserve, California, USA - CZOMad2_1_08_16fungal (PacBio error correction) | ecosystem: Environmental > Terrestrial > Soil >... | reverse complement strand
CTCCTCCTGCCCGCAGCCTGTGGCAATTTGCTTCCGCAATGGTTGTCGAGCTGTAGATTCCCATTTTTTGAAAAGCGGTGACGCGAGGCCAGCGATTTCTTCCGTCCTCTCCCTCTTTTGAGACACCCCTTCCCTTCGTTGCGCCATATCCCTTCGGTGCAGATCGGCTTTCCCCCAGAATCGCGACCGGAGCATTTCTGAGCTTAGGCCAACTCCCCGTTTTTTTCTTCTCCCTTTTTACTACCTTCCTTTTTGATTACCCAATGCATTTGGCTCCGTTGAGAACCAGATGACTTTACCCCCTCCGTCTTTTTAATTCCGAATGGGGCTAGTTGCGTAATCTTGGACTTTTTCTTCTTTTTTTCAACGATGTGCAGCGTGTGATGATCTTTACCAGGCTTCTGCGAAACGAGATCGGGTTGATCCCGTCACGCCGAAGCTGAGAGAGTTTCATTTTTAGTCAAAAGTTTCGACCCAGCCAAGTAGGTTAAGGGTACTGTTAGAATAGGAATTTCAGGTTTCCTTCCGTGTCTCGCGGCCGCAGCCCGGGATCGCCCGCGTGTCCCTTATGCGTAGCACCTTCACCCTTCGCTCCTTCTTTCTTTGCGACGACCCCACACCTCGAGGGTCGGCGAGCACGGACCTTTCCTTATACTCCGAATCCCAGTTTCTTCATTCACGGCAGGCTTTGCCCGCACCCCCCCCCGAAAAAGCCCCCCTCATAACTCTCCGCCCCTGCATACGGACCCCAACCCTTCAAAACCCAGCTTCTCATTTTTTGTGACGCCGGGAACCCACGACCTTTCACGAAACGTTCAGTCAATGCCCTCAGCTTTTTGCCGTAACCTGGTCCTCTAACCCTCCTTGACTTTTAGGCCCAGTCCCGGCAAGTTCCTGATTGCTTTTAGCTCGTTCTCAGCTTTCTTATTTACCGTCGCGCTGGTGATTTTTCTTTTTTCTCTAACGGAACTTTTTGGATCTCTATTTTTTCCCTTTCTTGTTAGAGATCCTTTGCGTTCCTTTTATGGCTCTCCCCTTGCATGAACCGCGCGCGGTCAAGAATTATCCCGACGCTCTTTCCTTAACCCTTCCCCTTTGACCCTTCCGTTTTTCCTCCCTCCTGCCTTTTTTTCTCCCAGCCCAGTAAACTTTCGTGTTTGTTAATCCCCGGTTAGGGAAGGCTGCGTTATCCGGCTTGTTAAGCCCTTCGTTTTCTTTTGAGCTGGGTGAGTGGATTGTCTTCGGCGCCAAGTTCTTTTTGTCACATGGATTCGGGTGCTTTTGCCTTTCCTCTTATGATTCCTTTCTGTGCGGGAGGAATCGGGTCTCTGTCCATTTTTTGTCTTACCTCAAATTCCTGTGTGATTTTTTCCCTAGTTTTCCCTTCGCGCGAATTCGCGCGAACGTGCGACTAGCCCTCAACGCTTTTTTCTTTTTCTTTTTCTCCGCGGGTTTAAGCTAGTGCCCCGTTTTTCCCCACTGAATGACAGATCAGGGGATTACCCTTTCCCCCCCCTCCTCTTGGACCTTTTGTTTCGGGGCACCTTTTCTTCGCTCTTCCCTCTCGCGTCGGAGTCGAGTGGCCGCGCGTGATTCTTCTGATCCTTCAGCGCCCCACCGTGAAGGCCCCCGCTTTTTAGATCACAAAATCTTTTGGTTTTCCCTGTTTTTGCCCTTTTGCTTTTCGACTGGTTCTTTTTAGCCGTTCATCTTTTCTTTTTTCCTTTTTTGCCCCAATTTTAATTGACCTTTTCTCATCCCGCAAGTCAGTTCATCTCTGAAAGAACTGCGTTGAATCTTGAGAGTTCCCAGCCTTGTAGCGCGCCGGTCGCGTTCTGTGAACTATCTGTCTGTAGTTTTCGCTCTCCTTTTTTCTCTCCCAGGTTTGTGTTCTCACTCAGGATTTGCTGACATGTGAAGGTTTTTCGCCGCTGGTCTTGTCACATTGCCCTTTTCATCTGTGTCGGCCATCTCCAACACCTGGTTCTTCCTAGTGTCTCCTAATGATTCTACTTTCTCCTCCTTTGTTGTTGATCCTTTCTGATTTCCTCGTTTTTTCTAATTCCTTGATGGAATCAAGCCACTGTTTGATTTTTTACAGAGAAGCGTTGTGAAGATTCTGTCTTCTTCCCCCATTTTTCCTAAAAGCCCAGATCTTTTTTTCCCAACACAACTTCCGGGCGTTCGTCCTAGCGTCCCGTCCGGTTTTAAGTCTCAGTTTTCACAATTAATCGCTCCTCCTTCCGTATCCCCTGTTTTTGCGCTCCCGTTTTCTACCGTTTCTTCTCGCTATGTTCTTACCTACCGTTTTAGCGGGATTGAAAAATGTGCATGATCCCCACCCTTGCCCTCCCCCAGATAACCGGATTAAACCTTCCCCCCCGCCGCTTGCGAGATGCCCCAAGGTTGCGCCGCACTTTTGATAGCTTGGAATCTTGTTTCGTCTTTCCCTTCGCTGCATCTGTGATCGATAAGGCTAGCGCGCACCTCTATAGGTCTTGCCGCGGGACTCGACGCGACGCGCTAAACTTTGTGGATCCTTCTCAGAAAGGGCCCCCTGCAAAGTCGATTGCCATTGAAGGAGGCGGTCTCGATAGGTTCAGGCCCCTTTTCTCGAGGCCGCATCAGCGGCCTGCTTTGACTGCGTGCACTTCCCCAAGGTTATTCGGCGCTTTTCTTTTCCCCACCCCCGTTTTCACACAAATTCTTTGCCGATTTCACCATTGTCCTTTGATAAGTCTTTCCCCCCGAATCAGTGATCATTCCGGCCGTTTACTGCCAAATAGACCATAAATACTCCCACGAGAGTTCATCCCTTTTCAAGGACAAAAAATACCCACTTACTTTTTCCGAAGGACTCCCCCTTCACTTCCGCTCCAGATACCGCTTCGCCGCTCTTTGAACGCCGGTAAATGCGCTCCGCCGGCCCTTAACCTGTCCCCCCCCCTCTTTCCTTGCGAGTAATGTGACGGCATAGTCTTCTTTGTTAGCTCAGCCCGCGTTTTTTCTTTCTTTATTTCTTTTGTTTTTTTCGTTTTGCGGTTGACCAGGAGGTTCCATAAGAACGCGGCAAGTCTTCTTCTTTTCCTCCTTTTGTTTGTTGAGATCCTTTTTATTCCGCGTTCCTTTCTGTTCTTCCACCTTTTCCCGTAACCGCGACGGTCCCCCCCCTGAAATATTGACGCCCTCGCGGCGTTTTTCTTCTACCCTTTCCCTCCCTTCCCGCCGGGCTCGCAACACTGACGCACGTCCCAATTTTTTGTTCATCGTGCACGTGTCTTCTTCCTTCCGCCTCCCGTTTTTCCCCCAGTATTGTAGCGGTACGTTTTTTTGCTCAGGCGTCACACAGTTCGAGTTTAAAGGTTTTTTTTTTTGGCCTGTCCGGGCTGATCCGCGTGAGATTATTTCTTTTTCTCTTTGGTCTTTACGCACTTCTTATGACTGGCTCTTTTTTTGAGCGGTCGATGCTTTTTTCCCCCATTCATGGTGATCCTGCCCCGTGGTTGCCGTCGAATGAATTCGAGCATTGTGACATTTTTTGACTCCCCTTTCCACGCTTGCCGCGGAGGGCCCGAGTTGCTGCTGATTTTTTCCATTGACCTTAATGACTATCTCTCGGTCAGTGTTACCGGACTGAGCTGGGGTGGTGTAACTGCTGAGCAGTCTTTCCCTCTTCTTTGGTTCTGCGGCCGCGTCACGACGTCGATATCCCTAGCCTCCCCTTGAACAATGCCGCGTTTACGTTTGATTCCCTTTTCCAACAAATTGCCCTCCCTGATGGTCAGCCCGCCATTTGATTTCTACGGAGTGTTCGTTCCCGGTTTCTCCCACTGCTTCTAATTGGAATTCCCCTTTCCCCTCATTTTCCGCTCACCACTTGACTCGTTGAAGGACTGCTGATCCTGAGCGTAGATTCCCCCTCAGGAAGAAGCGCGTCTCGTTTTTTCGCGATTTCTGTTAAATTTTTTTATCTGCAGAAGTGTAGTTCTATTTAATTGACTTTTCGCGGGATCTGAAGCGAGCTTTGAGGACAATGTCCTAAATCTTTTCCTTTCACCATGCGCTTTCTCTGTTAGCGGCAATATCGCCCTCCCAGGAATTAGTTACCATGATGCGACTTCTTTTCCTTTCACCCCCTCCTTTTTTTTTTTTCTAGACGAGTTCCTCCTTGGGTGATTCCCTCCCATTTGTGTGGTATTTTTGTGCTTCCCAGTTTTTTCAAGCGAGTTGACTCGAGGCCTCCACCTTCAGCTTTCTCTTCCGCTGTTGAGCCCCCAACTCCAGAGACGCTATTGCGCCGACTTTCCCCCTTCGAGCGCGTTCAACAGAATCTCAGCGTCCTTTTTCCTTTGCCTCTTCCCCCAACCTCACAGTTTCCCTTTCGCTGCTACTTCCTAGAGCGGGATTCGACCCTATTTTTTCCCCCTTTTTCCGAAGCGTTTGAGAACATGTTCGCAACCGCAATGCGCTTCAAGAAAGGTTCTCCCTTTTTTCCATCGGAGAATATTGCGCTTTTTGTTTTTGCACGTGGTGATGATCTTCTCGGTCGCTTGCACGAATTCGACGTCGTGACCGCAGCGGACTTCGACGCCGAGTTCCCCCCCTTTGTCGCACGTTGCACAATTAATCAGCCAAGTTTTGTAGTTTAATCTACAGGCTTATTTTTTCTTTTCAGGCAATGACGGTCTCGCGTCTTTGATAGCCTCCGTTTCTTTGTTTCCCCCCAAGAGCGAACCGGCTGCGACGCAAAACCCGTTTTTTTCGGGCGAACCAGGAATTGAGTAAGACCTCTCTGAATTCCTTACGGCCGGCTTATGTCCCCCCCACGTTCCCAGGATGAAACTCTCCTGGATCTTGCCCCCCCCCCCACTCAACTTTACCTTAGACTTTTCCTCCGCCTTCTCAGTCACGCACTCAGTCGAAATCTTGACCGGATAATGCCTCCCGCCCTTTCGATTCCCCCCTCTTTTCGGACCTTTGCTTTTTTCTGGAAGGACGTTTACAGTCATTCAGCTCCCTCCCGCAGCGTGGATATTTTTCTTCGCGCGTTTTTTTTCGTTGTTGGTGTTGGAGGTTTTCGCCATAAGACGGAAGGATCTCCTTTCCTCCTTGTGTTTTTGAGATCCTTCCGCGTCTATGCGCCCGTTCAACTCCGTCGCACCTTTCCCTCCCCGGTTTTCCCTGAAAATATTTTCCGCGCGCGGCGGAGTTAAAATCAGAAGTCCTTTTTTTTGTCGCATCATCGCGACGCGTCCAATGTCGTGGTTCCTTTCAAGGTTATTCTCGGCGGGCGTTCTGGGTCCCCCTCATTAGGTTTTTGGCTTTCTGGAATTGCTTCCTGTCCAAGTCTAGCTTTTTTTTAAATTCGAGTTGGGGGTTACGGAGGCCGGGCTGCGCGTGATGAGTATTTTGTCTGTTGGCCCGTACCTCCACGGTCCTTGTCTCCAACGGGATTTCGGTTGGTCTCTTCACAATTCCTTTTTTTGACTCCTTTGCGTGAATCGTTTTTTTCTTCCGCATTTTTTTTTGACTGCGACTAATTTCCATTTTTTTTTTTTTCCTTGCTTGCTTTTTTTCCTTCCTCATCCGCGTTGGCCGGAGAAATCATTGACAAATGACCCCCCTTTCCTTTCGCTGTTTGGGCGGTTGTTCGGGTTGCGTTTTTTTTTCAATGGTTTTTGAAAAAACTTTGTTTTTGGGGCTTGTGGGTTTGGTTTCTGGGTGATTTTTGGGGGGGGGGGGGGGGGGGTGCGGGGAGGTGGGGGGGGTGTTTTTTGTGTGCGTGGTCTGGGGGTTTTTTAGGGGGGGGGTTGGGGTTTTTCTTGTTGGTTTGGGGTTGGGTTGTGTTGGTTGGGTAGGGGTTTTGTTTTTTAAGGGGGGGGTTTGGTTGGGGTTTTGTGGTTTCGTGTCCACAGCTATTCGTGTTTTGGTTTGGGTTGATCTGCTACACCCTGTTTCTTTCCCGGTTTTTCGTTTGCGGCGACGTCGATCTCGTTCGGCTCCTTCTCGATTCTCTTCACACTGAGCACCCCAAAGATTCCTCGCTTCCACAAATCTTGTCTTCCCACCTTGGTTCGGTCTCCTTTGTGGTAACCGTTCATTAAACTTTTTTCCCTTTTCACACATATTTTCGAATCCCGCTCCCGGCCAGCGTTTTTCCTCCGAAGCCCATGCGTTTGCCTTCTCAGAGAGAAAACCGGAACTCGTTCGAGATTTTGCTTTTGAAACGCGATCGATTCGATTTCTTGAATGACGGGCCGGGCAGGTTGTGTTTAACACCTTCTTTTTTTGAGACATGTGCCCCTAAGAGCGGCTCAGTTTAGTCCTTTTGTTTGCTCGTCCATGCCCCAGGGCTTTTTAGGAAAAGCCGTTTTCTCTTGCCCTGATGCTTCTAGAGTTGACTCAGTTTTGTTTTTTTTTTATCGATGCGCCTTACCCTTTTCCCCCCTCTTCCCTTTTTTCAACTCCACCCTTTGTGTTGTCCTGAGACCTTTTCTTTCCGACATTTTTTTTTCCGCGCGTTGTTTCCTTCGGTCCAGCGCTTTCTCACATCTATGTTGTTTTTTTAAAAAACCTTGCTTTGCAGTCTCCCCTTTGCGGCTTTAAGTCTTGCAGATGCGAGCGGCCCCTTTCCCAAATTGACTGCGCGCTTACTCAGGGTTCTCTTTCCTTGATCAAAACTCAGTTCTTCTGGCGACAGTCCCTTTGAGTTGATTCGACACGCCCCAAATGGATCCGCGTTTTTGTCAACCAGACTGGCCCCCCCCCCCCCTCATTTGTAGAAAAGCCGCAATGTCTGGGCTGACAGGTTGCGCGCCGTTTTAACCCTTGGATCTCAGATTATTCCTGTGTTCTCGGAGCACGCGTTGCCTTTTGGTGATGATCCCCGAGACGGGAAATCGACGTCTTTTCCTGACTCGTACTGGAGACTCTTGACTAAAATTGGAAATTTTCGTTCCCAGAAAACGCCGTTTTTCAAAGCCCTTTTTTTCACAGGCGCTTTTGGATTCGATGGAACCAGGTTCATTGGTTTCCCGCGGCTCGACCGCGGCAAGCGTCCTTTAATGCTTCCCCTTTTAAGCGCGAATTAGGATGCTCGACCCCCGTTTCCTCTTTTGCTTAAGTTGAGTAATCCTAAAACGCCCCCCCGCCACGGTCTGCTTTACTGCCTCCATTTTTTTTTTTTCCACCAAGATGAAAAAGAAATACTAACACGCGGATCAGCCCGGCATCCTTAACTTTTAAGCTAGACTTTGTTGATCCTGGGATCCCCCCCCAGACCTCCCCCAAAGTCTCTGAACCGCTTGCTGCGCTCAGCCGGCCAGTAACCTGGCAACTATCTAGCATTCGCGTTGTCCGTTGAGAGGATCCCTTTTACTTCTTTTTTCTCCCCCGAGAACTTTCCTCTGTTAGCGCTTGAGTTCGGTGACGGTTGACTTCTTTTCCCTTTTTTCCCCTTTGAAGCTCTCTCTCTTCTCCCTCCCCTTGTTTTTCTTCACTTTCCGCTTTTGCTAACCTCCTGTTTTTTTCCGCAATTTGACCTGCGCGCTGTACCCAGCAATTTGGGATCTTCAAACTCCCCCCAGAAGGAATATGAGTTTTGGCTTTTTTTTTTTGACGCTCCAATGCGAGTGGTTAATCGTCAGGTTAAGTGAGCATTTCCTTTCCGATTCGTGCTGCCTGTTTAGTTTAGGCTTTAGCGAGTGGATCCCGGTCACCCATCATATGGTAACGGTTTGCTTGTTTTTCCGTGTTGTTGGCTGTTTTTTCATCCGCGTGATGATTCTTTTCATCTGTTTCTGTTTCAGTAACACTTTTTTGACTGCTTCCAATGTTTTGTTCTGATTCGGTCAACCAAATGGCGCCCTTAGTTGGTCTTGACTTGTTTTTCGTCGAGAGCGCTTTTTCCACCTGTGCGACAGACGTCATGGCTTGAAGGCGATCCGAGTTTTCTTCCCTTTTTTTTTTCAAGGTTTTGAATCCCGCTGGGATTACCCTTGCAGCTCGGATTGGCTGGGTGGAAACTTTTTTTTGCACTTTTCTCTCGCGTCGGGAGTAGCGCGGCCGCGGTTGATTCTAGGCATTTTTTCTCTTTTTTTTTTTGCCCTTCCCACACCCAACTCCGCACCTCCAACCGCGCCCCAAAGATTTTCTTGATCCAACTCGGTTTTGCGCAACCTTGTGGAGCCCGCCACGGAGTTTTCAATCCGTTTTCTTTCTCCTAGTTCGTCCCCATTCTCTCTTTCTCGACTCCCCTGCGCACCGGCGGCTTTATTTCGCAGCGAAGACAGACGCGTTTGATCCGCGGCGCCCCGGGATTGGCGTTCGTCGCACGATTTTTGTTTTCGCTCGATCTGCCCTCATTTTCTTTTTGTGCGGGCTTTTGTTCTCCCTCGATCGCTTCTTTTTCCAATGTTAAGAAAGCGCTGGACGCGGTCAAACCGCCCATTTTTTTTCCATCTCGACACACCATGTGTTTCTTTTTCTATAACTCCTTCCTTCACCCTCTCTCTTGTCCTCCTCCCCTCCTTTGAGATTTCTTTGCTTTCCCATTTGGCACTATGATGTGTTCAATTCAATTTTGTTGTCCGTATTTTATCGACACCTTTTAACCCTTGCGCGTTTGTTTACTAGACCAGCGCTTTTTCCATGTCATCCCCCCAGCTTCTCGTTTTTTGAGAGAAAATCGTTTTTTGCGTCATGACCCGGCGCACTGTTTTCGTAGGGTTTCATAAGCGTCTTTAACACCCAATCAAAAAAAAAACTTTTTTTTTTCTTTTACGAGTCCCCCGATTTAGGTACCGCGGCTTTGATATATAGCTAAGGTGATACGCAGTTCTTTTTCTTTTACATTTTTTTTGGTGCCGGGCGACGAAAATCTTCCTGACAATTGGACGAGCGTTGAGTGACCAGTTCGAACTGCTTACCACCTTTAGAAACCCGCCCTGCCCCTTGGGATGACCCCCGAACCCTTTTTTTTCCTTTTTTTTTTCGACGAAGTTTGGTCTCGCTGTCCCTGGATTTTTGAATTTCCCCCTCGTTTTGCTTCTTAGATTTTTATCTTTTTTTTCCCTTATTTTGACGACGTCGTACACTGCATACTCTGACGACAGGTCCCTTCTGGAGCCCCCCCAAGGTGGACTGACAGAAAAGCCCCCTGCACAAGCCCCCCACTTTCGAGGTGCAAGGGTCTTCGATTCGAGTAGAGATATTCCCCTTTTCAGAGTTTTCAAATCGCCGCAGACAGCGACTTGCGGCCGCGTGCCAATTTCCTGGCTCTCCCCAGAGTCTCCAAAACCCCCCTCAAACGCCACGATGGCTTTATTTTTTTTTTCGACCGAGACCTGCTCCATGTGATCCTCCCGGAGTGCTCTTTCCAAGTCCCCCCATTCTGACCCAACATCTTGCCTTCAGCCCGCATACGGTACCCAACCCCCATTCGAATTTTCCGCCGGGAATCACCACTCGGATCTCCCCAGCCGCGATATTACCACCGCCTTCCTATAGAGAGACGACTTTCCCCCACTCCGCTTTACTGGCGTCGCGCGGCCTTTTTTTCTTTTCTTTCTTGCTTTCTTTTTCGCACGCAGCGGCATAATTTCGTTCGCTTTGCGTTCTTCGGTTGCCCCGGAGGTTTTCGCCCGTAACTTCCGCTTGGAAGGATCTCTTTTTCCCCTCAGTTGGGAGTCCGCTTCCATTTCTTTTTGCTTACTCCTGTTTTTTGCAAACTCCCCGCAAACGCGCACGACTCAAGAAATATTCGCGGATCTTAAATCATCCCTCCGGGATAGCGCCCGTCGCTTTCCCTTTCGGGGTGGGTCCCTTCCAATCCGTTTACCCTTTTTTACGAGGCGGAGGAGCTCACTTCTTTTTTCAAGATTTCGCCGGGGCTGACGTTTCTGGGCGTCTTTTATTACCGGCTTTCTCGCTTGTCCAAGGGTGGCGTTGGTGGTCTTTTTTTACGGGCTTTCGGTTTTTTGATCTTAATTCTTTGGTTCTTGTTTCCCCCCCAGTACTCCTTTTTTTCCCCCCTCTCACTGGGCCTTTTTCTCTATTTGTCTCTGGTGATTCTTGCGTGAACTTGTCTTTTCCGTTTTTCCGAATTTGTGAAGTGTTTGCTCCATCATTTTTCCTCTTCAGCTTCGATCCGAGGGTTTTTCCGCCGGCCCCCCTGAATGATCTATCTATATCCTGTCTTCCCGTGTTCCTTGGCTGTTGGGACCCTTTCGGAATATGCCTCCTCTTTCTCTGGGAGGGTCGTTTTCGAGGTCCTTTTCTTTCCTTTATTCCTCTACTTCACCACGATTTCCATCACTTTCGGTAGACCCAAGAGCCCCCAAAGCTCCCCACAACCCCTCTTTCGTTGCCCCTCCCCTGTGTGCACCAGCGGATTTCTCCGGCTTTTTTCCCCCTTTTCCCTTTTTTTATACAAACCGCTTGGATCCTTGCAAATTTTTCGAACCTCAACCGTTCCTTGGGAACTTTGTTGGGGGGAGGTTTGTTTGGGTTGGTTTTTTGGGGGGGGTGGGGGGGGTTGGTTGATATCGCCCTCCCCTGAGTTTCTACTGCTCGATTTTGGAGAGCAAACAGGCACTCATGCGATTGTCGCGCCTTTGGTGACCAGCGTTTGCCCCCCCCGACGTGTCATTTTTGTTTTCTTTTTCCCTGACGCACGAGGGCAGGGTGTCCCCATTTCAGATCGCTTTAGGCCCCATTTTGTTGGCACAATTCCCCAAGCGACCGTCACACGTTTCCTCTGTTTGCCATCGAAACACACCATTTGTTTTTTGTTCAACCCTTTCTCCACGTGTCTGCCCC
>Ga0179591_1393522_pt1 | contig 10819 bp, 8 predicted proteins | sample CZOMad2_1_08_16f_FD_182891 | JGI IMG/M metagenome (GOLD analysis project Ga0179591, IMG submission 182891) | Vadose zone soil fungal communities from Angelo Coast Range Reserve, California, USA - CZOMad2_1_08_16fungal (PacBio error correction) | ecosystem: Environmental > Terrestrial > Soil >... | reverse complement strand
GTCTTTCGAGGTTTTCCATCCCCCCCCCCCGTCCGTTCTTGCGAGGCAATGTCGTAATGAACTTCCTGCTATATAGGGAAGATTACCGCCTGGTTTCTCTTACATTTTTTTTTTTTATGCGTCCGTCTCGAGAACTTTTTGATCGACCCACTACGCGCGGACTTTTCCGGAGTTTCGCGGTCTCCCTTTTTACGCCCTCTGCCACTACCGGAGCGCTAAAGATGCGTTAGTATGCCCTTCCTCTATGAGACAAGGGAGCTTTAGTGTGGCCCCACGTTCCGTGAGACCTTGGGCCGGAGAGAGAGGTTCTGATCCCTTTCCTCTCCCCCCCCAGTGAGTAGGAACTCCAAACTGGGCAAACCTCACGTTTACGTAGGACCTAATTAAAACCGGGTATAACCTCAGTCTCCTCTTGGCGTTCTAACCTGATGTCTCCCTGTCCCCTAGGTACCTCAATCGCGGAACCCGAGTTCCTTGCTTAGCTTCTGTCGTAGAACCGGACGATCTTCGCCCTTACCCGAAGTACCTTTCGTATCATGGCTGGGAATACGCCGCGTAAGAGATCAATTCCCCGATTTTTTCTGGGCCCTTCCCTCACCCCGCGCAGAACTTAGGTCTTACGCTGGCCTGATCAGCTTTTCCCCCCCCCCCTCGCTAGCCGACCCCCCCTGATGAAAGAGTGTCGATCGCGAAGTCCTATCCCGTATTTTGTCCCCTCAGATGCAAAAGTCTTAGAGCGAGAACCTTTCCGATATGGCCACAAATCAGAGTGCTTCTCTTTAGCTATTCTTTTCACTCTTCTCCGTGTCTTCCTCCCCCCCCCTCGAAATAACTCAGTGAAGGACTCGGGAGCGAAACAGTTTTCAAGCTACCGCGTGTCACTTCTCTTTTTTTTTTGCTGTTTCTTTTTTTTGCCACCCGTTGTATCGTGCCTGTCCTAGTTCCATCTATTCCCCGTCATTATGCTTCTTTTCCCCCCTCCCACGGACATAAGTTTTTTGGTCGAGGTTTTGCTAACAGCGGTTTTACCTCTTCTTCAGACCCCAAGAAAAGACGACTTTCGTAATGGAAGCCCCGGTGCCTTTGATCACATCTTCATCCCCCCTTACCCTTCCCTACTGAGTGGCTCCTTCGTTTAAATCTTGTGACTTCCTTTGATAGAGCTCCACGATCGAGTTTCTGATTTCCCCCGCATTTCCCTTATCAGGGTTCTGGGGAGTCCTAGCATAGCTCTCCTACAAGAAACGTCCCCCTGACTTTACTATACTGGGATAGTCCCGGTCACCGCGAATATCCCCTTTCGCTTTCTTTTCTTTGACAACTCTTTCCCTCTCAGAGCTTAGATGCCTTCGATAGCCCCTGGACCTATACACATCGTGGATTACTATCTCCTGCCGGAAAAAAGTACCAGATCGTGAGCTTTTTTAGTTGCGTTCTTCGTCTCGTTGTTGTTTTTCTAGATTTTTAGTGTACGAGCAACCGCGTCCCTATTAATGATCAGAACCGGAACAAGCCCCCATACGAAAGCCTACATAGAACGATTATCGCCTATCCAACCCAGCTTCTTCTTTTAAGACCCATGAAGTTGTTTGTTTGAGGTCCTTCACGATGCGGTAGCGTTTTTTAACCTCTCTTTCGCGTGTCGCGTTGATGCTTAACATGTTGAGAATTTCTGTTGTCATGGTCTGCCATTCGGAAGGTCATTGGTGGCTGGGTAGACACCGACTCTGAGCCCTCAAGCGTCCGAGACCACCACTCTGAGAGAGACCCCCATTTTTGAGGTAAGGACGACTCCGCCACGATGTCTGACTCTGAACCTTTTAGGAATCTTTCCTCCCCATCCCCCGCGAGAGGGCAGTCCCTCTCGAAGTTGTTTCAGATCATAACATATTTTTCCTTCGCCCCGTTCTCACAGTCGAGTCCTCTTAAATTTATTGTCTAACCTTGGGCGTTTATCCAAAGTTGTGTCGGATCTAACCTCGGTGGCTGTTTTGCAGCGATCTGAGTCTCGACTCAAAGGATAGACCCTCAACTTCTGAAGAGAAACCTTTTACAAACTGTGGCCCCTTTTTTTGCTCTCCCTAGTGGATGTTCCCAGTTCTCGGCTTATGACTCGTTGAAAACTGTCTTTCTTAGGGTTGTGTGTTGTGATCTCACGCGTCGATGATGTCTCCTCTTTTTTCTTGATTGACTTGGTAGAGTCACAAATCCGAGAAACGTAAGGGGCTTTCGGCGGTGATAGCCTTTGTCCGAGATGGCGCCCCTCACCGAATCCCCGCCCTAAGAATGTACTCCCCGGTCTCCCCCCTTTTTCGGCAAGGATTCCATTCAATTTCTTCTTTTGAGTTGAGGTTGTCATTCACACGGGATAGGGTCGTTGCTTCGCTTTGCTCCCTTAAGTAGAAGACACCCTTTTTACTATTTGTAACATCGCTTACCGCTCTCTATATTCGTTTCACTCTATTTCCCTCGTTCTCTGAAGAACGTACTGCTCAAGCGTTCAGATCGGGTTGGATTCCGCGCTCCCCCCCAGGTTGGAGATCTAGATTTCGATGTTTACTCGTTACCCTAATGATTGACTCTCCCAACGACGTTCTTATCGTCGAGTTCTCCGAAGAGAGTACCCCTTTTAGTGCCGCAGTTCCCGGTGACAGGATAGCGGGGTATCTTATCGCCCTTGGATCCGATCCACGATCCCTGCGCTAGGCAGTGAATGTTCGTTTAGAGGAGTGGGAGACTCGGTTTCCTTGTGGAGGCGAAGGAGGCACTCTTACCTAGAACCCCTTTTTCTCCCCCTGAAGTGCAAGGTGCGGGGGAAGTTTCTATTCGTACCATAAAGGCTGTGAGAGATTGACCCTTTCACTCTGATTCTAGTATCCCAAAGGGAGTTGGGTGGCCTTTGGCTTCCTCCCTCCCAATACCGATCCCCCTGATCTCATCCTCGAAGTTGCCCTTTCCCCCTGAACTCATGTCTCGGAGCTCGGTCGTGCGGCCGACTCTACCCCAGTCTTTCACTCCTCTAACTGGTAGACCTCTTCCCCCCCCCGTTCTAACAAATGACGCGAAGAGCAGTCAGTCATGAACTACGCCAGAATAAGAGAGAACGTCCGATGACCTAAATTTGCAGAGCCCCCGCGTCGGCCTTCTAAAGTAGTATCTAGATTCCCTTTTTAGATCTATATTTTCATCCCCCGTTGTTTTTTTTATCTCATACATCCCTACCCTCTCCCTAGCGTATTCCGGCGACAGGCGAGGCTCTTCTCTCCAATGTCGTAGTAATGCCCGGTATTGGATCCCCCCTTCTCGGCCCGGTCCTTTCAGCCTTGCGGCGGATCAGGTATGGCTTCCCCTGAGCAAGGATCGCAGTGAGCAGTCCCCCAACCCCGCGGACTTTTTCCGTTTTGGTCACTTTCTTTCTTCGAGTCCCTCCGTCCGCACTCTTATGACTCCTCGCTTCCTTACTAGTCTCCCTCTTTCCTAGGGAGTGATGAAGTCCTCTGGGCAAGGCCAAGTTTGATTACTCGTTTCCTTCGCCTGTGAGGTCTCCCCGTTTTCGTACCGCAAAGGCTGAAAAGGGAACTTGTAGAGGACCAAAAGGGTCGGACCGGAAGTTTTGCCGGGGCGTACCCTTTACTTTTCCTCGACCTTTTTCCCCAAGATCCTCGTCAGACACTGAATCCGGCCGCGGATCGGATCCTCGGGCCTAAAGACTCTCCTCGTTCATCTCTTTTTAATTAGCCGGAATGTTTATGCCAGAGGCACGCTCTACGGCAGACACACTGTGGTGTCGAGTTCCGTCACAGAAACCCCCTTAGGTCTAAGAGCAACTCCTACCCTCGTGCTCTAAACAGTGGCGGCAGGTTCAGATTAGACTACTCCCTCGGCGAAGAGATGCGAATGAAATTTCTAGACGCTCCCAGGCTTCTCAAGGCAGGACAAGACGGTATGTAGCGAGATCGCTGTTTCACAACCGAAGGGTTGGCCGTCGAACTACAGTAGCAAGCTAGCACAAGAACCACTTAACGTACTCAAAAGCCATGCCGCGTTATCTCTGAGATAAACGGTTTCACTATATCGGGTTAGAATCCGAGCGTGCGGATTTGTCCGACCTAGTTTTGCGAGTCTTTTTTCAGCCTGACATTACACCCTTTAGGATGGTTACTTGACGCGGCCGGCCCCTTTCTTTCGCGTTTGAAGAAAACTTCCCCGTGGTGACATTCGCTTTTGCTCCCAGATTTCCTACCGGATTTTCCGCGAGACCCCTCTACCGGTGACAGCTCCCTTCAGGAATAGCAACTTGGTTCCTGCTTGGGCGTGCCCCCAAAGTGTGTAGGAGCTTATGAGAGGGCAAAGATGGTTTTTTTTATTCCCCCCCTCCCAGTTCACTCTCCCCCCCGCCTCCGCAAATGACTACAAGACTCAAGTGGAGGTGAATGTTCGTTATCCCCCGGTTCAGAGGAACTAGAGTGGCCGACTTCCTCTACCCCTCGACCTTCATCCCCGTTATCCTTTCGTTGCCGAGATAGGAGTTCATGTAACGTCCATCGTGGATTTTTTAGTTTTTCCTGCTAATTTATCTTCTTTCCCCCCAGTGACTCGCCTCGGTGAGGTTTTCTGGCGTTCTCGGCACCCCGTCCACGTTCCGGGCTTAAGCCCCGACACATCCCGATCCTAATAATGTCGAAGACTTAGGCACGTTACTCGCAATCTAGGAGCAACGTACAGCGGTAGATATTCCTCCCTCCTTTGTTTTTTTTCCTTACGCGGAGGCTAGGCTTTTTTTCGGGGGCTCTCGTAAGTAGTTAGCTTAGATTTCTTTCTTCGAGAGATCGTCAGGGGGCTCTGATCCTCCTAGGCTCTTTTCTTCCGTTACCCCGGCCTTCACCACGCGTTTAGCCCCGAGAACCCTCTGCTCGAGACCACTTGTTGCCCTTCTCGTCTCCCCCTCCGCCCCCTCTTTCGCTTTTTCTGCAAACGAGAGCGCCTGAACCGAAACGTGGAGTTCCTTCCTCTGTTGCGAGGACGAGAATCGCTTAGGGAGATATTTCTGTGAACGAATTGGCAAGATCCTCTCGCACCTGAAAATGTCTTTGATCTTTTCTCTTTGTTCTCTCCTTTTGCTATTCGGTCTTCCGAAAAGGAGCAAAGGATTCTCTTTTGTTCTTTTACGCAGCCCCCCCTCCCCTTTTCTCTGGATACAGTTCTTCCACGTTTTTTTCGAGAACACCTGCAAAACGTTTGCAATCAGTGCTGATCTAGAGTTCCCCTTCGGTTTTTTCTGCGGAATTAAACCGCAGCCGTCGTCATGGGTGGTGTTTATCAGCCGGGGCATTGCTGACTTTCGGGGTAGGAAACCGTCCCAGCCTCCGGTGGCCCCCGCCGCGGGGGTCTGTTCGGGCGGGAAACGCCGTGGTTTACTCTTTTTTTTATGCACTTGACCCGGTGGTGTCCTCATCGAATTTCAACGTTTCCTTCTGGACCTAGGTGACGCCGGGCAACAGGGGGGGGTGGCGAGAACAGAGATACATCCGAGTGGGATTTCGAGTTTTAGTTTCTCCCCCAGGGAGAGGGTCAGAGGGAACGGGCCAGATAGTAGACGTCCACCTCCAGTTGTGCAAATCTAGCTCCCCCTTTCTCGACCTCTTTTATTCCTCCCCCCCTCACGGGTTCGGCGAACGTTCGACTTTCGAGAACAAGCTGAGCGTGCTGATGTAGAGATAGTAGACAGCCACTTTGTAGTCCACCTTTATCCTCTTTTCCATCGGTCCTTGATGAGTTGTCGTTGGCCAACATGCCTGCTCTGCCGCGGTATCGCGAATAGTACCCACAGCCGGCGTACGCCCCGGTTTTCTGCGAAATGGTTGCTTTCTCGGAATCTCCTCCCTGGTCTCAGAGCCACGGACCCGCGAGGTGCAGTTTCTCTCTGTCGGACTTTTTTCTCATGCTTTTGTTTGGAGTTCGTCTCACGGATCCGGTCTCCGTTGAATTCCGCTACGAGTCCCCCTTTGTCTTCCCCCGTTTCCCCTTTCTACAATCCCCTCGATTACATCGTCCCCTCGTACCTCGGATAAGGTCCAAATTCTCTTTTGGTAACAACGGGAGAAAAATCTTCTGCCGGTGTTCTTATCCCTTCTCCCGAAGTGCTTCGAATAGTGGCGCGTAGTGAGAGTCTTAGCGTCGTGCTCACTCCAGCTCCGCCGTCGTCACTTAGTTGGTCGCTCCGCTATACCCATTTAGCCCCCGATTTTCCCCCAGGATGGACCATCTGCCGCCGGATCTCCCTGCGCCGTTCACTGTTCTTTCAGGCGAGCCCCGCCTTCGCCGATCTCTTTGACTCCCGTCGAGTCGTTCTTCTATTTTCTTAAGGTGTTGTTTTTGAGAGCTCACCGATCAAGAGAGAAAGGTACAGTCCCCGGCATGGCGATCGGAGGTTGCTCTCCCCTTTCTTCTGCACTTTCGCATGGTTGCCGCTTCGGCGGAGGATTTTGCTCACTGCTCGAAAGTGTCTCTAAACAACGTGTCGTGACGCTGGTCTTTTTTCTCTTTGTTTGAGCATTTTTCTCGAGTCACAGGAACATACCAGTGCAGCGTCCCGAAGATGTTCTCAACTTCGAATACTTTTTCCTTGGACCCTCCAAAGCCTGTTTTGTACCGAAAGTTTTTTCGGAGGATCGGAGAAGGAACGGTATAGTCCGGCTGTGATCATTTTCTTCGCCGACCGAAACGCGCACTTTGTACTTTCTTATCTGCTCCCCCCCTTTCTTTTTTTCCTTTCCCTCCTGGCGTGTAACAAAGACAGTACCCTTCCCAGGAATAGACCTCTTCTACACATGATCGTCCACTCTCTTCTTCTTTTCGGGACTTGCCCGGAATTTCCGGAAGTCGCCGGCATGTGTACTAAAGGGCGAGCTACTCTTCCCCCCTTCTCTTTGGTCCCCTCCATCTCCATAAAATTTTGGGACGAGTTTTGGCAATGCCACTGAATCCATAGCGTCGAACCCGTGGCTCGAATTGATCCCCCCCACCCTCGCCCTCTCTTACCCGTAGCCTAAAGTCGTAGAAACGCAAAGGTTTGTAGAGAGAGCCTGTGTCAGGGCACAACGTCGTATTGGAGTTTCTCCTATTCCCTTTTTTTCGCTTTCCTCCCCTCTTACCAGGGTTTCAGAATACAACTTAAAAGCACGTGTCATGGAGTATATGTTTTCCTCTCCCCCACCTATTACATCTCCCCCCCCCTGATGAGGAGTGGATGCGAAAACGTTTTTTTCCGGCCCGCTGTCCCCACCGGCGATTTGACCGCCCTCCATTACAAACGTACGTGTTTTTTGATGTTGTTCTTTGGATCCTTTGACAGCCTAGGCCCTCGCACGCTTCCCGAGATCCCCCCCTCCCCTGAACTCAATGTCGTTCTCTCAGCAAGAGAACTTCGCTCCCTCTCCTCGCCGTTTTCTCGCAACGGATTTTCCTTGCGAGCGCACGAGTCGCTTCGCTGCAACGCCCCCCCCCCATGTCCGTTTTGATCCGTGCCACTTTGTCGAAATCCCTCATTTACAATTCAAAAGCAGGGATAGACGCTTCCACGGTGGTCGCGATCCATCGCTTTGATATCAACGACCTCTTTTTCTTTTCTTTAGCATTTTGAGCTCGGTCGGGGTCGAGAGCCAATCTTGGCTGGGAGTAGAGCGCCTGTGCCGGTCCCAAGTTGGTCCTGGCAGTGCGTCTCTCCTTCCCCTTGTTAGTCTTTTCGTGCTTTTGCGCCAATATCAAGAGGAATAGTAAGGCCACCTTGCACACCCTTCCGATCCTCCCTCCTTGTCATCAGCTCGACTCCCCTATGCGAGAAGACCCCTCTCCCTCCACATTACCGCAAGCGGTCTCTCTTTCCTCATGTTGTTTTATCCTAACTTTTGTGTGTGCCTGGATCATGCGTTTTTTTGTCGTTTTTCGGCGCGTGAACCTTTCTATAGGTTTCCTTTTGATGCCAGTAGATTGCTCTACTATCTTGACACCCCCCGCCCAACCGCCTCTCCACGAGAACCACTCGAGACACTTTTTGCCGGTAGGCCCTGCTCCCGCCACGATGGTCTTCCCTTCCACCTACTGCCACCCCCCTGGCCTTCGAGACGTCGAGTCGATCATACACGCTTGTCATCGCGGGACCGAACTCGTCTTCCGCCAATGTGTTTTATTTCGAGAAGTTTATGAGGTCCGTCGCCCCCGTTGACCGGATAGCCCTGTTCTTTGCTTTTTTTACTTCGCAATTTGCTCCCGAATACATTATACGCCCCGCCGTTTGCGTTTACAAATGTACCCAGGTTCAGAGTTGCTGTCCCTTTAGCTGTCCACTCTAGGTTTCCTTTAACGAAAGGTCGTGGTGTGATCGCTTTTTAAGCCGGGATCGGGATTGAAAAGAGATGTTATCGCCTCGCCAGATGTGCCTCTTTTTCGAGCCTACCCCCCCCTCTGGGCACCGGGCGGCAATAGCGTGCTCCTGCCAGAATTCCTTCTGGTTGGGCAGTCCCCGAATCAAGCCCCCGTCATGCCGACTCGTTGCTTTGTACCCTTCCTTGAAATTTCGAAGTCGAGGTTGTAGTCCTGAAAAGGGAGAGAGATCCGCTCGAGGATTTCTCTACTTTACTCGTACTCCCCCGCGCATCTCTCCCCCCCATCGCCTTCCGCTCGACATACTTGTCGATAGAAGTTAAAGATCAGGGCTCGGCCCCCGGAGGCGAGCGCAAAATGTTCAGATCGGATGGGAGACCTGAGATCGAACCAGCCTTCGATTTCTCGATTTTTAGGGAATAGGCTCACACCTTGGCGATCCCGCCGTCGGTGACGTATCGAGAAGCAGTCACCCAACATGGCGTTTTACCGTCTTCGACTCTTACTTATAGTTTCGTTTAGGTTCGATCCGGCGTAGGCAGGTTCCGTGTGTCCTGGAGGTGTGTTTGCAGTGGCCGATCTGAGGTTTAGCGTGGTGGAGCAGCGTCTGACCCCAACTTACTATCTTTCCTCGCATTCTTCCACCGTCCGTGCGGGTTGCCGTTGAGGTTAGTACGGTGTTGGATCCGATGCCCTATGCTTCGCCGTCCCCCGTCAATCTCCAAAAGCCTGTCTTTCTGTACCTCACCCGCGCAGGGATCGCATATCTGAAGGGACTTTCCGAACCCTGTCTCGGCGATCAGTTATTTCGCGCCGACTCGGCGTCCCTTTCTCCCTCCAGCCCTTTACGAGTCCCTTGAGTCCTGATCTACTCCCCACCATCCTCCGACCTCCTGCGTTCCGAACAAATGAACTCGGCGTATCCAGCTTTTTTTTTGATTTTTCGCCCAAGTCGAGGCTACGGACGGGAACGTACTGTCTCTCGTGATATTCTCTTTTTCCCCTTCCTTGATTTTTTGATTTTTTCCAGTCCTACGGGAGATTCGCGGATAGCCACTACTTTAAAGTGCTCGTCGTTCGGACGAGTTTCCGTTCGGACTCTTTGCTTCGGTTTCTTCTCGTAGCACGTGATCAGTGATAGAACACCCCCCGATTGATCTGGGAGATTTAGCGAGTGAGCAAGGAGTTCTCCTTTTTCATGACGACTTCGTCATGCTTAGAGATGCGATCCGGTGGTTCTTTCTTTGCCGTAAGAAAACGCACTTGTGGGAACGACCTTTGCTTACCCTCTTTTCCGCTGTCTCCTTTCACCCCACCTTGATTCCGTCAACGGCACCTCCCAGTGCGACGTGGATTTTTCCGTTGTCCCGGAGCCAGTTGCCACCCCGGGCTAAAACTGGTAACACGCATTACTATCTTTACCCGTTCCCTCGCGCCTCCCTTTCCGGATCGGCCTCGGGCGAGAGATCCTTCTCAGCCCCCCGGCAACCTCCTAAGACGGCGTCGCCCCCATCTTTGTCCCTTTCTTTTTTTCGTCGTCTGGCCCGGTGTGCCGAGATCGGACCTCGCCTCAATAGGTGAGTCTTCCATTGCCTAAACTCGAGATCCCGTTTCTGCTATTTCCCTCACCCCGCTTTTCCTCGAGTACAGATCCTGGCGAACGTTCGCCCTTCCCGGAAAGGGTTCGAGCGCTCCGTTTCACTCCCGTCGTTCTTCTGGATCCTTAGAAAGTTTTTTTCGAGACGCTCCCCATCTACCTTGTTTTTTCCCAATGCCAACCTCTAACTCCCCCAATGGATTTTTTCTTTTTTCATTCCACGCCCGAGTTGCCATTCTTCTTATTCGGAGCTTACCAAGTTCTAGTGATGAGCGCGTCCCCCGCTTTGCCCGCCCGACATTCCCTTACGTTTCTTCTTTTCTGGACCCCATTCTTGTCCGGAGTCGTGAGAATCTTTTTAAGGATTCACCCTCTCTCCCCGCACGACCTGTCGTTCACGCAGCCCGAGCCCTTTTCCACTCCCCCTCAGCTAAGTCCGTTGCGCAACGGCTTTCCGTATACCTTTCTTGCACCGATAGCGATGCCAACCGCCCCGAGGGCTCTCCCTTGTCACTGCAAAATTCCCTCTTCTGACACGGTACCTCGGACGGTTCTTTGGCAACCGGTTTACCAGTCAGAGACAACTCGCTTTATGTCCTAGAAACCCCTCTCTCCGGACCTCCGCCTCCTCTGTTCCCGCTCAAGCCTCGTGGGAGAAGAGGTGCCTGCACCCTCCCCACCCCCCCGTTTAGAGTTTAGCGGTTCTCGGTGCTTTTTTTGCCGTTTCGACATTTTCTCAAGCCCGGCATCGCCTACGGCCCCCGTAGAGACACTTTCCAAGAGTCCTACTGTTCCGCCGCTCCTTTCATCCCCAGACGAAGCTACCCGTGAAGTTTCTCC
>Ga0179591_1313463_pt1 | contig 10820 bp, 10 predicted proteins | sample CZOMad2_1_08_16f_FD_182891 | JGI IMG/M metagenome (GOLD analysis project Ga0179591, IMG submission 182891) | Vadose zone soil fungal communities from Angelo Coast Range Reserve, California, USA - CZOMad2_1_08_16fungal (PacBio error correction) | ecosystem: Environmental > Terrestrial > Soil >... | reverse complement strand
GCCTCTAGTTATCCCGCTTTGTGCGAGAAGCCGCCCTCTTGTCTATAAGTTCCTTGCTCAGTCCCTTCATTTCTTCTGCTGCCAAGATTTACTTCTCTCTGTTATCGCTCTCACTCGGTCTTTCCTCGTTTCCCTTTCCCGCCCCCATCCCCACAAACCAATTTTCCCCCCCTTAGGCTTCTTTTGATCGACAGGAAGTTTGCAATCCCCTTCAAGATTTATCAATTCCCTCCCCTGTTCGAGGAGGATCGTTGCTTTCCTTCTAGCATTTTTCCCAAACGCCTCTCCTCGTAGAATAGTGCCCCTCCTAGAAACATTATCCCCCCCTGTTTACCCCACTATTCCGGATCCCAGTCCCGCCCGGTCTTCCTTCCGTCAACAATAAGAAGGTCAGCCTCCATTTTCTTTAGCCCGCTCCTCTTCCTTCGCGTTCTGGCGGTCGTCCCTTCCCCTTCTCATCAAGATTTCATGGAACCCCCCCTGACTCTCTGAAGGTATGTCCCCTCTCCCTACCCTTTCCTCCGCCGTGGTCCTCTATTTTCCTCCCCCCTCCTGGTTGGCCTTGTCCGATTGCGTTCGAACGTAGTTCTCTCTCTACCCTTCGATTTCGGCGCGGAAACCTGTTGTCGTGACCCCGCCATGACCCCCCTCCCCAACCCAAAACCGCCTTCAAAGGACGTTTTTCCTTCCTTGCCCGCTCAAGGCTCCTTAAGTGCCCAGTAGAATTCCTCCATTGTTCCTCGATTGAGACACTTCCATGATTTCTCCCGGATTAGCAATCGTACTCCGGCAATTGCATATCCCACAAAAGTTCTGTTCACGCGGCGCCGACGCATCAGGAGCCTTCTCTCTTCAGAAAGCAATTGTGAAGACTCCGAGAGTAGCTTCCCCTGGCCTTTTCGCCCGGTTAGAAATCTCCCTCAAAAGCGTCTCTGGTAACTACGGGATCGTCTGCACCATTGGTCCTCATCTCTCTTTGCAAATCCTTGTACATGTGGAGCTCGTCGTTTCCGCGATAATCTGATCGTCCCCAAGTCTTTCCTTCTCTTCCTGCGTCGTTTGAGTAGGGCGAGTAGCGACCACTTGCATTTTTTCGTTCTCTGGACCTCGGGCTTATGTCGTGGTTATTCCGATGGGTCCCATCGTTACGTATTTTTCCTTTTACACGCCCGTTAGAAACACTTCACGTTTGCCCGACCATCGCCTCCCTTATGAAGCTCTTGCGTTTGATCGCACCTTCCCCCCCTTTCCCCTTTTTTACCGAAATTCCCTTTAGATAAGTGAAGGTCGCCTTGCACCCCCTTCACCCCCCTCTCCCCCGGCGGGATAGTGCTGCTAACCCTCCCCTTTTTCTGACTCCCGGCAGGAACCTCCTTTCCCCATCCCCCCTTCCCATTCCTTAGAGGTTAAAGTTTGAGCTTTTCTTTTCTCTTGAGCCGTATGCTCCCCTCAGTGAGCTCTCTGTACTTCTGTTGCAGGGGGAAAATGCGTGGCATTAGTTATAAGTTCCTCTGGTCTCGGCACCGTGAACCCTGAGATCTGAGTCCGACGCGCTTGATGTCTAAGTCCCCTTTCTTTTTTTCTGACCAGACCGATTGGCGAAGGCTCTGTCCTCTTGACATTGCGAACACCCTCTCCTTGAGCTCGGAGTACAACAACTGTGTCCCCCCCCCCTAACCCCATCCTCTAGTCCTACCTCTTCCCCTTAGACCAGGACCCAGATGTTGGAGAATCAGCTCCGTTTTCTTCCCTTCGCCTTTGTGCCGCCCACTGGTCTCAATAGTACTTTTTTCTTTCTCGGTTTCCTCCCTTCCGGATTTCTGATAGGTTCCTCTTGTGTTGTGTTTAGAGATCTGATTTTACTGCCGACGTGGCAAATTCCCTCTGCGCGAGTAGCCATTTGTCGGTCCACAAACACCCCACAAAGAGGAAGACGAGGATTTAGTACACCAATTTCGGCCTTTTAGAGGTTTTGCGCTTTCCCCCATGAGCTTGGTCCAGTTTTCGTCTCATTTCCTGTCCGCATCCCTTTATGATGTTGTTTACCCCCCCCCTAGGATCTGGTGAATATAACTCCAGAGTTTGGTTCTGCCCCTATGGGGCTTTCGCTACTCTCCTCTTTCTCCCCTTTCAATCTAATGTGCCCCTTCCCAGCCCGGACGATCTTACGTTCTTCCAATCTTTCCTCGGTTTAAACACTTACAAGATGACCCCCTTTTCTTTCGCTCCTGCTTACCCTTTCCATCCTTATCGGGACGAGACAGAGATCCCCCCCCCTTTCTTAGGTAGATTTCTATTGGTTGCTTGGAAGTGGATTTCTCTTTGATTCTCCTTTTTTTTTTGTCGACAATGATGGGAACTTTCCCTAAGATTCAACGCCAGACGAAGAATTTAGTCCCGTTTTTTCTCCAAATTCATGATAGTTTTCCCATCGATGTTTCCATCCGCGCATTTATTCCCTTGGAAACAGTCGATACCCCTCCCTTCTCCCGGCCTTCAATCCACTTTTTAGGATACCCTTATTTCGGGAAGGAAGCTTGTTCTTACAACTTTTTCTTTTCAGGAAATCCAATCCCGGTAGAGTACGTCTCACGAGAGAAGAAATCTCTTCCCTCTTTCGCTGGACCCCCCTTACCCCGGTGGGAATTTACCCTTTCCCAGCCCTATAGCTATGTCGATTCCCCGGCCGACTAAAAATCTTTTCCGGTCTTTTTTGAACACGCTCCGTCCCCTACCCCAAATCGTCTGTCTGGACTCTTCGTTTCTTAGACACAGTGGAGAACGATTCTCCCTGTCAGGGGTTCCCCACATGGTCGACTCTTTTTTTTTTTCAACCTTATACCGACCCAGGCTCCTGTCTCATGAGCTATCCTTCTACAGATTGCGTTCGGTCACCCTCTTTGATCTTGCGTGCCCCCGTAAAGTGAGGCCTACCCTTTCAGATGATAATTTAGTTCACGTCTTCTTTTCCGCCCAGCTAGTAACCCCCTTCTCTTTACGCGAGCTATTTGCCTTCCTCCCTTTTCACGTTTTTAGAGCCCTGTCAATGATTTTTTTCTTTTCCCCCTCCCTCCGTGTGGAGATTCTGTTTTTTGTTTTTTTCCGTTGCTTTTCAGGACAACTTCACCTTTTTTTTCCTCTATCAAGATCTACCCGTTTTCTCTATCCCACTTACAGTTACCCAGCCTTCCACTCGGGAACGCTAGGTTCCCTCTTTTTCAGTAGATATTTTCCCACGGAGGCGGTTTTTTTCTCCCCCTGCCTAAGTCTGGTGCGTTGTCCTTCCTCCCCCAGTCTTGAGGCTTCATCTTCCAGCGCGCCGACCCTCCGCCTTCGTCTTTCCTTTTCGGATAGTTAGCATGCTTTCTTTTTAAAGTATTCTTTTAAATGAGGAAGCACTGGGAGTTGTTTCTCCCTTTTGTCATCTTGGCTCGTGTACTTGTTTTCTCTTTTCTGAGATTCTCCCTGACCGAGGCCCACTTTCGTCCGTTTGCCCTTCTCTCCGTCGCAATGATCCTCCTTCATATTGCGGGTTGCGACTCTTTTTCCCGGGCTCAATTCTCGCCCCGCCTTCCCCTCCGCATCGAATTTTTTTTGCCGTGGTGATGATTTAGGGTCTCCCCCCCGGCACTATTTCGTAGACCCGACCATTCTATCCTCCCCCTTTCTACGATTTCATGTCTCCTCCCATTCATTTTTTGAGATGAATAACTCCCCGTCTCGGGCCTTTGACTTCGCTCCTTTCCCGCGGTCCCTCCCCCCCCGACTCTTCGCGCGCGGCTCCCTCCCCTCCAGGCTCGGTCTAGAGATCTCTTTTTTACCCTCCTGCTCCCCTTGTCACAAGTCTCTTCCAACTTCGTGTTTCTTCTCGGGCTCCTTTCATTCCTTCATTGGCCAGCTTTTGTTCTCCAAGCATCGACGTTTTCATCCACCCCTTTAATTGTCTCACCCCTAGTCCTGGTTTTTCTGTCTCCCTCGAGCTGAGAGGATTTTTTTTCTGATACGACCTTTCGAAGGCCACCTCATCGGTGTATTATCTCTTGCCTAGAGTTCTCCTTGGCGGTTTCTCCCTGGAAGCCCTTTTCCCTGACTTCTGCGCGAGATCATTCCCCCACGATTCCCTCAGCCTTCTGGCTATCCCTCTGAGGGCGGATTTTAAGGCTCAGCGTGTTTTCCTTGACGTCGTCATTCTTTTGTAGGAATAGCAGAGATTTTTCCCTTTCTCGGCGATCCCAGATTTTTCACTCCCCCCCTTTCCCTCGGCTCTCCCTTTTTTTCTCGCGCGTTCTTCTCCCGTTCTCCTCTTGCGTACCTTTTCCTTGTTTCCCTCCATTTTGCCTCTTTGTTCAGCCAGTATGGGAGTTCCCCCCGGTGGTGATTCCTATTTCAGTGCTTTCGACGGAATGGCATTTAAAAATTCGCAGTAACCAGTGTCTCAACTTTGGCTGGATCCTCGCCTTTTTTGCGACAACCCCCCTCCCCATCGAGGTTAAGGCCTTTTTCTTTTTTTTGGAGAGATGTAATGTCCGGTGCCAGAGTTCCTCCCCCCCTTTTGAGAATGCTGACCCTTCCTTCTCGCTTCGCCGTTGAATCTTCTTTCTTTTTGCGTCTATTAGTAGCTCAGTCTCTTCTTTGTTCGTGCCTTCCCTATCCCCTCAACTCCCTCAGTTTCTCAGAATTCTCCTTTCCCCTCCCTCTTGTGACATGAAAGTAAGCACTCTGTTCCTCCTCTTTTTCTTGTCCCGCTGGCTCCCTTTTCTTTTCGCGTGTTTGTGTTTCAGCAGAGATATTGGACCGCAGGCCGACCGTTGTTTTTGTGTGTGCGAGAGCTCAAACCCTGCGCAATCCAACTTTCCCCTTTTCTGGCTCACCCCCCCCCCCTCTCCCCCCTCTCCCCCCCTCTCCCCCCCCCCCCCCCCCCCTTCCTCGCCCCCCCACACTCCCCCCCCCCCCAACCCCCCCCCCCAAACCAACACACCACAAAACCGCCCCAAACCAAAAACCCCAACCAAAAAAAAACAAAACCCCCTCCCAACCACACCACCCAAACCCCAACCACCACCCCCCTAACCCCTCCACAACAAGACCCCCCCCCCCCCCCCCCCCCCAGTGCTCTCGTTCCCCCCCCCCCCCCCTCATATCGCCCCTAGAGACTTTTTCCGCTTTCGATTGCAGATCTTCTTCACTTCTTTTCCACGCGGTCGGGATATGTTGCCCCAAAGCGTGTTTCTCTGAGTCGATTCTTCTTATAGTCCCCTGAAGGCTTCAATCGTGCTTCTTTTGGTGTTCTCCCTCAAGTTTCACCGCCTATTCTGTTGGAACTCCGTCCTCTCCTCTACACCAACCTCCCCGGAATCCTCTCGGCCCGTAGTTTTCTTTTTTTTTTCTACAAGCGCGGGCATCATCTTTCGACTTTAGTTTCTTTCTCTGTTTTATTTTCCGTCAGTCATGAGACCCCTCCCCCCCTCATTTTTGCGTCCCACCCACCGTCTCTTCTTACAACTCCCCCCTAATGGATGTTTATCTATCTTCCCATTCTTCCCCCCCCAAACAGTACTTTTTCACTTTTTTCCCTACCCTCGCTAAGCGAGCTGACGTGAACTTCCCTTGCCCACAACCGATATCTCTTTGAAGTTTTTCAACAACTTCTGATTTCCTCCATCCTCCCCAATCGCCGGTTCGTGCGCCATGATGCAAGTCGACGGACCCTTCGCTTCTATCCCCCCTAGTGCACGTTTGACGAAAGAATTTTTTCTTCCTGAGTCTCGCGCTTCATTCTTCCCCAACTTCCCCAGGTAGATCTTACGCCATGCGCCCTCATCTCTCCAGACCCCTCCTGCTTTTCCTCCTTTTCAACGTTTCTCCTCCCCCCCCCCCCTCTTTCCGTCTCTCGGGCGACCTCGTTTTCGCCGACCATTTTTTTCGTCCCTTTTCGGTGAATCAACCAGGATGTCCTCCCCCCCCGATCCGCGGCATTTATCCGACCACTTAGTTTTCTTCTGTTTTTTCAATGATCCTTCTTCCCTCAAGGCCTGAAGACCCGATCTCGGTGCTGAGGCCTCCGCCTCTCCTCTCGATCGTTGACCTTTTTTGTGTTGCTTTACGCGATTTGCCCAAGTCCTCTCTTCAGAAGTGATCCAAGCGATACTCCTTTTCCATTGAGTACAGCACGTCTCTTGTAGATTTTTATTCTCTTAGCCAGGTCTGAGCTATTGCACGTTCCCTCCCTCTTCCGAACCCTTCACATTCGGCTGCTTTCAGGATTCCTTCTCCGTGTTTGCAATTTTTAGCCCTGCCTCCTAGGCCTCCGAGGACATTTTGTACGGCGCGCGTCCCCCCCCCCTTCCAATGGCCTCTTCGAAGACGCTCTCGCCTCCTTCCCTGATCCAATTCGTAATCCCCTAGCCGGCGAAGTTCGCGTATTTCTCTCATTTTTTCTTTCACCACTCTTCTCGCAATCATTTTGCGACCTCCTCTCATTATCCCTCTTCGAGTTCTTTGGAGAGCGGCACCTTGCAGTTATCACAGAATTTGTCTAATCCCTGCAGAATATGACGGAAAGTCTGTAAGCCTTTTTTCCCCCCCCCCCCCCCTAATCCATTTCGTGTTCCACTTTATCTCTGACGCCCTCGGCACTCTCTCCACCTTTTCCCCTTGTCTCGCGGTCGAATACGGCTCCGCCAAACCCCGGTTAGAGCTTCCTCGGGGAAACCCTTTGTTTTTTTGTCCCTCCCCCCCCCCCATATACCGCACACCCTCATCTTTTTCCCCAGGACCTGTCTTTTTGACTTGAACGACTTTGAACATCGATAAGGTAAAGGCTTCACTGCCTCTCCTTATTAAAGACCTTCCCCTTTTTGACACCAGTCCCCCGACTTTCTCCCCTTCTCCCACGCGTCATCTGGCAATCGCCCCCCCAAGTGCTTAAGGGGCGACGCCGCCCGGCCCTCAGGTTTCAGACTGCCGACGAACGCCCAGCTGTCTCTCCTCCTTCCCCCGGAGGCGCGCCTTTCATTGCGCCTCGTCAGGTCCTTCTGAACTGTCGAACATGCTATGTGTTAGAGCCCCCCCGGCAGTGCTGAGTCGTGGCAGGCCGGTCTCTTCCTTATCTTCCCCTCGCGATGTGGCGGCCTTAGTGTATTTTAAGAATCCGTACGACGAGTGGATACCGCCTTAAATTATTTCTTCTCAGTGACATTCTGCGGCTGCGACGTCTCCCCCCCTCTTCAGTGCTTTTTTCGCGGTCACCGGTATTTTTTCTTCGAGCTGATTGGCCTGAACCGACTGCTTCATTCCTTTCGGTTACAAGTCAGGTGGCCTCCCCCCCTTCCCCTTTTCCCGCCAATACGGTTCGACGTACCCTTTATGAAGCTTGCAATGATTGGATAGCAGCATTTTTCCCCAATTGTATACCACCGCCGGCTGGACCAAGCATCCTTTTTTTTCCTTTTCATCAGGACGTGTTCGCAACTTATCAAGACCCTCTAGGAGTGCGGCGTGCCGTCTTGAAACTTTCACTTGCGCAGTCAGAGAACGCCCGCAGGACGATTCCCCCTCCCCTCCCCCATAGGAGCTGTAGAAGAGGTTTTCTCGCGTTTTAGGTCTCCTTCTGTCGTGTGACAGGAGATTCTTTTTTTTGCTTTTTTTTTTTACTTTTCCCCGGTGGCCGAGGTATACAGTCCTATCTTTTCTGCCCCCACTTGAATGAAGGACTTCTTTTCGTAGACCTTTTCCCTCTTCAGCGATCCCGGCCACGGATCGGTCTGAACCCTCCCGATGTCTCATTTTTGAGGCGAGCCAGATGGCCCCGACCCCACCCCCCCCCTCCTTGTATCGCCAGGGACCCCGGTTCCAAAAAGAATCTTGTTCTTCGATTGCCCGATCGAAACGTCCAGAGGTTCTAAGAGCGCCTTGTTCCGCGACCTGTCCATAACCTTTAGATGATGAATCGTATTTAGGATTGCCCGTAGGATAGTTCATCTTTCCTACTCTATTTTCCTCTACTCTTTTTTTTTTTTTTCCTCGCTCTTCTGATTTCGGAGCGACGGGCAATTCACGCTCCCTCGTATCACGGTCTGGTTTTTTCCTCCCTCGGAGACGTTTTTTTCTCCCCCCCCATTGGGGCAGCCAGTTTTCCTGAGATCATCGGCAAGCCCTCTTTTTTTTTCCTCTCCCTTCAACGTTGTTTTGGTGGGTTTCGCCCCACCGTTAGTAATCCTTCTTCACGCTGGTTTTTCTCCCTCCTTTTCTCTTCACCTCGCCTTCGCATCTGGGCAGGCAATTATCCCTTTTTTTCACCTTCATCCGCGCCGACGACTTAGGTTCTTCCCCCCTGCCGGTTCCCTCCGCACGAGAAGATCGGAGTAACCTCATTTAACCCTCTTTTCAAAACGGGGTCACAGATGTCTCTGTGCTCCTGCGGTACTCCTTTTTACAGTCCCCGCGATCCCCCCGCTTGACCCTCTCAGTTTTTTAGCAGAGCCTTCTGCTCACGCTTTTTACGTTTTGTGCCTCTTTGAGTTATCTTAGTCCTCATGATTGAACCTAAAGCCGTCCTCCCCCTATTGGCTTCTGGGGCGACAACGGCCCGGCTTCCCTTATCTTTTCAAGGCATTGCGATACTTTTTTTTACTTCCCTCCCACTGATCCCCTTTCATTCTAATGCTTCATCCGGGCCGACCGTTGGTCCCTTCCCCAGTGCGCGGTGATAAACGTTAGTGTTTCACGATCCTTTTTACTCTATTTTTTTTTTCCCTCAGCAGTCTCACGCCTCGACGACCCTCTCACTTTGTTGACCTCTTCAACTGCCTTGGGCCGGTACGCCTTTCAGCGAATTTTAGAATCAGAAATCCTTTGACGAGCGCAACTCTCGAGGGTCTTAAAAAGTCCACTCCGACCTACGGCCCGCCATCTTCCTCGGGCCATAGCTATAACTCTTCCCGTTGCCGATAATACCTGTCCGTAGAGACCATCAAATATTTTTTCTCCCTTTCTCCTTCTCGCCCGCTTTCCCCGGTCGACCCGCTCGCCGAAGACCACTCTAGAGTTAGCAAGTATATTCTTGTGATTGGTTTTCTCTAGTTCCCCCCTTTTTAGAGCACTGGCTCCTGCCAGCTATCCTCAGACTTTTCTTGATTTAGCCCCGCTTTAAATTGAAGATGACGGAAGGATTTTACGGAATTGACCTGGCGAACCTCCGTTGGGGTAATTTCGGGAAAGGAGGACGTGACCCCCCCCCATGTCCCCACCTTCTTTTTTCCCCCCTCCGTGTCAGTGGCCAGACGGGTGTTGAGTCGCTAGTTCTGTCCCGCTGACCCTGCTGAGGCCTATGTGATCGAGCAGCCACGTTTACGACGAGGTTGCCACGTCGGTTTTTGACGCTTGTCGTCCAAGATCTTTATTTTTTTACCTTTTTTTCGGAGCTTTCTCGAAGATTTCGTCTCGATGGGAGGGAGCGGCTCCCCATCTGGATGACGCCTCCGCGTCCCCCTTTCACCTCCTACGTCGGTCGGTAGAAGGATTTTTCTTCTCTTCTCCCCCCCTTTGCTTGATTTAGTTACGCGTCTTCTACCTCCAGAGGTCCTTTTTGTCGCCGCATCTTGCTGCTTCCTTTTCTCTTCTTGGCAGTCGTATTCTTCTCTTCCCCTTAGTCGGCGCGACTTCTGTCAATCTCCTCCTCTGACCTTATGTCTTCTTCTCAAGCTGACGTGACCTGCTATTCTAGAGCCAGCAAACATTTCAGGGTGATGGTTAGTCGAGCACCTCTTCGAAATTTTTGTGAGATAGCTTTCCCACTCCCCCTGGGCCTAGATTTACGATTTAAGCCCCCCTTTTTGGATCGCTGTTTCCCCCTTTCCCGAAGAGCGGGCATTGGCGATCCGCCAAGCTTTCCCTAAAAGATCTTGCTCTGCGCCCTCCGCAGTTTATTCTTCCGTTATTCGTCAGTACTCTGGAACATGAATTTCCCTTCCCAAGGCTAGGAACCGGACCCACTAGAGTTGGTTTGACTCGGGGCTGGATGGTCCTTCCCCCGATAGGTTGATTCACGAAAATCCCCCCCCTCTCTCTCAAACGCTTTGGTCATCACGCGACTATGTCGTCCGATTTTTTTTCTTAAAACCGTTGGAACTGTTTGGCTTTCGCTTACCGGTCGTCAAGGCAGCGGTCTTTGCAGAGATTTAGTAGGTTATGGGGTTTACTCTCACCTACTTTCAATTGACGAAACCTCTCCTGAGACTCAGGCCCCGTACTGCAGCAGTTATTGCTCAGATCCTTTCCCTCTAGTTTTTTTTCTAGCCTTTTTGGAAGTGAGCATCTTTTTTTCCTCTGAAGCTCTTCGGAGGGATCCCTCTTTTTTTTTTGATCCTCTTTATTCCCAATACTTCTTTTTTGAATTTTCGTCGCTTTTCTAGGGGGAGACACATGAATTTTTTCCCCTTTTTTCCTTTTTTTTTGTCATGCCCTTTTGTAAGTACGCCTCTCCGGGTCTTTTTTCAGTATGCCGTGCATGACGGGACTTTTTCCATTCGCCAGCTTCAGAAACCCTTTCCTCTTCTGTGTTACTCTTTGGGACCCAACCTCGTCCTCCTTCCTTCCGATGTTTGCGTTTCTTTGGAGAGTTTACCGCTCAAAGCTTCATTTTGTGAGAAATTGCTGAGCTCTCCGAGGTCTCTTTTCTCGAGCGCGTCCTTCACAGATAAGCCGATTTTTTTTTTCCCCACCTAACAGTCTCGGAATGGAGCTTCCCCCTTCGCATGCCAGATGAAGTCTCTTTCTCCATTCGGGCCTGAGCTCTCCTCTTGGCTTAGTGGTTGGTCTTC